>Ga0126370_10000223_pt1 | contig 21423 bp, 19 predicted proteins | sample PanSoiMetaPlot_3_FD_92586 | JGI IMG/M metagenome (GOLD analysis project Ga0126370, IMG submission 92586) | Tropical forest soil microbial communities from Panama - MetaG Plot_3 | ecosystem: Environmental > Terrestrial > Soil > Tropical forest > Bulk soil | place: Panama | collected 2016-02-17 | reverse complement strand
TGGTTGTGAATAATGATCACCGACTGGAGAATAAAGTCTCTTGACAGGGTCGCTAAGATGTTGGAAATTCTGATTGGGGGAGGTTGCCAAAGCCGTATCTACTGGCAGCCTTAGGGCATTCTGGAGAAAATCTGACTTTGTAAAAAGACTTGCATGGAACAGGTGTGTAACCCAACAGGGAAGACACTGCCTGCAGCGTCACGAGCCGGTGAAGAGGCTCTAGCTCTGCAGCGCAAGATCGCTTTTTGGGTAGTAGTCATTCCATTCGTCGCGTTGGTGGTAGGCGTTGTTTTGCTATGCCGCTCCGCTGTCGGTCGAATTGAATTGCTGCTGCTGCTGGGAATGTACTGGGCCAGCCACATCGGGGCTGGGCTCGGATTCCACCGTTACTTTTCCCATCGTTCGTTTCAGACCACGCAGCCGGTCAAGGCGCTTCTCGCCATTCTCGGGTCAATGGCGGCGCAGGGGCCGGTTATGCAGTGGGCTGCAACTCATCGCCGTCACCATCAATTCAGTGATCGCGACGGCGATCCTCACTCACCCTTTGTTCATGAACCGGGATTGTGGAATACGGTTTGCGCCCTCTGGCATGCGCACGTCGGCTGGCTGTTCGGACCGCAAGTCAACGACTGGGTTCTTTATGTTCCGGAATTGGTCAAAGATCGCATGCTGATGAGGTTGAATCGCCTGTATTTTGTCTGGGTTCTATTGGGGCTGGCTATTCCTGCCGGGCTCGGATATAGGCTCATTGGCGGCTGGCACGGTGCATTCGACGGATTCTTGTGGGGCGGTCTGATTCGGATTGCACTGGGGCATCACTCGATCTGGAGCGTGAATTCTCTCTGTCATCTGTTTGGAACCCGGCCGTACCGCAGCAACGATAACAGCCGCAACAATTTCTTCCTGGCGATCGCCGTATTCGGTGACGGCTGGCACAACAACCACCACGCCTTTCCGAGTTCCGCATTTCATGGTCTGTCGTGGTGGCAGATTGACCTGCATGGATACCTCCTCCGCGTTTTGGCACTCTTCGGACTGGCATGGGACGTAAAACGGCCATCTGAAAGTGCGCTGAAACAAAAGCAAAGATCGAAGGCCGATGCAGTATTGGCGGCCTAACTTCGAACGAAAAGGAGAGCTTGTGGGCCTATTAGACAAACTGCGGGGAAAGAAAACGGATTCGATCACCCAGACAACCGAACCCATTACCGAAGCCAGCGTTCAGGAGTGGCTCGTCACTCACATCGCGGCCATGGCACAGATTAATCCCGAAGATGTAGATATCGATCGTCCGTTCGCCGAGTTTGGGATGGACTCCATGCAACTGTTCCAGCTCTCCGGCGACCTGCAGAAATTTCTCGGACACGAAGTATCTGAGATTGTCGCTTGGGACTACCCCACCATTGCGCAGTTGTCGCGGCACCTCGGTTCTACGTTCGGGATCCCGGCCAGCGCGGCTCTGGTCGCGGAAAATGAATTGGCTGTGGAGTCACAGCAATGAGCGCGCCTGCCTCCACCATGCGGAAGCCGGTCATTGTTCAGCGTGATGGCATGCAACTACAGCGCATCATTGCATTTCTGGTGATGGCCGCACCGATTGTCGGGACCGTGATCGCCGTGTATCTGGGCATCCGCCACGGCATCACTTGGGTGGAGATTGGAATTTTCCTGTTCATGTACCTAGTGACGATGGGCGGCATGACCATTGGGCTTCACCGTTATTTCGCTCACCGCACGTTTGAAACCGGGCCACGGATGCGCTTGCTGCTGGCCATCACAGGGTCCATGTCAACACAAGGGCCGTTGCTTTCCTGGGTTACGATCCATCGCAAGCATCATGCTTTTAGCGACCGTCCCGGCGACCCGCATTCTCCTCATGTTCACGGAAGCAAGGTATTCGGCATGCTCAACGGTCTGTGGCATGCCCATATCGGCTGGATGTTCACGGAAAATTCCGCCGACTGGAGTTTTTCGCGCGACTTGATGGGGGACCGAACGCTGTTCTGGGTACATCGCACCTACCTTTACTGGGTCACTTTGAGTTTTATTCTTCCGGGAATTCTCGGGGGTATCCTGACGCGCACGTGGTCGGGCGCCGCACTCGGTTTCTTGTGGGGTGGCCTGGTCCGCTGTTTCGTCGTCAATCAGGCGAGTTGGTGCGTTGGATCGGTGTGCCACTACTTCGGATCGCGACGCTTTGACCTCGACGATCACAGCGCGAATAACTACATGGTCGCCGTGTTCACCTTCGGAGAAGGCCTGCAGAACAATCATCACGCCTTCCCGAGTGCCGCGCGTCACGGCATGTTCTGGTGGGAGCCCGATCTCAGCGGTAACATTATTCAATTGCTCAGAGTAGTTGGGCTGGTTTGGAATACTTATCATCCGACCGAAGAAACCATGGACAGGCTGCGGAAAGCCGCATAGCCTTCGGTCGACAATTTCGGCGGGTTGTTGTCTTCTCCCCAAACTCGCCTATTCACTCGAAAGGAAAGTGTGGAACCGATCGCCATCATCGGCGCGTCGTGCAGGTTCCCGAGCGCTAACGGCCTCGAGGAATTCTGGCAGTTACTGCGCGCCGGCCGCAACGCGGTCAGCGAAGTGCCCGAAGACCGCTGGAATCCTGATGCCGTGGATGCAAATCCCGATTCTCCCGTCAGGACTGCAACGCGCCACGGTGCGTTCCTCAAGAACATCCGGGAGTTTGATTGCGGATTTTTCGGAATCTCGCCACGGGAAGCTGCCGCGATGGATCCGCAACAGCGCCTCTTGCTTGAAATGGCGTACGAAGCGTTTGAGGACGCTGGTACCCCGATGGAAGTGCTCGCCGGATCGCAAACCGCGGTCTATGTCGGCATAGGGCCAGGTGATTATGGCCGCATGTGCGCGCAGCCTTGGGAGAGCGTTACTGCGCACTATGTCACCGGGAATTTTCTCTCTACCGCTGTAGACCGCATCGCTTATTTTTTTGACCTCCGCGGCCCTGCGATGGCTATCGACACGGCCTGTTCTTCCTCGCTTGTCTCTCTTCATCTTGCTTGCCGGAGCCTGGAGAGCGGCGAAGCAGACTTGGCGCTGGCCGGCGGAGTTAATGCGGTGCTGGCGCCGACTTTGAGCATCTCGCTCGCGAAAGCCGGAGCACTCTCGACGACTGGCCAATGTCGTTCGTTCGACGCACACGCCGATGGTTATGTGCGAGGAGAAGGTTGTGGTTTTGTCGTTCTGAAGAAACTCGACCAGGCCGTGAAAGACGGCGATCGGATCTACGCCGTAGTTCGTGGAACGGCGGTGCGGCAAGGAGGCCGCCGAAATGGCCTGACGGCGCCCGGTGGGTGGGGCGAAGAAGCCGTAATGAAGGCAGCGTGGCAAGCTGCAGGCATGTCTCCAACTGAAACGGATTACGTGGAAGTACAGGGTACTGGAACACTGCTCGGCGATGCCATCGAGGCCAATGCAGTCGGCAAAGTATTCGCTCCGCGGAACGGTCACGGACCTTGCCGCATTGGATCGGTAAAGACCAACATCGGCCACCTGGAAACCGCTGCCGGAGTTGCGGGATTGATCAAAGTGGCACTGATGATTTCGCACGGGGAATTTGTTCCCAGTATTTTTCCCGAACAACCGAACCCGCACGTCAACGGAGACAAGCTCGGCATTGCCGTCCAAACGCAGCGCGAGCCATGGCCCATGAATGGAACATCACGCCGGACCGCGGGAATCAGCAGTTTCGGCATGGGGGGGACCTACGCGCACGTCTGTTTGACCAGCCATGAAACGGACGTTAACGGCTTGCAAGAGCACCCGGACAATCCAGAGGGATTCGTTTTTCCACTCTCTGCGCGGGATCCAGAAGTACTCCGGCAACTCGTCCGAGAGACGGCTGCTGTTATCCAGAAATCAGATGCGAATTATCTAAGAGAGTTGTGTCGCGCCGCAGCGCTGCGAAGAACTCACCACGAATACAGAATTGCATTTGCCGGATCGCCAGCTGAAGACTTGGCAGCTGAGATGTGCGCATGGCTGCAACTTGTTAAACAGCCCGCGAAGGCAGGAAAGCGAAAGCTCGGAGTGCTGATTTCTGGGGTCCCAGGTTCACGTGACAACGAAACGTCATCCGATGTGTTGCGGCTCATTCAACAATGGGGTGTGCGCCCCGCTTGCAGCCTGACCGTTGTGAACGGAAAGTTTTTTGCTGCCGACGCCAATTCTTCAGAGATTGCACTCGACGAGCTTGCGAAATCGGGGATGGACTTTCTTGATCTCACAGCAGAACAATTCTTAAGTAACGCGGAATTGCCGTCGTCGAATGGTGTGATCATGCCAGGTTTCTCGGCGCACGAGGCTGCGTCACTCATGCCACTGAGGATTGCCGCCCAACTTTACTCGCTCGGGTATCCAATCGCATGGTCCAAGATTTACCGCGGCACCGTGAGACAAGTAAATCTGCCTCGGTATCCCTGGCGGCATCAAGTCTGCTGGCTCGAATCGCTGGACGCGCGGCAACCGATGCCGTCAACAATCGAGTCTTCCACCACTCCGACTCCCAAGCCATTTAACGGAAGTGTGCAGGCACTTCTCTCGCGCATCACAGGCCGTCCGGCGCAGGAAATTCGCCCCGACGCATCCCTGCGCGACTTGGGCATCGACTCGCTCCTAACGCTCGAACTTCAGGAAGAGTTGCGCCGGTTGTCGGGAAAGCTGATCCCAATTGAAGCCCTTGTGCAGGTGAAGAGCGTCGCCGAATTGGAGTCGCTAATTCGGAGCGACACCCCTTCTGCGTTGTCTCGAGCGAACGCAAAAGAGACGACTATCGCAGGTACTGTTCCAGGGTCCGCTGAGGTCCGCGAAGCCACCTTTACCGATTACGAAAAGATCGCCGCCCTGCTCGTTCGCAACGGGCTCGCTGTCAAAGGCCAAAAAGAGTGGGAACATCTCTGGCAGCACAACCCCGTTTATCAGCAGCATTCAGCATGGCCCATTGGATGGGTCGTTGAGCACGGCCAGGAAATTGTTGGTTTTCTCGGGAATATTCCTCTCAAGTATCACTTTAAGGGCCGCCAGGTTCTTGCCTCTGGCTTGCATGCGTTCGCGCTCGATCCATCGCATCGCGGGCTCGGGCTGGTCCTCCTCGATCGTCTTCTTGAATTTGCCCCTGACGTGGAATACTTCGTCGGCAGCACTGCCAACTCGAGCTCGTCGAAGGTTCTCGATCGACTTGGCGTAATCCGAATGCCAGTCGGTGATTGGGAGAACTCATCCTTCTGGATTACGAACTACGACGGTTTTGTCAGCAGCGCCCTATCGAAGAAGGGCTGGCCCACTCCGCTTTCTCACGTCGCATCGCCCGCTCTGAAGGTGTGGGACAAGATTCTGAAGAACCCGTGGCCTCATCAGCGCTTGGTCTTCATTCGACAAACCAGCTTCGGCGAATCATTCGACCACTTCTGGCAAGAGTTGCTGGAAGCTCGTCCTAATTCATTTTTGGCAGACAGATCCAGCGAAACACTGAACTGGCACTTTAAATATTCGCTGACTCAGGGAAGAGCGTGGATCGTCACTCACAAAGTCGACTCACGAATTCTCGCCTACGCCATCTTCCAACGTCAGGACTACCAGGAAATCGGCTTGCGGAGAATGCGGTTGGTCGATTACCAGGCTCTTCCCGGTACAGGCGACGCTCTGACTTCCATATTAGCGTGGGGACTAAACGAGTGCCGTACTCAGGGCATTCATATGCTGGAAGCGTTCGGCTTCCATCCGGAGAAGCAGCAGATCATCGACCGCCTCGCGCATCATCGACGCAAGCTATCGTCGTGGACCTACTTCCACAAAATCGCCTCCTCAACTCTGCAAGAGCAACTGCGAGAAGCATCTCCCTTTGATCCGTGCCAGTACGACGGTGATGCCAGCCTTTAGAGGCGGACCGGCGCGTAGTTCTCAACGGCAAAGCGACGGGACGTAAATCGGCAAGCCTGCACTGCGGGCACTTGGGGTTTCGACAAACTCATAACCGCGAGGAGTTCTACCGCCGAGTTCTGGATGATCGAGATCAGGCTGTAGATCGCAGCTTTGGGATTGTAGAAGAGGAACATTAGTCAGGTGCTAAAGCGTCAAAGAGCTGAATTGGGCAAGTCGTGGTCCTGAACTCGGTCGATGGCGACAACTGGATAACCCACCGGCAGTGATTTGTAAACAACTTGTCAAGGCCATTCAAAATCAGCGTCAGCCCGGCCGCTTTTCCCGTTTAGTGACAGAACTTTGACAATCTGCTGACAACAGTTTGTCTGTCACGAACTACTCTCCCTAAAAATGAGTCGGTTGGAGAGAGGGAGTGTCAAGGGAGAGATTTCACCCTTGCAGCGTTGGTTCGCGGCTGGGAAGCGCGTTCGCGTTACTCAGCTTTGCCGTCGCCCGTGTGGGGCACGGACCTCAAGCTCAGCTGTTCAGGGGGTGGTTTGGGCCCCTGTGCTAGGTCGCATTCGCAAGAATCGATCTTCCTTTCGCTTTGGGACTACAGCCGTCGCGCACGGCGAAAGGGCTTGTGACTCACCGCTCACTTCTTACTGGCACGACTTTGACCAAACGTGAGCAGGAAGTGTGCTGACCATGAAAATGGAGAGCTCGGAGCAGGGCCCCGCGGATGTTCTGCTGACTCACTCATACCACCTGTATTACGACCGGAAGCAAACCCGGAAGATGCAGCCCTATCCGCCGTTAGGAACCCTTTACGCGGCGGCTCTTCTCCGTAGCGCCGGGCTTTCGATTGCGCTCTTCGACACGATGCTCACCGATCCGGAGAGGCATTTCGAAGAAGCTTTAGACCAGTACAAGCCGCGCGTGGTAGTTGTCTACGAAGACAATTTCAATTTCCTCACCAAAATGTGTCTGACTCGCATGCGGGGCTTGGCGTTTCGCATTCTCGAGCTCTCGCAAAAGGCCAACGCCATGGTTCTAGCCAATGGCTCTGACGCTTCCGACCACACACTCGACTACCTGCGCCATGGCTTCGATTATGTACTCCTCGGGGAAGCCGAAACCACCCTACTCGAAGTTGTTCGTCACATCCTCAACAGGGACTGCAAATCTCCGCGCTCCATTCAAGGGCTTGCCTATCTAGACGAAGAGACTGGCGAACTCGTGCGTACTCAGTCACGCCCGCTCATGCAAAACCTTGATGTGCTGCCATTCCCATCCCGAGATCTGCTGGATGTCGATCAATATCGGAGTGCCTGGGAGTCTGCACACGGTTACTTCTCCCTGAATATCGTGGCGAGCCGCGGATGTCCGTATCGCTGTAACTGGTGTGCCAAGCCCATCTACGGCGATTCGTTCGCCGTGCGCGCGCCGCAAAACGTGGCAGCAGAGATGCACGAACTGAAATACCGGTTTGGAGCGGCCCATCTCTGGTTTGCCGACGACATTTTTGGGTTGCGTCCGCCGTGGGTTCGCGATCTCGCCGCCGAGGTCGAGCGCCTTGATGCCGCAATCCCGTTCAAGATGCAATCGCGGGTGGATTTGATGACGCCCGGCAATGTTAATGCATTGCGACGGGCTGGCTGCGCTGAGGCCTGGCTTGGAGTCGAGTCCGGCTCGCAGAAAATCCTGGATGCCATGGATAAGGGCACTCGCGTCGAGCAGATTACAAAAGCTCGGAAAAACCTTCGCAACGAAGGGATTCGCGCATGTTACTTTCTGCAATTTGGTTATCCAGGTGAAACCTGGGATGACATTCAGAAAACAATCGAACTAGTGCGCGAAACGCGACCTGACGATATCGGTGTCTCGGTCTCTTATCCTTTGCCAGGAACGAAATTCTTTCAGCGTGTACATGGCGAACTCGGACAGAAGTCGAACTGGTCTGACAGTGAGGACCTTTCGATGATGTTCCGGGGCGCCTACACAGATACGTTCTACCGGGCTTTACATGACTTCTTGCATGCACTGGTGGACTCCTGGAACGCGGCGAGAGTAGAGGAAGGGGGGTATCAGGATAGAAGTTGCGATCTCTGGAAAGAGGTCGTAGCACTCGAAAAGGTTTGTCGGAATTCTTACCCGACTATTCTTCCGGAGCCCAAATCCGATTCACTGGTACAGCTGCAGTCAATCCCTCTTCGCGCATTTTCTTCCTGAGGGGCGCCATTAAACAATGGATATCCTTCTTACCCACGGCTACTTCGTTTACGAAGATCCAAAGGAGCTTCAGATCATGAAGCCCTATCCTCCCCTGGGAATTCTGTACATCTGTTCGCATCTCAGGGAGAAGGGCATTGACGCCGAGGTCTTCGATTCCACGTTTTCTTCGTCCAAGGAGTTATTCGCTAAGCTGCAGGCAGGGCCCCCTTCTGTGCTTGGTATCTACGCAAACTTGATGACTCGCTCCAATGTCATAGAAATTCTGCGCGTGGCGAAAGCGGCCGGATGGCAAACCGTCGTGGGCGGACCGGAACCGGGAGCCTACATTGATGAGTATCTCGATTCCGGAGCCGACGTCGTGGTAATCGGCGAAGGCGAACTTACACTCGAAGAATTGGTACCTCTCCTTCACCTTCATCCGTCTCCTGATGCATTGCAGGGCGTTTCAGGCATCGCTTTCCGGATGGACGACGGGTCAGTGGCTCGTACGCCGCCTCGGGCCCAAATCCGCGATATTGATACGCAGCCGTGGCCAGCTAGAGAGACCATCGATTACTCCAAATACCTAACGGCTTGGCGGGAGCGGCATGGGCAGGGCTCGGTATCTCTGATCACTGCGAGAGGGTGTCCTTACGATTGTCGCTGGTGCAGTCACGAGGTCTTCGGCAAGACCCATCGCCGCCGAAAACCCACGTCAGTCGCCGACGAACTTGAGTGGCTCATCAATCGCTACTCTCCGGAAATGGCATGGATGGCCGATGACGTCTTCACGATCCATCCCGGATGGCTGTTTCAGTATGCCGCCGAACTTAAGGCCCGTGGTTTGAAGTTACCTTTCGAATGCATTTCGCGCGCCGACCGCCTGAACGCAAGGGTGATCGAAACGCTCGCCGAGATGGGCTGCTTTCGAGTATGGATTGGTTCGGAGAGCGGTTCCCAGCGCGTCCTGGATGCTATGGAACGCGGAGTCACCATCCAAGAAGTGCAGAATGCCGTCACCCTCTGCCGTTCCAATGGAATCCAGACGGGCATGTTCCTGATGTGGGGATATCAAGGCGAGGAACTCTCTGACATCGAAGCAACAATCGAACACGTGAAGAGAACCGACCCCGATATCTTCTTCACGACGGTAGCGTATCCGATCAAGGGCACTCCTTACTTTTCGGATGTCAAAGACCGGGTTGAAAACGGCAATCCGTGGCGCTTCAGTTCGGACAGGGAGTTCAAGATACGAGGCCGTCACTCCCGTCGCTACTACGGCTTCGCCGATCAACTGTTGCGCAGCGAGGTTGATCTGGATCGTCTGCGTCGTAAATCGGCCTGCGACGAGGTTGCGATTGCCTCCCTGCAAAAGCGAATCTCGGACGCGCGAGTCGGTCTCGATGCTGCGGCCACCGAAGTGGAGGCTTGAATCGATGGCGGTCGGATCTCAGGTCTATGCTGCCCCGTTCGACGAAGCCGCCAGCAGCTATGACCGGACCTTCACGAACTCTACGATTGGACGCGCCCAGCGCCTATCGGTCTGGGAAGAACTGGCGAAGACCTTCCACGCCGGGGATCAAATTCTTGAGATCGGTTGCGGAACAGGCGTAGATGCTTGCTATCTCGCAGAGCGAGGGGTGCGGGTACTCGCCTGCGACAGCTCGCCCAAGATGATTGAGGTCGCGACCCGAAGGTTGAAAGACAGCCCTCGATTACAATTGGTCCAGACACAGGTTCTCGCTGCAGGACACTTGGGCAGTTTGCGAGGGCAGAGACTCTTTGATGGAGCTTTCTCCAATTTCGGCGCCTTGAACTGTGTCGCCGATCTCAAGTCACTGGCTGCGGATCTTGCGGCCCTTCTGCGCCCCGGCGCTGCCGCACTTTTGTGTTGGATGGGGCCATTTTGTCTCTGGGAAACCGTCTGGTATCTCCTGCACGGCAAGCCTGCGAAAGCGCTACGCAGGCTGCATCGCGAAGGCATCACGACGCGCGTGGATGGCGGCATGCCTTTAACGGTCTACTATCCGTCGGTGTGGATGTTGGCGCGCATGTTTGCCCCACATTTCAAAATCAAAAGCATTAAGGGGATCGGTGTCGCGGTTCCGCCCAGTTATCTCGAACCGTATGCGAGTCGACTTCCACAGTTATTGAATGCCGCCATCCTTGTTGATCGTATGCTCGGTCGCTGTGCTGGAGTTCGTCTATTAGGCGACCATATTCTGATCAGACTTGAGCGTGAATCTGATTCTTCAGCGTGAACGACAAGTAAGAATGAGTAACCTTGTCTCAATCTCGGCCCGGGATCATTCGGCTGTCTCACATGAGGCGGACCTCTCAAGGCATTTGATTCATACTCTTCCGGTGGTGGTCATCGCTGCCCACAATCAATGCAGCTGCCGATGCGTGATGTGCGACATCTGGAAGATTCGTGACCCGCAGGAAATCCGCCCCCAGGACCTCGAGCGTCAAGTTCAGTCGTTCCGCGACCTGGGCGTCCGGTGGGCCGTCTTCACTGGCGGGGAACCCCAGCGCAACGCTAACTTATTCACGTTAGCAGAGATGCTTCGGCGGGAGGGCATACGGATAACCCTTCTGACCGCTGGCCTGCTGCTTGAGGCCCAGGCCGAGCAGATTGCCGCGACGATAGACGACGTAATTGTTTCGCTGGACGGTCCCCCGCCAGTTCATAACCTGATTCGGCGAGTCCCGCGTGCGTTTGAACGCATTGCGACCGGCGTTCAAGCGCTGCGACGTTACCGCCCGGATATAGTTGTCGGCGCACGCTGCACGGTTCAGAAGCAGAATCATCGGCACCTCTGTGCGCTCATTACTGCGGCAAAGGATACCGACCTGACTTCCGTCTCGTTCCTGGCGGCCGATGTGGTTTCGTCTGCTTTCAATCGTCCCGACGTGTGGCCGGAGGAGCGGCAGCAGGAAATCGCGCTAAATTCCGAGGAAGTAGAAGAACTAGCGGGCGAGATCGAGCGGATGATCTCCGAGTACCGCCATGAAATCGATTCCGGCTTCGTCGTAGAAAACCCGGCGAAGTTGCGGCGGCTGGTCTCTTATTTTCGGGCTCACCTGTTCCAGGAAGAGCACGTCGCCCCTTACTGCAACGCTCCCTGGGTTTCCGCCGTGATTGATTCGTCAGGAGATGTGCGCCCTTGCTTTTTTCATCCCCCGCTCGGGAATATTCACGCGAATACCGTGGCCGAAATCGTGAATGGTGCTGCCGCGTTACAGTTCCGAGCGCATCTCGACATCCCTACCAACTCGATATGTCGTTCCTGTGTGTGTTCCTTGCACATCAACCAGTGACACGCGCGGAGCGAAGATCTCCCACACTCCATGTGACGGCGTGATCGATCACTGTTTCGGTGCATACGTTTCGTGCCAGTACGACGCCGCACCCTGGGGTAGATTTTCGATACGGGAGAGGAATTCGGTGACTCTCCACATGTCTTGTTCGCTTAACGCTCCCTCCCACGCCGGCATGCCGGTGTATCGGACTCCTGTGCGCACCACATAATACGTACGCCATTCGGGATCATGGACGGGTTTAACAATGAGTTGTGGAACGGGCGGATAAAAAGAGTGCTCTAGCGGACTGGCCTGGATGTCAAGTGCTCCGTGGCAGACCGCACAATTCATCGTGTAGATTCTCATTCCGGCGATCAGGCTTTCGTCGTTTGTCGGATAGGGGTTGGCGACGTGCGGAGCATGTCTCATCATCGAAGCATTCAGCGCTTGCGTTGCCAATTCACGCTCGAGCGTTGGTGGAGCCGATGCCGCGGTCGTAGGGATTAGCCCAAGCTTGCCGATTACAAGACTTACGGCAAACAAGAGCAATACTGTGATAGTGCCCCCAAAGCAGAGTTTGGCCATGGCGCTGGTCTTCTCCGAATCCTTCAATGCGAACTGGTTTGGCCCCTCAGAAAATCTGTCGAGTTAGATCGAAGCCGATGAACATGTTCTTGGGCGTGTTAGCGCTGGGATCACCCAGGAACGTTGCGTTACTGCCGGCTCGTTGGGACACGATTGTCGCGGGCCCGTTTCCGAAGCCCAGGGTAAATGCATGACGCCAGATCTTTTTCTGTATGCCAAACGCGAACTCCGGCCTGTGGATTCCTAGCTCATCCGCGTTCATCACTGTAGGGATGGTTTCCGCTACCAGAGCAACAGTTTTCCGAATGTCGACCGAGGCTGCCACAGCAATCGAAATCGTATTGGCGCAGGGTTTTAGAATCATACCGCCCGAAACCCCATTTGCTTGCGGGGCCGAACATGGCTGTTCAACGATCGCATCGGCCAAGGACGGGTTCGTGTTCTGCAGCAGCGGCCGGGCATGAATCGTAAATGTCGGCGCAACATATACTTGCGCATGCCTGGTGATACTGCGTGAAGCGATGATTTCGAAGTTTTCCGAGAAATTTCTTTGGAAATTATTTTGTCCGTCCACTGAAAATCTCACCGCTAAGTTCAGAGGCTGGTGGTCGTGTTCATCGAACACGTTGTAACCGGCCATGAATTCGATCGGACGGCCCATGATGCTGGGAGAGCGATAGGCAAAGGCGTACAGCCTTGATGTGATCCCGTATCGGAAGCCGAAAGAAGGGATCGCGAAGTTATCCAAACCAAGCAAGGTATTTCCTCGGCCCGGCGTGACAAAAGCCGGTTCGTACGGAAATCTGTGGGTGAAATTGACATAGAGTCCATGACGCTCAACGCGGCGCCCAGTGGGAACATTGAAGACCAGATCGTCGCCAGCGGTGTATACCTTGGGGGTGGTCGCCGCCGCCGGGCCTGCGGTAGAGGGAGTACCCTGAGTCGTCGCTCTTAGGTTCTCACTGTCGGGATTGGATCGACTGCTCGACGTCTCAGCTCCGTCGATGTTATTTGAGCTGACTTCTTTAATTTCATGGCTGGCCACGTCCACGAGATACTTCCTGCCCGCACGTTCGACAATGATCTGTGAAGGAGAACCGTCAACGAAAGATATGCCTGCGTCTCCCGGGGTCGGTTGGGGCGCCGAACTGGAATGTGGTGATGTCGCTGTCGTGCTCGAATCGTCAGTGCCGCCCGCGAACGGGGCACTCGCAAAGATCAGAATTAGGGATGTAATACTTGTGATCGCCAGCCGTACAGCTTTTGTCTCGCTCCGCATCATAGTTTCTCGCTTGGCAGAACCGAATACCCTCTGGGATTTGATTACCTTCCCGAAGGGTAAACATCGGTGGCTTCCATGTATGTCATCAAAATGTAATTTGTCATCTCTGTCGCGTCTCGCTGTCTCCTACACGTTGCAATCTGTTGACAAGGCTTTGACAATGATCCGCCGCAAGTTTCACAAGATGTAGAGAGAGAACTTTTAAAATTTCTACGGAGGCGGGATGCTGAAGAAACGTTGGGCCTTTTCAATTCTATTCTCGATGTGGTTGCTGGCAAGCGTGATGTGGGCTGCGCCTACCGGCCAGAGTGATTCTCAGGTCTTTACCGGAGAGATTATGGATTCTCTCTGCGCCAAAGACGGTACGCACGACAAAATGATGGACCAGATGAAGAGCATGGGTCGAGATAAGGTGACCTGTACACGCAAGTGCATCGAGTTGGGTGCGAAGTATGTTCTTTTCGATCCAGCCAAGAAGACTTTCTACGACCTGAACGACCAGGATAAGGCTGCTGCGTTCGCTGGTCGCAAAGTCCAAGTTAAAGGGGCGATGGACAAGAAGAAGATTAAAGTAGCGAGTATTGAACCCGTAGATTGATCCAGTCGATTGCGGAGAAATATATTGGACGCGGCAAGCTGCGACGCTGGACCTTTTGCTAGCGGAAGATGACTGGTCATCAATAAGAGAAGCACAACTGACAAGCTGTGCTTAGGTGATAGCCAGTACCAGCGCGACAGAAGCCCCGCCATTCGGACAGCCGACAGCAGGAGTGGAAGCGGGGGATGTTGCGGAAATCAGAACATTGCTTCCGGCTGAGACGCCAAAGGATTCAAAAGTGGTCTGCGTAATCGCGACCTGAAGATGGTGTGCATCTACGAACGTTGTCGCCAGTGCCGTTCCATTCCACAGGACTTGCGACTGAGGCACAAAGTTGCTCCCGTTCAGGGTCAGCAGAACCGAATCCGCATGCAGGGAAATAGTGTCCGGCGAAAGTGATGTGATCTGGGGCTGAGGCACCGCGCCGGGACAGCTATTGAAACCGAAGAACACAGCGCAGGTGGTCCAACCCGATAACATCAAGACCAGAGCTGCGACCAAAACAATGCGAACCGGGATAAGGAGCTTGCAGGAGTCGACGCGAGAGCGCATGCTGCCTCCCTGTCTGCGAGCCTGTTAATTGTAGTCTTCGCGGAGCGGCTCTCGCACCTGAGCGTCATGTCAAACACCTGGCGCAGAGTTAACGAGTGTAAAGAGATTTCTCGCCAACTGCGAGGCTGCGCACTTCTTTTTATAGAATCGTTTTAATAGATGTTCCGCAAAACAATAGACTTCCAGTCGCTTCTGGAGTACGTTAATGCCGACTGGAGCGTTCCACCTCCTCCGATTTTGGGGCTCTTCAAGATTCGTAACTTACGGCCTGATTCTTGGGTGCGCCGCAATGTCGAAGTACCTCTTGCTATTGCTGCCCCTACTAGGGGCTTCGTTCGCCACCGCGCGCGAACATCCGGCGAACTGGATCGAGGTACGTAGTTCCCGGTTCACGATTGTCACCAACTCAAACGAGAAACAGGGCCGCCACATCGCGGCCCAGTTCGAGCGCATGCGGGCCATCCTTCAACAGACTTACCCGCAACTGGAAGATGATCCCGAATCGCCCGTTTTTGTATTCGCTATCACGACAAAAGATCAATTCCGCGCGCTTGAACCTGGCACATATCACTCCAGGAAATCGCTGCCACTGCACGGAATGTTTGTGGGGGCTACCGACAAGAATTACATCCTAATGCGGCTCGATTCGGAAGCTGGAAATCCATACCCTGTCGTCTATCACGAGTACACTCACCTGTTCTTTCACCAGGCCGAAGAGCGGATGCCCTTATGGCTCAATGAAGGTCTGGCAGAGTTCTATCAAACCAGCGAGATCTACGGTCAGAACATCCTCCTAGGGGAACCGGATCAGCAGCGCCTGATGTTATTGCGCCAGGAAACCCTGCTGCCTTTCGCAACATTACTCACCGTGGACGAGAAGTCGCCCTACTACATCGAGGAAAAGAAGGGGGCAATTTTCTATGCCGAGTGTTGGGCTCTGACTCACTATCTCACGCTTCGAGACTATGCGGAGAAGACCTCAAAAGTGCAGCAATACAAAAGGCAGGTGAAAGACGGGGTCGATCCCGTCACAGCGGCAACTCGTGTCTTTGGTGACCTGCAAAAACTACAACGTAGTCTGGAGCTGTATATCGAGCAATCCAGCTTCAATCACTTCGAAACAAAACTCTCGGACAAGGTCAATGAATCGCTGTTTGAAGTGCAGCCAATCAGTCCTGCGCAGGTGCACGCCATGGAGGCGGATTTTCTGGTGGCCAGCGGGAGGGGGGAAGAGGCGCGCGCCCTTTTTCCGTCCGTCAAGTCGAACGATATCTCGCCGCTAGAAAATACAGATTTGGTGCAACCGGCACAGCGAAAACAGGCTGACGAAAAATTCCCAAATGAAGTTCAGGGCGATGTCCCATGTCCGTTGTCAGAGATCCTTCAAAGAGCCAGCGAGCGGGCTGCCGAATTGGTGGATAATCTGCAGCGCTTCACTGCCACCGAGGAAATTGAGCAGACTGAGTTCAGGAGGAACGGCAAGCCCCGTAAGGCAACCAATCAGTTGTTTAGTTACTTAGCCGAGATCGCTCAGGTGCCATCTGGCGGTTTCTGGGTGGAGGAATACCGCTCGTCTAAGAAAGAAGCCGATTCTTCCCCAGTTTACGACACGGGCACCGCAGCCTTCGCTTTAATCTTTCACCCGCAGAAGGTCGTGAATTTCGAGTTTCGCTGCGAAGGACGGATGGACTTACAAGGCATCTCGGCCTGGCAGCTTCGATTTGTAGAGAGCCCCGACCCGAGCAAGTCGTTTCATCAAATCCGAATCCAGCGTTCAGTCTATCAACTCAGGTTCGGGGGTCGCGCTTGGATCGCTGCGAATGATTACCAGATCTTGCGTCTGGAGACCGATCTAGTGGCTCCGCTACCGCAGATTCGGTTGCAGCTAGAGCATCTCGACATTTCGTATGCACCAGTCGAGTTCGACAAACGCAAGTTCAGCGTTTGGCTGCCGCAGAAAGCCTCCATCCAAATCAGCTATCGTGGCCGCCGCTATGAACGCCTGCACAAATTTAGCCATTTCCAACTCTTCCTCGTCGTTACAGAGCAAACGGTAAAGGTACCGACCGCGGGACCCGGCGGATAGCGTTTAGAGAACCCTCAAAACAGCCTCCTCATGCCGCAGGTTTGGAACTACGGGCAGAATGCCTGGGCTATGCAAGAGGTGTCATTGATTGAGGACCTGGGGGATTCTGAGTGCTAACGCCTTCCATCAGAAGGCCGGTCGGAGTCAAGGGAATTCTGGGTTCATAGTGAGTTCTTGATTCTTTTGTTTTCTCCCGCCGAGTAGCCACTGTCGCCATGCTTCCATCCACACTCTCGAGGAGCGATCTCGTCGCTCGGTGCATGTTGGGCGTTCTCAATTCAGCCGGTGCTGCTATCCGTTGGGCGACCTGTCGTTCACTCAAGAGTGGAACATGGGCCAGGCGATTAACGCAGTCACCGGAACTCGGCTTTGGCTTTTGTCTTTCTCTTCGTGGAACGATTTTGACTTGGTCTAGCTGTTTGTTTTACGCCGTTTGCCGCAACGGTCACTCCGTTGCTGTTGTGTAACGGCTCGTACACTTCTCCGCTCACCCACAGATGATGCAGCAACACCGCCAGCTTTCTTGCCGTGGCCACGATCGCCCGCTTCTTCCTGTTTCGTCCACCACGCTCAGCCAGCTTCAGTCCCCAGCGTCTGAGATCGCAGTCGATGCCGAACGGTCCCAAGATATGCTGCGCTCCCTGCACCAGCAGCGTCCGCAGATACGGATCTCCCTCTTTACTGATGTGCAGCTGCGGTTCGCTCTCTCCTGACTCCCTGCGTCCCGGTTGCAGTCCCAGATAGCCGCCCACGTCGCGACTCTTGCCGAAGCTGCAGATCTTCCAGCGTCAGCAGGAACGTCAGCGCGATCAGCGTACCCACTCCCTTGATCTGCCTCAGCAGTTCCACCTTTATCTCTTGTGCCTCAGAGCACGTCGATAACTTCGGAGCGTACAGCATCCCGTCGGAGACCGGCCTTCTCATCCCATCTTGATAACAACAGTTGATTGGTCAGAGGGGAGATGCTGTGAACTTCGGCGGGTAACGTTTCGAAATCCTCGCCTGCCTATTCGCCCGAAGTCTGCGGCTCCTTGCGCGTCACGGCTTCCGCGACCAGAAAGTTGTCCGATTCCCGGTACACCGCAGCCACGTGCGCAATAGCACCATGTGACAACTCCACGTCCGAGAAACAGATCTTCAACTTGTCGCCGATATTCAGATTGCCGAAATAAGAGATTGTTCTCTGCGTCGTCCCGCAGTTCACCATCGCGGGATCGCGATGCAACTGCCACTCTGCCGAATCCAGAGCCGCCTGGTACTGCGCAAAATAGAACAGCCCAACGCCGTTGAAGTCGGCGATCGGCGAGGGATCATACGTAAACTCATTGGTCGAATCCGAGTGTTTTGTCTGCTTCGCACTATCTCGGCAGATGCGGGCATTCGCGCAGTCCGACTTCTCAATGCACTGCGCCGACGTCACCGGTTCTGAAAACACCAGATGGACATTGTTGTCCAGTGCGCGCCGCTTTACGAACGTGCTGCACATCGACATTCGCAGGCAGCCACCGCGCGAGAGATTGCGAATCGTCTGCTCCGATTTGTAGCGTAGTGGCGAGAGCCTGCGCAGTTCGCAGTCCACTTCCACTTCGTCGCCTTCGCCGAACCCAGTCAGCGCTCCTTCCATGTTCACTCTGTAAAACGACGCATACAGCCGGTCCCCTTGTTTGTCGAACACCTGTTCCGGCCGCACTCCTAGCGCATCCGCCAGTCGCGCCCAGTGAACCGCACCACAATGTCGAAGCAGCCAGTTTTCCGATATGCCATTCGGGCAAAGTTCCGGCAATCCGAGAATCAACTTATGAGAACTGACCAGCGAAGCAACGATGGACTCGATACGCGGATAAGAGATCGAAGGGATCGGTTCAGCCATTCCCATAAATGCCAACCTTTCGCATCTTGCCAGCCCGGCGCTGCGACAAGCGAGCAGCAAGCGCAATTCGCACGAATGTGCAACGAGCGAGCACGCTCACTTGGCTTCAGGTCCCGGGGGGATTACAGCAGACAAGACGGCAACTACTTATCCGCTACTATATCTTCAGGCGTGCGTCTGCGGAAGCCTGAAAGATATTGCAACTTCCTCCCATCCGAAGTGCAAATTGTTGCCTATTCTCGCAGGCTCATTCGAGGATATTTGCTTGAATAGATCTAGTGCAGAGGCTGAATGGACCAACAGAATCGAACCGCGATCGTCACCGGAGCTGCGCAGATGATGGTTGGCGATAAATCCCGATCTCTAACAATGTCGGCCATGTCAAGCACGTTTTGAGCACACCTCTGTATGCACTCGTGGAGGAGCGCCATTTCGCTCTCTTAGTTGGTTTGCGCGTTTTCAACCTGGGCTCGCTTTGAATCTTCGGGTCAGGAACTCGGTCCGACCCAGCCATCTCTTCGATCACTCACTACGATCAAGATTCGCTTCTTCGAAATCCCTCACTTACTGTGAGCGGGATGCCCAATCATTACATCGGTGTTTGACTGCACACCATGGGGATTTCCGGGCTCTCCCGCCTGCGAACTGAGCTTCTGTGTCTGGCCGTAGTCGCGACCCTGACGCCACATCCAGTACAGATGCACCGCCAGCTTCCGCGCCATCGCTACCTTCGCGATCTTCCGTCCGCGCCGCATGGCCAGATGAAAAAGCTTGCTACGCCATTCTGGCTGACTGCGCACCGTGACCTGCCCGCTTCCACCAGCAGAAAGCGCAGCAGCACGTTGCCTTGCTTGCTGATGTGTCCCAATCGGCGCCGATCTCCGCTGGATTTCTCCTCCGGAGCCAGTCCAACGTAGCAGTGGAACATTTACACCCATCATCTGGTCAATGAGCGCAAGCCCTGTTTACGTCAAAGAATCAACTGCATTTACAACCGGGAAGGCACCCATAGCTTGTTTTCTTAGTATTCAATCGCGGGAGTGACGGAGTTACCGTGGGCGCCTCAGTCTCGCCGGTCCTGTCCCCGATGTTTGTGTCACGCAAGCATCCAGAAGGTTGGGCTAGTCTCTGCTAAAAGCTGCCGGATGCCTATCACACGGGAGGGAGGTCATGGGCCAGATCCCAAATCGATCTCACCAGTTGAGATCTGGGAGGATGGGAAAAACAGTAAAGGAAATGACTAAAAGGGCCATGGGAAAAGCTGGAGTCGAAGCTTGGGAGGGGGACTACTTTTTGGTTACCGGATGAGGAGGAATTTTTCTTCCGCGCCGCGCCAAACCTCCAGCTGAAAAATTGCACCTACGAAGGGGGCCAAACCGCTTTTTTGGCCCGTTTTTGCCACATCTTATCCCCGGATCATCAGGGTAGCCGGCTCAAAAACTCCCACCATAGTATAGGTCTCTCGCCTCAAACTAGGAATACAGGGACAGCATCTGTTTACCAGAACGTGCTTTCTTACACTCTCCCTTCCTTTCACGAGAAGCGCCGGCGGGTTTCCGGATTACTTCTATCCTCAACCATTCCGGCAGTTGACCGAACGGATTTGTAACGGCGACGCCGATGTCCAATCTACAACTCGGGAACGGCAAAGCACCGGCGACGTGGTAAGAGTCGCTACTCCAGTATGGTTGCCGGTTGTGTCACTACAGGACAAGTGGATGTCACTTCCAGACAAGTGTCCGGGGACCAGTGGGAGTACCCTGTCTCGCACTGATGTGCGGATACTGGCGAAGAAACACGAGCAAGTTTCACGATGGAAGGTCCCGACGGAGGATCTATGAAGCACTTTCAGGGGTTAGCCTTAGTGGGAGCAGTCTTGTTCACGTTGTGCAGTGCTGCGCTTCCTCAGGGATCGTCCAGTTCACTGCAGGGCACAGTGACTGACCCCAGCGGGAGCGCGATTCCGGGTGCCGTTGTCGTGCTGGCGAATACCGCATCAAAATTTGAGCGGTCCCTGGCGACCGGACCGCAAGGAGAGTACCGGCTTCTCGCAGTGCCTCCAGGCACCTATACGTTGACTGTAGCAGCGAAAGGCTTTTCCCGGTACATCCAAACCGGGCTGGAGTTGCTGGTGAACACGCCGGCGACGGCGAACGTTCTACTCAAGGTGGGCACGGCGACAGAAAACGTTACTGTAACGGGCGAGGCTCCGGCATTAAATATGGTCGATGCTTCGATCGGCAATCCCTTTGACGAAACGCAGGTGAAGCAAATTCCGCTGGACGCTCGCAATGTGCCCGACTTGCTCACTCTGCAGGCAGGCGTCGCTTATACCGGCAATCGTCCGGACATGGATAGCCAGACCTATAAGGACCAGGACACACGCAGTGGTGCGGTGAATGGCGCACGCAGCGACCAGAGCAACATTACTCTTGACGGCGTCGACGTCAACGACCTCGCCAACGGCTATGCGTTTACTTCGGTGCTGCCGGTAACGTTGGATTCCGTTCAGGAATTCCGCGTGACCACCACCAACTACAACGCGGACCAGGGAGATGGGTCAGGCGCCCAAGTTGCTTTGGTCACCAAGAGCGGCACAAACACCATTCACGGATCCGCATATGAATATCATCGCAACACGTACACCAGCGCCAGTGATTATTTCCTGAAAGCACCACCAAAGCTCATCAGGAACATTTTCGGCCTGTCGGTAGGCGGTCCGATAAAGAAAGATCGCGCCTTCTTCTTTGCCAATTACGAGGGCACCCGGCGACGCGAAGCGACCAGCGTGGTACGAAACATCCCCACCCCATCTTTCCTCGATGGTGTGATCCAATACCAGTGTGCGGATGCAGTCGCATGCCCCAACAGCGGAAGTGTGTTGGGTGTGAGCGGCAAGAGCTATTCCTACCAGCCTGGATACTACGCACTCGGACCAAACGAGATCGGCCAATTTGATCCCGGCAGTCCTCAGGGGATCAAGGGGGTCAACACCGCCCTCCTCAACAATTACTTCAAGCCGACCTTTGGCAATT
>Ga0126370_10000222_pt1 | contig 21433 bp, 16 predicted proteins | sample PanSoiMetaPlot_3_FD_92586 | JGI IMG/M metagenome (GOLD analysis project Ga0126370, IMG submission 92586) | Tropical forest soil microbial communities from Panama - MetaG Plot_3 | ecosystem: Environmental > Terrestrial > Soil > Tropical forest > Bulk soil | place: Panama | collected 2016-02-17 | reverse complement strand
CTGACATTTTTGCCCGATATCGCTACAGAGCCGGGTACGCTGAGGATCTAGATTTGGGTGTGCGCCTTATTCGTGATGGACACAAACTGGGCTTCTTGTGCAGCACGAAAGTTCTTCATTCCCATAATAGGACGCCCTACTATTTTCTTAAGCGGGGCTACGCGGATGTTCGGTTCCTGACCGATGTGCTTCCGAATTTCGTTTACCCGGAGATCGAGAACAAGGTGAGACTGTACCGTGACATCATCGGGCTACAGGCGCGTGTCGGCGGCCTGGGGACCATTGTGGAGCAACAGACTTTTCCCGTGCGAACCTCAACTCTGGCGGACCTCTTTCGTTCAAAGCTAGAGAATGGCGGTATAGTTACCGGAGATGTGCCGGACCTTCAATTTCGGCAGTTGCTGGCTCTCCTTGCCGGTGACAGCGGACTTCAAGACCATAAGCTGGAGGGACGCAGCATTATTTGGCCACACGCCCGCCGGCACCTAGAGAATCTCAAGAATTGGCTTTCGAAGATATACGTCGAGGTCGACCGTGCTCTGGCCGCCGAGATGGCGGACACTTTTGCGAAAGTGGTGGCTCTGCACTGTGGTACCCATCTGGGTTATTTGTTTTTGAGCCGCGCCGCTCATAGTGAGCTGGACGAATCACTCTGGCAACTCGATTCGCAATTGAGAGCGGGGATTTAGGCTGCGATGAGGATTCTCTACGTCGTCCACCAGTTCTATCCCGATTCTTCCGCAGGTACCGAGCGTTTTCTCCTTAGCCTGGCTAATGCAGTGCAGCGCAGTGGTCACTATGCCGAAGTGGTCACTTACAGTATGAAGGATTCATCAGAACTTCGCCCAACAGGGACGGTTCTGCTTCGCTATTACGTGTACAAACACATTCCGGTTACTGCGGTCAGGCATCCTAGACTTTGTGTAGACGTGAATACTGCGGTCGAGGACCCTGCCGTCAGATCATTTGCCAGGCAACACCTGGCGAACGGCAGGTATGACATAGTTCATATCGTCCACCCGATGCGAATGTCCTCTTTTGCAACCGTTGCGCACGAACAAGGTGTTCCGTATGTGATGACGTTAACGGATTTCTGGACGATTTGTCCTAAAATCACGCTGCAAACCACTTGTGGCAGTTTATGCTCGGGACCGCAAAGCGGTGATGCGTGCGCGCAGTTTTGTCCGGAGCTCAATTCAGCCTCGGTAAAATCTCGTCTCGCTGCTATCCATGCGATTGTTCGACGGGCCAGTATGGTAATCTCACCATCCGAAATAGCGTCTGCTCTTGTGCAGAACGAATTTCCTGATATCCCGATCACTGTCGTGCCACACGGACTATGTTTGCGTGTCTTTTCTGCCCAACGAAAACAATACGAACCTGATCGCCATATCACGTTTGGCTACTGCGGCGGCCTTGCGCCGCACAAAGGTGTCCATCTACTGATCGAAGCCTTTCGATCCCTGAATACCAACACGGCGCATCTGCACATTTACGGTGCCGCAGCTCCGAATGAACGTAATTATGCGCATCGACTTCATAAGCTTGCTAGAGGTGACGAGCGGATCGTGTTTTGCGGGGACTACAGTATTGAGGATGTGGGTCGTGTTTTCCAGTCCATCGATGTCTTGGTGATTCCTTCTGTTTGGTACGAAACCTATTCATTCACTCTGCACGAAGCGTTCGCTTCGCAGGTACCGATTATTGCCTCGGACATAGGCGTTCTAGGCGAAAAAATAAAGCACGGCCTGAACGGCTTAAAGTTTCCTGTCGGAGACGCAGCCGCACTCGCCGGAAAGCTAAAATTGATAATTGAAACTCCCACACTTCTCAATTCCATGAGAGCAGTCTTAAAGGGCTTCTCTTGTCCCCTCGAAGAGGAGGAGGCATATTTGTATGAACGCATCTACCGAACGGCGGTCGGCGCGGGGCGGTCGGCGAGAAGAGTTTCTGTCCAGCGGGAATGCTGATTTTAGGCGCAGGCTCCGCCAGATCGCACAATGACGGTAAACCAATTGTCGTCGGTTCCGAAACCAAGACTGCGCAGCTGTTCTGTTGGCGAAGTCCGGTATTCTGTTAGACGCAAGCGGGGAATTTTGAGCATTTGTCGAGCGGTTCGCAGCTCCCCGAGGCGCATATCGACTGTGTTTATAGATCGTGACGGTGTCTTGAACCGTCGGGTGATGGGTGGCTACGTTACGCGCTGGTCAGAATTTGAGATCATGCCAGGTGTTTCGACATTTTTGCGGCAATTACGCTCTCTGAACTGCCAGCTAGTAATCGTCTCCAACCAGGCCGCCGTTGCGAAAGGGCTTCTTAGCTGGCAAGAACTCGCAAATATGACTCTCATGAGCTTTGAGGCTTTTCAAGTGCCAGGCGGGATCGATGGCGCTTTTTTCTGCCTCCACCAGTCATCGGACGGGTGCTCTTGCCGAAAACCCCGCACGGGACTGTTGGAAGAGGCAGCTCGGCGCCTAGATATCAGTTTCGAACATTCTTTTTTCATCGGGGACTCACGCACTGATATATTCGCGGGTTCCGCCATGGGCTGTAAGACTGTCTACCTCTCGAAGGATGCGGATGCTACAGTCCACCCGACCGTTGTTGCCAGTACCCCACGAGAAGCCGCTCTTTGGATTGGTAGAGAGTTAAAGACCTGATTGGTCCGCCTTTTTCCAGAGTGTCTCGACCAAATCGCAGAAGATGTGGCCAATCAAAATGTGGCTCTCCTGAATGCGGGGCGTCTCGTCGGAGGGGGTATTCAAGAGAACGTCAACATCTTCCTTGAGTTTGCCGCCAGAAAGCCCGGTAAGTCCTACGGTATGCACCCCGAGTGGCTTCGCTTCTTTCACGGCAATAAGGATGCTGGGGGAATTTCCACTGGTGCTGATCGCGAAGAGAATGTCGCCCGGTTTGGCAAACGCTCTGATTTGTCTAGCGAACACCTGTTCGTAGCCATAATCGTTTGCAATCGCCGTAATCAGGGAAGTGTTGGTCGTCAGAGCCATTGACGGCAACGGTTTTCTCTCAAGCTTGAAGCGGCCCACAAATTCGGCGGCAAGATGTTGCGCATCGGCAGCACTGCCACCATTACCGCAAAAAAATATGCAACCACCCTGTAGCAGACTTTCGCAGGTTCGTTCTGCCAGTGAACAGACTTTGGCCAGGAAGGCAGGCGTTAGTTTGCGCTTCACCTCGCAGCTGTTTTCGACTTGATTCTGAGCATAGGCGAGCAATTCTGGATTCGTACTGAGCATGATTCCGACTTTACGCGCTGTGCTTCAATTCGGGGCGGAAAAGTGTATTGTAATCCGAGAACCGCAATAGAACCTATGCCGTAATGGACCGCCTCCGCCGTAGCACCTTCGTTCGCAACCGCGTATAATCGCCGAAAGCAAAAACCTCGGTTCCCGGCGCTGCGGCCGCGAGCGTGCAACGTGTTGTCGGCATCTGCGGATGCAGTGATCGACGGAAACGCTTCTCCATCTGATGACTCAAACAAGCTCAAAAAATACCTTTGGCAGGACTCTGGGGGCCAGTCGTTATGAACCTCAAGGACTGGACCTCAGTGAAGCAAACAATTCAAGGGTGATGATGATCGAACTCGTCGGAAGAGACAAACATGTTCTCGAGGTCGGGACCTCTACCGGGTACATGAGCCGGGTGCTGAAGCAGAGGGGTAATACGGTCGTTGGGGTCGAGATCGATCCCGAAGCAGCAACCGTGGCCAAGCAGTATTGTGATCGTTTTCTCAACGACGACATCGAATCACTGCTTGCGCGGGACGCATTCCAGGAAAGTTCTTTCGATGCCGTGATTTTGGGTGATGTGCTGGAACACCTCAAGTGGCCGGACAAGGTCATTGAACGGTTAAAGTCATACCTTCGGCCAAGTGGGTATTTAGTTGTATCGATGCCCAACGTGGCCCATGGTGACATTATCCTGAACCTATTGGCAGGACGGTTCCCGTACCACGATTCCGGCCTTCTGGACATTACGCATTTAAGATTCTTTGGCCTCGAGGACATCGTCAAGCTGTTCGACGGCGCAGGTTACAAGATTTCTAATTTGCAACGGGTAAAGGTCGACGTTGGATGCACGGAGACTGCCTCGGACCAAGTGGCAGTCCCAGAGGAGTTGCTGCTCGGCATTAGGTCCCTACCTCATTCAAATACCTATCAGTTCGTCTTCAAAGCATTTCGCGCGGAGGAGTGTCCCGATCCGCTCGAGTTGCAGGAGGAAAGCCTAGGGAAGTCATTCGATGCGTTCATTACTGAACTCCGGAGGCTACGTGCAGAAAACTCGCGATTGGATGCCTATTTAGCGCGGCTGCAGCCAGAATTTGACCAGAAGGCGGCATGGGCTGACAGGCTCAACATGGACAATGCCCGTCTGTCAGTTGAGAATGCCACTCTTTCAAACGAGAATGCCTCTCTACGATTGCTATGGGCAAAGGCCACACGCTGGAAACGGGTTCTCATCTTCGGTGCCTTAGCGCCGGTGGACTGGATTATCGGGTCGACAATCATCGCGACCGAGCTGTTCGGTCGACTGTTACGCCGCTTTGCGAGGCGAATGCCGCCTACCATCGAATCCGATGCGACACGGTGCAGCGTCATCATCGTTAGCTGGGAAGGTAAAGATTTGCTCGCTGAGTCTCTTCCCGCAGTCGTCCAGGGTTTGCGTTCTCACGGCGGCGATCATGAAATCATTGTTCTCGATAACGGTAGTACCGACGCGACAGAGGAATATGTGCACTCGCAATTTCCCGAGGTCCGCGTCGTCCGCAGTGAGCATAACGAATATTTCGGTGGAGGGAACAATATCGCGGTCGGCGAAGCAAAAAACGATATTGTGGTCCTGCTCAACAATGACATGGTGGTCCAGGAGGGGTTTCTGGCGCCTCTGCTAAAGCCTTTTCAAGACGGCGATGTGTTTGCTGTTGCGAGTCAGGTATTTCTTGCCGATCCGCTGAAGCCGCGCGAGGAGACGGGCAAAACTCGCGCGGTATTCAATGGCAGCGATCTTGAGTGGCGGCATGATCCAGTAACGGAGAGCGATGATGAGCAAGAATATGTGCCTGTTTTTTGGGGTCATGGCGGCGCAGTTGCGCTAGACCGCAATAAGTTCAGGTTCTTGGGTGGATTTGACCGGATCTACGATCCTTTTTACGTCGAAGATGCGGACCTGTCGTACCAGGCGTGGAAACTAGGATGGCGCTGTCTTCTGGCGGTGCGAAGCAGAGTCATCCACAAGCACAGAGCCAGTACTAGCCGATTTGGACCACAGTTCATTTCTCAGATTGTTTGCCGCAACCATGAGCTTTTCATCTGGAAAAACTTTGGGGATATCGAAAAAATTACAAAACATTTCATGCATTCATATCGCCAAAGAATCCGCCAAGCGGGCGTTGCGGGAGTGGGGATCCGCCTGCAATTGCGAGCGATTTTTGGTGCAATCGAAAGGTTAGCCAATGTGTTATTGCACAGGATCCGTCTGGCTCGCTTCATCGTCCGTACTGATCAGGAGGTGTTTGAACTCTCGAACCCGCCAGTTTTACCTACTTCGCACGAGGTGGATTTCTGTCGCCCAAGTTCGCAGGAACAACTCGGGCCGGGATGGTACTCAATCGAAAACAGTGGACCCAAGCCTTATTGCTGGATGGGAAAGGAAGCCTCGTTGTATCTTTGTGCTCCGTCCCATGTGGCCGATTTACGACTTCAGGGGCAAGTACCACCATTATCATCCTACCGCGCAGCATCACTTACCTTAACGGTCGAGTGCGGCACAGACCAGGCGGCCTTTTGCTTATCCGCGGGACCGTTTGATTGCACGTGCAAAATTTCTCGCTTGCAACCCGGGAAGCCCGCACTCATTCAGCTGGCCGTCAGCAAGGCGATCTCCCCATCTGCGACGGAGGCCCGAGCGCTTGGACTAATATTCAATCGCATCACATTGAACCCGGCTGACCGAACCATAGATTCAGAGGCTCGGGAAAGGAATCTTCCAAAAGTACGCGAAGCTTGCGTGGGGTACTCCGAGACTGTGCCGGACCCCCGTAAACGACTCCTATTTGTATGTGCTTACGTTCCAGGCGTTGGTTTACATGGCGGCGGGAACACAATGTTTCACCTCATCCGCAAGCTGTCTGACCGGTACCGCATTACAGCTTTGTGTTTGATGGAGAAAGAAGCAGAGCAGAAGTTCATCCCCTTGCTGCAACCCTTTTGCGAGCGGTTGGAGGTGCTTTGGCGGCGGCAGACCCTTTACGCGCGTAATCCTTTGGGCCTTAAACCTCCAGAAATTGTTTACGAATTCTATCACCGCGGGATGCAGGAAACTGTGCATGAATACTTGCGATCCAAAACATTTGACGTGGTGGACTGCGAATACCTGCAGACGGCACACTTTATTCAGAAGTACCCTGAAATTCCTGCAGTGGCATCCCATCACGAGGTTTACTCGATGGCTCATCGGAACCGTTACCAGTCGTCACCTTGGTTTTCGACCCAAAGAGTCAGCAGTTTTGCAAACTGGATGAGGATGCTAAATTACGAAGAACGTATGTTCAGGCGATTTTACGCAGTGATGGTCGTGACTGAACAGGAACGAGAATATTTGTTCCACTACATGCCTGGTCTACGGGTGTACGCGCACCCCACCGGCGTAGACTGCGATTTCTTTTCGCCCAGCCAGGAATTGCCGCAGCGCGGGTCGGTTGTATTTTTGGGCAACTTCAATCATGGCCCGAATGTCAGTGGGATATTGTGGTTCTTAGAGCGAGTTTGGCATCAGGTTCGTGAGCGTTGTCCTTATTCCGATCTCTTTGTGGTGGGGGGCAACCCCACCACAAGCATCAGGGCTTGGGATGGTAAGAACAATGTCAGGATCACGGGTTGGGTGGAAGATGTTCGCCCCTACTTACGGCGCTCCTCGGTTTTCATCGCTCCCATGCTCGAGGGCGTAGGCCTGCGGGGAAAGATTCTTGAGGCCTGGGCCATGGCAAGGCCAGTCGTGGGTACCAGTTTGGCGTTGTCGGGCATGGAGACCGCAAAAAACCGCGCCGCTTTTGTGGCAGATGACGCAGAATCATTTGCCGCCCGGGTCAGCGACCTACTCGAGAGTGAAACACTTGCCTCCAAGATGGGGATATGCGGGCGGGAACTAGTACTGGAATCTTTCTCTTGGGATGCTTTCGCAAACCTCTATGACAGGGTCTATCGCGATGCCATGCATGCTGGCATTAAGTATCCGACAATCGGACGTACTAGCACGGCAGGAATTTAGGTATGGGGGGTTTCTTCAGCATACTCACAAGAGAAGATGACCTGAAGAAATATGGCAAGGGTGTGTTTCTGGCTACCGCGGATCCCAGGTTGGTGTCTAATGTTCTTTCGCTCGTCCGATCGCAGCTTCCGAATGCCAATTTTACGTACATTGCACCGGAGTCTTACCGTGACCTGATCTGCTTTCCGGGCGAGACAATATGCTTCGAAGAACTCAAACACAGACCGTTGCGCTCGCTCCGCCGGTTGCGAAGCAAACAGTTCGACGCTTGCGTTTCCGTATTTGCAGGCGGGCCCGCATTTCGAAAGTGGAAGCTCGTACCTTTTCTCTTGAATGTACGGCGGATCGTTGTTTGTAACGAAAGCGGGGAGTCATTTCCTCTCGATCGTGCGCACTGGAGAAATTTGTGTCGGCACTTGAAACTCCGTCGCCAAGAGTGGCCCAACTCTAGTCTGTTGTTTGTTCCTTTTGGGTTTTGTTTCTTATTGGCCCGCACGGCATGGCTCATCGGGCGAGCTCGCTTGCATAAGCGGTCAGGCTATACTGAGGATCTCATTGTGGCGAAACCAGGACTTGAAAAGTAAATGGCTGATCCGGGTAGACCAGCGCGGGTTCCTTGCCTCATTTTGGTTGGTGGCCTCGGAATTCGGTTACGGTCAGTTATTTCCGATTTGCCAAAACCGATGGCTCCAATTGCTGGAAAGCCGTTTCTTGAGTATCTGATACGTTGGGTTGCCAGTCACGGTTTCGAACAGTTCGTATTGTGTGCAGGTTACCGGGCCGAAGCAATCACAAGGCATTTCGGAAATGGAGAGCAGTTGGGAGTACAGATCGAGTACTCTCTGGAGACTGAACCGTTAGGGACATGGGGGGCCATTCGGAAGGCAATGGGCACCTTTGCCGAAGATTACTTCCTGGTTTTCAACGGAGATTCGTTTCTACAGTTTGAAATAAATTGCCTAGTGGATTTCCATATTGCGAAGAAAGCGTTGGCCAGTTTGGCGGTTGTGCAGGTGGCGGATGGCTCCAGATTTGGAAGCGTTCGGGTGTCTGCTGACGGACACATAGACGAATTTTGTGAAAAGCGGACCCGAGGGCCGGTTTTAATAAACGGTGGGGTGTATTGCTTGTCGCGGAAGGTAATTCAGTTAGTGTCACAGACAGATTCTTCCCTGGAAAGGGATGTTTTTCCACGGCTGATCGCACAAGGTCTGTACGGCATGAGAGTTCACGGAGAGTTCTTCGATATAGGAGTGGCTGAGGAATATGTGCGGCTAGCTGCTGATTCCAAACGTTGGGTATCTCATCTGAAGCTGGCATCCGAGCAGGAGACCAAGTGCTGATTCGTTCTAAAGCCCCCTTGCGGATATCATTTGCTGGGGGAGGCACCGACGTACCTCCATTCCCCCAGCGTGAGGGTGGCTGCGTCCTGAACGCAACTGTGAACAAATATTCCTATGGTATGCTCCAGCCGACAAGCGATGAAAAAATTTCGATTAAATCTGTCGATTTTGGACTGGCATTGAATTATCCAGTCGGCGACGAACCCGTCTACGACGGTAAGCTCGACTTGGTGAAGGCGGCGATCCGGAAACTGCAAAATCAGAAGCGCTGCGGTTTTGACCTATTTCTTAGAAGCGATGCACCTCCGGGATCGGGTTTGGGATCGTCCTCTAGCCTTATGGTCACGCTGGTGGGATTGCTGAAAGAGTTCAACAATTTGCCGCTTACCGATTATGAGATTGCACATCTCGCGTACGTTATTGAGCGCAAGGAGATCGGAATAGACGGAGGCTTGCAAGATCAGTACGCCGCCACATTTGGAGGCTGTAACTACATCGAGTTTCAAGGCGATCAGGTGATCGTGAATCCCCTGCGCCTCAGCCAGGACGTTGTTAACGAGCTCGAGCACAACTTGCTCTTGTGCTTCACTGGACGGACGCACATGTCCGGGCACATCATTGAAGATCAAACTGCCCGGTACAACCGTGGCGAATTCGATAACCTCGAGGGGCTGCGGCGGCAGAAGGCTTTGGCAGGGGAGATGAAGAATTTGCTACTTCGGCATAAGGTTTTGGAATTCGGTGAGTTGTTGCATGAAGCTTGGGAGTACAAAAAGAAAATTTCGCCACAAATATCTAACCCGCGCATCGACGAGGTCTATGAGACTGCGCGCAAGGCCGGTGCAATAGGCGGAAAGCTGTCGGGAGCTGGAGGGGGGGGCTTTATGCTCTTTTATTGCTCCTTTGAAAAAAAGCATGAAGTAGCTGCAGCCTTACGCAAGCTGAACTGTGTCATTAGCGACTTTAGTTTCGACTTCCACGGGTTGCAAACCTGGCGTGTAGCGGAAGCGAGTAGAGCTTAAAAGGGTATGGCTACTGCGGCAAGAAACTCTATAAATAGACACCTGCTCTGGAGGCGCGTCCACTTAATTTCGTACCGATACGACCTTCCGCGCATAATGCGCTATCTGGTGTCGGTCTGCGCAAGCGCAGGTGTAGTCGTGCTCACGGAGGCATCGCGGAGCTCAGTAATTGCCCGACTCTCACCTGTGGCGCTAGTAGCTGTGGTTATGGCGAGTGCATGGTTTGGAGGCTTTGGACCGGGAGTTCTGGCGGCCTTCGTTGTCGTGGGCACGTCAGACCTACTAGGCGTCGGGACGCCACCGCCCCTTCAATCGAGGACTGCAGACGTCGCCATCATCCTTCTTTTGATCGGGAGCGCGTTTGCATTGACCTCCATCCGGTCGGCACGTCGCCGAGCGGGCGCAAGCGGACGCTCGGAGAGCGGCAGACCAAACACTAATTGGGCTCATAGCACGGAAGCGGCCACAGTTCTTAACTCCCTAAGCGATATAGCAATCGCTGCTGTCGATCGACGGTTGCGATTTGTATATGCCAATGACGAGGCTTGTCGCCAGTTGCATTGCGGCGCTGGTGAAATAATTGGTAAAACGGTTTTCCAAGTAGTCGCAGACACCGAGAATGCTGACTGGTTCAACCAATTAGCTCGATCAATGGGCCGACAGTCGGCCAGCCGCTTTGAAGCCTTCGTGAATCCTCTTAACGGGTGGTTCGACTTCCGTTGCTACCCAAGCAGTCAGGGACTGGTATTCAGTTTCTCGGATGTTTCTGAAGCGAAACGAGAACACGCACTGAAACCACTTCCTCTCTGGAACGACGATATCGAGTTCCTGCAGCTAGTCAACGCTATCGAGTACACGCTTGTCGATCGAGCACGCTGCTACGTTTTATTTCAACTTGCCAAACTAACCGCGAATCTGATCGGTGATGTCGCCGAAGTGGGCGTATATAGAGGTGGCACAGCCCGCCTCCTGGCGCTTGCCTTTGACACGCGTGCCAAGAAACAATTGCATCTGTTTGACACGTTCGAAGGCATGCCTTCCACTGATACTACGGTGGACCATCACCACAAGGGAGACTTTGCGAATACGTCTTTGGAATCTGTGCAACGTCAGTTTACGGACTGCGGAGATGTACGGTTTTACAAGGGTGTGTTCCCCGATACTGCTGGCCCGATCGAAAATTGTCGTTTCTGTATGGTCCACGTAGATGCAGATATCTATCAGTCAGTCAAGGATAGTTGTACCTTCTTCTACCCACGCCTTGAAAAAGGAGGGGTCATGGTGTTTGACGATTATGGATTTTCAAGCTGCCCGGGTGCTCGCAAGGCTGTGGATGAGTTTTTCGCGGACAAGGAAGAGCTTCCGTTCTACTTGCCTAGCGGACAATGTTTCATTATGAAGAGGACATAGGACATTGCTGCGCAACTGCTGGTCGAGGTAGCCAATCATGAGTGATTTAGGCGGAAGCATAGCCGGAAATTGAAGACAAATATGGACAATGCGCCGATCATGTCGACCTTGGAACTTGGTACGAGGCTGAACGAAGAGTCTTCCAGACCGTACCAGTTGAAGACCGACCGCTACTCCAGCCACTCGGTCATTCTTTCGTACCTCCCCCAAGGAAACGGCAAGCGCCTGCTGGACATCGGCGCCGCGCAAGGCGACATGGCGAAATTATTTATCGAGCAGAATTACGACGTTACTGCTATTGAGGGCAACCCTATTCTTGCTGAGATTGCCAGGACTAAGTGCAGTAAAGTAATTGTTGCCGACCTGGATCGTCCAATTCCTGACTGGGGTGGACCGTTTGACGTCGTCGTCTACGGAGATGTCTTGGAACATTTGAGGGATCCGTTATCTGTATTGATCAGCATCAATCAACAAGTGAAGCCGAACGGTGTGGTCGTGATTTCTGTGCCCAACAGCGCTCATGCTTGGGTCCGTCTACAAATGCTCTTTGGGCATTTTGAGTATGCTGAGCGCGGTATTCTGGACAAAACCCATCTGCGATTCTTTACGCTAGCGTCGTTTCGCCGCTTGTTACTGAAGGCCGGACTGGAGGTAATCCAGTTACGAACTACGCCTGCGCCACTTCCTCTGGTTGTTCCTAGACGGTATCATGGTCGCGGTTTCAATGCCATGCATGCGACGAATGCTGCGCTCGCGCGATCTTGGAAGACTATGTTCGCCTATCAATTTGTGGCGATGGCTCGCAGGGGTGCCTCGATATGAATCCTAAAGTAGTCGTAGTTATGCCTGCTTACAATGCGGGACGTACTCTCCGAATGACCTATGAAGAGTTGCCCAAAGAGCATGTCCACCACGTTATTTTGGTGGATGATGGTTCGACTGATGAAACTCTGGAGATCGCAAGGAAGCTGAACCTTGAAGTCTTTGTTCACACTCGAAACTTCGGTTATGGTGCGAACCAGAAGACTTGTTACGCCGAAGCACTCAAGGCGGGTGCCGATATTATCGTAATGGTTCACCCTGATTATCAGTATGATCCGACCCTTGTACCTCAGATTATCGAACCAATCATTACCGGTGATGCCGACCTGGTGCTTGGATCCCGGCTGAAGGAGGGGTCTGCCATTCAGCAAGGGATGCCCTGGTGGAAATACTTCTCTAACCGATTCTTAACCCGCTTGGAGAACTGGTCCTTCGGCCTTAACCACTCTGAGTTTCACACTGGGTATAGGGCCTTCCGACGAGAAGTACTGGAGACGGTGAACTTTGGGATGAACTCGGATGGCTTTGTTTTCGACCAGGAGATTATCGCGCAGGTTGTGGCTGCTCAGTTTCGTATTGGTGAGATAGCTGTGCCTGTCCGCTACTTTGCGGAAGCGTCGTCGGCGAGCTTTTATGACAGTACAATTTATGGATTTAAGATCTTGATGGTGCTATTACGCTACCTGTTACATAAATCTGGAGTAGTTCGGTTCAAGCAATTCGAGAGCTTGCGTGCACGTTACCGCAGGATACCGGCCGATGGCGTTCCGGCTGTGCCGTCCGCTCCTGGCACAAAAAGATGAAGTCAAGTTCCGCACGTTTCCGTTCCGCAATTCTAATGATGATTTGCAGAATTGCCGTATGAAGACCGTCATTGACGCCTCTCCGGTTAGCGACCTATCGCAAGCCGACAGTCATAGCACCCCATCACCTGCAATTTGGCCCTGGCTGCTAGCGGGGGTGATGCTAGCGGCCGTGTTCCTTGCGGCGAATTTTCCATTGGTGAACGGCAAACAAGCGGCGATCTGGGACGCAGAGAGCTTCTTTGCCCCGGCGTTCACCTTGATTGCTGACCATGCACGTGCAGGGAGAATTGTCCTTTGGAATCCGTGGGAAAGTGGCGGATCACCCGATTATGCAGAACCCGAGCTGGGCACCGTTTCTCCAATTGAGGTGTCGATAGGTGTGCTGGCGGGCGGCACAGAAGCAGGTTTTCGGGCATATTACCTGTTGTTTTGGCTCTGCGGAGGGATTGGCATGCTTCTTCTAGCCCGCCAACTCAGGGCCTCGGCGTGGATGGGCTTCGTGGTCGCGCTGGCATTCGTATTCTGCGGTTTCTACACCTCGCATGCGGAGCATACCTCTTCCATCTATTCTTTCTCTTTCCTCCCTTGGATAGTGTGGCGCTTTGACGTAGCAGTTACCGCAAAGAGATTGATGGCGGCGGCGCAAGCAGGCGCACTTTGGGGCTTATCTGCACTAGGGGGATATCCTCAGCTTACCATTCTCACTGGGGGCTTTGTGCTCCTGTGGGCGATTGGGCGCTGGTATTTTTCTTCCACGAGCGATCTGGAAGCGTCAGCAAAGGAAAACATACCGTTGAGGATCCGTTTCAAAATACAGGTGTTTGTATTGTTCTTTGTTATAGGAACAGCGGTTCTCGCACCTTCGTATATTGCATTCTTCCTGGAAGGCGGTACCGGATATAGCGACAGAGTCGGCCCGCGATCGCGTGCGGAATCTGTTTCCTCCAATCTAATAGAACCTGGAGCCCTTACAACATTTTCTAGCCCATATCTCACGGATCTTAAATTCTTCAACCCTAGGCTGTGGCCGCACAGCGATACTTCTTTGACGAATATTTATTTGGGGGGCCTAATCACCGTTCTTGCTTTCCTGTCTGTTGTAAGCAAAATTCGGTCCAAATGGCGATGGTGGATCCTCTGCGTTGCCGCATTTTTTCTTGCTTGTTCAGTGGGACGCTATCTACCACTACGTGGTTGGCTATACGATTATTGCATTCCCACTCGTTATTTTAGAAACCCGGCATTATTCCGCGCCTATCCAATGTTTCTGGCTAGCGTGCTGGCTCTGCTCACAATGCGGGACTTGAATGAGCACAGAAAGAGTAACTCCTCGACAATTTGGCTAAAGCTGCTTGCCGTATCAGCGGTGGCGGCACTCAGCGCATATGTCGCGTACACCCACGTTATTCATTCCGTTAGCAACGTCGGTCCATGGCTGCACCGCGCAAATAAGCACCTGGCCTGGGCATGGCTGGGATGCGTCGCGTTAAGCCTTTTGCTGTTGCTGATACCGAAGTCGCGCAAGCTACTCCCCATTATGATGATCATTCTGGCTCTGGCCGACGCCGGGCAGACGATCAGGCTCGCACGCATGACAGTGTCGTCAGATGGCCATGCGCGACATACTTGGACCAGGATTAATGCAGCTCATAACCCCAACTTGCTTTTAACCCCAAACGGACTGCAGCGTGACTTGCGGCCTCCCGCATGGATTGGGGGCGCGAAAAACAATGAAAACGTGCCCATGAAGATGGTGACCTTCTTGAACTATGCCACCATGACGAATACATTCCAGATGCAATTGGCACAAGATCCTGTTCTTGCGGAGATGGCTATTGCAAAGGATCGTATATGGTTTTCTCCGGTGGCGGTCACTGCCCAGCCGAAAGACGTGATTTATTCAGCATTTACAAGAAGACGCGACAGCCTTGGAGCGCCTGTGCTGGTGGTGCACACACCGGAGCAAATGCGCGAGATACGACATCATGCGGACGTCATGCCTGAAGACACTCTAGGCGCCCGGCTGGTGTCGCAACTGCCGGCCGCCCAGCAAATAGCATTCAATCTTCTTCGCTACACGCCCAATCATTTTGATCTTCAGGTGACTGCTCCGAATGACGGCTGGGTTCTGGTGACGGATCGTTGGTGCCGCGGCTGGCAAGCCCAGGTGAACGGGGAGGACACGCCGGTGTTCGGCGGAAACTTCATCTTTCGTTCGGTCAAGGTGCATGCCGGCAAGAACCTTATCAATTTTGCTTACCGACCTGCCGGCTGGCCAGTGCTGTTTTTTCTCAGCTGGGGTACTTTGTTTGCAGTGTTGGTCGGCCCTCAACTATCGCCAAAGCGAATTGGCGAGTGGCGCTCTCAGCTAGTCTCTTTGGGCACGCGCCCTCAAAAGTTCATTCCCACGCTTTCTAGGTTAACGAAGGGGTTTCTGCCTGACATTTGGACCCGGGCGAAGCACTGCGATGTGTTAGGTGATGCCCCCAGTCGCATTTCATGGCTTCTCGGTGCTGGAGTTCTAATCGCAGTGTTTGCCAGTTGCAACTTTCGTCTCATAACCGGAGCTGAAACATTGCACTGGGATGCAGCGGGTTTCTTTGCTCCAGCTTTTACGTTGGTTGCAGACCATGCGCGAGCTGGACGCATAATGTTATGGAATCCTTGGATTAGCGGGGGCTCTCCAGACTACGCTGAGCCCGAGCTGGGAGCGGTTTCCCCGGTCGCCGTCCTGGTAGGGGCGGTGACCGGAGGGACCGAGACCGGCTTCAGGATTTACTACTTGCTCATATGGCTCCTGGGACCAATTGGTATGCTCATTCTCGCGCGGCACCTCCGGGCTCCTCCTTGGGCGGGGGTTATCGTCGCGCTGGGTTTAATGTTTTGTGGGTTCTACACCGGCCATGCGCAGCACACGTCGTCCGTCTATTCGTTTTCATGGCTGTCGCTCATAGTTTGGCGAACGGACGTAGCACTAGTCGCACGACGGTTCTGGCCTGCCGTGCAGGCGGGCGCGTTGTGGGGCGTGTCCGCGCTTGGCGGCTATCCTGAGCTCGTAATCCTGACCGGCGGTTTGATTTTTTTTTGGATGATAGGGCGGTTTGTATTCGAATCCTCAGCCGAGCCGCCGAAAAATCCTACTGACATCAAAGGCAGCAGACGAATTAAGTCGTCCAAACCCTTATTTTTCGCCAGTGCAATGTTTGTCTTATTGCTAGTTGGCGTGGCAATACTTACCCCCGCATACGCTGCTTTCTTCTTTGAAGGGCATGGATATGCCGATCGGGTTGGCATCCGATCGAGGCAGGAAGCCACTGAGTCGATGGCGATGCCGGCCGCTGCGCTGACGTCCATTTCCAGTCCCTACGTGGCTAAGCTCAAAGTGTTCAATCGGCATACTCTCTGGCCACAGACGGACGGCAGTATGGTCAGCCTGTATCTTGGGGCTCTTGTGCCCACGTTTGCCTTATTTGCATTAGTGCTGCGACCGAAGTCAGGTTATCGCTGGTGGTTAGCTGGCGTTTTGATTTTCTTTCTAGCCTGTGCCCTAGGAAGTCAGCTGCCGCTCCGGGGCTGGTTATATGACTACGTATATCCAACCCGGTACTTCCGCAACCCCGCGCTGTTTCGCGAGTACTCAATGTTTTGTGCTGCCACTCTGGCGTTGCTAGCGCTATCGGATATGGGCGAGATTGGTGCGCAATGTTCGACCAAGCCATGGAAGAGGCTGGCAATAACTGCCCTACTTCAAAGTGCCGCTGCAATTGCGGGCTACATATTCATTGTGTCGCGCGTGCAAAATCGCGGAGACTTGTTCTTCCGAGCCACCTGGCAAGTGGTTTTGGTTTGGTTCGGTTTGTTGGGCATTGTATTTACAACATGGCTTTTGCCAACGGCAAGGAAAACATTTTCTCTACTTCTCCTTGCATTAGCACTGACCGACGCAGTCCTCACGGTTCTTGTCATGCAAGGCGGCGTCTTTCCGTTTGTCTCTTCCGCAGGTGCTGGCCGCGACTCATGGCACCGCATTAACATTGCGCACCACTCCAACCTGGATCTGACGCGTAACGGATTCCAACGATTATTACGAACCGAGGACTTCTCTATTTACCCAAACAACAAGAACGTTCCTCTAAAGTTCTCTACTTTCGAGAATTACGAAACCATGTGGAATCGTTTCGAACTGATGTCTTGGGGTAATCCTGTTTTCTTGGCCATGAGTACTGGTCCCGACCGGATATGGTTTTCAAGGAACGTTGTGAAGGTTACGCCAACCGATGTTTTCTACACTGAGTTCAGCAAAAGAGTCGGGCAATTAAATTCTCCAATTCTATTGGTCCACCCACCAGAAACAATGTCGGAAATTCGCGATCGAAATTTGCATGGTCTGGACGAAGCACAACACATTGCACAAATCATGCAATCTCCCGCAGCTCAGAAACTGCCGGCGAAACTGATGCGTTACACACCTAATCACCTGGACTTGGAGATCACCGCCCCGTCAGATGGCTGGTTGCTAATCACGGATCGATGGGCGAGAGGATGGAGCGCAAAAATAAACGGTGAACCAGGACGAGTCTTCGGAGGCGATTTTATTTTCCGCGCCGTTCAAGTTCGCGCTGGCCTAAACAAGATCGAGTTTTCTTACCGCCCATTCGGATTTCCGCTGTTATTGATCCTAAGCTGGGGCACGTTGATGGGTGTCTTTGGCGGTCCCCAAATACGCGCTATGCTAAGAACAATAGGACGTTTAGCACGACTGAACCGGGCACGGAGCGCCGTTTCCATTCGGTGGAATCACTAACTCTAGCGGCACCCAGCTCACTTTCGTTAGTGCATGGGGTGTCCAGTACTTCCAGGGCGCCTACGGTATCGCGTTCAGCCGCCCGTAGAACACTTGGAGACCTCAGTCGCAGTTTTCAGTATTACGATGACGAAATCTCTGTTCAAGAGCTGCAATGTGGTTGAGTTCTACAGGTCTACAGGCCTCGATTGCCGGTCATCTGCTGCTTGGAATTTCTATCTGGCGGCCTGCAGTTCACTAAAAGTCACGTTAGTCAAACTGATGGCGCTGAGTTCTCTCATGCAGGTAAGCCTGCACACCCTCCTGCCATGTCGGCATGAGTACTCCGCATGCGCGGAGACTAGTTGCTGATAACACCGAATACTTAGGTCGTTGTGCGGGCCTGGGAAATTTGTCAGTCGTTGTTGGCACAACCACTGTGGGAAGTCCGCTCTGGCGGATCATTTCGGAAGCGAATTCGAACCACGTGCAGTTGCCCGCATTTGTCGCGTGCACAGTGCCTACAGCATTTCTTGTGCATAACTGGACAATTGCTCGTGCCAAGTCGCGCGCATAGGTCGGGCAACCGCGCTGATCGTTGACTACTGCAATTTCGTTCCGGGTTTCAGCCAATTTCAGGATGGTCTCCGGAAAGCATCTGCCACCTGTCCCAAAGACCCACGAGGTACGCACGATGCAACAGGAGGGTAATATCTCTCTAATACCGCACTCTGCCTCGGCTTTTGATCGGCCGTAGATGCTTTGAGGATTGACCAAATCATCGATCTCGTAGGGAGTTGTTTTGCTGCCATCGAATACATAGTCACTACTCACGAACAGAAGGCGAGAATGATTTTCATTAGCCGCCCCTGCTACATTGAGGGCACCGTTAAAATTGGTATTCATGGCCAGTTCAGAATTGGTTTCGCAGCCATCAACATCGGTGTAGGCCGCTGCGAGAATAATCCAGTCCGGCTTGTGCTCCTGCACTGCCGTTCTAGTTTGTGCAGAGTTCCGGATATCCACGTCGCGGGAACTAAGGCCGAGCACGCAGCCGGGTAGCGACCATTCGCGCACAAGATACTTGCCAAGCAGGCCGGACGCACCAAGGATCAGAACGCGGAGGGCGGTCAAAGGTGGTGGATTGTAGTCACGCGTGGAGGCTTTACTGTTCACAGATATTAGGGTCTTCCTGTTCGGACTTGCTCTTCGCTGATGCCGCGTTCTCCCGAGGTATGTCTTTTGTGAGTTGGTACATCTTCGCCGATGGCGGTACCCCGGTGCTCCTTAATCGAATATTTGATCAGGCACCACAGAGTACGTGCTCCATCGCGCCATCCAATTTTCTTGCCCTCTTCATACGTTCGACCCGAATAGCTGATGCCGACCTCATAAACCCGCAAGCGCCTTCTGGCGATTTTTACGGTCACCTCCGGCTCAAATCCAAAGCGGTCTTCCTCCAGGGCTATACTTTGGATAATTTCCCGGCGAAAGACCTTGTAGCATGTTTCCATGTCCGTGAGATTAAGGTTCGTGACCGCGTTAGAAAGCAGTGTGAGAAACCAGTTTCCGACCCGATGCCAAAAGTAAAGCACTCGATGCGGTCCGCCTCCCATGAAGCGTGATCCATACACCGCATCGGCTTTTCCTTGCATTAGTGGCGCGAGCAGGATGGGGTACTCGGACGGATCATATTCCATATCGGCATCTTGAATGATGATGTAGTCGCCCTTAGCTTCCGCGATCCCACGCCGGAGGGCCGCTCCTTTTCCCATATTGCAGGGTTGCCGAATCATGCGAATTTCCGCGTGTTTTTCCTGCATTTGCGTAAGAATTTCGGCTGAGCCGTCGGTTGATCCGTCATCGACACAGATCAACTCGAGGTCGAAAGGAACGGAAATCACGCGAGAAATCATTTCGCGCAGAGTCGCTCGCTCGTTGTACACTGGCATCACGACTGAAAGCTTCACCGCGTTGAACTCCCAAAATACTAAACAGTTGACGGCCGCAAAGTACTAGACGTAGACGTGTAAGACAGCACCTGCGCGCTGCTCTGTCGGATACCGGATTCCTGTAAACATAAGGTTGGACAATTCTATTGCATCCAATACTCAACCTTGCAACTTCTCCGGAACAAACCCGAGGAAGAATGTCACATCTGGTCGTCCTGACCGGTTGAGGTACAACGCTGGCTCAGCCGAGAATGCATTTCGCATCCAATCTAAGTCCATCGGAAAAAATCACCGGTGCGAAGTAAGACTACCACCTCGACCATTATATTGGCTGTTTTGGTTATCGCGATCGCGGCTTGCGAGTTCGACAATTCATTGCGTGTTCTGCGATCTGTCAACATCACACTCCCCGTTGCAGACGCGCGCAGCTTCGCCAAGGGCAAGTGCAGTTCACAAGAATCTCTTTTTCAGCAACCCCCCTCTCCTGCGCCGGTCCTGCTCGTATGGCCCTATCTTGGTCAGTGGAGTACCTCTGATCCGAGCATCGCAACCGTGGACCAGAGTGGTGTTGCTCATTGCATTGGAGATAACACACGAAACATTAAGGTTCATCGCGACCTAATCCACGAATTCGATAGCTGGTCTTGCAATGTCTGTCAACGTGACAGGAGCGGCGCAATTAACCGTCCTTTCGACGTGTCAAAGTTGTGGTCTAGCCGGAAACCTGCGGAATAATGGCTTATTTTTCCGCCCGAGTGGGGTCTGTTGCGGCACTTATCCGCGAGGTGGAACGGCGCTTACCGGCCACGCCTACGAGCCTTCATGGTCAGCGATGGTGACTCTGCCAACCGTACGCGGGAGCGTGCAGCGCAGATTGCGATGAGAATCCGCAATACGCGTTCCGCGGCGCAGAAAGAACCCGGGTGGACTAGCGCGTCACGCGGGGTTTTAATGCCGCCCCCGGACAGCTCGTTGCTTGTATTGACGCCGATCTGCAACACTACCCTATAATTCTGTCGCGAATGCTGAAGGAAGTGCGCAAGGGTTTGGGTGGGAAGCCGATACGTTGCTGGCGGAAGCAGGGGGTGGTAATTTCTTCGTAAGGCGAAATCTTGGTTGGCTGTTAAATGCCGAAATCGTTTACCGGAATTCGAATTTGTGATCCAATGTGTACTTTCTTTTTGCTGCGTCGGAACCGTTTCCTGGAGGTACGCGAGCGCCTGGAGTCGATGGTTCCAGATCCTCGAACTCGCTGCCAATATGCCTGACGGCACATATTACCGACGCATCGCAGACCCTTCGAGGGCAAAGGGGGGTCAAAGATTTTCCGAGAGATTCTTTGCGCATTATTTCATAGCTATCGCGCGGCTTGGTTGCTGTAAATATCTTCCTTTGGAAACATTTTCGACCAAAGGAGAAAACAATAGCCCGTGTGACCTTGTCGGGGGCCTGACGAGGAGAACCTTCAAGGGCTATTTAGCATCAGAATCGAAGGAGGCGGAGACAGGGACAACGGGCCGCTTGATGAAAGGAAGAAAAAAAATGCGTATAGTGGCGACTTTCATTTTTGTACTTGGATTAGCAGGAATTGCGGTTCCACAAAAGCCAGTAAAGGACATTCAAAGTGACATGTTGCAGACACGGCAACACCTGAATGCAGCCAAGGATCTAGCCTATCGCGCGGGCAACGAATGGGGCGGTCACAGAATGAATGCCATGAAGCACATTGATGCTGCGCTGGCGGAAGTAGACCAAGCGGAGAAGTATGCTCGGGAGCACCATTACATTAAATAAAGAAAGCGAGTTTAAGAAGGCGTCAAGCCCTTAAGATCATAGCTGTCGAACTCGCTTCGGTATTTCCGTGAATCGCAAGCTTGCGTATTCTCGGACATTCTAAGTGTGCAAACTTGTTGTGCAAAGAGGCGGAGGAACTTATTGGTGGTTGTGGTTCTGAGGGCAGTGCTGAGGCCAACGAAAGGAGTTATGTCGCCACAATCTGAAACCAAGT
>Ga0126370_10000221_pt1 | contig 21438 bp, 19 predicted proteins | sample PanSoiMetaPlot_3_FD_92586 | JGI IMG/M metagenome (GOLD analysis project Ga0126370, IMG submission 92586) | Tropical forest soil microbial communities from Panama - MetaG Plot_3 | ecosystem: Environmental > Terrestrial > Soil > Tropical forest > Bulk soil | place: Panama | collected 2016-02-17 | reverse complement strand
GACACTCGGGGTTTCTTCAGCGGCGATGATGCGGCTGAATGCCGCCGCTTACTCTGCTCAGCCACCAGCGGCCACCCCTTCATCCCAACCCTCACCGCCCAGCGGAGGGATGACTGCGGGACCAGCTCCGATCCAAGCCCCAACATCAGCAACCGCCCAGGTTTCCATCCTGGCATTCGTCTGCCAATGGCTGCCCAAATGTCCAAACCCTGACCTGAGCCTCAATTGGGGATCGGGAAGCTGAAGAGAAAGGTCAGGAAAGCGTCACACCGCGACCAGCAGGTGTCCAACGGATGCTTCGATGTAAACTGGAGCGACATCCAGCGTATTGATTCGCTGGCTGGCACCGTCCTGTTGGGTGGGTTGTACTGCCGAGCTTCAGTAAATCGCAGCATTGCTTGCAACATTCTGGCGACCATTGAACGCGCTGCAGATAGTTCCCTCGGTTAGACGAACAAGTAAGTTGACCGGAGACGGCGTTTTGAGGACATAACTCCTCCCTTGTCGCCAAGAAGCGAGTGATCTGTCCGCCACGTCAACGGCCGACTCGTCCCTTCGGCGTTGCCGTGGACTTATCGGCAAAGAGTCAGCACTCGTACAATCCGACTTGCACTAATTGGAGTTCGGACGCTTGCAGAGATCACTATCATGCGCTGGAGCTCGGTATAGGACGATACAAATGTCATGCCTTCATCGCTCATAGCACGGGTGGTTTGGGGGTGCAGCAATCCCTGGTTTCCTATGAGGGGGAACGAGCCATTCGTACGCCGCACGAGCCTAAATTCCGTGTCTGAGCAGCCAAGTTTCCCTTTGGGACTGGCAAGCGATCATCAACCAACGTGAATATGATGAAGCGGATGAGAATCTTTTTGCTTTTGCGGACGGCAGCAATGCTTTGTATCACGACATACGTCACTGCCGGGCTGTTCGCTCAAAATGCAACCCCCGCCAACCCAGCGGACAGTGAGTGTCAGCAAGCGACTACCACCAGCGCCATGAGGGCCTGCGAGAATGCTCGTTACAATGTCGCACAGCGCGAACTCGACGTCGCCTACCAGAGCCTCCTGCAGCATCTCGATGGAGAACAGAAACAAAAGCTGCGCATTGCCCAGCGCGCGTGGATCCGCTTCCGCGACACAAGTGCGGAATTCCAGGCGAGCCTCGCGCAAGGTGGAACGCTAGCGCCGCTGATAAAAATTGGCACTTTGACCGAGATGACAAAAGCGAGAACCTCGGAATTGAAGAAGGCAGCGCTTCCCTGACGTCTCGCGACGAGAGGAGCGCTGGTTGATATTTGGATTACCAGGCCTACTGCGTCAACTTCTTGATCGAAAGGGGGAACCATTGTGGCGAACTTCGATCTATTTCTTCCGATATTGCTGCGCTTCGAGGGCGGCTATGTTGATGACCCCTCGGACCCGGGTGGCGAAACCAACAAGGGAGTGACCATGGCGACGTTTCGGAAATGCTCTCAGGAGCTACTGGGACTAGAGCCTGCCTCACAAAACCTGCAGTTCCTAACCGACACTCAAGCCGGCATCATTTACCGTACTCTCTACTGGGACAGAATGAAAGGCGATAGCTTTCAATTGCAGGACCTGGCGAACATCGTCTGTGACTTCTACGTCAATGCCGGAACTCACGCCACGCTTCTGCTGCAGCGCGTGCTGAACGGCATGGGAGCCCATCTGGTTGAAGATGGAGGGATCGGGCAAGCATCCTTAGAGGCGCTGAACTCCTTCGATCAGGTGGCGGTCTATCGCCAATACAAACAAGGCCGAATCGATTACTACCAAAGCCTGGCCCAGAAGTTCCCGCAGTTCTTGAAGGGCTGGTTGAACCGAGTCAACGCGTTCCCAAACCTGTAGAACCCGCTCGAGAACTGGTCCGCACTGCGAGAATTCGCGAAGAAGCATCGCGCTCAGAGATCGGTCTCGTTTCACGGATTCGAGCAGAATCTCTTTAAGGTGTCCGTCAATTCGCAAATCATTTGGGTATTGAGCGGCCGAATCACGTTCTCGATCTCCTCGATGGTGCCGACCAAGGAGTCGCGAAGCTGCCGAATCAGTTCGGGATCTTTGGCTGCTCGAATCTGTGTGCAACAATCCCTCACCCTCGCTTCCAGAGGACGCCAGAATTCGCTCAATTTCTGCAGGTGCTCCCAGTCCAAAAAATCCGCCCAGACATTGGCTTTGTCCAAGCCTGCTTGAGCAGCATCCCGACGGAGGAGATTGAGTTCGCGTTCCATGTTCCGGACCAGCTCATGAAGTGTAGTGGGCAACGCCATCCGAATATTCATGTGGGCGAAGTCGCTGTTCCTTTCAAGAAACATGAACCTAAAGGGGCAGCATAGCTCCAGCCCCTTCAATACGAGGGTCGTACTCTGATCTCCAAACTCTCTTGGCTTGAGGTATTCCACGAAGTACAGATTGAATTCTCTGATGCCATTGAAGTATCGAGTGCCGGTCGTCAAAATTACGCGAAAGGCATGCTATTCGTCATTCGAGACAATTACCTGACTATTGTCGATGTCTAGCTGGCTTTGAAGAGAAGAGGTTATGACGCTCGTGATAGCGTCAATCGATGAGTCACGAAACTTCGATTTGATGGTTAGCCTCGCAAATTCGCTCCACGAGATTTCCTCGTTCGGAAGACCAAAGATCGCGATTGGATTCCCTGTCCCCATCGGAATCAGCATGGCATCAGGCGGGAGATCCATGCTTACAGACTCGAGGGCAGAATCGCTCGTCTTGATCGTGATCTGCTTCTGCGGCTTCAATGTCGACTCGGGATTTGTCTTGAGCTGGGGAAAATCGAAAGTTGCATGTTTCGAACTACACCACGCAAGTCCTGCTGTTCCTCATAACCTTGGGAAGCCCATTCTCCTCGCGTACCCGGTCGGCATACTTGTCAGTTATCTCTTGGAACTCGTTCAGAAATCTCACCATTGGGTCAGCGGAATCGATCTTCAGCTTTGCGGAATATTCCGCGAGAGACAGAGTCAGCGTGGATCGTGAAATCCCGATGTTGATACCTTCGTTTCCGGCGAGGAGGTCGGGTGGGTATCCAGATAAATGGGCACGATTCTGCGAGGCCGCCCAATAGCTTCTCCACGCTCCATGGCGCCAATAAAATATCCCAACTCCAGGCCGGTGTAGCCATGGCTCGGTTTCAGAGTGGCGGAGTAGATGACGACGAGCAGATCGGTTTCATCCAAACGCTCCTTGATCTCGTCCTGAAAGCTCAGCCTGAAGCGCAGGGCATTATCCATGAAAACATTTGGCGAAGATTCCCAGAGCCGTACGAATAGCATCGTACACCGCTAGGGCAATCTCGTCTTCCTTGGCATAGCTGATAAAGACTTGCAGGGCCTGCGTTCTTGATCTCGAAATTACTCTCACTTGCTCTGGGGTTGCCATATTCACCTCCCGCGAACTGAAGGACGTTTTAGCTGTCCGGGGCGCGGCCCAACACACCCGGCCCTGTCACAAAGCTTACTCCATGGGCAAATGTTCGCCTCGCAAGATCGTATTTGGGGAAGTTAAACCGATCGGTTTCCAACGACGCGCGGGGAAATGCGCATTGCGTAACCCAAGAATGAATCACGCTGTTACAGTCTGTCAAGCAACTTAGTTACATAATGTCCACACTTAGAAATGCTCCCGTAGTTAACTTATTATAAATGTCCCTTTTTGTTGTTCGACCTTCCGAAGCTGGAAATCTCGCGGCCAGAGGGCACACGCGCGTGGATGTGTGCGTCAACATTGCCAGCCTGTTGTTGCGAACCTACTGTCTGCCTGGGACGTGAGTACTCCCAACCTCAGCTTCTTGCTCTGACACCGATTATGCTCTCCCTACCAAGATGCAGGCAGTCAGGCGTGCTGTCGGGTTCGATGTGCCATGGTGGGCCGTTCGACTGACCTCGTTGTCCATAAGTCGACTTCTGGGAAGTGTTCGATAGCCGACTCTGAGCGGATAGTTCCTGTGTAGCGTAGTGCGGAGTCGGGCATTCTTACGGACGAACTAACTGACATAGCACCTTCGCTGTCATGAAAAATGAAACCTGTTGAGAATCAGCGGGCGTCTGTCGTACTCGCACGATCTTGTAAGGCATTCAGCACATCTGTTATCCATTCCTTTGTATGAAGAACCTCACTGAAGATGCCGTCCGAGAGATTGAGTGTATTCATTCGAGCTGGATCGAATTCGAAGTTGCCGGCGAAGATCGCCACTTGCTGACATTGTGTGCTGATGACATCGAGTTTTGGCCACCTGACGCCTAGCCCATACTTGGACGCACAGCGGTGTTGGCACAGTTGGGGCGGGGAAGCAAAAGAATTCAAGCCATTGAGATTAGCAATCGTCGTATTCGCGGGTCAGATGAGATTGCCTACTTGACGGCTAGCTACAAAACCGTGTTTTCCTCCGTGGAATACTCAACCGCAAGGCTAGCCGTAGGAAGCCATTTGTGGATACTGCAGAAGCGGGCCGGTAGCTGGCTGGTCGCTCTCGTGAGCTGGTCAGTGTGGGGCTGAGAGGCGTAGCCCGGATGCGACTACGATCCCGCTGATAGCGGGCGAGTCACCCGGTCAGCACTCGGCTTCGAGGAAGTTTGTGCTGTGGCCCAATACTCGCTGGGATTGGTCGCGAGTAGCGGCGTAGTGAGGAGTTTCTATCAGGCTGTCACCCGGCAAAGTGTGCACCAGTTGGTCGGCCATCCCTTGTTTAATCTTGAAGAGAACAAAGAGTATTGTTGATGAAGAGAAGTAGATGAGTTCATCATCCATGTGATTCCAAAGATGATCAGAGAGGGTATTCCGTTGGTCGCACCACGCCATCGAGACCTCCGTTTGAAACTGTTGGCGAAGAAGAAGTTCTCAGACGGTGTGGTCAAACTGCACTGTGCTGTCCTGTCGAGAGGAAGCTGGAATTAGCCCGGTGCTGATGTGCTCACGTTATTTACAGTTCTGGATCGCGAAGTCAAGGAAGAGGAGAGCCACGATCCATCGGACCGAAGCATCCGGTGCCCACTCTGCGGCTGGTCGCCCCGCAAGGATGACAAATGGTCTGCACCTGCGGATGCGAGTGGAACACCTTCGACACAGGAGGAGTGTGCCCCGCCTGCCTGCACCGGTGGACTGAAACCCAGTGCCTCTCTTGTGCCCGATGGTCGCCGCACTCGCTCTGGTACGCACAGTGATCTCCAACCCGATACTGGTCAACATGCAGATATACTCGCACACCGAGGTAATTCCATGCGAAATCTTGGGCGGTTCCTGATCTTTGCTCTCCTGCTGACTGCTTAGTGCAATGCTCCGCGCCCGCTCGCCCGACGTGAAAAAACGGAGGGTACTGTGGTTGCCTTTTCTTTTGTTCTCGGAATGGTATTTGGGACACGGTGTGGTCGGGCTGCGGCACTCAGAATAACGGAGCGACCAGTGCTACGACTTGCGGAGAAGTGCAAAGACCTCAGGGGTCACCCAAATTAGGCTGATTCTTGAGGGCAAAGACGCCAAGCATAGACTGGAAGCAGAGGGATTGGAGACTTCCGTATTACTTTTTGAAGCTATTGGAAAACACCCAGATCAAGGCCATAGCCATTTGGAAGATCAGGCCGCACCGCTACAGTGGTCGCAAATCGCGTATTGCTCGGCCAGGGCAAGGTAAGTGGGAATATCGTCCTAATTGTATTGCCCTTGTGCCCCTGATCGGTGGCCAGTTCCAGCCACGTTTCATGGCGATGGTCGGGTCTTCGGGCGGCGGGTCCTGTGCGTGCGAAAGTTGTTCATCGCTTTCCGAATTCGGAAACCTTCCGAAATAGTTGTCATAGGCGTGATTCTGTTTCACGATAATCACCCCGTGGTCCACTGGCGGGCCAGTGATGACACGACTGAGAGTCTCGACGAGCCGAAACGTAATTTCAAAGTCGCACACCCTCTGCGGCTACAGCGGTTTGAAAAAGGTGAGTGGATCGTCTATCGCACTCGGTCGCAGGTTCTGCGATACGGACGGGTTCCCATCAGGTCTTTCCACTCGGTCATCGTCAAGTTGCGACCCGCAGTTTGGCATGCGACTCCAATGAGGTCATTTACTCTTAGGTACCAAAGCTGAACAGCACTTCCTGCACCCACCGTGGCCAGCCAGCGGCCATCGGGGCTGAGCACACCCTGAACTAGAAGTTCGCCATGTCCCTGTAAAACAGTAGGAGCCGCGCCGAGCCTTGTGGGATTCCACAACCGTGCCGTTCCGTCACCCACTGACGCGAGCATCCGTCCATCTCGACTGAATAGAACATCTGAAACCAAGCCGGTGTGACCTCTTAGAATGGTTTGCTTAAAATCTGAGTTGAGATCAATTAAAGCGATAGTAGAATCCCAGCTACCCGCAGCAAACCAGCGGCTGTCCGGACTGAATCCCTGAGCGTTGCCACGACCGCGGAATGTCACCATGTGTGCAATTTGCGGAGATTCGAACCGTTCGATGTTTACTACAGTAGCATTACCTTGCGCATCAACATTCCAGCAGCTAACACCGAGCCATCGTCGGTTTGGACTGAAGCCAACATGGATCGCTACGTCCTTGTGGCAAACCTGATCCACCACTTGTTTGCGAAATGGTTCCCTACTAAGATCCCACATTCGCACTCTTCCATCTTCACCCCCGGCGACAATCCATTCACTATCCTTGCTAAAATCAATCGACCTTGCCCACCAACCGGTTTCTAGAATACGGCTTGGCGGCGATCCATCTACAAGAGTATTGAAGTTCCATAGGCGAATTGTACCGTCACTACTGGCGCTTGCCAGACGCGCTCCATCAGCATCAAAGGCCAATGCGCTGATGACCCCACGATGTGCCTTCAATGGAATCTCTTTAGACATTGAACCTGGCTTAGACACATCCCACAAATGGATCACGGTGTCTTCTTCACTGGCTACAGCCAACCAATGCCGTTTCGGGCTGAAAGCCAGAATGCTGATCCTCTTGGACAGCGATGTGCCCAGCTGTATGGGCGAGATTGGAGACGTACTTAGGTCCCACAGTCGAATTTCACCCACGGGATGGTCGCTACCGACTGCGATCCACCTACTGTCGGTGCTGAATGCAGCGGAAAATGGCCCGGCGCCCCGGTCGAGAGGATATATTGAAACTTGATCGGCGGCAGGATCAGGTATCGTCCACGTTCGTCCCCCTTCTGTCTTCGATCCAATGAGTTGCTGGTCATCGACGCTGAATGCCAACGCTTCTATCGAGGACTCGTGTCCCCGTAACACAATCGGCGGACGAACTAAGTCCGACAGGTTCCAGAGGCGCACTGTTTGGTCAGAGCTACCAGTAGCCAACCAAAGTGAATCATGGCTGAACACGGCGCTGAGGACCGATGCGGTATGTGATCTGAGAACTACTGAGCTTAAGCCCCAGAAGGTGTGACTCGCTGAGTTGCTCAAGTGCCAGAGCCGGACGTAACTATCATCGCTGGATACGACCCAGTTCCCGTCAGGACTAAACGCGACCGCATTACTCCAATTATTGCCAGTCCCGAGTTTTTGTCGCTTCGGCCGAGACGCCACATCCGTGCGGCTCGTCAAATCGCAAATCCATGTCTCAGACGTTTGAGTATAAGCCAGTAACCTTGCGTCGGGATTCAGGGCTATCGCTTGGATCCAATGATTTTGTATTTCAACGAGGGCAATCTCTGAGGGCGCGCCAGAAGACAGCTCATAGACTTGGACTTTTCCGTGTGGAGCATTGCTCGCAAGGGCCAACATGTTCCCGTCGGCACTGAAAGAGGGTTGAACGTTGAACGGAGCCCCATTCCCGCTCAGGAGCTCTAACCGAAACGGTGCAAAACCCCGTTTGTTCAAATCCCAGAGAAGAACTGCGCGTCCTGCTTCGCCGCCCACCAACCAGCGCTCATTGCCACTGACGGCAAGTAGGTTGATTTTGAGGTCTGCAGTACTTAAGATAAGCGGGTTTTCTTTTGGGCTCCTCATATTGAAGACTTGGATATGCCTATGCTCGTCGCCCGTAACGAACCACCTGCCTTTCGGGCTCACAGCAACGGCGCTAAAGGACGCTTCAGGCCTTCCGAAGGGGGTTCCGCCGGTCAAGCTCAGCAGCTGATGAAGCAAAGTGAGTTCCTCGTCACCCACCCGGACTCGTATTTCGCGTGCCAAGGAAATTGATTCTAGACCCATCAATAGACTTCTTTGCGGCGAGCTGTTGATCTCGGTTAGCGATTGGGATGCCAGCGCCCGAGATTCAGCAATCAATTGTTGCCGACGTGCGTACCAGGCGGCGTACATAGCAGCTAAGGCAAGCATCAGGAAGAGCAGCGCAAGCCCCGACATGAGTCCGATAGCACGCCGCCGCTGTGAGCGCTCTTCGCCGCGCAATTGTCCCCAGTCACGATCCGGGTAAAGTCTCAGAAGAAGCTGCTTCAGGTCTTCAATGAGTTCTCCTCGGAGCTGATGTCCGTTCGGGTTTTCCTGAATCTCGCGGCGGCGACGCTCCAGAGAAATCCACAAGGGTTCGGTCACCAAGTTGTTGCTGACCGCGACCGGCAACAGATGCTGGCGTATCTCCTCCCAGGTCTTGCACCCTCCAGCAGTGACCAGGATGAGAACTTGCCCGTCCCGCTCTCGGCTGAACCAGTGACGAGTTTCCAGTTCCATACCGCGTCTGCGAGCAGCCTCGGGGGAAGCGAGGACTATTAGGTGTTTTGACCGATCCAAGCGCGCAAACAGTTCCGTTTCAAGGCTGGATCCTGCGGGCAAAGAAGACAGGTCGCGAAATACAGTCCTTGCTCGTAGCTTGTACCAGGGGCACAGGAATCGCTGAATGACGGATTGAATTACCGGCGCAACCGCGCTATCGGATTTCCAGCTGTACGAGAGAAACGCGTCATAGCTTCCTGCGGCATCGACCCAGATCAGCGAGCGGAACCATGAGGGGAGAAGCTGTCGCCAAGGCTTTGCGGGTGCTAAATCAAGCGGATTCTCCGGTTCAGCCAGACGGGCGGTGTCGTTAGCTGGCATTGAAAAGAAATTATAGGCGGACGGCACCTAGACGTCATCGAGCTTAAGGCACCGTGGCTCTGGATGCGAGGAACAGCAGCCCGCAGTAAAGGGACTCCTGCGAATTGTCGACAGTCCTTTAAGGACGGGCTGAACGGGCCAGTCGTCCGAAGGACTGCAATGCCGCCACTCCACATTGAAACGTAGGCTGTCCAAAGTCGGCTTCTGGGAAGTGTCGGATGAACCGATTCTTCAGGGGTAAGTCCTCTGTAACGGGGTAGCCTTGACTGGAAAAAGATCAATCTCCTCGGCTGAAAGTCCTCGCGCCAGAACGCTGCGAGAAACAGCAAATCGGACGAGAGGCGACCACCGACCGTTTCAGTTTCGTTTCTGAAGAGCTCTGTCTTCAGCCTTGTTCCGGAACCCAGAACGAGATCATCTTTATTATTACTGTGTCTCAACCCATACCCGTGTTCTTGGGTGAAACCGTGCAGCACCGAAGTTGTGCTCTCAATTCAGCGGACGCTCATTTTACTCGCGAGAAACACCCTAAGTAGAGCCACGGCACCCGACGGCAGGCATCGAACGCAACCCAGTCTTACACGCCCCTTGCCGACAAGGGTGGAGTAATCCGCTGGGCGGCTCCTGAGCGGCCTCAACAACCGTGACTAAACATTTTTCTTGATCGCCTTGGCCACGTACTGACGGACCGTGCGCTGGTCGGCGCCGAGGCTGGCAGCGTCGCGGTCGAGCAGCCAGAGCAGATCACGCTTCAGAACAGCCAGCCCCGCTGCGAGTTCGCCCAGGTCCCGCAGCGTCCGAAATACGTTCCAGACGGAGGTGGATGTAGCGGGGTGCTCCGGCCCCAGCACCCGGCTGCGGAAATCAAGCTCGCGCTCGTAGAGCGTCTGAGCTGACGCATACGCCCCACGCTCGTAGTCATACCGCGCCACCGAAGCTACAAGATCGGCCTCATGGGCAGTGGCCGGAATTGGAACCACTTGCCGTGCGTGCGTCACTTGCAACTCAACCTGTCTGTACAACCTCGGGTCCTCTGCTGCTGTGGCAATCGCCGCCCGTAGCACAACGATGGCCGCTGTCCGTAGCACCTCTGTACGTTCCGGCGAGTCCTTTTTCTTGGAAGCGCACTGTCCGCGACACGAGGGTGAGGTGTGTACCGTCCGCGCGTCTCGCTTCTCGCCCGGGTCGGCCAAAGACGCTGATGTGACCTGCTGCAATGCCAAGCTCGCCCAATCCTCCGCATCTTCTCGGCTGAGCTTGTCAGCTTCCTGGAAGACCGCCGTCGCCAGCGACGCCGGAATTGGCGCCACTGCCAGCAGCGACACCAAGCGCAGGAAGTCCTGCCCCTCCGCGCCCAACCCGCGGAGGCTACGCAGCATAGTCTGCGCAATGCTCTTTTCGTGACCATTGGGCAGCGCGTCGGCCAGTTTCTCGGCAAGCACCAGCGCGTCTTTGTCGGGCCGCGCCAGTTTGGCACGAAAATCGCCAAAGGGGTTGGTTGCAACGGAGGACACCAGCGCCGAAGCAGTCAAGTCGAGCGCCAACGCGTGGTAGCCCAAATCTGCCGCCAACTGCCGCGCTTGGTTTTCTTCCTCCCCATCTGAAGGTACCCTCCGCGAAGTTAGCAGTTGATACGCCTCATGGGCGCAATCGTTTTCACGGGCCCTCATTACTTCAGTGCTGGCTTGGCAGTGATGAAGAACACCAGATTGCTGGGTTGGGAAAACGTACAACTCGGGATCGGTTTTCAGTTCTTCAAGATCTTCAACCACCCGAATTTTGGCATACCAGACGGATTTTCCAACTCCCCTACATTCGGTCAAATCGTGTACACGGCCCATCCGCCAACCGGCGCCTTTGGCGGAGGAGTATCGGTGCGAATGATCCAGACGAAGTCGCAACTAGAATTTTGAATAGGGATAGTGAAATCGAGAAGTGGCCGAGACCCGCCGGGTTCCCGCTCGAAACGATCAGAAATTCTCCATCATCCAAATGTTTCCGTTATCGCCGGCAGCGAATAAAGCGAGGTGGCGGCAGTCAGGCGATGGTACCGCCCCCATCACATCAGGCGCATGGTTCTCAATTATCGGATGTGTTTGACCGTCCAAGCTTACTTGAAGCAGCGCCTATCCCCACGGAAAGTGGCCTGAGATAAACAGAGCTTTACCGTCAGCAGCCCAAGACGAAGAGGTCAGAGCGGTTAGAACCTTCACTTGGATGTCGTTGATCAGTTCTCCACGAATCGTGAAAATTTTGATTCCGCCATTAACCCCAAGCACCAAGGCTACGCGTGTGACATCAGGAGAAAAGTAAGCAGACCAGTTCTCTATGTTCGGATCCATGGCGATTCTAGTAAGCACAGCGCCAAGGCCTTTCAGGATCGAAAGCCGTGACGACAATCTCCTTACCATCTTGGGTCCGCTCGAACACCCCACATATTCCTGATGCCGGCCTGGCGCATTGCGGTTCCCCTCCGGGATGCTGCAACGAAAAGACGGCCAGCGGAGTGCCGCCGGCGGTAGGAACTCTCTCTATGCGGCAAACTTCCGTGCTGGCACCGTCGACGTGTTTAACACGTCCTTCAAGCCTCATTCATTTGGTTCGAGTGCTTTCGTGGACAGAACGATTCCCGCTGGATTTGCCCCTTTCAATGTAGCCACCATCAACGGCAATATCTTGGTGGCGTATGCGAAGCAAGACTCACAGAAGCACGATGACGTCGCTGGCCCAGGCAACGGATATCTTCGCGTTTTCAACAGCCAGGGAAAGTTGCTTCAGAGGCTGCCGCACGTGTTCCAGCTGAATTCGCCCTGGGCTATGGTGGTGGCGCCTGGTGGATGGGACTCGTGTAGCGGGAAACTGCTGGTAGGGCAATTCGGTAGCGGCGCGATCGCCGCGTTTGACCTAGCCAGCAACAGTTTCAAGGGCACCTTGCAGGATACGTCAGGGTTGCCGCTTCGCATCAATGGGTTGTGGGGTCTGGGCTTTGGCAACGGCAGCGGGTCTGGTCCAACCACAACGCTGTATTTCGCGGCTGGGTATTTCGACGAGGCACACGGCTTGTTTGGAACCATCGCGCCAGCACCCTAAATATTATTCAGGAAACAGCTGGCCCTTCAAATACATGGTATTTCCCAGAACTGATGATTTACGCGATTAATTGTGGTTTGGAACGCAGCAACCTCTACCCGAGAGCGGAGAGCGACGTAACTTTGGGCAGATTAGATGCGTACCCATTTATTCCGCCTTCAACCCAAGCAGCATGACAGCAACACAGCAGTCAGGACTGGTAGGTCCGTGGATCGCTCCGCGCACGAGGAGGTAGTGGTCCAAAGATCCCCGGGCATCCTGCCTTTACCACCCGCTCTCGGATGATGGCGACGAAAAGCGAACGCGCTCTCGTCCGCGCCGTCGAGGCCTGCCTGGACGCTCTGCGGGCGCACGCAGCAGATGTGCAGCCTGCTTCACGTCAAGCAGCGGTTCAATCAGAGTGGGGAGTCTGCGCCACAAGATCGAGACTGATCCCGACGCCGGCATCCACGCCTTAAGGGTGAGCGATACGCGAACTACAGGGGCGTGTTACTGCGCGGGCGGAACTGTGTGTAGGCTCGCGATTCGAACCCTGTGACGGATCTTCCACTGGTCGGGCAGCCAATCTGATAACTCACTCATTTTCGCCTGCGGCAGATTCATTAAGAGCTGGGTGAGATACAGCTGTGGATCTACCCCGTGCCGGCGGCAAGTGCTCGTTATGCTAGCCAGGATTGCCGCCGTTCGCCCACCGCGTGGATTACCAACAAATAAAGAATTTTTGCGGTTCAATACCACGCGTTTCATCTCGCGCTCAGAAACATTGTTGTCGATCGGCACGGTACCATCGGAACAGAATACGTTCAGTTCCGTCCATTGGTTCAGGGCATAGTTGATTGCTTCCACCATGGGATGCTTGGGCAATAGCTGCTCTTTCCACTCCAGAAACTTCTCCCGCAGTTTGGCTAATACGGGGGCCGATCGCTCCTGGCGCAAGGCTAGGCGCTGCTCTACAGAAAAATCCTTGGCCTGCTTCTCCACTCTAAACAGTGTGCCTATCAACTCCACTGCTTCCCGTGCAATCTCGGGGGCTACCTTCTCGGCATCAATCAGCTTCCTCCTGGCATGAGCCCAGCACCCAGCGCGTGTCATCTGATTACCTGCCACCACGCCGTCATACCCGCCATAGCCATCGGCCAATAAAACTTGCCGGTAATCTCGCAGAAAATATTTCGGTCCGTCGCGGCCCCGGTTCAGCGTGAAATCGAAAACGTTATAGGCATTGCCCTCGTCCCCGACATACACCCACATGCGCGCCGACTTGGTCTTGCCCACGCTCAGCATCGGCATAATCGTCTCATCCGTGGCTACCACGTGCGATTGCCGTACCCGCTCCCCCATCAACTCATACAAGGGTTCAACCAGGTCGGCTACGTCACCACACCAGATCGATTGCGTCGCCCGCGAGATCTCAAAGCCCTGGCGTTCGAAAATGTCTTCCAACCGATACAGCGGCAAGTAATCCGAAAACTTGCTGGTGACAATGTAGGCCAGCAGCCCTGGCCCGGCCATGCCCTTCTCGATCGCCGATTCTGGCTTGGCCGCCACTGCCATCTGCGGATTCTCGCCCGCCTTCTCACATCTCGGACAAGCATACTTTTTGCGTATGTGCTGAATGCGCTCGAAGTGACCAGGAATGTACTCGATCTGCCAGCTCTCGTCAGTGCCAATCTCTTTGCGTTCTTCTCCGCAGCAAGGGCAGATTCGTTCCTCGGCACTGAGCTGGTAAACCTGGGTCGTAACTGGAAGATTTTCAAAGTTGGCGAGATGCCGTCGCCCCGGGCGCCGCTTCACTCGCCGCAGCTCGTACTCGGGCTCGGCCGCTGCCGGCACATCCTCGGGGTGGAGTGACTTGGTCTCCAGTCGCTCGGCGAACTCCAGCAGAATCTGGGCCACACCTCCGCTCGCCGTCAGCTGATCCGCTCTCGGTCCGTAGTACCATTTTTTATAGCGTTGCAGTTCCAGTTGCAGCCGCAGGTTCTCCAGGTGGAGTTCGTCGGCGCGTTTCTGCTGACGCAGACTTTCCACCTGCAGATCATGCGCCCGCTGCTGCTGTTGATCTCGTTCCCGAATCAATGAACGGAGAATCGCTTCTAGCGATTGGCGATCGTGAGGAAGATCTTTGAGCTCGCTGTCCACAGTGTATGCGTACTATAGACGCAATGCCTGTGAGTTTCTCAGATCAATATCTTTTCTTTGTTTTCCTCGCTGATTCTTGTATAGCGGGGTACGCGCTTCAACTTGGAAACATCGATGCCATCGAGCACCATGGCTAACTCACTAGCCCGCAACTCCAGCGAGCGCGCGCCTTCTTTCATCCGCGGCAGCTTGAACACTCCTGCTTCCAACCGCTTGTACCAAACCACAAATCCGTCTTGATCCCATAGCAAAATTTTTAGTCGATCCGCTCGGCGTGAGCGAAAAACAAAAAGATGACCACTGAGAGGATCTTGGCCGATCACCCCGCGTACTCGCTCCGCCAGCCGATCAAATCCGCAGCGCATATCGGTCGCTTCGGTCGCTAACCAGATGCGCGCCGCTTGCCCCTGGTCCAGAGTGTGCAAACTGGGCAGCCCTAGCATGACTCCACCACTGCCAAAACCTCGCGCAAGTGATTCGCGTCGAACTCTGGCGCCACCATCAGGCTCCGCCCATTGCCTAGCCGCACCTCAATCGTGGTGCCCAAACCTGGGCAAGCTTGCCCTCTTTCCCGGTTCGTCTTCACAAGCTCTACTTCCACGAACTGCGGCATCGCGGCTTTTTGCCACTGTTTTTTCCAGTAGTAATAAAGCGATTCCCGCACTCCCCGCGCCCGGCAAAACGCGGCCACGCTCTGGCCGCTTTGTTCCTGCTCGGAAAACAGACTCTGCCACTTCACCAGCTTTCTAGGTTGGGTCATTCGAGAAGCTTGCCGCTTCTGACGCACGCAGGCAAGATGGGGTTGGGATATCGCTCACAATAAGGTCGTGGTCCCGTGCCGTTCGTAGTCGTGAGTTTGGCGCTCGGGCAAGCCAGGCCGGAGAGGCAGAATGGGCTGAGTGCGATCCAAGGCTTGGATCTGGCTCTTCTCATCCACACTGAGCACAATGGCATGCTGGGGGGGATTTAGGTAGAGACCGAGGATATCCCGGACTTTGGCCACGAATTGCGGGTCGGTGCTGAATTTGAATTTTTCCACCCGATGGGGTTGGAGGTGATGTTTTTTCCAGATGCGTTGCACGCTGGCGGGACTGATCCCCTGGGCTTGGGCCATCAAACGGACACTCCAATGGGTCGCGTCTTTGGGCGTGCGGTGCAGGGTGGTCTCCACAATGGCGGCTTCTTGTTCCGCCGAAATCTCTCTTGGGCGACCGGAGCGCGGTCGATCTTCCAGAATGCCGGCCAGCCCTTGCTTTTGATAACGTTCCCCAGAGCAAAACGGTGGGTAGTGTGGTCGACAGTTGGCGCGCCAGCACTTTATTGGCTACTCCTTGCGCGGCACGCAGAACGATTTGTACCCGGAGTGCGACCGATTGCGGAGTGCTTCGCAATTTGCTGACCTGAAGCAACTCCTCCCGATCAAGTTCGGTCAAGGGCAGAGGGGGAGCAGCAGCGCGAGGCATGGTCTCTAGAGTATGAGCCAAACGGCCCTATAGGTAGAGACACTTATGAGACACTAGACTAGGGACCCATACATGGTAAGTAATCAGAAATAGAACTTCAGCGCAAACTGGATAATGCGTGGAGCGACGTTCGTCGTCGAGATTACTCCAAACGATGGATCTGGGTTGAACCCCACCACACCTTTGGTGGCAGTAAGGCAGTCTACTCCGACCAGGCAAACCGATCCCGCATCCAAAATTGACGGGAGCCCGAAAGATGGCGTGTTAAAGGCATTGAAGAACTCCGCCCTGAACTCGAGGCCCCTGGTCTCGCTGTGTCCGAACGGAATCTTCTTAATGATCGATATGTCAAAGTCCTGCTGAGCCGGGCCGGCAACATTGCCGATACCACCGTTGCCGAATGCTGTTGCGACGCCGTCAGCTCCGATGATTGGCGGTGCAGTGAAGCAAGAGGCATTAAAAAAGCCATTGAGCCGGCTGGTCACGGAACCTTTTGTCACAAGTTGACTGGTACTGCAACCGGAAACTTGAGCCAGATCTTGATCGGTGCCAATGATGCCGAATGCATTCGCTTCGTTACTTTCGAGGATAGTGAGTCGCTGTCCGCTTTGAAACGTAGTTACGCCTTCCGCCGACCATCCCGATAGAAGCCGGCCAAGTGCGGAAAAATGATTTTGCGGAGAAGGCAGATCATAAACATAGCTGACGACCAGGCGCTGTGGACGAATAAAGGAATCGAACCCGTAATTGGAACGATTGCTTTGGTTGCCTTGCAGTACACCACCATCCAACAAGCCATTCACATATCCGGGATTGGTCTCAAGTGCTGAGGCCCAGGTATACGAAACCAAAAATTGCAGGCCGTAGCTGAACCGCTTGTTCAGACTGACACCCAAGGCGTTGTACCATGATGCACCCTTTGTCTCGACAGTGGTCGCCGCGGATGAATTGAATCCCTCAATTGGTTGACGCAGGGGAAGATTTGCCAGGGTGTTCTCCGTTTGGCCCCGGATTGGCGTGACGGTAGCGTCCACTGCCTGATCCCAGGCGCGCACCTGAACTAACCTCGATCCGCGCGCTCCATGATAGGTGACGTCCAGCATGGTATTTCGGGAGAGGGCTGTCTGCAGACCCATGCTGTATTGCTGGATGATTGGCGGCCTAAAGTCTGGCGGAAAAATGGTTGGCGTCAGGCTCGTGTCTGGAGAATACGGTGGGAAAAAGGGAAGGGCGGGGAAATTCGCGAACGCATTGGCAATGGTCGGGGAAAATGATTGCCGGATCAGCCCGAAAGGGGGGCTGGCAAGTAATTGAAAGAACGGCTGCCCGGTCGTGCGCGTAATATAGGTACCGTACCCTCCACGCAGAACCAAGCGGTTTGTTCCAGGCAGTTGCCACGCGAAGCCGATTCGCGGTTCCCATCCATTTTGCCCATCGTTGTTTAAAGCGGTATTAGTTTCGGCTTGTGTTGGTTTGCTGCCATCCGGTCCAACAGGAAGTGTGCCAGGGAAATTTGACGAGACCACATATCCTTGTAGCGTTCCCACGGCGGGCGGATTAGGATTGGCAGCGGCAATGTTGAAAGTAGATGCTCGTCCTAGATTTTCGCCTAGTTGTCCCTGCCGCTCGTAACGGAAACCCAGGTTCAGGGTCAGCCGTGAGAGCACCTTGTAATCATCCTGCATGTACAGATCGCCGTTCCACGCGCGCCACTGGCGCCCGAACAAGCCCGGGACATCAACACTGACGAAGGGATTCCCCAGCAGGAAATCGTTAAATGTCAAATACCCAAGAGCAGCAAGGAAATGAAAATTGGGCTCGTTAATCTGCCCGCGATCAATTCCACCTCCAAAATGCAGCGAATGCTTTCCACGAACATAGGCCACAGAGTCATGGAAATTGTAGAAATTCTGGAATAAGGAGACCCCCTGGCCATTGCCGCCCAAGTTGAAGGCTCCCTGCACGAGGATCTGCGGATAGCTGTTGTCAAAAGACGGGGCGGGCACGCAGATACTTGACAACGTTATTGTTCTCGAAGTGCCTGTGCTACAGCCAGCGTTGTTAGTGAACGTAGTATTGGCATAAGTTTGGCTTAAGATGCCTTCCGTGCGGTGATATCCGAGTACAGCCTGATTAAGTAGGTGATCGTTGAATGCATACGTGTGCGTAAGAGAGAAGTCCCGAAATCGATTGGTCGACTGTTGAGGAAATCCGGGGACCGTGACGGTGGTCAGTCCAATGTTGTTCTGAGGAAAGGCGCTTGTCTGATCGCTGTCCATGAAAAAGAACTTGGCGGCGAAATGACTCTTCTGGTTCTGGTAATAGTCCATATTGCTCACGAACTGATCATCCGTGTACGGGCACGGGGAACTAAAGGTGGCCGTTCCATTTGCGCTTTGTGGAGCAGGAATGACGAACTGGCCGTTCGGCAGTTTTGCATTCAGCACCGCCAGCGCGGTTTGTGAGATCAAGGATGGGGACGAGATGCCAAACGTGTTTGCCAGCGCCGTCGCGGTACGATCACTGGTGTTGTTCGTCAAACCGATGGGAAGGCTGCCGCCGCTCAGGCATCCCCCCGTGACGTCCAAACCGTCCTTTTCTCGGGTGCCCTGATAGGAGACAAAAAAGAAGACCTTGTTCTTCTTAATCGGCCCACCGAACGTGCCGCCGAACTGGTTTTGGTTTAGTACCCCTCGCGGCTGATGTTCTTGCTTCAGAAAATAATTGTTCGCATTCAAGTCGGTATTTCGAAAGTACTCCCAAACATTCCCGTGAAACTCGTTAGTCCCCGATTTCGTAACTACGTCAACATTCGCGCCGGCGTTTCGGCCGTACGACGCGTCATATTGTCCGGTCTGGACTTTGAACTCCTGGATCGAATCCGGATTGGGAACCGGAACACCACCGCTAATTCCTCCGGAACCCATGAGGTCGTTCACTTCCGAACCATTCATCTGAAAATTGTTGTCGTTCAAGATATTGCCGGACGTCGAATATTCGAGACCGACGTTGCCCCGACCAATACTGGATGCGTCGGTGATCTCAGCAGAGACTCCTGGAGAGAGCCCGAGAATCTGCATGTAATTTCGAGTCACCAGGGGGAGGTTTTCAACCATACGTTGATCAGTGACATTGCCGAGCGCGCTCGAGGTTGTCTCCACGAGCTCCCCGACGTCCGCCACGGTAATCGTTTCGGCGACCGTGCCAATTTCTAATCGAATGTCCAGCGTCGCAGTTTCCGTCACGTGAATCGCAACGCTCTCTATCACCAGGGACTTGAAACCATTCGCGGAGGCTTCCACCTTGTAGTCGCCCGGTGGAAGCAGCGGAACCAGATAGCTTCCGTTGCCCTGCGTCCTTACCGTGCGGGCCTGCCCCGTAGTACGACTGATCACTTTGACCGAAACGCTTGGAACAACGCTGGCGCTCGGGTCAGTGATAGTGCCCTTCAATCCCCCTGTGGCCGCGGTCTGCGCCCCTGACGGGATGCACCAAAGTGAAAGGCACAGGAACACTACAGGGACAACGACGGCAGGCTTTCGATAGGAATAGTTCCCTCTACTGATGTGATCGCAATTCCATGTGGACATCGTGACCTCTGGTTCGGGCAGGTCTTGGCGACGGTTAGTGCCCCGCTTGGATCACACGTTCATACACCCAGCATACGTGTACTTGCAAGGGGAATTTCACTGAATGATGATTTTGCGTAACATTCTGCACTATTCGGTGCATCAGGCAAAATGCTCGCTGCAACCGTTCGCTCAAGCGTAGTCGGCCGAGACATTTCGGGACCTTCTTATACCCCTCTATCTGGCGCACAGCTCAATAGCGCAAACTCCAATGCAGCAAATTCCAGGTAAACACGAACCATACGAATGCGACGCATGCCAGGGCGATGAGGCTGTCGGCGAGCTTGCTCCAGATCCACCTTCCTTGCTCCTGCCAGGAGCGGAGGGCGTTATATAGAGCAGCCAACGTTCCCAATACTCCGATCCAGCCCACGATCTGAATAATCCGGAGCAAAGGATTGAAGCGTGGGTTCAGTAGCCCGATGTCCTTTTCTGCCATCGTAAAGAACAAGGCGAATCCGAACAAGAAAAGGAGATTGAACAAGCATGCCAGCCGGACGAGTAGCCGAAGCCGGCGTAGCCGAGGGCTGACGTTCAATTCTTGCCCGTAGTGCCGCCTTATAAGAGCTGCAACGGGCCACAGAACTAAGGTCAGGAGCATGACCACTAGGGCGCTGATGATCAGGGGCAAATTGAAGCTGCTGTTCTGATTCCAGGGAGAAGGTTCGAACACGAAAACCGGAAAATCAGTCACCAGGACTAAACGCCCTGAGTTGTCTCGCTTAAAGGCAACTCGATCCTGGCCGTTAACGGCGCGAAAGATGAGCGGGCCGATTTCCTGCAGCTTCTTCGGTTTTCCGTTCAGGTCTTTCAGGTCATCGAGCTTGATCGTACCATCAGAATCGGAAGATATTTTCGATTCGCCTAAAACCGTGAATACTTTGAAGATGGTTGTTTGCGAACGCCGACTAGTAATGTGTCTGCCCGAAACCATTTGCGCGTCTGCTGTGGCAGTGGAAGGGGTCTGAGCACGCGGAGGATCATAGGGATAATAGCGGTCCAGAAAAGCATGCCACACGGCCTCGCGGGCTCTGGATTCCCCTTTCCCAGCGCTGTTGTAAGAGATAAAAAGCCCGACACCGGCGTCCGGGATCAAATGCAAGTCGCTATGGAAGTATTGCGTGTCGCCCGCGTGACCAATGATTCTGTGGCCGTTTCTGGCTTCCTCGTAGAAACCCAGCGCCATGCCGTTCATATCGGGCACGATCGTTAGCTGACGCGAGTGCATTAGCCGCGCTGTCTCCGGTCGCAGTATTTGTGTTCCTTCGTATTGCCCGTCCTGAAGATGAGCGATCATGAAATGCTGCATGTCCGTGGCTGTGACCGAGGAGCTTCCAGCTGGCGCGGCTTCTACCCATTCGAATGGCTTTGCCGGCTCCGACCCAAGGTCGTAGCCATTCGACATCAGAGGCTTCAAAGTGTCCGGCAGCGGCTGACGAGTGGTGCAATGCAACATTTGTAAGGGCTGAAAGATATGATGATCGATGTAATCGTCGAAGGACTCGCCCGACACCCTCTGAAGTATGTAACCAGCGAGTGCCGTAGCATAGTTGGAGTACGCCGGTGTGGTTCCGGGTGGAAAGATTCTGGCCGGGAGATGTTCCTGCAAGTACTCATCTAAAGGTTTGAGCTGTGACGCATCGCGGACAAAAAGCTCCTGGATGGTCTCTTCGAACCCGGGAGTGTGGGTCATGATGTTCCGCAACGTGATCGGCTTCCCAAATGCCGGAGGTATTTTGAAGTCGATATAGTCGTTCACATCGCGGTCCAGATCGAGCTTGCCTCGCTCGACCTGCTGCATGATCGATGTCCAGTTGAACAATTTTGAAATGGATCCGGGACGGAACAGGGTAGCGTCCGGCAATACAGGCGTTCTCTTTTCGACATTGGAGTACCCGTATCCTTTAGCGAAGAAGGGCTTGCCATCTTTGACGACTGCAATGACTGCACCAGCAATGTCCTCTCGCTCAAGTTGTAATGGCATCATGCCCGCGAGAAAGGCTTCCAAATCACTTTCAGTAAGCTGGTGGGTGCCCGAGGGGATTTGTTCCGCAGCTTGCGGCCGTCGCTCCGCCTTTG
>Ga0126370_10000219_pt1 | contig 21448 bp, 15 predicted proteins | sample PanSoiMetaPlot_3_FD_92586 | JGI IMG/M metagenome (GOLD analysis project Ga0126370, IMG submission 92586) | Tropical forest soil microbial communities from Panama - MetaG Plot_3 | ecosystem: Environmental > Terrestrial > Soil > Tropical forest > Bulk soil | place: Panama | collected 2016-02-17 | reverse complement strand
CGTGGAACAACTCTATATCAGGAATGACGCGGTCAACGCCAGTCGATGAGCCCTGCAAGTTCAAAAACCGGAAAAGCCCAGGGTGTCGTTTCAAACGACACGCTTCTGGTGAAGGAGTGTCTGGCCGGCAGCGAAGAAGCCTGGTCCATGCTCATCGAAAAATACAAGGCCTTGATTTACTCGATCCCGGTGAAATATGGGCTTCCGTCGCAGGAGGCCGCGGATGTTTTCCAAGCGACCTGCACAGAGTTGCTCACGCGCCTGCCGGAAATCCGGGAGCCGCGCGCCTTGCCGAAATGGCTTATGCAGGTAGCCCATCATGAGAGCTATCGCTGGAAGAGGCAGGGCCAGCGCGTGGTCAGCCGCGACGCAGATGAAGACCTGCCTGAGCCGGAAATCCCGCCCATCGCGGAGAGCCTGGTGCAGCAGACACAGGAAGAACAGATGCTGCGCGAAGCCATGGCTTCGTTGACGCCGCAATGCCGCCGGCTAGTGGAGTTGCTTTTTTATGAAGTTCCTGCGAGGCCGTACACGGAAGTGGCCAAAGAGCTGGGCCTCGCGGTCGGCTCCATTGGCTTCACGCGCCAGCGGTGCATCGAGCGGCTCCGCAGGCAACTCGAGGATTTAGGTTTCTCCTGATGCCGGCAACCCGCAGTAAGAGTTCCACGGGCGAATTCATCGCCCAGCTCGCTCAACTCTCCACAGAAGGGGATCGCCGCAAATTTCTGGCGCGTCATCGCGGATTGCTCCGCAAAGAATTTGTTGAACAGCTTGCAGAGCAGGTTGTCGAACGCGTGCGCGTCAGCACACAAGAAGCCCTGCATCTTGCGGAAGCGGCCATCCTGATTGGCGGGCGGCTGAAACGCAAAGACGCTTTGGCGCTTAGCTTGCGTGCGAAGGCCAACGCCCTTTATTCCTCCGGCGACAATCGCGCGGCCACCGAGCTCCACCAGAGGGCCTTCCAGTTGTACGAATCTGTCGGGGATTGGAAGGAAGCCGGGCGAACTTTGAGCACATCCATCCAGCCGTTGATTCTGTTGGGTGAATACGATCAAGCGTTCTGGGCCGCGGAACGCGCCAGAGAAATCTTCACCCGTCTCGATGACCAGCGGCGTCTCGCACGATTGGAAATCAATGTCGGCAATATCTATCACCGCCAGGACCGCTTTGAGGAATCCATCGCTCATTATGAGCGTGCTTACCAGGGCATGCTGGCTTACAAGGATGTGGAGGGAATCGCGGTCGTTCTCAGCAACATGGCGGTGTGCCTGATCAGTCTGAACGACTTTGCGCGGGCTTTGGCCACTTATCAAAGGGCGCGTTCTTTTTGCGCTCAGCATAACATGCCGCTGCTGGTCGCTCAGGCGGATTACAACATCGCTTATTTGTATTACCTCCGCGGCGAATACAGCCGCGCGATCGAGGCCCTTTATGCCGCAAGGCGTGCTTGTGAAGCTATTGGAGACGCCTATCATCTGGCACTATGCCATTTGGATTTGTCTGACATCTACCTCGAGTTGAATCTCAGCGAAGAAGCCCGGGAAATGGCGCATGAAGGTTTTCTTCGATTTGAAAAGCTTGGAATGGGCTACGAGGCAGCGAAGACCCTCGCTAACGAGGCGACGGCCTACGGTCAGCAGGGGAAAACCATACAGGCGCTGGAGCGGTTTGTTAAGGCTCGCGAAATCTTCGTTCGCGAAGACAATCTCGTCTGGCCCTGGCTGATTGATCTTTACCAGGGCTTATTGCTTTTTCAGGAAGGCAGATACTTCGAGGCCCGGCGTTTGTGTAATTCGGCCGCAGCGTTCTTCGATCAATCGGCGCTTTCAGGCAAAGCGGTGATGGCCCACCTTTTGCTCGCGCAAATTGCTCTCCAGGTAGAAGACCTCGCAGTAGCGAACCAAGAGACCCATGCCGCTGTTACGAAACTCTCTGGATTGCAAACGCCCGTCCTGGTTTATCAAGCACATTTCTTGCAAGGAGAGATTGCGCGGGCGCGCGGCGAGCGTCAGGCGGCGCACCAGGCATATCTGGAAGCGCGAAAGGCGCTGGAAACTTTGCGCAGCCGCCTGCAAGGCGAGGAACTGAAGATTTCGTTCGTCAAGAACAGGATGCAAGTTTACGAAGCGCTTGTTTCTCTCTTTCTCAGTGGCGGCGACAGCGAGTCCGCAACGGAAGAGGCTTTTGCCTGCATTGAAGCTGCGAAGTCGCGCAACATGACGGAGATGATTTTCCAGAGCGGACAGAGCCTCCCGCTCGGGGAAACCGGCCAAAGTGATCTGGTGCGGCGTATTCGGGATTTGCGGGAGGAGCTGAATTGGTATTATCACCGCATTGAACTTGAACAATTACGGCCCGAAGCAAGGTCCCGGGAAAAACTCGAAAACTTGCAGGAAATTGCTCAGTCCCACGAAAAGGAGCTGCTTCGCACTTTGCGCGAGCTCCCTGCGCATGAACGGGAAAATGCGACCCTTGAAGCACCGGCCGACTTTTCGCTGAAGAAACTTCAAACCACCCTTCCGGAGAACGCGACGCTAGTCGAATATTTCATTGCCGGCGAACAATTGGTAGCCGCCGTCGTTTCGCGGGGCAGTGCGAAAATTCTACCTGTAACCATGCTTTCCCGCGTGGCTCATCTCTTGCAATTGCTGCGCTTTCAGGTTTCTAAGTTTCGCATGGGTAACAATTACGTACAGCGATTCGAGGCGCCCCTTTTGCGGGCTACGCAGAGTCATTTGGAAGCGCTTTACAGCGAGTTAATCACCCCAGTTAGCATGTTCTTTCAGGGTAGCCATCTTGTTTTTGTGCCCCACGGCCCCCTTCACTTTCTGCCGTTCCATGCATTGAAGACCGGGGACGCATATCTGTGCGATTCCTACATGATTTCTTATGCGCCGAGCGCAACGGTTTTCTCTCTCTGCCAACAAAAGGCGTCGAGCCCGGCTCCCTCCTCCCTTGTCCTCGGTATTGCGGATGAGCGAGCGCCGCAGATCCTGGAAGAAGTGCGCAGCGTGAGCTCGTTGCTGCCGCGGTCTTCTCTGCACCTCGGGGAGCAGGCGACTTCTTCGTTGCTTCGGGAAAAGGGGTCCGAGAGCGGGCTACTGCATATTGCCACCCACGGGATGTATCGTCAGGACAATCCCATGTTTTCGGGCATTCGCTTGGGCGACGGATACCTGAATTTGTATGACCTCTATCAGATGAAATTGAACGCCAGGCTCGTGACGCTGAGCGGTTGCGCCACGGGAATGAATTTCGTGGCGGCGGGAGACGAATTGCTGGGCCTTCAACGCGGCCTGTTCTGTGCGGGAGCAACCACCTTGCTGCTTTCCTTATGGGACGTTCACGATGAAAGTACTGCCCAACTTATGAGTCATTTCTACCGGCACTACATCGAGAGCGCGGACATGCCGAAAGCCCTGCAACACGCGATGCGGGAACTGCGACTTCAGAAACCACACCCATTCTACTGGGCACCCTTTGTTCTGGTCGGCAAACTGACTGATTCTAAAGGACTTGATTAAAAGTTCACCGGAATGCATTTTAGGGTGCTTCCCTGCCTATTTTTTGATCCATTTCCTGCCCTTATAGAACGAGTGTTGGTGGAAGATTCTCAGCCACTGGGGAGTGGCCGAGGAAGGAAAGGATTCCGGGGGAAAAATTGATGAAGCACTTTACGACGGAGGAGTGGATCAATTTTGTGAACCAGGTGGTTTCACCGGAGGCGTTGGAGGAAATGGAGAAACACCTGAAGGATGGATGCAAAAGCTGCCAGGAAACAGTTTCGATGTGGCAGCTCGTGCAGAGGTCGGCGGTTGCCGAAAAGAATTATCAGCCGCCGGCAGACACGGTAAGAGTTGTTAAAGCTGCTTTTGCAGCCGCAGGCTTGAAAGGCGAGAGAAAGGAATCCAGGAGCCGGATCTCGGTTCTCTTCGACAGCTTCCTGCAGCCCGTTGTCGAAGGGGCCCGGTCGGCGGCTACCGATTCAAGACAGATGCTCTATCGCGCGGATCCTTTTCAGATTGACCTGCAAATCGAAGCCAGGCCCGGCGGCAACGATCTCATGGTGACGGGGCAGTTGCTGGATTTGAGCAATCCCGGAATTGCGGGCGAGGATGTGCGCGTAACGCTTTCGAATTTGCGTGGTCACATTGTGAATGCGGTCAGCAACCATAACGGCGAATTTATTTGTGAGATCAAGAACAGCGGCGACCTGCAAATCACGTTTGCAGGCACCCACGGCGAGCCTATCGTGATTTCACTTCGCGATGCGCTTGGCCGCATGCCGCAGGAATGAAAGATGATTTCGAACCTTTTCGGATTGGCCGCGCAGCGCGCTTTTGGTACGAAAGTACCAGGCGCGATGGCCATTCGGAAGGGCTGGAAGACACAGTCGTACTATTGGAGCGAAAGGATTCTCCCGCGAAACTAGCGGGGTAACCTCTGACCGATAGCTGAGGAATTCAATTCTAGGAGGCCCTTTACGGGTCGTAACCTATGAAACGCAGGACAACCATATTTTTTGCCCTGATCGTCCTGATGCTGGCAAGTTCCCGGCCGGCGGCCGCTCAAAATCGCTACATCGTTGTTTCTACCGGGGGCCTTAACTCCGTGCTGAATCTGTGCTCCCTACTTGGCTGCCAGGTACAAGGCAACCTGGACGGCGCGGTCAACCAGACCTTTCTGGTGACGTCGCCGAACCTTATAAACACGGTTCTGACTTTGGTGGAGTCTCTGCTCGGCATAGTCAGCATCGAGCCGGATAATCTTCAGAGTCTGCCACAACCCCATCTGCCGAGCATTCCTTCCGGGCTTTATGACACAGCACCCGTGAACTACTTCGGCACTACGGTCTGGCATGGTTATGCGGCACAGCCCGCGGCTCAAATCATCCGGTTACAGGATGCCCAGAATGGTTTTGGGATTTCCGGTACCGGAATCGTGGCACTCATTGATACCGGCGTAGATCCCAATCACCCCGTTCTGCGTCCGGTTCTTCTGCAGGGCTATGATTTTACGCGCAACCAGCCCGGGGCTTCCGAGTGGCTTGATCTCAGCACCCCGATTGCAACCCAGAATTCTCAAGGCCAGCAGCCCGGATACGTGCAGCAATCCACCGCTGCCGTGCTAGATCAGTCCACTGCTGCGGTTCTGGACGGCTCTCCTTACGTAGCCTTCGGCCACGGCACAATGACTTCCGGGCTCGTCCACTTGGTCGCGCCGAATGCCAAGATTCTCCCGCTCAAGGCTTTCTCCTCCAATGGGACCGGCTATCTCTCGAACATCGTCGCAGCTCTTTATTACGCGGTACAGAATCACGCCAACGTCGTAAACATGAGCTTCGACCTCAGTTCGTCTTCATCCGCTTTGAATCGAGCGGTCTCATATGCCAACAAAGCTGGCGTAGTTCTAGTAGCGGCTGCAGGTAACGAGAACACCAGTGCGCGGGTGTATCCCGCGGCCATGAACGGCCAGGTTGTAGGCATTGCTTCGACAACCAATTGGGACGCCCGCTCTTCCTTCTCCAACTACGGCTCGGCGGACGTTTGGATCGCCGCCCCCGGTGAATATGTCATTAGCACGTATCCGGGCGGCACTTACGCCAGCGAATCGGGCACGTCTTTCAGTTCACCACTTGTTGCCGGAACTGCGGCTTTGATGCTCAGTGCCAAGTCATCCAGCCTCAACCAGTCCCAGGCCGCCAATGCTTTGGCGAACGCACAAGTTCTCACGCCGGACCTGAATCATGGCCGACTCAACGTCTATCAAGCCGTTACGGCGTGGGTGAACGGCTCTGGCTCCACCTCTGGCTCATGCTCGTTGCTCTGTTTCTAATTGCTGATGTTCAAGGGTCAAATTCCGGCGCCGACAGGAGGCTCTCCGCTTCTTTCGGCGCCGGAGTCCCTCCGGATCAAGCAGCTTGAAGAGCAAACCTCTGCCCTGCGCAATTCCGTGATTTGCGCCTTCAATCAACTACTCGACCTAAAGGATCTCAATACGGGAGTGCATAGCACGCGCCTTGCAGAATGGGGAATGCGCGTGGGGCAGGAGCTTGGCCTCGAAGAAGCCGCCCTGCAAAACCTGGAACTCGCCGCCCTTTTGCATGATATCGGGAAGGTGGGGATACCGGACTCCATCCTCCGCAAGCCGGGCCGGCTTGATGCAGAAGAATATGCGCTGATGAAAAAGCACCCCGAGTATGGGTGGGCGGTACTTCGCATGGTTCCGGGATTCGAGCGCGCCGCTCTCGATATTCTTCACCACCACGAATTTATTGATGGCAAGGGATACCCTGCGGGTCTAAAAGGCAGTGAGATTCCGATAGTCTCGAGGATTGTTTCCGTTACTGACGCCTTTGATGCGATGGTTTCCTCACGTCCTTACCGGAAAGGTTTGCCGTTCGAGGAAGCTATGCGCCGCCTCTCTGAGTCGAGCGGAACCCAATTTGACCCTGTGGTTGTAAAGTGCTTCCTGTCTTTTGCTGGGGATGAAATGTCAACAGTTTTCGCCGCCGCTGGGACGGACGTCTCTTCTGCCCTCTAAACGTTCTCGTCGTGACGTTTGCGAAACTCTCCAAAACGCAAAAGCAGCGGGGCGAAATTGCATAAAACAAGCCGCTCCGAAAGCGCAATGCGATGGCACGCGCGAACTTGTCGCCGAACCTGCCTGGCGCAGCCCAGTTGGCTCAAACCACCTTGGTCTTTGATCTCGCTTGCCCGAGCATTTGACGCATGGCCATGGTAGACCCGGGCGCGCGCTTTTCCCGCCAAGCCTCGAAGCGTTTGCAGGTTTCTTCAATATTCTGAAACAGGTGAGGATTCTTGAATGCGGAGCGCCAGGTGGGAACGATAGTGCGCATACGGTCCCAGACCACCCAGATCTCTCCATTGCTTTCAAAAAAGAGTTCGTCATTGATGAGACCACGATTGACGATGCTTGCGACCATTTCCCAATAGCTAATTACCATACGGATGTAGGTGTTCTCTTCGCTGCCTTGGGGATATTTTTCCATCATGTCTTCTGGAGAGTTGGGGTGGAAGTTGTCCGTGAACCAGGCGCGCGCCTGGCGCAAGCGCGGCTCCCGACGCAAATCGTAAAGCCGCAACATGAGGTTTACTTCATCATATGTAATCTGCGCCATGGGCGAATCCTCCTGGGCTAACTGGCAGTATCTGACTGGGCGGCTTCCTGCAAGGAATGAGAAACGCCGGTAAGTTCGATGCGCTGGACGCTCGAAACGGGTATTCCTTGCTTAAGAAGCTCTGCCTGAATGCGCCGCCGCAACTCGCGAGCGACTTCATCCTGCCGCGTGGGTGCAGTTCGCACCTGCAGCCGAATCGTGGAAGAGGTTCGGTCAAAGTCTTGGACGCCAAGCACTCGGGGCCCGTCCACGAGAGCTTGCGACCATGCGGGATCCCCTCGTAAAGCGGCAGCTGCCGTCTCGAGGGCCTGTAACGTTTTGTCGTTGAGACTTTCCGGGGCCAGGGAAACGTCCACAAAGGCTTGCGACCAGTCGCGGCTCAGGTTGCTGACCGTACGAATCTCGCCGTTCGCGATAGTTACGAGCGCTCCCCGCGCATCGCGAAGAACGGTTCGCCGCAGGGTCAGGTGCTCAACGCGGCCGGTATAGTCGCCAATCTGAACGGTGTCGCCCACGACGTATTGATCTTCCAGAATGATATAAAACCCACTAATCACGTCGCGAACCAGGTTTTGTGCGCCAAAACCCACTGCCAAGCTGGCGAGACCAGCAAGAGTTACCGCAGGCAACGGATCGATGCCGAGTCTCGGCAAGGCCGACAGGAGAGCAACAGCCCAAACGACTTTGCTGCCAGCACTGTAGACAATTCCCGCCAGAGTGCGCGTTTGCTGTTCACGGAGTTGTGACTGGCGCGTCGGCGCGCTGGCGTGCTTAATCATCAAGTTCGCTAACGCGCGAAGCAGCCGGTTGGCCACTAAGGCGATAACCAAGATCCCCAATAGAGGAAGAGCGTGGGTGATCGCCAGGTCCATCCAATGGTTCAAAGAACTAGGCATGATTTCTAAGAGAGGGGGAGTATAACATTGGAGGAGGTTTCAGAAGCATGGACGTGAGCGGCGCAGCGGGGTTGATTAGGACAAAGGGAGTTTTTGATCATGGAATCGAGACGAGAATTTCTGACCATGTTTCTTGCTTCGAGTGTGCCTTTGGGCGTCATGGGCAACTCCATGTATGCGCAGGAGAGCCAGACAAAACCTCCTCCGCCTCCTAAGCCGGTATTGAAGGACGACGACCCGGAAGAACCAAAGATCGACTCCAAAGCCATCCTTGAGTCCAATCAAAAAGACATCAAGAAAAACATCGAGCGGCTGTATCAGCTGGCAAGCGAATTAAAGGCCGAAGTGGAAAAAACGGATGCCGTTCAGGTCCTTTCCGTTGTCATGATCAAGAAGGCCGAGGAAATTGAAAAACTGGCGAAGGGAATTCGCTCCAGGGCAATTGGTTGATTCGCGCTAAAGGAGAGGCCTGCGGGTGCAGAGGAATGCGGCTAGCGCGAGGGGATGAGGCGAGATAGAATGGAAGCTGTCGAGTGGATTAGCCGGTTTCAAGACACTCTTCTGTACCGCGCGCCCGTAGCTCAGATGGATAGAGTACATGCCTCCGGAGCATGGGGTCGTGAGTTCGAATCTCACCGGGCGCGCCATAACTTACCTGCCTCAGGCCGCTCAACCAAATAACAAGAGGATATCGGCAAGACTTAGTGGAGTTCTTAGGTTCTACTGGCTTTGATTAGTCCTGATCGCCGTCAAGGGTGTTGTTGCCCCACACGACAGAATTACCCCAGACCACAGAATTTCCCCAAACAACGGAGTTTCCCCACACGACAGAATTGCCCCACACCACGGAGTTGCCCCAAACGACGGAGTTACCCCATACCACGGAATTGCCCCAGAGTACCGAATTGTTCCAAATCGTAGAAGAGTCTCTCACGATGGAGACGGTATTTGTTGCCGAGTTGTAGGTGACGGCGGGAGACTTTGCCGCGCCGAAGTTGGATGGAGCAAGATCCGTGCTGGCTAGAGCTGCTGCTGCGTCAACAGAGCCAGCGCCAATCGCGAAGATATCTTGTTCAATCTGATAAACAACGCCCGTGCCCTTGTCGGTGGCGGTGGTATAGGAGGAAAAACTCTTCCAGGCGGTTTTCATCAACCGGGCTTTCACCTGGTCGGGCGTCAAGGAAGGAGTCTTTTGCAGCATTAAAGCCGCGACGCCGCTCACTACAGGGGTGGCCATGCTCGTTCCGCTAAGACGCATGTAGCGGGACGCACCGAATTGCGCACCACAAGACGAATGCGACGAGCTGCAGGGGAATACCGCAAGCGAAGGATTCTGGGTCACCAGAGTGTTGCCGGTGGAAAGTTTGCGCGAGACGACGCTATTGCCTGGAGCAACCAAATCGGGCTTGACCGTGTAGTCGAACGAGGTGGGCCCCTTCGAGCTATAGCTCGTCATCGTCTGTGCCGCTTGCGAACCACCACCGTGCGTATTGGTAGCCCCCACTGTAATGACGTAGGGATCATTCCCCGGTGCGCCAATCGTCGCGTAGCCATTCGTATTGGCCCCGTTGTATTCGCCCATGTTGCCGGCGGCAACCACGACGACGATTCCCGCTTGCCACGCGGACTCTACGGCTTGGCAGAGGGGATCCTGGGTATAGCTCTCAAACACGCCGCGCGCGAGGGAAAGGTTCATCACGCGAATGTTGTAGGTATTCTTGAGTGCAATGGCTTGTTGAATTGCGGCGATTACCGCGCTGTCTGTTCCTGAGCCATTTCCGTCGAGAACCCGAAGGTTGACGATATCGGCTTCCGGCGCAATGCCGCGGTAAATGCCAGGATAGGTGGAAACGTATTGGGAGTCGTAGGCATTGCCGGCAATGATTCCCGAAACGTGCGTTCCGTGGCCATAGACGTCGCCGGTGCTAGTATCACCCGCAACGAAGCTCTGGCTGTAGACGACACGCGAGGGGTTCGTGTTTCCGTCGGAATTCAAGTCGCTGACGCCGCTCACGCCGCTGTCCAAAACCGCAACACCGATGCCAGTACCATTCCAACCGTTGGCGAGGGCAATATCGGCATTCACAGCGGTGACCACGTGGTCGAGTGAACCACGGAGTTTGCGGTCCGGAGAGATGTACGCAACGTTGGAATGAGTAGCCAAGGCCGCAACATCGGCTCCCTTCACAGTGACCAAGCGCGCATTCACAAGAGGAAGGTCTGCTTTTGTCGCAGCGCCGTCCTCGGAAAGTTCTGTAGCTGAGGGGGCGTGGCGGAACTGCACGATGACGTCCACAGTGGTTTTGCCATCGACGGGTTTAAGGTCCGGCGCAATCTTCGCAGCTATGAGGAGCTGAGGATCTTGGTCATCCGCAGACGAGTTGCCATGAGATTGGCCCTTGGCACTGTCTCGTTTCGGGGCTTCATTTGAAGCTATGGGCGAAATTGCATAGGTCGCACTCGATTTGGTAACAGGCCCAGCCGGTGTCGCAAGGACGCTGAATCCTTTGTCCTGGGACAAGAGACTGGGTGAGGAAGAGCGGCTTCGTGCATCGTGAGGAAGTCCTCGTTGTTCGGCTTCGAGGGCTTTCTGCACTGTCGGTACTGAGGATGTTTCGAGCTTCGCTACGGTTTGCGTTTCAGTCTGGGGATGGCTGTCGGGAAGTCGTCCCGCCAAACCGCATGCCGCGGCTAATGCAGAAAGGGCGATTAGGGCGCCCCAGGTTGTAGTTTTTGATGCCCATTCATCCTTCAGTGTGCCCTTACTCTTGCGCGTGCCGAACATTCGTCGAACTCTCCTCGTCAACTGGGGGGACAAAGGTGCTATGAGACACCGAAACCTTCAGATGCAGAGTGAAACAGTTTTAGAACTTGCGCCCGAATCGGTCGATAGTACAGGGGTGCGAGCAGACTAGTACTAAGGTTCAGTTAGTTGGCAATGGCCAGAAGTTACCTGTAAGCGGCGGTTATCTACTCCCTGGGCACTCAAAATGACAGACGGAATGTGCTAACAATGTGCGCGTTGCTGTTGGGACACATTCGCATCCCAGTACTATAGGCAGATTCCTATTTCCAAGGCCAGACTGGCACTAAGGGGGGTTGTCCTGTCTTCCCCCGTTTAGGGGCTGGTGAGATGTCAAGGGACTTCGTCGCCGACCACAAGAGTGTCCCCAAGGGCGCGCTAGAGCCGCTCGACCGGGCGAGTGTGGACTTCGCACGCGCAAGAGAACGAAGGTCCGGGAAGAAATCTCTAAGAGCCGTGTTGAATTGGTGGAAATGCCTTTGGAGTTTGCCAGGGCAGCAAGGGCGCTTCCTGGGCTGGCCTGCGACGCTTTTCATCCTGACGCAGGTGTTGGCGGGAATTCCTCTCGTGCCATACGCGTTGCTGCACTGGCACACGGACAACTCGCTCCGTTTCGCCAGTTTTCTTGCAGTGGCCTTGGGAGCTTCACTTTTCAAAGTACGGTTGCCTGGGATCCAGGCGACGATGTCAGCGAATTTCCTCTTTATTCTGGTCGGGATTCTCGACCTGTCTTATCCGGAAACTTTGTTGATGGGATGTCTTGGCGGGTTGGTGCAATCGCTGTGGCAGGCCAAGCCCCGCCCGCGCGTGATTCAGATGCTGTTCAACTTCGCCAATCTCGCGTTGTCCATCTCCCTCGCCCACCTAGTCTTTCATAGCCAACTTGCCTACAACCTCGGACTGAGGTGGCCGCTGCTGCTCGCTGTTGCTTCGACGACCTACTTCACTGTGAATACGATGTCGGTCTCCGGGATCATCGCGATGACCGAGCGTCGCAATCCCTTGTTGGTTTGGAAAGAATGCTACCTGTGGTCCTTTCCTTATTATTTGCTGGGTGCCCTGATTGCCGGAGGCGTAAGCATCATCAACCGCTCTCTCGGATGGCAGGTTGCGATTCTTGTTTTGCCGGTTGTTTATTGGATTTACCGGTCCTACCGGACCTACCTGGACAGGCTGGAAGCGGAGAAGAAGCACACCGAAGAGATCGCTGATTTGCACTTGCGCACGATCGAAGCCCTGTCTCTGGCCATTGAAGCAAAAGATCACAACACTCATGATCACCTGAAGCGCGTGCAGATTTACGCAATGCAAATTGGCAAAGATCTTGGCGTAGACGAGGCGCAACTGAACGCCATACGCGCCGCGGCCATGTTGCACGACATCGGCAAACTGGCCGTGCCCGAGCATATTCTTTCCAAACCTGGGCGGGTTACTCCTGAAGAATTCGAGAAGTTGAAGATTCATCCGGTTGTCGGCGCAGAAATCCTCGACCGCGTGCAATTTCCATATCCCGTTGTGCCCATTGTCCGTTCGCACCACGAGAAGTGGAATGGCACGGGCTACCCAGATGGCTTGTCCGGCGAAGGAATCCCTATCGGTGCGCGGATTCTCTCGGTGGTCGATTGCTTTGACGCGCTTACTTCGGAACGGCCTTACCGGCGCGCGGTGTCGACGGACGAGGCCATGGCCCTGCTGCGTGCGGAGAGCGGCCGAAGCTATGACCCGCGGGTTGTCGATTGCATCGAGCGACGGTACAAGGAATTGGAAGAAGTGGTGAGCCGATCGACCCGAGAGGGAAGCCCACTGGAACTTGTGTCAAAAGTGGACCGAGCTGCGGCTCCTTCAGCAGGTTTTGCCGAGATGCCCAATGAAGCGGAAGTCCGCGCCGCTTCCTTTCTTGCTTCCATCGTGTCGGCGCGCCAAGAGGCTCAGCTTCTTTTTGAGCTGGCGCAGACGTTGGGCAACTCCCTGAGCTTGCGAGAGACTCTCTCGGTTGTTGCCGTTCGCCTGAAAGAAATGATTCCGTACGACTCGATCGTCTTCTATATTTATGAAGAAGGAAAACTGATGCCAAGGTATGTCCACGGCGTGGACTACGACCTGTTCAGTTCGATCGAGATACCGCTTGGCCAGGGAGTTTCCGGCTGGGTGGCGCAAACCGAAAAGCCCATCATCAATGGAGACCCCGCAGCAGAGACCAAGTACCTGGGAGACCGCGCTCAAGTCCCCGTACTTCAATCCGTGCTTTCCGTGCCGCTGCGCGGCCGCGACGGCGCCGCCGGCGTTCTCTCTCTTTATTTGCGCGAAAAGCAGGGCTTTACGAAAGACCATTTGCGCCTGTTGCTGGCGGCCAGTTCAAAACTCGGGTTGTCTGTCGAGAATGCTTTGCAATTCGAAAAAGCGCAGGATACCGCGAGCACGGACTTTCTGACGGAACTGCCGAACGCCCGCTGGATCTGCGTTCACCTCGAACAGGAAATTGCCCGGTCGCGCCGCAGCGGCGTGCCTCTGGCTGTGCTATTGAGCGATCTCAACGGCTTCAAGAATGTGAATGACAATTTCGGCCACCTGGTCGGCAACAAACTTTTGCAGCAGATTGCCAAGAACCTGAAGAGTGCCTGCCGCGAGTATGACCAAGTGGGCCGCTTGGGTGGAGACGAATTTGTGTTCGTTCTTCCAGAGCTATCGAAAGACGGCGCCGAGGAACTCAAACCGCGACTGGAACTTGCCGTCGAAGAGGCCGGTCAACAGATTTGTGGGGCGAAAGTAGTTACGGCGAGCATTGGGTGTGCGTTTTATCCGAAAGACGGTTCCACAGCCGAGGAACTCTTGTCAGAGGCGGACCATCGGATGTACGAGAGCAAAGAGACCTACTACAAGCAGCGTGGCGAGGCTGCTCGGCTTCAGGTTGGTTAATTCCCCTTGGCGGTTTCTCACTTCTGGGGAGATGCAATAAGCGGAAACAAGATGAGAGCCAGGATCCAAAACATACTTGGAAGGCTACTTATGCTTGTGGTCGTCTGCCTTCTTGGGGGCCTGCTCGGCGCCTCCCTTGTCCGCTTTTCTCCGGGGTACGGAGTTGATGAACTTGAGCTCGATTTTCGCCTAAGCCGGGCAAGTGTGGAAGCAATTCGAAATTCGCGTCACCTCAATGACGGACTGCTTTCCTACTATGGCCACTACCTTGTCGGCGCCGTGCACGGGGACCTCGGCTCCTCTCAATGGTTGCAGCGTCCTATTTCATCGCTGATCAAGGAGCGTTTTCCGGTCACCGCAAGATCTGTCTTAACCGGTGTCTCGGAGGCTTGGTTCGTAGCTTTGGCGCTGGCTATTGCTGGAGTGTTCTTTCGCGGTCTTTACATTGACATCTCGACGACGCTGATTACCGGTGTGTTCATAGCGCTTCCCGCGGCCGTCGTAGCCATTTTCGCGGTCTATCTTCGTGCTCCGGTGTCTGGAGCCATTGCCGTCGTCATTTTTCCCAAGCTGTTTCGATACCTTCGCAATTTGTTGAATCACGCATACTCACAACCCTACATTCTGGCGGCACGCGCAAGAGGAATCAGCCCGGCGAAAATCTTGCTCCGCCACATACTTCCGTTGGCTTCACCAGCGCTTTTTGCCCTTCTCGGGGTTTCCTTGGCCGTCGCATTTGGCGCTGCGATTCCCATCGAAGCCCTTTGTGATTCTCCTGGAGTTGGGCAGCTTGCGTGGCAAGCTGCGCTGAATCGCGACTTGCCCTTGATCATGAACCTGACATTGCTGGTCACGCTTATCACCGTGGCCGCGAATATGCTTGCGAACATTGCCCAAGAGAGGGCGCTATGAACGCCCGAAAGCTTCGCGTGATTTCTGCGGCGGTTTTGTGTGCAATCTTCTTTGTGGGCTTATTTGCTGGAGCGGTCAGCCCTTATCCCTACGCCAAGCAATTCCGCGAGCGACCGAATGCGACGCCGTCATCCTTGCACCTCCTCGGCACGGACAGCCTGGGAAGAGATCTCTTCGCCCGGTTGATCTATGGAACACGCGTGTCCTTGCTGCTTGCGCCGGCTGCAGCTTTATTAGCTACACTGCTCGCCGGGATCTTTGGGGGATTTGCGGGGCTCGCCGGCGGATGGAGCGAAAAACTAATTCTCGCCGCCACTGACCTTTCCATGGCCCTTCCGCTATTGTTCGTCCTGCTTGCCTTGCGCGCGCTCCTTCCGCTGAATATTTCGCCTATTCTTTCCGTCACTATAACATTTACTATGCTGGGATTGTTGGGTTGGCCCTCCTCACTCCGGGTTGTTTGGGCCGCCACAAAAAATCTACGGAATTCGGATTTCCTTTTGCTTGCCCGCGCGACGGGCTGCAGCCGCTGGAGAGTGATCGTGCGCCACTTGCTTCCCAATCTGCGTCCGGTCCTTTTCGCGCAATTCTGGATTTCCATTCCGGTCTTTGTTCTGACGGAAGCCACCCTCAGCATGCTGGGTCTCGGTGTGATTGAACCCCTCCCTTCCTGGGGAAATCTGTTGCGCGGCCTCGAAGACATTTCTGCCGTGAGTGCAAACCCTTGGCGGCTTACTCCCCTTGTTTTGCTGATTCTTGTAGTGATCTGTTTTCAGTTCATTTTGCCTTCACAGGAGGAGATTGCGTGATGCCCAGCCCGGTCAAGACTCTAGCTCTTTCCGCACTGCTAGCGCTTGCCCTTCCCGTTTGCGCGCAGACCGGGGGCGAGCTCCATTTCTGCCTTCACGGCGAACCCAAGACGTTCAACCCGATCCTCGTGGACGACGAAGCCTCCGAGAATGTCCGCTACCTGACCGGTGGCGTTCTCATTCGCCTCAATCGGCAGACGCAGGAGCTGGAACCCGCGCTCTCCACCTCGTGGAAGATTTCCCGCGACCGCCGCACGATTACGTTTCATCTGCGCAAAGGAATACATTTTTCGGACGGCACCGCTTTTTCTTCAGAGGACGTGGCCTACACCATGCGCCTGCTCATGGATCCGGGAACCCATTCGACCACGGGGGATTCATTTCGTTCAGGAGAAGGAACCCTTCAGGTGCAGACTCCAGCCCCGGATGCGGTCGCTATTACGTTTCCGGCTCCCGTCGCGGGGTTGGAACGCCTGTTTGACCAGGTTGCTATCCTCTCCGCGCACTCTCCCAAGAAGGAGATGGCAGTCCTTGGCCCATTCTACGTGGCCGAGTACAAAGCAGGCTCTTACGTTTTGCTGCAAAAGAATCCTAATTATTGGAAACGCGACGCACAGGGTCACCCTCTCCCGTACATTGATAGCGTCAGGCTGGACATCCAGCGCAACCGTGACATCGAGCTACTTCGGTTTCGCCGTGGCGAATTGCAATTGATCAATCGCCTCGACGCCGAACAGTTCGAACGACTGCAGCATGAGAATCCTGCAGTGACACGCAACGCGGGCACCGGCCTGGACGCCGAGGAGTTATGGTTCAATCAGTCGCCGGCAGCGCCGCTTCCGGATTACAAGAAAGCCTGGTTCGCTACCAAGGAATTTCGTAAAGCAATCTCCATGGCCATCAACCGCGCGGACCTTTGCCGAATCGTTTACACTGGCTACGCGAAACCTGCCTATGGTCCGGTTTCTCCTTCCAATCATTTTTGGTTCAACGCTGCTCTCGAAGATCCAAAGTATGACCCACAAGGAGCTTTGCGCCTGCTGGCGCAAGCAGGTTTCCGCCTGGACAACGACACTTTGAAAGACCGCGCTGGCAGGCCCGTCGAGTTTACGGTTGTCACCAATTCCGGCAACGCTGCTCGGGAGAAAATAGCCACGATGATTCAGCAGGATCTCTCTCAGGTGGGAATCAAGGTCAACGTCGTTACTCTGGACTTTCCTTCCTTGATTGAGAGGATAACGCACACGTTTGATTACGACGCCTGCGTACTTGGCCTTGTCAATACGGATCTCGACCCTAACAGTCAAATGAACGTGTGGTTGAGTTCCAGCGAAAACCATCAGTGGAACCCGAGCCAGAAATCTCCGGCAACCGCTTGGGAAGTCGAAATCGACAAGCTGATGCGCGAGCAAGCGACGGCCCCCACGGATAAGGAACGTAAGGCAAAGTTCGATCGCGTGCAGCAGATCGCCGCCGAACAGCAGCCCTTCATCTACCTGATTAACAAAGACGTTCTCGTCGCTGTTTCTCCTAATGTTGTTGGCGCAGCACCGGTGGTGCTCGAACCCTGGGGATTTTGGAACGCCGATACTCTTAGGCTTGGGCCGGCGCCAGAACTTGGTGTTCAAAAATGAATTTGGAGGCTCCGCTTCTTTCCACGCGGCTTTCCGTGGACTACCCGAATAAACCGGGTGTCCTCAAGCATTTTTTTCTGGAGATTCAGCGCGGAGAAATTGTGGGGCTCGTTGGCGAGAGTGGCTCGGGGAAGAGCACTTTGGCGCTGGCGCTTCTGCAGTTGCTGGAGTTGAAGGGAGCAACGGTTCAAGGAGAGGTTGTTTTTCTGGGCGAAAATCTCCTACAGAAAAAGGAGAGCCATCTCCGCGATATTCGTGGTCACCAAATGAGCGTGGTGCTGCAAAGCCCGCTGACCTCCCTGAACCCCGCTCTTCGCATCGGAACGCAATTGAAAGAAGCCTGGCGCGCGCACGCGCAGGGAACTGGAGATCAGTGCCTTGCAACCGTTCGAAACGCATTGAGAAGCGTCAGTCTGCCAGACGACGAGGAGTTCCTGAAAAGGCGGCCCTCGCAACTAAGCGTCGGTCAAGGACAGAGAGTCATCATCGCGATGGCGATTCTTCATCGGCCGGCGCTGCTCATTGCAGATGAGCCAACCAGCGCACTTGATACGATTACACAGTCCGAAATACTGAGCTTGTTTGCCCGACTGAACCACGAACTGGACATGGCCATTCTTTACATTTCGCACGACCTGTTATCCGTGGCAGCCCTTTGTCACCGAGTGGCTATTCTTCGCGACGGCGAGATTGTGGAGTGCGACGCGCCCGACGCGATTTTCGACTCACCGAGACATCCTTATACACAAAGACTGATTGCCGCGTTGCCCGGCAGGTACTTGCAAAAAACTCTTCATGAGCCATCCGATTCGTTTATGGAAGAGCTTCCAGCTCCGAACAAATAAGAGGCTAACAAGGGAAGCCGGTCCGTCTTCGTTCTGCGCTTTCTGCTCTCTCTCTCTCCTTGCCGGCTGGTAGGTTATTGTCTTCGGCGATTAGCTCGCTGCGGGCACCAGAGCCATGGCGAGAATCACAACAGCGCGGTTGTTCGGCAAAGTGATGCTACGCACCGCCTTGCTGCGGTCGAGATCGAACGAATAACCAAAGATGTGAAAGGGTCCGTCGTCTGGTTCGCCATCGGCACCGAGGCGATAAGGCACGCTTGCGGCCGTGGATTCCCCGCTGAAAGTTGCGGGCGAATACCAATCGCTCAAACTCTGAGTAAAGCTGGAAGAAGTGCCATCAACATACCCAACCGTAAAGGTTTGAGATTTTTGACTGCCATCCACACCTGTTGCGAGCATCATTAAGGAAGCAAATTTTCCAGGCGGCAGCGCTATTGTTTTGCCCGAAACCACATCCGGTGCGTTGGCCGGGCCAAATCGAAACAGAACGCCATCCCACTCGATTGGCGTGGCCAGAGGTTGCGCTGGGAACGCAAATCCGCCGTCGTCGAGGCTGGACGCTTCGTCGAACATCGAGCCATCTTCATAGATCCCGTTGATGTTGTAAGCCGAAGCAAGATCCACCGCCACCGCGCCGCTTTTGATTGCCGTCACTTTTAGAGGGATAGAGACACTGTGTGTCAGCGTGCCGGACGCTCCGGCTATCGTGATCGTCGAAGTCCCGGGGTGCGCAGAACCCTCCGCCTTTAGATCCAGCGTGCTCATACCGGTAGTGCTGGAGGGGTTGAAAGACGCAGTCACTCCAGTGGGCAGACCCGACGCTGTGAGCGTCACGGCGCTTTCAAGTCCATTCCTTGGAATCACCCTGATCCTCGCGACGGCGCTCCTCGATTGCGTCACGGAAAGATTCGTGGCGGTGCTGGATAGCAGGAAGTCCTTATCGCCTGCCGGCGCTGGCGGAAGAACGTCGTACAACGGTTCAGCGGGTTTCGTCCTTGGATTCTCCTCGGCGACGGACATTGCCAGGATTCGGATTTTCGAGTTCTTAGGTAGCTTGATAGTTTTTGTTCCGGAGTCCAAATCGATGGCATAGGCAAACAGATAGGAATAGGAGTAAGCCACGTTTTCACCAGCAGCGTTGTGATGATGCGAGCAGTACCACGCCAGGTCCGCGCGCTTGATGAAACCCGGCTGGATGCCTGTCAACTCCGCGTAATCATCATGCCTCGTCCGCGCGGGCCGGCCCAACCTCTCCGGAATCGTAATGTCCTTGGCGATCCATTGGCGATCGTCCCACTGCCCGATGAATCCGCCCCAATCTTGAATGTTCAGTTCGGCTTTCTTATTGCCAGCCTCGAAAATGGCTTTTTGGTCGCCGTCCGACGAAGCTGCAAGAACGTAGAGTCGATTAAACTGGCCGGCAGGAACGCTAATCGTTTGACCTCTTGCGGTCAGTGCGTTGGGAGTCCCAGTCTTTGCGGGAGCAAGCTGAAATTCCACGCCATCGAACTGGATTTGCGACGGCAGCATTTCAGCTGGAAATGCGTTGCCCTTGCCATCAAATCCCAAAGTTGACTTTGTGCCGTCGTTGGTGGCCGCCGCTACATCGTAAGTCAGCTTTACGGGTGCGAAACGTACGCTGTTAACTTTGGTGGGTGCGGCGGCTAGCTTTATTGCGAAGGTTCTCGGCTGATAGGCGGAGAACGACGCGACCAGCGCACCATCGGTCACGCTAGCCGGGCCAACTGGTTGCTCTTGACCGTTCACCTCGCGCGCTGCGCTGACTGGTGAGGCGAACGACACACGCACGTTTTCTTGTGGTTTGCCATCGAGTTCTACCAATCGGACGATGATTTCGTCGCTCTCTTCCGCTTTTTTCAACGCCAAAACGCGAATGCGAGAGTTGCTTACCCTCAGCAAAGAAAACTCTTGGCCCAGCGCTCCGGTGTGTTTCGAAGTTTCGAAAGCGATCAAAGGCGCATTCAAACGCTGCCCCTGCCAATCGGTTTGCCCATCGCGCCAGGTTCCGGCGTGTCCAGTGATTCCGTAGATAAATTCATGATGACCGACGTCCTGCGTTCCCTGGTCGGGATATCCGCCGGATGTACCAGGCGTGCGAATCAGCGTGAGACGGATTGTATTGTCATTCGGCTTATCCGAGCCGTTCTTGCAATCGGTAAGAATTGTGGCGCCAAATTCGCCGTTCATATCGGCCAGATCAATCCATTGATGCGAAGGCACTTCAAATTTCTTTGGTTCCGCTGTTGGCCTTCGAATGGTGCCGATGTCCCAGTTATAAGTGGCCATGCGGTTCGAAGCGGTCAAAGGGAACGTGGCCTTCAGGTTGGACTCCTTTGTGTTCCAATCGATCACGTTCCCGAATTCCACGCGCTTGCCTGCGTCACCGGCGGAAAGCCTTATGAATTGCACAAATGCAGAACCGGCGGTCTCCCGTGAAACCTCTAAAGCGACGCGAACCGGACCATTTTCAACCACCCGAATCTTTGCGGGGCCGCTGACGTAAGTTTTGGGAACGGCCTGCTCCTGGTCCCAATCCATGTTCCACGCCGGCCACTGTTGCGGATTGTCGTAGGAGATGGCTAGCCTTGCCGGTCCAGCAAGCAGTTCCTTTCCGATCAATTTGTCAAAAATGCTGGCGACATCCCCATCCGCATTCAGCTTGACGCGATAGAATTGGTTCTCGAGCGAATCGTTTGTTATTTTCAGGGCTGAAGCAGCGGCTTCCGTACCAGGCTGCACATCGTAGACCGCGTAGCCGATTGGCGGAATTTGCACCAAAAAGAGAATCTTTGATCCCGAAATCTGCGATGGAACTTCCTTGCCGCTCGGCCCGATGACTCGGACCGCCTTCGGCATACCTCCGGGGAATTCCACGCTGGCTTCCACGACGTCTTCTCGCGCGATGTTGAGCGGATTGAAAACCACGATCGGCACGCCCTTGGCTTCGGTATTCAGTGCTGCGGCCACAACTTCGGTCGCATTGCTAAGAACTCCTGCAAATTGATTCATCGCGATTACATCATCGTTCCAAGCAAACTCGTAGCTTTTGGGAGTAGCCGTTCCGGCGGCGATGTCGTGAAAATGCCCGCCCATCACCAAGGTCCACGCATTATTCAGACGTTCGCGTGGGTAAGCGCGCGCCCCCAGCCACTCCGCTGCGATGGATGCCTTTTCCGCGGCGTCCGCGAGCAACTCCTCTTTGCGCAGCCAACGCTTTTGGTAAGCCTGTGAAGTCAACGAGCCCGCCGAATGGTTGGTCAATTCCATTTCACCTGTGTATCGCGGCAAACCTGCAGTTTCGGAAGCGCCGATATCCAGGAACATCTGGTCGGCCGTAGCGGAGAGCACATGAACCGGCCCTTCTCCCACTTTTACCCCCGGCCACTCGGGATGGGACTGCCTAGAGAAGTAAAATGAACCGTCAGGCGGAAAGCTTGCAGTGCCTTTGGTTACGATCGCTTCCAGGCGCTT
>Ga0126370_10000218_pt1 | contig 21466 bp, 17 predicted proteins | sample PanSoiMetaPlot_3_FD_92586 | JGI IMG/M metagenome (GOLD analysis project Ga0126370, IMG submission 92586) | Tropical forest soil microbial communities from Panama - MetaG Plot_3 | ecosystem: Environmental > Terrestrial > Soil > Tropical forest > Bulk soil | place: Panama | collected 2016-02-17 | reverse complement strand
GCCGACCTGCGTTGCCTGGCAAGACGTCGCCTGCCTAAGGTGGTCTTCGAATTACGTGGACGGCGGCGGTGAAGAGGAAGTGACGTTACGAGCGGCCTTCAACCAGGTTACTCTCCGTCCTCGGCACGTAGTGGATGTTTCCCAGTGCGATCTAGACCCAGGTCCTGGGCTTCATTCTTTGATAAAGCTTGGATATAGCTAGGGAAAAGCTGCCTGCGAAGCCGGCTTCCTCACTGGTGACTCTCGATTCATCTTGAATCCCTTCTGTACATACGGCACAAGTGATTGAGCATTTCGTGCGCGCCGGCGGCTGTGATGCGCTCCAGATACCCGCTCTCTCGCAAGGCCTACCGAGGATCTTCGGGCAGGTTATGATCGCCTCCATGCTCGCAAGATGGGACGCACATCCTCCTAGAACGCGCTAAGCAGGCACTCTTCGGCGTCGACCAAGCTGCTCTGGCGGTGAAAGGTTGCGAGCCTTTGCGATCGACCAAGGTCTTGGCATAGGGTTCCTGAGCCGTGCACACCGTCTGAATCATATATTTGCTGCTTCACGAGTGCTCTTGGACTATCTCAGCTACCTAATTTTCTTTGGAGTACTTGTGCCCTTCGAAATTTTGTGCCGGGGCAACCAAACTGCCCGCATCCTTGAGCATGGTGTCAAGGTCAATGGGCGTTTCAGCACCAGGTCCTTTTCCTACCAAACCGGGCCACATGGCATTGTGCAAAGCAGGCTGCTTGTGATTTTTGGGAGCATTCATATTCTGAAACCCTGAGTTACATTTACACGGAGTTGATTTTCTGCCTCCCAGGTTTCCCCAGTGACTCACCCAGAAGCAAACGCCAACCAGCCTCACGCATACGTGGTAACTACCGAGGCATTGCGATCGCGCCGTTCGGCTGTGATTCTTTCCAGATATCCACTCTCACGGAATGCTTGGATGGGTTCTTCAGGCAGACCACGGCTGCGCCGCCATTCGCGCAGCGCCGGTCGAACGTCATACCAGAAGGCGTATCGCAAGCACTCTTCAGCTTCGACTAGCGAGCAGGTCCGCTGTAACGACGCCAGATGCGCGTGATCCACGATCGCTGCTTTGGCGTAGAGCTCCTGCGCGGTACAGACCGTCTGTATCATAGCCTCCATTTTTCCCTTCAGATTGTGACTCTGGTCCACCATGTAAGCCACATCCGGTGACCCGCCGGTTTCCCAAGCGTAACTGTGAATCTCATGAAAGATGCGAAAGATCTGGTAGGGATCAATGGACCCGACAGTCAGATCATCGTCAGCGTATCTGCGGTCGTTGAAGTGAAAACCGCCGATCGCCTGATGGTAGAGGAGCCAAGCTACGATCTGCTCGATATTCTGGGCCTGATAATGATGTCCGGTGTCCACTAGCACGTATGCCCGCGGTCCTGAATTGCGCGCAAGCAGCAGGGCCATTCCCCAGTCGGCAATATCCGTGTGATAAAAAGCCGGTTCGAAAGGCTTATATTCGATTAACAATCGCTGCTTAGGGTTCAGGCTGGCATGCACTTTTCTGAGCGCCTCCTCGAACCATTCGATCCGATTACGAATGCTTTGTGTACCCGGGTAATTTGATCCATCGGCGAACCACAGAGAAATGTCGCGACAATTCAGCGAGTCAGCGACAGCCACACACTCTAGAATATGATCGAGTGCACGTTTGCGAGTGGCAGCATCGGGATTTCCCAGCGACCCATACTTGTATTCCTGATCCTGAAAGACGTTCGGATTGATTGATCCGGGCCGCACGCCGTACTTCTCAGCCCACCGCTGCACGTGGGCAACATCTTCTAACCCGTTGGGAAAATCCCATAGCGAGTGCAGCGCAACCGTTGGGCACGTTCCTGTTAAGGCATGTACCTGCCCCGCATCGCTGAACTTGTCTTCTACGGTAATTGCGGCCGCCACCTGTATGAATTTGCCAAAGCGGGTTCCTGTGTTAGCAAATCCCCAGGACGGCAGCTCGATACTAAAGGTGTCTAATGCGCGATAAATGAGTGCTTCTGGCTTGTTGTTCATGCGAATGCCTCTCCCATTTCAACCTGTGTTCCCGGCCTTAAAGTCTGGGCGGCAAGAACGCTGGCCCATTTCGCCACTGCGCTGGCGGAGACTCCGGCACCGTCGGAATAATTCTCATCCAGGGCCGTAAGCTGAATCGCAAAGTTACCCACGGTTGTGCTTTCGGTTGACCCTGTTAGCACTTCAAGTCCTGTGGCCTTCGCAGTGAGTCGGTTCAGCATAGAGTTTCTGCTTCCACCCCCTACGACGTAAAGCCGTTTCAGACCTCTGCCTGTGATCCTGGTTGCATCTTGCAAGACTGCGGCATAACGGTATGCGAGGCTGTGAAAGATAAGGTTCGCCATCGTCGGTGCCATCTCAGGGCCATCAAGGATTGGAGCTCGGCCGCAGCGCTTTAGTTGCGCATTGATCCTCGCGGGCATGTTTCCCGGCAACAGCAGGTCTGCCTGATCAACATCGAACAAATAGTCGGGGGCTTCCAGGTCCACGCATGCCGCAATCAGTTGCTCCACCGTCCAGACCTGACCCTCCAATCTCCATTGCTCGATACATTGTCGGAGTAGCCACATGCCGTTTACGTTCTTCAAAAAACAAGTCTTGCCGCCTATTCCGCCTTCGTTGCTAAAATTTGCGTTTCGGGCTGCCTCGGAGATGCAAGGTGAATCGAGGACGCACCCTACCAGAGACCAAGTTCCGGAGCTGATGAAGCCCCAGTCCTCCCCAGTTGCCGGAATCCCCGCAATCGCCGACGCCGTGTCATGGCAGGCTGGTGCGATCACCGTTGTGTTCCGGAGCGCCGGCAGAGAAGCCAGCGGGCCAGCCAGTCGGCCTATACAGGTGCCCGGCCTGACCAAAGGAGGGGCGGCGCCCAGATCCAAGCCTGCGGCCTCAAAGATCTCCCGGCACCATGTGAGGTCTTGCCTTGCGGGTAGCTGCGCGAGTAACTGAGTATGGGTTGCGTTCGTGTACTCGGAAACGCGTCTACCCCCCAGCCGGTACATCACGTATTCAGGCACGTTAGCCCAGGGAAGACTCCGTGCTTCGATGGGATCAGCATACAACTGATACAGCGTATTCAGAGCCAGAATCTGAACTCCGGTGAGCTCGTAGAGGCGCTTAGGAGAAATCTTGGAATGAACCTGCTTCTGCGCTCTCACCGTGCGTTCATCGCGATAACAAAAAGGGTTGCTGACGGGCTCTCCCTTCGCTCCCAGACGCACATAGTCAACGGCCCAGCCATCGACACCAATCGCGACAATTCCTTCCGGTGCATGTTGAGCGCACGCTCGGATGCCCTCTTCTACACCACGAAAGATGGAGGCAATGTCCCATCGAAGACTGCTCCCCTCGCTCCTCACAGAGTTGGAGAAACGGTGTACCAGGTGGATCTCGGGTTGACCTTCGATCCAGCGCAACAGCGAGACGCGACAGTTTTCCGCACCCAAATCGACTGCGATAAGAATGGGCTTCCTCTGGCCGGAATAGCTATTGTTCCCGGCGTTGTCGCCAGTCCCGATATGCCATTTGTGCGGAATTGCATTCATCGGAGGAAAGCCTCGGTCAGTCCCCCATCAACCGGGATGATATGGCCGGTGGTGCAATGTGATTTTGGTCCAGCTAGGAAGAGTATTGCGTTCGCGCAGTCTCTTGGATCAATCGGCCGATGCATCAGATTGCGTTTCGCGTAAAAGTCAACAAGTAATGTCCGCAACTGTTCATCGCTGGCACTATCGTCATAGGAAATCTGGTATTTTTTAAGCGACGCCACTACCCTGTCGCGGGGAAACATTGTCGATCCCTTCACAACAGTGGCAGGACTGATTCCATTGACGCGAATCTTCGGTGCCAGCGAAACTGCCAATTCTCGCACAAGATGATTAAGTGCTGCCTTGCTTACGTCGTAGGCTTCGCTGCCCCGCTTCGGTACCACGGCATTAGCCGAACTGGTCAACACAACAGACGCCTCTAAATTCTGATCCCTCAGTATGCGTGAGGCCTCATCTACCAACACATAATTCGAGGTAACATTGACGTCAAGCGTCGCTTCCCACTGCTCGTCGGTAATCTGTCCATCCTCCGAAGTCGGGAACAGAGCAGCAGTATTTATCAACACGTCCAATCCGCCATAGGCGCTAATCACGTCGCGCAGACTCTGGCGGATGCTGTCTCGCTGTCGGATATCCATTGCGACTGACAAGCTCCCTTCTTCTCCTGCGAACGCCCTTGCTTCTTCCGCTACTTTCCGCGCGGTTTCGATAGAACGATCGGCAATAATTACGTTTGCTCCAAGCTCGGCAGCCAGTAACGCAGTTTCCCGTCCAATCCCACTCCCGCCCCCGACAACTAGCACTACGTGGCGACTCAATTCCTTCTCCGCGGGCTGCCGCTGAATCTTGGCTTCTTCGAGCTTCCAGTATTCGATCCGATACGCCTCCGAGAGAGGCAGCGCCACATAGTTTGAATGGACTGTGAAAGCGCTCGATGGCGCTGCAGCGCCGGCTTGGGGCAATAATTCCGGTACTATTCCCGTCCCAAGCGAGGTCGCTCCCTCCATCACGTGGATGGCATTCACGTAAAACTCGCCCGAGAGGCGGGCTTCAGCTTTGCTCTTTCCAAAGCTGAACTTACCGATAGCCGGAATCAAAACCACCGAAGGGTTTGGGTCCCGCATTGGGGGCGACCCCGGACGTGCAAAGGAGTGGTAATAGCCCTCATATTCCATGCGGTATTTCTGCAGCGCGGTATCGATCTGGTCTCGGAGCCCCTCCCCACTCGCGACTGGCTGCCAAGGGACAAACAGAGGACGCACCTTGGTACGAATGAAGTGATCGGGGCAACTCGTTCCGAGATGAGCAAGCGGTTCCGCTTCTTGGGAATTTACAAAGCGCAACACTTCCGGAAAATCGCTAAAGCTGCCAATCAACTTCCGGCAGCTGGAAACCCTACCTCGCAGAAAAGGAAAGATATCCCTCGCGAGATTGAGACGATTTTCCAACGCATCGTATCGGCGACCACCAAACAGCGCGTCGCCTTTCTTCTCCACGTACTGCCCAACGAACTGTCCCAGCTGATCGATAATCGAAATCGTGTTTTCATAACATTGGTGCTGAGAGTCCCCCCAAGTGAAAAGACCGTGACCCCCGAGTACGATACCATCACAGCTTGGATTTTCCCGCACAGCCCGGCTCAGCATCATCGCCAGCTCGAAGCCCGGACGCTGCCAGGGCACCCAAACTAGCCGGTGGCCGAAGACACGATTAAACTCTTCCAGTTTTTCGCAACCGTTGGCGGAGGCGGCTAGGGCAATTCCCCAGTCAGGGTGCAAATGATCGATGTGGCGGAAGGGCAAAAAACCGTGCAGTGGAGTATCGATCGAGGCTGACACGGTATTCTTTCCGAACTCGCAGAGTGGATACAAGTCTACGATCTCATCTTCAAATTCCGCTCCACGGTACACTGTTTCCAAACCGTGCAGCTTTCGTAGGTACAGCGCAGCAAATCCCGTCAGCTTGATACTCCCCAGATCCCCGCCGCTTCCCTTGATCCATAAAACCTCTTCTTGTTTCCCGCTCAGAGGGTCGATCTGTTGGACTTTCGAACTGGTGTTGCCCCCGCCAAAATTCGTAATGCGAAGATCGGAGCCTAGCAAATTCGAGCGATATCGCAACAACTCCGCTTCGTCGAGACTACGAGCCAGTTGATCGTCCCAGCGATCTTCTAGGTAGGACAAGTCTGTTTTGACGCTCATGGAAACTCTCTCTGCAGAAAAGTGCGGGAAAGCGCCGGAGCCGCCCGACCATTCGTGAGAAACCGCAGCTATCATACTCCAGCAATGCAATAGGGCAACAATTTCTATAAGAGAATCTTCCCGTGCCTGGAGCGAGGTACGCTTGCCCCATTTACTGAACTGTAGGTCTTGGAGAGCTATTCGGCGATGCTGCCCAGAGGACCGACGCAAGAACGGCAACAAAAACCTGACCCACGAGTACGACCAGTTGATGCCAACCTTCGCCCGGCAGCGTCCCATTAGGTTAGGACATTACCGCGGTGTGGCGCCTCTCTGCCGACCATGAGCCCGTCACCAGTTTGTGTTCGACGTAGTTATAAGGTGCTACGCGATGGCCGCTCAGCAACGACAGGCCAAGATCGATCAGTCTGGGTCCGTAGCTTTGCGCTTCGTGGGAAACCGAACCGATCAAGGGGCTGGGCACTTTCGATATCTCCTCCAAGGCTTCTGGAATACAGTCTTGACCCACAATAGCTACGTTCTTCTCTCGCTTCAGTTCGCGCACCGCTTCTACCGCGCCTAGGGCGCTCGTGTCAGTGGCGGCAGCAATCAAAATTCCCCGATCCTTAGGGTGACGGCGCAAAAACTCGAGTACCAAGTCGCGGCTCTTTTCCCGCAAACCTCGAGCGTCCATACGCACGAGAAATTCAGGTGGAATTTCCGGCAGGTTCGAACGAATTCCCTCAAACGCGCCGGTGACACGGCTATGCACCAGCGGGCCCGCCTCATCAAGGTCCAAGCCCAAGACCCAACGCACCTTGCCACCCCAGGTACGCTTCGCGTAGTGGGCTAGGCATTCGCCAGCTTCAAAGCCCACTCGATAGTTGTTCACTCCAAAAAAGGTGGCGTGCGGATGAGGGATATCCACGGCAAGCAGTGGAATCCCGGCAGCGTCGATCTTGTCAGCGAGTACGGGTGCGACATGCTGGTCGATCTGGAATTCGATGACAAGATCCACCCCGCTGCGCACGAACTCATCTGCGTTGCGCAAGGCGGTAGCGCCGTCATAACGATTGTCGAGCACAAATAAATCCACGCCAGCCCTAGCCGAGGCAGCCTTAAGACTCTCCGTAACCGCCTCCGAAAATGGCATTTCGGCAGATTGACTGCCAAACCCGAATCTTGCCTTCCTTGGGCGCGCCACAAATCGATAAAGGCCATCCTGGGATTGCGCCAGATAGCCGCGATGAACAAAGGTTTTTAGGATGCGATAAACGGTTGTTTTGGAAAAGTTAGTGCGTTGATAAATGGCTTCCAAGGCGAGCGGACTCTTTTCGGTCTGCAACAATTCGAGTATGTCGAGGGCCTTTGAGAGTACTGGAATCACATATAGCGGCTTGCGAGCTGAGCGTATCAAGTGGCCTCGTGGGTATAGGGCGATCCCGAGCACTATAACCCGGCCTCCCACGCAATTCCAATAGAGAAATAATTCATTTTTTTTACAACAGCGGCAGTCCGGTTCGTCAGACGTAGGGGTTTAGGACATGCCACATGACGGATTGAACTCGATCTGAGACGTCTCATCAAGCGGCCAAGCATGAGTACAAATCTGGCCTTTGTCAAGACGTCGCTTAAGTGCCTTAAGTGACGGCTTGATTCGACGATTCGCGGACCATCAGCGTCGCCGGCAATCGAATTTTGTAGAGCGGACCGTTCCCGCGCCCTCGTTCGATTCGGTCGAGCAAAACTTCGACCGCACGGTAGCCGATGTCGAAGGTTGGTTGCACAACGCAGGTGATGCCGGGATGAAAAAAGTCGTCGGTGGTCAGTTCATCGAAGGTCACAAACGCAATGTCTCGTGGAGTTTGCAATCCGGCGGCATAGATACTTCGCAGGGCTTCCAGCCCAGTGACTCCATTGGTCGCAAACAACGCAGAAGGCCGGCTGCCCGGTTTGAATAGGCCGCGATGACAGATCCTGGCGACCACGTCCCGATCAAAACTTCCCGCCCAAATGAGGGACTCATCAACCGGGATGCCGCTTTTGTACAAGGCCTGTCGATAACCGCGGAGACGCTCCTGCTCATTCTTGAGGGTAAGAGGTCCGGTAATTATGGCAATGTGGGTGTGACCTCTCGCCAATAGGTGGGACACCCCCATTTCTGCTGAGGTTCGGTCGTCCACAGATACGGAATCACCCTTGACGCCCTGGGGCAAACGGTCGAGGTAGACAACTGGGGGACCTGAGATGGCAGCAGAGCCGCCGCTCCGCTCGGGTCCTCCTGCCGCTACCAGGAGGATGCCCTCCACCCGCTGGGAGTGGAGAAGCGCCATCATGTCGACTTCACGCGTGTGATTGTGTTCCGAATCGAGGACAATAAGAAAGTATCCACGCTCTCGCGCGGCAGATTCGGCGCCACGAACGATCTTGGGAAAGAATGGAATTGTGATGTCCGGCACCACGATTCCAAGCGCCCGCGTACGATTGGTTTTCAGACTTCGAGCAATGAGATTGGGCTGGTAGTTGAGAGCTCGAACGGCATTCAGTACCTTTTGCCGGTAACGCTCGCTGACCCGAGCTGAACCGCTGATCACATTGGACACGGTGCCGGCGGACACTCCAGCCAGTTTCGCCAGCTCCTTCTGCGTCGCCATACCAATACTGTACAACCGGATTCTCCGCCGAGTTGGAAATTCGTAGCGAAGCTTGTATTGACAGAGGGGATCACCGGGCGTAATGTTGCGAGGGAAATCGGTGAGACGACTCATTTTGCCCGCTCTGGGTACAAAAAAGTCGCATTCGTTGTCCACAAGGCCGGCGCCTATGCGACTTTCGAAGGAGCTAAGTCGTGTCCACTTGTTCATTCGACCGGCAGTTGGTTTTGCAGGCGGTGGAAACCGGAAATGGAGTTCTGCGAATGGAACCCTGCTGGGTTCCTCGCTCGTTTATGATTCCAGGTGGGCGCTTGCGGCTGCACGCTGACGATCTCTACGCACTGGGAGCACATCGCGGAGGAATCAACGAGCGCTGGTTCTGCTCGACCACATCCGCCTCCAACGGACCCGGCACCCCAGAGGATGAGGGCTTGAGCTATGTCCGGTTTGGCGACAAGCGATTCTTGTTCCGCGAAGCCGTCGAGAACGCCGGCGACGACCTGCTGGGCAAGAAAGTAATGGAACGAGAAGGCGGATGGAGTATCCTGTGCAAGTTTTTCGACAATCTCGGTCCAATTCCTCACCACATGCATCAGACGGACGAGTTTGCCAAGAGAGTGGGACGCAAGGGGAAGCCTGAAGCTTACTACTTTCCGCCTCAATACAATACCGAAGAGAATGAGTTCCCCTACACCTTTATGGGGCTGGAGCCTGGGACGACGCAAGATGATGTGCGGCAGTGTCTCCAAGACTGGAATCGCGGTGACAATGGGTTGCTGCTTCACTCCAAGGCTTACCGGCTGCAAGCAGGCACAGGGTGGCAAGTGGACCCCGGAATTTTGCATGCTCCCGGTTCATTGGTGACGTACGAACCCCAAGTCAACAGCGATGTGTTCGCCATGTTTCAGTCGATGGTTGATGGTCGTGTTGTTCCTTGGGAGCTGCTGGTGAAAGATGTACCTGAAGAGCATCATCATGATTTGGACTATCTGATCTCGATGCTGGTATGGGACAAGAATGTTGATCCGGAATTTGGCAAACACAACCGTGTGTCTCCTCGGCCGGTTCGATCCATGGATGCGATGCGGCAGGACGGATACGTAGAGAAGTGGGTCTGTTACGGGACCACCCACTACTCTGCCAAAGAGCTGACGGTTCTCCCCCGCCGTGACGTGAAGATTAAAGACGCCGCAGCCTATGGGATAATCCTCACGCAAGGTCACGGCAAGATCGGCCCTCACTCGGTGTCCACGCCATCCCTCATCCGTTTCGGACAAATGACAGAGGACGAGCTGTTTGTTACAGCAACAGCCGCCAATGAAGGTTTGCACGTTGAAAATCTCAGCGATACTGAGCCTCTGGTCATGCTGAAACACTTTGGCCCGGGAAATCCCGACGCAGCTGCGCTTCAGACCAGATAGAAGGCGGCTTGGCCGCGGCCTGAATCAGAAGACCATGAAATTCCTGAATCGCGAAGCCTTCCAACTGGAGACCGAAACCTTGCGTGTGACGGTTCTCAAAGAAGGTGGACACATTGCCGAGATCCTGCACAAAAAGGCAGACGTAAACCCTCTCTGGATACCGCCGTGGCCCTCCATTGAACCTTCCCAATACGACGAGCTGCGGCACCCCGAGTACGGCCGCGACGTGGACAGCAAGCTTATATGCGGAATCATGGGCCAGAGTCTTTGCCTCGACATTTTCGGCCCCCCCTCCAATGAAGACCTCAGCCACGGAATCAGCGTTCATGGTGAGGGATCCATTGCTCCTTATGATTGCGCCATACAGGACGGGGAGCTTCGTCTTCACTCAGTCCTGACGTACTCCAAGCTGCGAGTTACGCGGACATTGAGCGTCGACGATGAGCACGTGCGAATTGAGGAGTCCGTGGAGAACCTGTCAGAGGTGGAGCGCCCTATCGGTTGGACGCAGCACGTGACGCTCGGGCCTCCCTTCCTTCAAGCCGGCATTACTCAACTCAGGATTCATGCGAAACAGTCGCGCGTATTCGAGGCAGAGGGGTTTGACTCCGGGGGACTGGTTCGAGGCGCCGACTTCCGTTGGCCTTATGCGCCGCGCCGCGGAGGCGACACTGCCGATCTTAGAATCTTCGCAGAAGGCGGCCGGACCGCCAGTTTCACCGCACATTTGATGGAGCGAGGTTCTCATCCAGCTTCGTTCACAGCCTATTCGCCGGCTTCGGGTCTGACTTTCGGTTACGAATGGAACCCATCGGATTTCCCCTGGTTAGGCATCTGGGAAGAGAACCGCTCGCGACAGAATCAGCCCTGGAATGGCAAGACGGTGGCCTGCGGACTGGAATTTGGCGTCTCGCCTTTCCCCGAGGGCCGGAAGAAGATGGTGCAAAGGAAAACGTTGTTCGGCGAGCCGGCCTTCCGCAGCTTGCGGAGTTTGGAACGGATCAGCGTTGAGTACTCTGCGTTCGTGAAACAGGGTCCGCCCGACGCGACCGGGGCGTAGTTCATCGGGGAGAGAGCGTGTTGCTCGAAGCCATCGGAATACAGAAATCGTACGACGGTGTGAAAGCGCTAAATTCCGTCTCCTTGGTGTTGCGAGCCGGTGAGGTCCACGCGCTGGTCGGCGAAAACGGAGCGGGCAAGTCAACGCTCATTAAAGTGCTCACTGGCGCGGTGCAACCCGATGGCGGCGAAATTCGGCTCCACGGCCAGCCTATTGTGCACAATAATCCTGCCATTTCTCATAAGCTCGGTATTTCCGTTATTTATCAGCAACCCGCACTGTTTCCTCATCTCAGTGTTGCGGAAAATATTGCCATTGCGAATGACGGCAACAAGCTGTGGAAAAAAGTGAATTGGCGTGAGCGGACCACGCTCGCCATCCGCCTCCTCGAGCTAATCGGAACTCGCATCTCGCCGGACGCTGTGGTGTCTACGCTGTGCATGGCGGAGCAGCAAATGGTTGAGATCGCAAAGGCGCTGGCTGGCAACGCATCGGTCCTCATCATGGATGAGCCTACGGCTTCCCTCGGGGAACGGGACACTGGCAATCTGCTTCGTATTCTGCGGGAGCTGCGCTCCCGCGGTACGGGAATCCTCTACATCACCCATCGCCTTGAGGAGTTGTTTGGAATTGCGGATCGGGTGACGGTTCTGCGCGACGGAAAGAATGCCGGGACACGTGACCTGGCACAAGTCACGTCACCAGAGTTAATCCGCATGATGGTGGGTCGGGAGCTGGAGACTTTGTATCCGAAGCTGGATATAAAGCCGGGTGAAATCGTCCTCGAATTGCGGAATGTGTCTTGCCGACGATCAAAGGTGAAGAACGTCAACCTCGGCGTGAGGCGGGGAGAGATTGTCGGTCTTGCCGGATTGGTCGGCTCGGGACGAACCCAGCTTGCCAAGGCTCTGTTTGGCCTTGACAGAATCAGCGAGGGTACTGTCTACATCGAAGGTAGCCGGGTGGAGATCCGCTCTCCCGGAGACGCTGCTAAGTATGGGTTGGCGTACGTCTCGGAGGATCGGCGTCGTCACGGTGTGATCCTTGCGATGTCCATTCGTACGAACGTAACACTCGCCAGCCTGGATAAGCTATCGAAGCATGGAATGTTGCAGGAGCTCGTCGAGCGTGAAGTAACCCGCGCGCTGACGAACCGCCTGACAATCAAGGCAGCATCTATCGAGAGTCCCGCCATGAGCTTATCCGGCGGGAACCAACAGAAAGTGGCGCTCGCCCGCTGGCTGCTTACCAAGCCGAGGATTCTCATTCTCGATGAACCGACGCAGGGGATCGACGTCCACGCGAAGGTCGAAATTTATCAGCTGATCGGGGCGCTCGCGGAGGACGGAGTGGCGATTCTCTTAATCTCCTCTGAGATGTCGGAGATTCTGGCTCTGAGCGATCGCATCGCAGTCATGGCGCAAGGAGAACTGGTGGGCATGTTTGATCGCAAAGACGCCAGCCCGGACGAGATACTGAGATTGGCATTGCGAGGAAGCGACAGTGGCCCTCGGAGCCAGAATTGAAAATACCATTGCAACGCGCGGGGCCCGCTCTCACTGCGCTTGGCACTCTGTGCATCTATCTGGCCTTTGTCGCTCCGCAGTTTTACAGGGCCGAGAACCTGCGGGACCTGGCTTTGGCGAATGTCGCGGTCCTGCTGGTGGCGGCGGGCATGACCATGGTGATTGTCCTCGGCCAGATTGATATTTCGGTCGGGGCATTGTTCGCAGTCTGCAGCGTCGTTTGCGGAGCCTTTGCCAGGTTGGGAGTGCCCACCATCTTGCTGCCTCTATTGGCGGCAGTCGCTGGCGCTCTGCTGGGCGCTACCAACGGAACATTAGTATCCTTTGTAAAGGCGCCCTCCATCGTGGTGACTCTAGCAACGATGGTGGCTTGGCGCGAGGCGTTGCGTTGGATCACAAACGGTGCATGGATCGAAGGACTACCCGACACATTCCAGTGGTTCGGTCTCGGCCAGCGAACCGGCGAAGCCGTCATCATTGGGGCCGCTTTGCTATTGTTCGCCGTACTTTGGTGGAGTTCCGGAAACCTTTTGGCGTTTCGCGCGGTTTATGCAACCGGTTCGGATGCCGAGGCCGCACGTCTGGCGGGGATTCCAACCAACCAAGTCGTTTTCTGGGTGTTTGTCGCGATGGGAGCGCTGACAGGCATTGCCGCGTTACTGAACGCAGTTCGCTTCTCTGACGTACCGGCGAATAGCGGCATCAATCTTGAGTTGAAAGCCATCGCCGCGGTGGTGGTGGGAGGAACGCCGATCACCGGCGGACGCGGCCATTTGGTGGGCACTTTAATTGGCGTGATGCTGCTCGGCAGCATTGGGCCGGCATTGACCTTCCTAGGGGTCAGCCCGTACTGGGAAAAGGCGATTCAAGGCGGGATTATCTTAACTGCTGTCCTGCTCGATGCCATCGGCAACTGGAATGGACGGCGGTCGGAGTACGCATAACCTCACCGTGAAAAACACCGGCAGACAAGAGCTCGCCCTCGGAATTCTGATCACGTTCGAAATCTTCTTTTTCAGCATCACCGGCCGGAATTTTCTCTCCTTAACCAATTTCTTCGAGTGCATTCGCCTCAGTGCTGAGATTGGTTTGCTCGCTCTCGCGCTTACGCCGATCCTAGTCACGGGGGGAATCGACCTCTCGGTCGGCTCGATGATGGGGTTCTGCGCTGTCAGCTTCGGTGCGCTGTGGCATGACGCGCATCTTCCGATCGGAGTTGCTGCACTGCTCACATTGGCATTGGGCTTGCTCGGCGGCGCATTAAACGCAGCTTTGATTGCTTACCTCGACGTTTCACCCCTCATGGTAACGCTGGGAACTTACTCCCTGTTTCGTGGAGTGGCCGAAGGCATCACCGGCGGAGCCAAAAGTTACTCTGGCTTTCCTGACGCATTCCTTTTTGTTGGGCAGGGATACTTAGGCGGCATCGTCCCTGAGCAAACCATCATTCTGGCATTGGCGGCAGGGGTGTTCTGGCTTCTTCTGCACCGCAGCGTTATCGGACGAGCCTTGTATGCCATCGGCCACTCCGCCGAGGGAACACGCTACGCAACGGTTCCAGTGGCTCGGCGCCTAGCGCTCGTTTATTTGCTCTCGGGGCTATCCGCGGGAATCGCAGGGATCGTATACGTTGCTCACCTGGGGCAGGCAAAATCGGATGCTGCCACTGGATACGAACTCATAGCAATCTCGGCGGTTGTCCTAGGTGGAACTTCGATCTCAGGTGGGTCAGGAACCATTCCGGGCACTTTGATGGGCCTCGCCGCGATTGTGTTGTTGCAGAATGGTCTCCGGCTTTCGGCCTGGCCGGCAGAACTAGCGGGCATCTCGACCGGGGTTGTTTTAATTCTGACTATCGTCTTGCAGCGCTTAGTCGGTCGAGGGCTGGCCCATAGAGACGGCACAATACCGAAAAACGAACCTGGAATAAGTAGAGTCGCAAGGCTTGCGACCGTAGCACTCATAGCCTTGGTCTTGATAGGGTTCACCGGTTATCGGATTCACAGGCGGCAGCCGCGGGTGTTGGGGACATGGGATGAACATAGAAAGCCCCGGGTTACGATCGGTGTGATGCCCAAGTCGAAGGGCGATCCGTACTTCATCAGCTGCCGGATAGGAGCGGAGAAAGCGGCTGCGAATCTCGGTATCGATATGATTTGGGACGGTCCGACCGGACTCGATGCGGCGAAACAGAACGAAATCGTTGAAGGCTGGATCACTCGGCATGTTGACGCAATCTCTGTCAGCGTCGAGAACGCCGCCAGCATTTCCACGGTTCTTCGCAAAGCGCGGTCCCAGGGGATCAAGGTTGTTGCCTGGGATGCCGATGCGAAACCTGATGCTCGTGACTACTTCATTAATCAAGCAACTACCCAAGCTATCGGTTTTACACTTCTTGATGAAGCTGCCCGGGTACTGCACGAGAAGGGAGAGATTGCCATCATTACAGGCGCGCTCAGCGCGGCCAATCAAAACTTGTGGATCTCCTTTATCCAGGAACGTCTAGCGAAGTACCCCAACATGAAGCTAGTTTCCATTCGTCCCAGCGATGATGATAGGGACAAAGCCTTCTTTGAGGCACAAACGATCTCAAAGGTTTATCCGAACGTCAAGGTCATGATCGTGATTTCTGCGCCTGCCGTTCCTGGCGCCGCCGAAGCCGTTAAGCAATCGCGCAGGAAGGACTTGCTGGTGATCGGTCTATCGTTGCCAAACTTATGCAAACCATACGTTCACGAAGGCGAGATCGAGGCGGTGGTGCTATGGAACACCGAAAACTTGGGGTATTTGGCTGTGGATGCGCCCGCAGCTTTAGCACGGGGAACATTTCTCTTCGGCAGGACGACTTTTGATTCCGACCGGCTTGGGGCACTGCAGATTGAGGGGACTGAAATTATTCTTGGCGCGCCAATGATATTCCGCAAAGACAACATCGACGCCTTCAACTTTTGAGATCGGCTTCCCAAAGCACTTGGTAACAAGGCGCGCTGTTTAGCAGAGGTCAGAAAGTCCCTACTCAAAAGGTGGTGCTGAGTAACCAAGCGCCTTCAACCTCGACAACCGCTCTACATCTCATTGACTGTTCGCCCAAGCCACGCGCGAACCAGTCTGTCATAGGCTATCTATCCTCGAATGAAGATAACCTCCCCCAAGATCAGGTTTCAAAAACGAGGTGTTACGGTTCCGCTGCGCGGCGTCCTTTGGCACGTAGACCGACGTGAACAGCTGCACGCCATCGCGCATCGGAATGCGGTATTCGTACTTGGTGTAGTGCTCCTTGACGTTGACCTCCGGCGCGTCGGGCCGAGCTCTGTGCGAAAACACCGCTCGTGAGGACTGCTGCCCACGCCACGATCCAAGACTTGTGAATGAGCATGCTCTCTGCCCGGTCCCTTTGTATAGCCGATTCGATCTGAGGGTCCCATTCTAAGATTTTGCTTAGGCAACCTACATTCGACGGAATAATAGTGTCAAAGCCTCATCGCACCGGTCGAAAGAGACCATGTAGGGACAGCCGCCTCGGCCGTCGAGCGAAGCTCCGCAGCTCGGCATGCTAACCTAGCCTAGCGTTCTTATTGCGCCCAACCCCCGACGAGGAGTGGCACTTTGCCTTGGGGCGAAAGATACCCGTTGAAGCGAATGATCTTGCCCCCAAGGCAGGCAACTCAAATGAGCCGTGACGTCAAATATATCGGCTACCTCGAGCTCGGGATAGCCGATACCATGTGGCCTTCCGGATTATGTCGAGTAGTAGTTTCATAGTCCCATATTCTGGGCTTCGAATGAACGTTTACTCGACATAATCCGGAAGGCCACATGGTATCGGAATGGAAGTACACAAGGAAGCTTACTCGGCCAGGGAGGAGCCGACGTTGTTATCCAATCAACAGCAACATATTCGACCCTTTCCTCTGAGTCTCGGTCAGGATTGCACTGCCAAGTTTTTCTTCTTGACATCATTTTTCACAGCGCGGCATAGCCGCAACCAAACACTGTCATGAGCTTTCAGATGTCAGCAGTTGGCAATCAGCTTTAGCCATTCTGCAAACCCGTTCGTTGTAATCCCTTAAATCATACTTACCATGCGGGAGTGCGGCCGACTCGTGTGTTGCGGGCGTTCCCCATCTGCCTATCATTGCAGGTTATCTCAAAACCCAAAAACGATACGGAGGAGAACGCCCATGCATGAGTTTATTGCTAAACACCAGGACAAGATTGCCGGCACACTCTCAGGTTTTGACCGTAGGTGTCCGCGGAATACTAAGCGTTCCATTGGCAATCCGCAAGGGATGATGAGCTATCTTTGGACGAACCATGTCTTCCTCAAGAACTTTGGCGAGCATGTAGAGAAGGTCACTGAGCGCCTGAAGGAAGCATCCTTGGCTGAAGGCAAGACTTGCCAACGCCCGGTGAAGTATCTCAATTCCAGCCAGCTCGACAAAGAGACTATCGCCCGCAACATCCTGGCCCAAGATGGCGTGCGCAGCGGACTGGTATGCGTGCTGAGCTGCCTCGAACCCTGTTGGAAGTTCGAGATCCATCGCAATCGAATGACCAAGAAACTGGAGTTGAAGCTATGCCCTGGCAAATGCCTATTCTTCTATCACTACCAGATCCATCCTGTCTTCGGCTTCCTCAACGCTCGCATTCAGACCTGGTTCCCTTTCTCCATCCAGATCTGCATCAACGGACGGGAATGGCTGGGGCGGCAAATGCAAGCCATCGGTCTCGATTACTTGCAGCATGATAACTGCTTCCCTTGGATTGCCAACTGGACCAAAGCCCAGCGCTCAATGGATCGTCAGCTCAAAACTAAATGGCCCAAACTGCTCAACGGCATCGCCCAGCAGCTCAACCCCATTCATACCGAGATCTTCCGTAAACACCCCATCTCCTATTACTGGTCTACTTACCAGCACGAGTGGGCCTCGATGTCGTCTTCCGCCACGCGACCGACCTGCGGCACTTCTATCCACGCTGGGTGAACCATCCCATGACCACTTTTTCCAGCCCTGACGTCATGCGTTTTCTCGGTAAACACATCAACTCAAACGGCCAACTACACCAGAGCTTCTCTAGAGAAGTTGTCAGTGACTTCAAACGCCGCGCAGAGGGAGTACGTATCAAGCACAGCGTTAATGGCAACTCCGTGAAACTTTTATGACAAGGCCTATACTCCGAAAGGCAGTCTTCTAACGCCGATGACTTCCGCGTCTACCGACGCAAGGAGGGAGACCGCAAAGGACCCCGCTCTTGGCGTCGACTGCGCCGAGGCATTGCCGACTTATACCGCCGAGCTCAGGTCTCCCACAAAGCTGCAGCACGGTATCTGGACGCTTTCGCTCTCGTCGACGATACCACTACCCTCGACCAACTTCTCCAGCGACTGGAACAACCACGGCAATGGCGCGGCCGTCGGGTGCGTGCCCTCCGTCCCTTAGCCGATGACCGAACACTCCTTTCCGCCATCAACCACGGCGAGTTCGCTATCCATGGCTTCCGCAACCGCGATCTCCGCGCCATCTTCTTCCGCCAGACAACCGACGACGAACAACAGAGACGAAGCCATTCCGCCTGGATTAGCCGCAAACTTCGTCTGCTGCGGGCTCACGCCCTGATCACCAAAATCATCGGCACACATCGTTACCAGATAACCGTCAGCGGTCGCAGGATCATCGTGGCTATCCTCAGCGCGTTACGCTCCACAGTTGCCCAGCTCACGCCCGTGACAGCCCAACTAACTGCAGTCGCTGCCTAGACGCCCTGAAAATCTTTGCAAACGAAAAAGATTTTGGAGATTAATGTCATAGGATGAGTTCCCAGCTATTGCCGACCTCCGCTGCTGGTCGGTCTCCTTTATATCTTGTGTCTTGAGCAAGTCGATAACTTGGAGCTTACGGCATCCCGTGGGAGACCGGTCTTCTAACCCCTCTGATATCGTCCGTTGACTCCTGACTACGTCCGTTTGCCCAAACCCCACTGTGACTGGCAACAAACTGATACGCTTCTACACACGGAATCCCTGCCATGGATTGCTCTTCGCCGCTTAATTCGCTCTAATTCGCTGATTGAGATTCAGCTGCTCGTCAAGCTGCTTGCGCAAGAAAAGACACCACCCCAAAAATACATGACATCCTGTATTGCCGGATCGACCTATTCATGGCATACGGTTGCAAGTCCATCTAAAGTTGAGAGCTAACCCCATGGCCGGATTGTAAGGAAGCTCTCAGCGACCCCGGAAATTAACCGCGCCTCTTCACAAGCGAGTGGAAGTGTGCGGAGGCGTGTCCCAACCAGTTCCCTAAGCGAAAAAAGGAGCAACTACATGCGGAACGCGACTTGTACATGTGGGATTCTATTGGTGTTGGCTTCTGTCGCTCTGGCTCAAGGCGGAGCATCCTTCAACCAGAAGGCATTTTCCTGCGATGACGCTACTGGTTTCCTCTGCGCCGAGGTTTACCAGTCAATCGGCTACCACGGCGCGTACACCGGTCACGATGAACCTTCGGTTCTTTTCTATTCCGGGGTTACAGGGTCAGGCAATACGATGACGTACTTGCTGCAATTGCCCAAGGACCCGCCGACACTCCCCAAACAGGACGGAACGGGAGGAACTTTCAACTTTCAGCTTCACCCCGCCTTTTGGGTAGGTATGGCCATGTGCGATGATCAATCCGCTCCCAATCCAGGAGGGTCCTCGGTCGGCCCGAATATTCTCTGCACACCGGACAGCGATCTCAACATCTTCGACAACACGGATTCGAGTGCGCCCGATTATATGGGCAAACACCCCGGTACCGCGTTCATGGAGATGCAATTTTATCCGCCTGGCTGGTTCATCGGCTGTGAAACTCGCTGGTGTTCTGCGTTAACCATTGACAGCCTGTCACAAAATCAAAACACGGGTGCAGGAAACAACGCCGCCTGCGGGGGAGCGATCGAGTATGTAAACCGCGCCTTCATTACCAAAAGCGGAATCCCTACTGGCCCTCCCAGTCCTTTGCGGCACAACAGCAAGACGTTTACTCCCACTTCCGACACCCTTTTCTATAATCCCGGGGACGTTCTGAAAATCGTACTGGTTGACACGGCACATGGACTGAGAATCACGATTACTGATCTCACGAGTGGAGAAAGCGGGTTCATGACCGCAAGCGCTGCGAACGGCTTTGCCGAGATTCTGTTCGACCCGACGGGCACAAACTGCAACATCGCCACTCACAACCTGCCTTACGACTTCCATCCCATGTATGCCACCTCGAGCGAGCACACGCGAGTGATATGGGCAGCCCACTCATACAACGTCGCCTTCTCCGACGAGATCGGCCATTTCGAATACTGCAATGCGGTCAAGCGGCAAGGGGGAGCCTGCACTCAGGATGGCGTGCATGATTTGGACAATGGTCTTCCAGCAGGGGCAGAAGATGACTTCGGGTGCTTTGATGCGGCATTTGCTAGGACCAAGGGATTGACGCCAGTTGGCGGGTGCACCTCTACCGATTTCGATTTTGACGGTGTGCCATATCAGAACGTGTGGCCTGGAACGCTTACGGACCCGAACGCTGACCAGCAAGTTAACCCAAGTCCGATCTTGTTCACCAGTCCGTTATTCACCCCCAATGCCTCTCCCGGAGCACAGCAGAACTTTGAGCGAGTCGCGTTCGAGACCGACCTGCCGAGGATCGAGAGCAACACGAATCCTCCATGTCAGCGCCACGTCTCAAATCCAAGTGACCCTAATCCCGGTTCTGATTGCGTCAACCCTCCGGCGGGGTCCAACTTCTATCCGTTCTTCACGACGACGGGGACCACGAACTGCGCCTGGCAGTTAGGCGGAGCTAACATTCCTGGGACAAGCAATACCTTCGGAGGCAGTTCCACTTCCGAGTTTGGTGCATTGCTGCAACTGTCATATCCGGCAGCGACCCCTCCCGGCAGCGTAACTGTCCGTTACAACAATTTCCGTCAGGTACTCCCGAATAATCCTTGCGCCTCCTCCGGGACAATGTAGGCTCAATAGACCGTGCGGTAGACGAGGGCGGCGGGTAGAAGCCGCCCTTGGTTTGCAGTGTACTTGTCTCTGATTTCGTGATCGTGTGCTGCCACTGGAATGACTGGGTTTCTTCCTACGTTTCACATTTCTGCGCTTCGGTGTATTTCTTGACGACTTGACTCTTCTCCCAAGCCTCAATCTGTTGACGCGCATCTTTTACAAGTTTCAGAAACCGTCTAGCCAACTCGTGAATGCGCTGAGACTGTCTTCTCTGGATGGCTTCGGTCGGAATCAGTTCGGTGCCGACTCCTATGGCAGTGGCTCCCGACAAGATGAAGCTGCCGGCTGTTTGTTGATTTACGCCACCTGCCGCAATCAAGGGAACTTGTGGCAGAGAAGTATGGAGGGCCTTTATATATCTGTCCCCGCCGACTGGGCCGCAGGGAAAAACTTTCACGAAATCTGCACCAGCTCTCCAAGCAGCCACCACCTCGGTGGGGGTCAACGCTCCCGGGAGTACTGTGATCTTGTGTGTGGCAGCGTACTCCACGATCTCCGGACTCATTGAGGGAGCGGTTACAAAGCTCACACCCGAATCGATGCACAAGCGAGCCGTGTCAGTATCTAGGACAGTGCCTGCACCTACGATAATCTTCGGGTCGGATTTCACGAGATGTGCCATCAACTCGATGGCACCCGGGACAGTCATTGTGATTTCTACAATCGGTATCCCGCCGCGCATGACTGCTTCCGCCGCGAAGTGTGCATCATCACCGGAGGAGACTCTGATTGCGGGAACAATCGCGATTTCTCGAATTCGGGAACAGACTTCCTTTTTCGTCATTTTGTCCAAAATCCCTTCTGGTCGACATCAGACTGCTTCTAGAAAATTCTTCACACAGCTTCACTGGGGTCAGCTTCCGGCAGCTTATCGTCGCTGCGAGCGAACATCGCATACAACGTCGGGAGGAGAATAATACTGATGACCAAAGCCGCGACCAGTCCGCCAACGATCACAATGGCAAATGGTCTCTGCGAATC
>Ga0126370_10000217_pt1 | contig 21554 bp, 19 predicted proteins | sample PanSoiMetaPlot_3_FD_92586 | JGI IMG/M metagenome (GOLD analysis project Ga0126370, IMG submission 92586) | Tropical forest soil microbial communities from Panama - MetaG Plot_3 | ecosystem: Environmental > Terrestrial > Soil > Tropical forest > Bulk soil | place: Panama | collected 2016-02-17 | reverse complement strand
GATTAGAATTTGGGATTTAGGATCTAGGATTTAGGAAGAACACGCTCGTCTATCCAGGAGCTAAACCCGTGGACAGTCGCTTAGATCCTAGCTCCTAGATCCTAAATCCTGGAGCAACGCGACATGGTTCTCGATACCCGACAACTCAATACTGCCGCTACGGCCGCGCAGGGCGTGCAGATCGACCCGCTCGACGATACCAGCATGGTCATCAACATGGGGCCGCAGCATCCCTCCACACACGGCGTGCTGCGTGTGAAGCTGAAGCTCGATGGCGAGCGCGTCATTGGCTCCGAGTGCATGATCGGCTATCTGCACCGCGGCGTCGAAAAAATTGCTGAGCACCGCTCGTATCAGCAGTTCGCGCCCTACGTGGACCGCATGGACTACGTCGCGGCCGTCAGCAATGGTCTCGGGTACTGCGAAGCCGTCGAGAAATTGTTGATGGTCGAAGCCCCGCCGCGCGCAAGAGTCATTCGCACGATTCTTACGGAGCTCCAGCGCATCGCCAGCCACCTTTTGTGGCTGGGAACGCACGCCCTGGACATTGGCGCTCTCACTCCGCTCTTCTATTGCTTCCGCGAACGCGAAGAGATCTTGAAGATTCTTGAGAAATATTGTGGCGCGCGCCTCACCACGCACGCCTTCCGCATCGGAGGGTTGCAGTACGAAGCCTACGACACGCTCGAAAAAGACGTCGAGCGCTTCTGCAAGTCCTTCGAACAACGCGTTAAGGACTACGAGGATCTGCTGACGCAAAACCGCATCTGGCTGGGCCGCACCAAAGGCGTTGGGATTCTGAAAGCGGAAGACGCCATCGCCCTCGGCGCCACAGGTCCAGTGCTTCGCGCCAGCGGCGTGAAGTGGGACATTCGCAAAGCGATGCCCTACGCTGCTTATGACCAATACAAATTTGAAATTCCCATCGGCACCACGGGTGACACCTACGACCGTTACCTTGTGCGTATGGAAGAGATGCGCCAGTCGCGGTTGATTTGCCTGCAAGCCATCGAAAACATCCCCAGCGGGCCGATCCTCGCGAAGGTCGGCAAAGTTTTGAAGCCGCCTCCAGGCGAAGTTTATCATTCGATTGAAGCGCCCAAAGGCGAACTGGGCTATTACGTGATTAGCGACGGAACGGTGCAGCCCTATCGCGTACGCATTCGTCCTCCGTCCTTCGTGAATTTGCAGGCGTTCGACAAAATGGCGCGAGGCCACTTGGTGGCCGATGTGGTGGCCATTATTGGAACGCTCGATATTGTTCTGGGTGAAGTGGATCGATAGTGTGGTGAACTCGAAGACAGGGCTAACTGCCGGGGGGACAGGGCACTGATGCAAGTTGTTATGCAAGCCACGATGGATTTTGTGAAGCAATATTGGGTTCCGCTTGTCTGCGGGCTGGTCATCGTCGCTGTTCTTCCGCTCATTGTCGGCTACGTCGTTCTCGTTGAGCGCAAGATCATGGCTGACATGCAAGCCCGCCTAGGGCCGATGCGCGTAGGTCCGCACGGCTTGCTTCAGCCGATTGCCGACGCCGTGAAGCTGCTGATCAAAGAAGACATTATTCCGGAGGACGCCGACAAACTGGTCTTCTGGCTCGCGCCAGTTCTCTCGGTTGCGGCAGCGCTACTGGCGATTGCTGGACTCGCGATTGGTCCAGTGTTCCAGATCGCGAAAGACATCAACATCGGAATTCTCTTTGTCGTCGGCGTCAGCGCCATGGGAATCTTTGGCATTGTGCTGGGCGGCTGGGCGTCGAACAGCCATTATTCGCTCATCGGCGCGCTTCGCAGTTCAGCGCAACTGGTGAGCTACGAAACCGCCGCGGGGATGGCGTTGGTTTGCGGGCTACTCTTCGCCGGAACGCTGAACATCACCTCGATTGTTCAGGCTCAGTACGACCAGGGAATCTGGTTCGGATTGCTCGCGCCCGTGGCCTTTTTCACATACTTGGTCGCCTCGATTGCGGAAACCAACCGTGCGCCGTTCGATTTGCCGGAAGCGGAATCCGAACTCGTCGCCGGCTACATGACAGAATTCAGCGGCTTCCGCTGGTCGCTCTATTTCCTGGCGGAATACACCAACATGATCGTGGTGGCCTCCGTCGCGACAACTTTATTCCTCGGCGGCTGGCTGCGACCGTTTCCGCGCACGCACTGGCTCAATTTTATCGATTTCCTTCCGCCCCTCTTAATGGTGGGTGTTGGCGCGTATTGCGTGATGCGTACCCCCAAGCAGCCTGCGCGTGTCCAGCAGATGTTCATGCTGGCCGTAGCCGGGATGTGTTTTGCCGTCGCGGTGGTTCTTGCTGCGCCCGTCCTCGTGCCCATCGTCAAGCCATCTCTGGCTTTGGCAGTTAAGCCCTACTACGACGGAATTCTCGGCGGCTTCTGGTTTATCTTCAAGGTGAGCCTGTACATTTATTTCTTTATGTGGCTGCGCTTCACTCTTCCGCGCTACCGTTTCGACCAGTTGATGCGCCTCGGCTGGCACTTTCTGATTCCGCTATCCATCATCAACGTTCTGTTGATCGGTATCGCGATGATTGTTGGGCAATATCTCAACTGGTCGGGTTGGATGTTGCTTCTGGCTACGATTCCCGCGTCCATCATCGCGCTGATTGTCGCACTTTTCATTTTGGCTACCGAGCAAAAGAGCGAGCCGCAAAAGGCCAGCGGTGCCGCGCCGGATTCCTATGCTTGATCAAGTCATTTTCTATTTATTTGCCGCGATCGCGGTCGTCAGCGCGATCCTGACGGTCACGCGCCGCAACGTAGTTCACAGCGCCATTTTCTTGATTACCGCGTTGCTCGCTACCGCCGGAATTTTCCTCCAGCTCCGCGCGGAATTTCTCTTCATCGTGCAAATTATTCTTTACGTCGGCGGCATCATGGTGCTTTTCGTTTTCGTCATCATGCTCGTAAATCTCGACGTTGCCGTCCGCCAGTTGCAATTCGCCCGCCAAAAATGGGTGGCACTTCTCATCTCGCTTGCGCTCGCGGCACAGGTTGGCCTGATGCTCTGGTCTACCGGCAAAATGCCCGGCCAGGGAGTGCCTGTCCTCGCCGCAGCGCCCGTGGACAAACTGCCCCTGAATTCGGAAGCCGTGGCCGAGAGTCTTTTCAAGACGTATCTTTTGCCGTTCGAGATTGCATCGGTTTTGTTGCTCGTAGCTATGATCGGCGCCGTCGTCATGGCGAAGAAGAAGACCTGAGGAAACCATGCTTCCGATTGGACACTATCTGTTTCTCGGGCTCGCGCTCTTTATTATCGGCGTGATTGGCGTGGTCACGCGCCGCAACGTCATCGTCATTCTGATGTCCATCGAGCTGATCCTGAATGCCGTGAACATCAATCTCGTGGCGTTTTCTCGTCTCTACGGCGACGTCGCGGGCCAGGTTTTCGCACTCTTCATCATCGCGGACGCCGCCGCCGAAGCAGCCGTCGGTCTGGGCATCATCATCGCCTTTTTCCGCAACCGCGAAACGGTTCTCGAAGACGAAATGGATTTGCTGAAGTGGTAGTCGGAGACGGCGAAAAAAACCGGAGAGTCACGGCGCAAAGAAAAATGACGCAAGGAAAACAATTCGCATGACGCCAACGGGCTATTTCCTCGAGCATCTTTGGCTCATTCCGCTGTTTCCGCTGGTAACTGCAGCGCTCATGCTTTTCATCGGCCGCCGCCTTCCCAATGCCGTCGTCAGCGTCCTCTGCGTCGGCAGCGTGGGACTGTCATTCGCCTTTGCCCTGGGCGCGGTGACGCAACTCTTGTCCGCCGATCCCGAATATCGCGTCGCCCAACACATCTTGTTCGAGTGGCTCACCCCCGGCCAGATGCAACTCAGCACCGGTCACCTGATTCGCTTCACCGCCGACTGGGGCTATCTCCTCGACCCGCTCTCGTGCGTCATGGTTCTCGTCGTCACCGGCGTCGGCTTCCTTATTCACATTTATTCCATCGGCTACATGGGTCACGAAGGCGGCTACTACCGTTTCTTCGGCTACATGAACCTCTTCATGTTCTCGATGCTTACCCTCGTCCTCGCCAACAACATGCTTCTCATGTTCGTCGGCTGGGAAGGTGTCGGCCTCTGCAGCTACCTGCTCATCGGCTTTTATTTCCTGAAGAAATCCGCTTCCGACGCCGGCAAAAAAGCCTTCATCGTCAACCGCATCGGGGATGCCGGCTTTATTCTCGGTATTTTGCTGACCGCGGTCACGTTGGGCACCATTCGCTTCACTTCCGCAGGATTGACTGACGTAGCCGCAACCTCCGGAATCCGCCAAGCCCTGGAAGCGGCTCTCCACTCGAATGCGCTGGCCGCCGGCGCTCCTGTCTTCACAACGATTGCCCTTTTGCTCTTCGTCGGCGCCTGCGGAAAATCCGCGCAACTCCCTCTTTACGTTTGGCTCCCCGACGCCATGGAGGGCCCCACGCCCGTCAGCGCCCTCATCCACGCCGCCACCATGGTCACCGCCGGCGTGTACATGGTCGTGCGCATGAACGCCATTTACCAACTCTCGCAGCCCGCGAGGGATGTGGTCGCCGTAGTTGGCGTGGTCACCGCGATTTTCGCCGCCTCCATGGCGCTTGTTCAGAATGACATCAAAAAGGTTCTCGCCTACTCCACCATCAGCCAGCTCGGCTATATGTTCTTGGCTCTTGGCGCTGGCGCCTTTGCCGCTGGCATTTTCCACGTTATGACTCATGCCTTCTTCAAAGCGCTTCTGTTCCTCGGTGCAGGCAGCGTTATTCACGCTATGTCCGGCGAGCAGGACATTCAAAAAATGGGCGGCCTGTGGAACAAGATCCCCGTCACGGCGAAGACCTTCGGCGTGGCAACGTTGGCCATCGCTGGAGTTCCTCCTTTGGCCGGGTTTGTCAGCAAGGATGAAATTCTTGGCCGCGCGTTCGAAACGCACCCCGGTTTGTGGGCCATCGGTTTTGTGACTGCCGGCATAACCGCGTTCTACATGTTCCGCCTGATGTTCCTCACCTTCTTCGGCTACTCGCGCGCCGACGACCATGCTCAACATCACATTCACGAATCGCCGCAAACGATGACCATTCCTCTGATGATTCTTGCCGTGTTTTCCGTGATTGGCGGATGGATTGGCTGGCCAACTTCGCTCGGCGGCAGCAACCAATTCGAAAAGTTCCTCGAGCCCGTTATGTTTCGCGTGGGACCAGCCACCGAAGCCGCCAGCACTGCTCAGCAAACGTCCCCAACAGAGTATTTCTTGATGATTGCCTCGATTGCCATCGCGGTCGCCGGCATCTGGCTCGCCTACGAGTTCTATCGCACCAAGCGCTTCGCCCCCGAACTGGTCGCGCGCAAAATGAGCGGCTTTTACCGCGTACTTTTCAACAAATACTACGTGGACGAAATTTACGACGCCCTCTTCGTGAACCGCACCAAAGACCTCGGCACGTTGCTCGGCCAGTTCGACGCCAAAGTCATCGACGGCGTCGGCGTGGACGGCACCGGCTGGCTCACGCGCTTCGGCTCAACCCTTTCCATGTGGTGGGACAAGTGGATCATTGACGGCCTGCTGAATTTCGGCGCCAAGCTGACGCAGCTCCTCAGCTTCCCGATCCGCTTCCTGCAAACGGGCACGTTTTCCAGTTATGCGCTGTTGATTCTCGTAGGACTGGCGATTCTTCTGGCGTATTACCAACAACACCTCCATGTAGTGCTGCGCGGAGCGCGCTGAGAGGCGACGAATGGACTTTTTTGCAAATCACATCTTGACGGTAGTGCTCTTCACGCCGCTCGTGGGCGCGATCCTCATGCTGTTTATCCCGCGCGAAGCGGAGACCGCCCACAAGATCGCCGGCAACCTCTTCGGCGTCCTCGGCTTTCTCGTCTCAATTCCTCTGGTTCGCTGGTGGAATCCCGGCGGAAGCAGATTCTCCTTCGAAGAAAACCTTTCCTGGATTCCTTCCATCGGCGCCCGCTATCACCTCGGCATTGACGGCATCAGCCTGCTGCTGGTTATGCTCACCACCTTCCTCGGCATGATCGCCATCCTCTCATCCTGGAGCGCCATCCACCAGCGCACCAAGGAATACTACATTTTGCTTCTGCTCTTGCAGGTTGGCATGATCGGCGTCTTCGTCTCGCTCGACTTCTTCCTCTTCTACGTTTTCTGGGAAGTGATGCTTGTTCCCATGTACTTCCTCATCGGCGTTTGGGGCAGCGACCGCCGCCTCTACGCCGCCATTAAGTTTTTTCTGTACACGCTCGCCGGTTCCGTTGTGATGCTGCTCGCGATTCTGGCTCTTTATTTCTACGCGCCGGCAGCAGCCGGTGCCACGCGCACCTTCGACGTACCCACCCTTCTCGATGCCGCTCAAACCTTCTCTAACCCGCTGAAAGTCTGGCTCTTCTGGGGCTTCTTTTTCGCCTTCGCCATCAAGGTCCCGATGTTCCCGTTCCACACTTGGCTCCCCGACGCGCACACTGAAGCGCCCACAGCCGGCTCCGTCATCCTGGCCGGCGTTTTGCTGAAGATGGGCACCTACGGCTTCATCCGCTTCTCGCTTCCGCTCTTGCCGAGCGATGGCCCGATGCGTTCCACGATCATCAAGATCGTCATCGTCCTCTCGCTGATTGGCATCGTCTATGGCGCGCTTGTCTGCCTCATGCAAAAAGACATGAAGAAGCTTATTGCCTACAGCTCGGTCAGCCACCTCGCTTTCTGCACGCTGGGAATTTTCGCGCTCAACCCCAACGGCCTCTCCGGCAGCGTCCTTCAACAGATTAATCACGGCATCTCCACCGGCGCGCTTTTCTTGATCGTCGGCGTCCTTTACGAGCGCCGCCACACGCGTCTGATTTCCGAGTTCGGCGGCCTGGCCACGCCCATGCCAAACTTTGCCGCGGTCTACCTCATCGTTAGCCTCAGTTCTCTGGGCATGCCGATCCTCAACGGCTTCATCGGGGAATTCACCATTCTCCAGGGTGCCTTTCAGGTCAGCAAGGCTTGGGCCGCCTGGGGCACGCTCGGCGTGATTCTCGGCGCGGCTTATCTGCTCTGGCTTTACCAGCGCGTCATGTTCGGCTCGGTCACCAATCCTGCGAACGAGCATTTGCCCGATTTGAATCTTCGCGAAATGGCTTGTCTCGTTCCACTCATAGCTCTGGCTTTCTGGATCGGCATCTATCCCAAGCCGTTTTTCTCCATCATCGAAAAGCCCGTGCAGAGAATCGTCATGCAGGTGAATCCCAATTTTTATCAGCAGGAGCGCGCGAAATTGCCGCCCCCGCCGACTCCTGCCGTACTCGCGGAGGCAAAATAAGCCCCAACGCCTATGCATATTCCCCTCATTAGCGCACTGATTGAGTACCTCCGGGGAGAGGGTCATCTCATTCTTCCTGAGATTGAATTGACTCTTTTCGGCTTGGGCATCCTGCTGATTGATTTCACACTCGGGGTCAAGGAGCGGTATTGGAACGCCGGATTGGGGCTGTTGGGAACTATTTTCAGCGCATATACGGTTTGGCAATTGCGCATTCCCGTAGCCGCAAATGGCCCGCTCCTGGGATTTCAGAATTCTGTGATTGTGGACCCCTTCTTCCTCTTCTTCGCTGCTCTTTTCCTGGCCGCCACCGCGCTCGTTATTCTGCTCTCCGTGAGATTCCTGGAGATTGAGCAAGAGCAGGAAGGCGAATACTACGCCCTGCTCCTTTTTGCCTGCGTCGGCATGATGTTCATGGCCTCCGGTTTCGACCTCATCGTCCAGTTTCTCGGCCTTGAGACTATGGCTCTCAGCTTCTACGTCCTCACCGGCTTCCTCCGCCGCGAGAAGCGTTCGAACGAAGCCTCCCTGAAATACGTTCTTCTCGGTGCTCTCAGCTCAGGAATCCTCGCTTATGGTTTTTCTTTCTTGTACGGCTTGACGGGTTCAACCAATGTCGATCACATTGGCACAAGATTGGGGCACATTAGGAATCTGGCCCACGCCGTTGCCGTGAGCCATTTGCCGGGAGACCAGGGCGAAGCGGCGCGGCAAGCGTTGAGAAACCTGCCGCCTTTTATTCAGTCCATCGATCCCGTGCTGTTGCAATTGCTTCCAATCCTGGCGTTTGTTCTTGTGGCCGTTGGCCTCTTTTTCAAAGTCGCCGCCGTTCCGTTTCATCAGTGGGCTCCCGACGTCTACGAAGGCGCGCCAACTCCCGTCACCACTTACGTAAGCATGGCTTCCAAGACCGCCAGCTTTGCCTTGCTCCTGCGCTTATTTCAATACGTCTTCACGATTTCACGGATCGAGTGGCTCTACATAGTCGCTGGAGTCGCCATCGCCTCCCTCACCTGGGGCAATCTCGCCGCGCTTACCCAAACGAACATCAAGCGCCTTCTCGCCTACTCCTCCATTTCCCACGTCGGGTACATTTTGCTCGGCGTCGTCGGGGCTTTTTCTGCGGAGGGCACTCAGCTCAACGACTCGGGCACCACCGGGATCGCCTTCTATTTGTTCGCCTATGTATTCATGACCACCGGAGCTTTCGCGGTCGTCATCGTGCTGCGCCAAAAAGGTCTCATCGGCGAAGAACTCGAAGACTTGAACGGTTTGTACCAGCGCAGTCCCGCCGCTGCCATCCTGCTGCTCATCTTCATGCTCTCGCTCGCCGGCATTCCTCCCACCGCCGGCTTCGTCGGCAAGTATTACATTTTCCTCTCATTGATCGAAACGAAACATCCCTTGCTTGCAGTTTTCGCCGTCCTCTACATCGTCCCCGCCCTCTACTACTACTTCCGCATCGTCGTCCACGCCTGGCTCAAGGCTCCCGGTGAAGCCCCACGTCCCGTAATGAGCAACGCGCAAGTCGTTGCCCTAAGCGTCACCGTGTTTGTCACCCTTGCCGGTGGGTTGTATCCTGAGCCGTTCATCAAGCTCGCTCAATATGCCTTCGGACGATAAGCCGGACGATCACGCAACCGCAGCGCCTGCAAGGAAGCGGGCAAAGGATTTTGCCTCCGGTCCCGCGCTCGCTCTGGAGTTGCCGTTCACCATGGTTGGCCCGGTTGTCGTCGGCGCCGCGATAGGCTACTTCCTCGATCATCGCCTCCACACCCGGCCCTGGCTTACGCTTATCCTGGGCGCGATCGGATTCTTTGCCGGCGTCCGCGAAGTTCTTCGCCGCCTTCCCGCAGGCAATGGAAACAATTAGGCTTTACAAGTTTCACGGCGTCACAGGGAGTGCGGCAGGCCTGCCGCCGCTTTTCTTCGCTGGCGGGGTCTCGCCAATCTGCGAGGTTCAATAGCGTGCCCGACTCCATCGCAGGCGCCCAAACCGAACGCCGCATTTCCTGGCTTACTCTGCTCTTCGGCTTCGCCGCAGCCGCAATCGCCGCGATCCTCCGCCACAATCTCTGGGCCGCCGGCCTCGCCATCGGCACGATCCTCGGCTGGCTCAATTTCCGCTGGCTCAAGCGCTCTCTGGACGCCCTGGTCATCCTCTCCACGGCTCAGGAAGGCGCCGCGAAACCCAAAGTGCCCGTGACCACCTACATCGTCGCCCTCTTCCGCTACGGGTTGCTGGGTTTCGCGGTCTATGTTATTTTTGTGTTTCTACACGTTCCCCTTGGCAGCATGATTGTGGGTTTTTGCGCCTTAGCAGCGGCGGCCATTGTGGCAAGTGTGTGGGAAATCCTCCGTCCGGCGGACTGACGAATGGCTGAACACCCAACCTGGCTGACGCAATTCGTGAATCACATCTTCGGGCATTACGCCGCCGCCCTGCTCGCCGCTTTGCACATTCAGCCGAGCAAGCCCGAGGAGCCCATTCCCGAACACGTGGTCATGGCCATTGTCGTTGTGATTCTGGGAACGATTCTCGCCCTCATTCTGCGTTCGCGCCTCTCCGTCGAGAAGCCCGGCGCCATGCAGCAAGTCGCCGAAATGCTTTTTACGAACCCCATGGGTTTCGGTATTAAGGACCTTCTCGAAGAAAACGTTCACCACGCCGCCCAGTTCTTTCCGTTTGTTGGCAGCATTTCCGTATTTGTCCTCATCGGTAATCTCATGGGTGCTTTTCCTAATCGCTTCCTGAAAGCCCCGACCGGAGACGTAACCGTTCCGCTGGCTTGCGCCGTTCTCACGTTTCTGTATTTCAACTGGCAGGGCATGCGGCGCCATGGGTTTGGCCATTACTTGCTGACGTTCGCAGGTTCGCCCAAAGATGTGGGTTCATGGTTCTTGGCGATCCTGCTGTTTCCCGTCGAGATCGTCAGCACAACGGCCCGCATCTTGTCCCTCACCGTTCGTCTCTGGGCCAACATGTTCGCCAGCGATCTCATCTATGAGATTTTCCTCGGATTGCTCGCCGCTGGCGCTACGTTTGGTTGGAGCAAGTCACCGGTGCTCGGTATTGTTCTCGCTGTTTTCCCGGCAGCCATCCCTGTGGCCTTCATCGGCCTGCACATTTTTGTCTCCGTCATCCAGGCTTACGTCTTTACCGTTCTTCCTTCCGTGTACCTCGGTTTGGCCACGGCGGAAGAGCACTAGCAGGTTATTGGAAAGGGCGGAGATCCTAGGAGGCGGGGGCTTCAGCCCCGCATAAGTGGTCACAAATCAGCGGGGGCTTTAGCCCCTGAAGTCCGGTAAAGGGCTACTTGATTGAGTTTCGTCTTGCCGTTCCAGTGTGAGCCCGGCTGCACGGTGTCCGGGAACCACCTCCTGGCGGCCTACAAGGAGGCAGTAAATGAAAAAGCAGTGGATCTGGATGTTAGCAATGCTCGTCGTCGTAACTCTGTTCGCTCCAGCCGCGTTCGCGCAGGATCAGGCTGGAGGCAGCAGCAAGGCCCTCTCGGGAATCGCCGTCGGGTTCGGCATGGCCATCGCCGCGTTTGGTTGCGGGTTGGCGCAGGGCCGCATCGCGTCCGCGGCCTGCGAAGGCATGGCGCGGAACCCAGGAGCCGCTGGCGCCATTCGCGCTGCCATGATTCTCGGCCTGGTGTTCGTCGAAACGCTGGTGCTCTTCACCTTGGCCATGATCGCCTTCAAAGTGTAGCGGCTGCCTTCTGAGGCGGGCGCCTTTTCGCCTGCACAGTAAGAACAATTTAAAGGCCCGAAGGCTCCCGCCTCCGGGCCATTTTTTTGGCGTGCGAAGGCCTGCCTGTGGAGGCGGGCCCTACTGCCGCTTTCTTACACGTCCACATCCTTGCGAACGCTTCGGACCGGTGTACAATACGCCCAGTTTTTGAAGTTAGGCGCCTTCCTCACAATAGAAATACCAGGCCATGCATTGGTTTCCCAAACCGATCAAGTGCGCGCGTTTGGTCCAACAACGCACTGGTTCAGCAAAGAGGAGCGATGAGAAGGGGAATCGTACTGACCGCCTGGATTGGGCTTTTACTCGCCTTCACTGTCTCTCTCGACGCGGAGCTACAGGCACCGCTGGCCCAGACTGAGGGTGTCTATCTCGTTTTCTATCGCGCTCCAAACCACATCACTAACAGCAGCCCGCAGGTATTCCACAGCTTCGCCGACAGCTTCATCAACTATCTGAAATCGCGAGATGTCAACATCCTCGAAGATCCCGAGCGCGGCATCTTGCAGACCGACCAGGTGATGTCCATCGAGAGCCAGCTGAACCTCACGAAGAATGCCGGTGCCAAATACCTGCTTCTGGCTACCGTGGAACGTCCCATTTCCAAATGGATCAAAGTCACGGTCCAGTCTTACGATCTCTCGGGCAAGCTTTTGTGGTCCGAAGAGGCAGGCGTTATGGGAGGCATGACCGGAAAAGAAGCCCCGGAGAAAACCCTCAAGTCTCTTCAAAAGAAGCTTGATCCGAGAATTGATAAGCCTGGCCTGCCAAAGAAATCGGCCGCGGCGCCGGCTGCCCCGAATAAAGAAACCCCGAAGCCGCCACCGGTCCGAGATTAGCTTTAGGAGCCCTTAGGAGAAATACCAAATGCGATTCTGCGCCATGCCCTCACTCTATACTTTGCTCGCTTTGCCCCTTCTCGGAGTTTCTCCGGCAAACGCCCAGGAGACCGCGCCGCCTGCGCAGAGTCAAGCTGAACAGCCCAAGCCGGAAACCAGCAGCACGGCAGACGCACAGAAAGTCATGCTCAAGGAAGGGACGGAAGTCCACCTGAAGCTGGCGCAAACCATGACTTCCAAAACCTCTAGTGTGGGCGAGCCGGTAGAGATGGTTCTGGCCGAAGACTTGGCCGTCGGCCCTGATGTGGTTGCCCGCAAGGGTACTCGCGTGCTCGGCACCGTCGTGGCAGGCAAGAAAACGGAGAAGCAGAAAAACGAGGCCACCGAGTTGCGCGTTCGCGCCGATCACATCAAAGTGGGCGAATCGTTCATCAAACTCACTGGTGAGCAGGCCGGGCTCGGGAAGCGAGATAAAGGGAAAATGGTCACGTACGGCATTCTCTTCGGGCTGAGCGGGCTGTTGGCCTCGTCCAACAAGAAATTTGTCATTCCCGAAGGAACCCCCGCGACTGCCTACGTGCAGGAAGACATCTCTCTCCCCATCCTCGCCGCCGCCCCTAACAGCACGCCATAAGCCGCTTCATTTTGGAGTGCGGCAGCCCGGCTGCCACTTTTCTTTGCGGGCTCACGTTCGCAGGCTTCCTTCCGCCTCTGATCTTGCTTTAAACAGACGACTTAATTATATCATGAGTAATTACTTTTAAAGTAAATAGAAAATAGGCAACCCTTTCTTGTATTTGGGCATCTTGGCTTTTATTGCCCGGCACTTATGACTCCTCGCCCCTCTTATCCCATTGCGCCCCGGGGCCCTGCAATCCGCTGCACGGATTTTCAGCCACTTACGGGCTGGGGGTAACAGGGGTTTGCTGTAAAGCTTTACCTTAAGTCGAGTTTAGTGTCCCAGGAGGGTTGGCCGCAGGATGAAATTGATGACCGGATTCGGGTACAGACCGAACAGGATGGTGCCCACAAAGGTGATGAGCAGCACGGCGTTCACGCCGAAGGGGAAGGGCACGGGGCCAACGGTGGCGGCTTCCGCGCTCGGCTCGCGCATGTACATCACCACGATCACGCGCAAATAGTAGTAAGCGCCGATCACGCTGTTGATGGCCATCAGCACCGCCAGTGAAATCAGGTGCGAGTTCACTGCGGCCTTGAAAATGTAGAACTTGCCGAAGAAGCCCGCGGTAACGGGCAAACCGAGCAGCGACAGGAGGTAAATGCTCAGCATCGCCGCCACAAACGGCTGGCGCTGCGAAAGTCCCGCGTAGTCGTCGAGCGAAAGGTTCTTTTCTCCCGTGCCGCCGAGTTGCGAAACGATAGTGAATGCGCCGAGCTTCACCAGCGCGTAGCTCAGGAGGTAAAACAGCACCGCGGCATACGCCGGCGCCGCTTCCGCCGACCCGCCTTGCGCCATGGAGGTGACCGCGGCGAACGCGACCAAAATGTATCCAGCGTGCGCGATCGAGCTGTACGCCAGCAGGCGCTTCATGTTGGTTTGCACCAGCGCGCCGAGGTTGCCGGCGAACATGGTGAGCGCTGCGAGCACCCAGAAGGCCCAGAACCAGTATTGCGTTGCCGCGGGCACGGTCGCAAAAATTCTCAGCAGCAGCGCGAACGCCGCGGCCTTCGGTCCTGCGGAAAAAAGTGCCGTGACGGGAGTCGGCGCGCCTTCGTAAACGTCCGGCGTCCACACCTGAAACGGAGCGGCCGCCACTTTGAAGCCGAGTCCAATCAGGATCATGGCTAGACCGAGTTTCAGCAGCGTCCCGCTCGCGGCCGCATCCGCTTCGGCCATTTTGCCGAGCATTGTCGTGCCGGTGGCGCCGTAAACCAGCGCGATGCCGTAAAGGAAAAATGCCGTCGCAAACGAACCGAGGAGGAAATACTTCATCGCCGATTCGCTGGACTTCAGCGAATCGCGCCGGTAGCCCGCGAGGACGTAGCTCGAAATCGAGCTCATCTCAAGTCCGATGAATCCGGTGAGCAGTTCCTGCGCTGACGCCAACACGCCCATTCCAGCGGTGGCAAAAAAGAGCAGCGCGTAAAATTCCGCGATGGGCAGTTTCTCGCGGTCGAGATATGGCCCCGCCGCTAGAATCACTAGAAAGGAGACGCTGCCGACAAGCAAACGAAAGAAGAAACTGAACGCATCCGACTGCACCAGCCCGGAAAAGCCCGGGCCGCCGTGAACCAGCGCCGTGAACGCGGCCACGGTTCCCGCGAGCGAGCCAAGCAATGCGAGAAAAGTTAAAAATTGCCGGCTGCGCACAAACGGCTGCAGCAGCATCACCAGCACGCCGAAGCCGCACCAGATCAGTTCCGGCAGCACGCGTTGCATATCGATGGCTTGCGGAAACATTTAGCGGACTCCCAGCCTTTCCGCGACAAGGGCCGCAGCAGGAGCATTAGCTGCAGAAACAGTTCTCGCTTTCAGTTTTGCACTGGCAGATACATTCATTCGAGCGGGTTTTTCGCTGGAAGGCGCGGCGGCTTCGTACGCGCGCTGCGGTTCCACCTGGTCCATCACTAGTTGCGCGGCGGTTGCGGTGCGTCGCGTGATGAACGGCGAGCCGATGCCCATCCACAGCGTGACGACCGCCATCGTGGCGAGGATCCACTTTTCGCGAGCCGAAGCGTCGGGCAACGTTTTGTTTTTCTCAACGGTGATCTCGCCGAAGAACACGCGCTGGTAGGACCACAGCAAATAGCACGCGGAGAGAATCACTCCGAGCGCGGCCCACGCCGCCCAGCCCCAGTGGCGTTGGTAGGTGCCAAGAAGGATCAGAAATTCGCCGACGAAGCCGTTGAGCATCGGCAGACCGAGCGAAGAGAGCACGACAAAAAGGAAAAATGCGGCGAGTTTCGGCATGGGCGTCGAAAGTCCACCGAACTCGCTGATCTCGAACGTATGGCGCCGGTCGTAAAGCATGCCGACAAGCAGGAACAGCGCGCCCGTGGAAATGCCGTGCGCCAGCATCTGGAACACCGCGCCTTGCATGGAGATGTTGTGGAAGGCGAAGATGCCGAGCACCACGAAGCCGAGGTGGCTGACGGAGGAATACGCGACCAGTTTTTTCAGGTTGGGCTGCACCATCGAAACCAGCGCGCCATAGATGATTCCAATGATCGCCAGCACCGCAACCCAGCGCGCTGCACGATGCGCCGCTTCCGGAAATAGCGGCAGGCAGAAGCGCATCATGCCGTACGTGCCGAGCTTCAGCAAAACGCCTGCGAGCATCACGGAACCGGCCGTGGGGGCTTCCACGTGCGCGTCGGGCAGCCACGTGTGCAAAGGGAAGAGAGGCACTTTGATGGCGAAGGCCACGAAGAACGCCAGGAAGAGCAGCATCTCGGTGCGCGGTTCGAGAATGAGCTGGCCGTTCGCCAGAATTTGCTGAATCGTGGGCAAATCGAAAGTGCCGGTGGCGTTGTAGAGCCAGATGATGCCCACGAGCATCAAAATCGAGCCGGCCATGGTGTAGAGAACGAATTTCACTGCCGCGTACACGCGGCGCTCGTGGCCCCAGATGCCGATCAGGAAGGCCATCGGAATCAGCATCAATTCCCAGAAGAGAAAGAAAAGGAACATGTCGAGTGAAAGAAAAACGCCGACGACGCCGACTTCGAGGAGCAACAGCATCACAAAGAACTCTTTGATACGTTTCTGGATGCTGCTCCAGGAGGCCAAAACGGAAATCGGCGTGAGGAACGTCGTCAGGATGACGAGGAACATGCTGATGCCGTCGACGCCGAGATGGTAATGGATGGGAGGCGCAGGGATCCACTTGGCAAATTCTTCAAGCTGATATCCCGTGGATCCGATGGGCACACCGCGTAACAGGAGCAGCGAAAAGACAAACTCCGCGACGGAAACGAGCATGGCTATCGAGCGGATGAATTTGTGGTCGTCGCCGCGAAGCATCATCAACGCGAGCGCGCCAACAGCAGGGAAGAAGATCAAGACCGAAAGGAGGTGTCCGCCCGAGAGCATCAGCGCACCACCCCCAAAACAGTTTTGGCGGCGCCGGACCAGTAGAAAACTACGGCGAGCACAATAATTGCTCCGGCCACGACCCACACGGCGTAACTGCGCGTATTTCCGGATTGCGAATGGCGCACGCCATCGCCGGTTGCCGAGGCTCCGTGCGCGATACCATTCACCGTGCCATCAATGACTGCGACGTCGATGCCTTTCCAGAAGGCGTTCGTCGAAAGCCAGAGCAGCGGCCGAACGACGAGGAAGGCGTAAAGTTCGTCGACGTAATATTTGTTCAGCAGCGTGTTGTACGCTGGCTTCATGGATTTTGCGAGATCGTCTGGTTTGCGCGGATTCTTGAGATACAGCCAGTAGGCAATAACGATGCCAATCAATGCAGTTCCAAACGCAACGCCAGCGAGAATCAATTCCAGTTGGTGCCCCGCAGCTTCAGCGCCAGCTTCCACAGCCTCATGCGCGCCGCCGAAGACGGGAGCGAGGAAACTCGTAAAGTAGTCCGGGCCGATGCCCAGGAGGGCGGGCGCAGCCAGCAATCCGCCGATGGCGGAGAGAATCGCCAGCACCACGAGAGGGCCAAGCATGCTCGAAGGTGATTCGTGGACATGCACTTTCTTTTCGTCGTAGCGCGGTTTGCCGTTGAAGGTCAGAAAGATCAGGCGGAACATGTAAAACGCGGTAAGCAGCGCGGTGAGCAAGCCGAAGCCGTAAAGGATGCGGCCGCCTCTCTCACTCTGAAACGAAGAAAACAGAATGGCGTCTTTGGAAAAGAATCCGGCAAAGGGAGGAATCCCGGCGATGGCGAGCGTGGCGACGAACATTGTGGCGTAGGTCCACTTGATCTTCTTGCTGAGGCCGCCCATTTTGGGCATTTCCTGCTCGCCGCCCATGGCGTGAATCACGGAACCGGCCGCGAGGAAGAGGAGAGCCTTGAAGAAAGCATGGGTCATCAAGTGAAAGATTCCCGCGGTGAATGCGCCGACGCCGCAGGCAAGAAACATGTAGCCAAGCTGGCTGACCGTGGAATACGCAAGAACTTTTTTGATGTCAGTCTGCACCAGGCCGATGGTGGCGGCGAAAAACGCGGTGGCGCAGCCTACAATCGCGACCACCAGCATTGCAGTGGGCGAGTGAGTGAACAGAATGTGCGAGCGCGCCACGACGTAAACGCCGGCGGTCACCATGGTCGCCGCGTGAATCAAGGCGCTGACCGGCGTCGGGCCTTCCATGGCATCGGGCAGCCAGACGTAGAGCGGAAGCTGTGCGGATTTTCCCGTCGCGCCCATGAAGAGTAGCAGGCACGCAATCGTGAGTGTGCCGAGTTGTCCGAATGCCTCGACGGACCAACCTCCAGCATGCTTCGCGTCGAACAACGTCTGGAAATCAAGTGTTCCAAACTTCTGAAACAGCCAAAACATTCCGAGCATGAAACCGAAGTCGCCGATGCGGTTTACGATGAAGGCTTTTTTGCCCGCATCGGAAGCAGATCTTTTCAGGAACCAAAAACCAATGAGCAGGTAGCTCGAAAGCCCGACACCTTCCCAACCGACGAAGAGCAGGACGTAGTTCGCCGCCAGCACCAGAATTAGCATGAAGAACATGAACAAATTCAGATAGGAGAAGAAACGGTAGTAGCCGCCTTCATGCGCCATATAGCCCGTGGAATAAATGTGAATGAGCCAGCCAACCCCCGTGACCACGAGCACCATGACCACGGTGAGCTGGTCCATTTGAAGGTCGAAGCCGGCGCGGAAATTGCCGGCGGTGATCCAAGTGAAGAATTCCTTGTGGAAGAAGGCCTGGCCGGATTCAACAAATTCGCGGACCGCTTCGACCGCGCAGAGAAACGAAAGCCCAGTGGAGGTGATGGCTGTGGCTGTGACGTATTTATTCGGCCACTTCGCGCCTAAAAGCCCGTTGATCGCCGAGCCAAGCAACGGTAACAGCGGGACAATCCACAGGTACGCGAGCATCGGATATTGCGGCATTAGAGTTTGAGCAAGTCCACGCGCTCGACGTTGAGCGTTTGCCGGTTGCGCGCAATCAGAATGATGATTCCCAGGCCGACGGCGGCTTCCGCGGCCGCCACCACGATGACGAACAAAACGAAAACCTGTCCGTCGAGTTTGCCGAGCGCTTGACTAAAGGCGACGAACGCCAGATTCACGGCATTGAGCATCAGCTCGATGGACATGAAAATAGTGATGACGTTGCGCTTGAAAATGAACGCGAACACGCCGAGGCCAAACAAAATCGCGCTCAGGATGACGTAATAGTTCGTGGGGACCATCTCAGTTTTTCTCCCGCTGCGCCAGAACGACCGCACCCAGAATCGCGACCAGGATAAGGAACGAAGTCAATTCAAACGGATAGACGAAATCCTTGAAGAACATCTCGGAAATGCCTTTGGTGGAAGAGAGCGCTCCGGTTTGCGCTGCGGCTTGTACGCTCGCGCCAGACTTCGCAATGGTCGCCGCGACGAACGCAGCCAGGGCCGCAACGAGGAGAAGCCCCGGCGGGCCGGCGAGCTTGGACAGGCTCGTGTGCTCTTCTACGCCGGCATTGAGCAGCATGATGACGAAAACAAAAAGCACCATAATCGCGCCGCCGTAAACGATGATTTGTACGGCAGCAACGAATTCCGCGCCCATCAGTAGATACAACCCGGCGAGCGCCACCATTACCACGATGAGCGAGAGCGCGCTGTGAATCGGGTGCTTCTGGAGAATCAAGTTGATGGCGCCAATCACCGCGAGCGCGGCGAGCACGAAGAAAACGATGTGCGGCGTGCTCATGGATGACCCCATTGCATCTTGGCCAGGATCACGAAGCTGGTGAGGACGACGTTCACAATGGAAATCGGGAGCAGGAGTTTCCAGCCAAAGGCCATCAATTGGTCGTAGCGGAAACGCGGGAGCGTGCCACGCATCCAGACGTAAATGAACAGGAAGACCAAAACTTTGGAAAGAAACCAAAACGGCGGCTGAATGAAGTTGTTGAATTTCGGCAGCACAATGAGAGCCAGGCCGAGTGCCGTCAGCGCCGTTCCAACGCCGGGAAGAACGATGCGGCCGAAAACTGTCTCGTAACGCAGGCCGTCCATAATGACCCACAAGCCGAAGGGAATCAGGATGACCGATGGCAGGTAGTGCGTGAACGTCCAGGAAGCCGGGAAGGGAGAGAGCCACCCGCCGAAGAACATGATGGTGCAGAGGCAGGAGACGGTGATCATGCTGGTGTATTCGGCGATAAAAAACATGGCGAACTTGAAACTGGCGTATTCGGTATGAAAGCCGGCGACGAGTTCGGATTCGGCTTCAGGTAAATCGAAAGGTACGCGGTTGGTTTCCGCAACCGCAGCAGTGAAAAAGCAAAAGAACCCGAGAATTTGCGGCCACAGATTCCAGCCGAAGATGCCCCATTCGGGATGATGCGCCTGCGCGTTAATAATGTCGCGAAGGTTGAAGCTGCCGGCCATCAACAGCACTCCGACGACGGACATGGTGAGCGCCAGTTCGTAGCTGATCATTTGCGCGGAGCTGCGCAGGCCGCCGAGCAACGGGTATTTGCTGTTGGAGGACCAACCGGCAAGGGCCACGCCATAGACACCGAGCGCGGTAATCGCAAAAAGCGCAAGAACCCCGATATTCAAGTTCAGCGGCGCTATGCCGAGATAAATGTCGTGATTGAACAGGCGAATCGCATCCGGGCCAAACGGAATGATGGCGATGGAAGTTAGCGCCAGAGCCAGAGCGAGCAGCGGAGCGAGATAGTAGACAAACTTGTCCACGCCTGCGGGCGTCGGATCTTCCTTAAAGAAAAACTTCAGGCCGTCGGCCAGCGGCTGAAGCAGTCCATGCGGGCCCACGCGGTGCGGTCCCCACCGGGACTGAATGTGTGCGACGACTTTGCGCTCGAACCAGGTGAGGTAGGCGTTCACCGTAAGAACGATAAAAAGCAGCAGCGCGATTTTGACAATTGTGATGACCAATTCGGCGTTGGTGGCTAAGAGAGCGCGCACGGTTAAACGTCCGCCTCGGGCAAAGATTCCATCATGGTGCACCAACGGCTGAGCGTGCCGCTGGTAAAGAGATTGTCGTTCGCGGAGTGAATCAATCCCACGGGAACGTCGTAAACCGCATGGCCGTTGCGGGCAAATTGCGCGCGAGTGGCTTCCGCGCCGCCAGTGAGCAAGCCCGCAAGTGGGACGTTGTAAGCGGGAACGGCTTTGCGGATTTCTTCGAAGACCGCGCCTACCGTTTTGTAATGGAACGCTTTGCCGAGCCCTTGCTTTTCGAGTTGATGCGAGAGGATACGCAGCAAGTCAAAATCGCTGCGCGGACCCATGACTTCGGCGCCCTTACGCAGCAATTGAATTTCGCCAGAAGTGTTGGTGACGGTGCCATCTTTTTCGTAGGCGGAAGCCGACGGAAGGACGATGTCCGCCACCTTGGCGGTTTCGGTCAGGAACATTTCCTGGACGATGAGGAGATCGAGTTTGCCGCGCCCTGCGCCAGGAATGCCAAAATGCGCCAGAGGATTTGCGCCCACGACGTAGAGTGCCTTCAAGGTTCCCGCCCGGGCGGCTTCGACCATTTGTGGTGCGGTCATTCCGGGTTTGGAAGAGAGCACGCAGCCCCAAAGCTTTTCCAAGGATTCCCGCGCTTTGGCGTCGTCCACGTGCGCGTAGCCGGGCAAGCGATCGGGCAACAGACCCATGTCTGCGGCACCGCGTGAATTGGAATAATCGGCGAGCGCCATATAACGCGTCTTGCCGGAGAGTTTCGAGCCAAAAGCAACGAGCGTGGCGATGGCCGCGCCGGAAAGTTCCGCTCCAAACACGATCCCGACATCGCCTTCCGCTTCTAGCGCGGCCTTCAATTGTACGAGTTGCTCGACCAATTCGGGCGCGAGCTGACCTTCTTCGTGGGCAAGCCATTTCAAGACGGCGTGCTCCTGGCCCGCGGAGATTTTCACGAACTGTTTCGCTTTACGCTTCAACTTGATTTCGTTGGAGTTGATAAGGAACAGCTTCGTGCCGAAGTGCCGAATGCCACTGCGAATCTGCCAGGCGACGAGCGGATTTTGATTTGTGACGTCGTTGCCGATCACCAGAACCGCTTTCGACTGGTACAACTGTTCCATCGTGAGCAGGGAATCGGCTGCGCGATCGCCGAGCGTGGTGATGAGTCCCGTGTAATCGGCGGTACGGTGATGGTCAACGTTGTTGGTGCCGAGAGTTGCGCGCGCGAGGCGCTGCAGCAGGTAGTTTTCTTCGTTCGAAGTGCGGTTCGAGCCGATGAAGCCGATGGCGTCAGTGCCGCCCGAGCCGTAAGCGGCTTTCAGTTTGGTTGCGGCGGCTTGCACGGCCTCTTCCCAGGGGACGGGGAGCAGCTTGTCGCCTTTGCGAACGAGCGGCTGGCGGATGCGCTCGGGATGATTGGTGAAATCGAAGCCGAAGCGGCCCTTCACGCAGAGAAAATCTTTGTTGATGCCGCTGAGGTCGCGATTGTTGGCGCGGAGGATTTCGTGATTGCGGACGCTCAGAGTCGTCTTGCAACCGTTTGAGCAGTGTGCACAGACGGTGGGAACGTACTGCAT
>Ga0126370_10000216_pt1 | contig 21610 bp, 17 predicted proteins | sample PanSoiMetaPlot_3_FD_92586 | JGI IMG/M metagenome (GOLD analysis project Ga0126370, IMG submission 92586) | Tropical forest soil microbial communities from Panama - MetaG Plot_3 | ecosystem: Environmental > Terrestrial > Soil > Tropical forest > Bulk soil | place: Panama | collected 2016-02-17 | reverse complement strand
TATCTATTGGCAGAGATTCAGGTAATTCACTATTAAAAGACTATGTTACAGAGGAAACCAATATGTTGAGTAGATATGTAGGATTTAAACCGCTTGAATCTAGCGACATATCGTTGGGCGGGAACACTGCACATAAAAATTGTGTATGTTTATGGCATCGTTAAGAATAGTGCAGAAATCAGTCATGGAAAAAGTATGGAAATTATCATGATGCACAATACCTGGCCGATTTTCATAGAATACAGAGGTTCGTTGAGCGACTATGAAAAATATCTTCCCATTGCGCAGACAATCATAGATTCATTTCGATTTACACCATAAATGAAAATTCTAATAAAGAATTGTATTATCGTGATTTATGACAAGTAGTAAAATATTGGCGAAATGATTGAATGAACTTGATGAAAGTGGATTTCCAAAAAGACAAGCATATAATGAAATCCCTTCATGGGTAGATTGTAGGTTGACATATAAAGGGCAAAAGGGCAAAAGTTGGTCGGATCGGTCATCTAACTATTAAATTGGATGAAAAAATGGGCCTGAAGGTAAAAGCAACTGAAGCATATCATAGATAGGACATATTAGAATACATTGTTTATTCTGATTTCTTGCTTCAATGGCTATACAAATAAAGTGATATTTACAACCAACTTATTCTTCTATAATGTGATTTGTGGGATCTTCATTATCGCTTGGGTGCTTCATTTCATGTTCAACCTTTCTTGAATCACAAATTTCATATTAGAATGTAATTCCATTAAGACAAAAAATGAGGAACATCTGATTTGGATTTTGTTATTTTCGTTGCTGTGATATGCTTGCATTTTAAACCTCTAAAGTTAAAATCCTGACAAGTACTTGTTTTTACTTCTGCATTTACCTCGTAGTATTTGTTCTTGTCTTTAATGCTTCTTATTTGACATAATTTTTGTTCTCGGTCAGTTTCTACAATTACTGATTCATATGAATTTACTTCCAGTATGTTATAATCTTGCTTTATGCGCCTTTTTTCTTCTTCCACTGTTCCGCCTTCTACTTCGTCAGTCACAGTAGTTCTTCCACCAAGCTTGATCGCCTCTCTAAATATTTGCAAAGTTACATCGTCTTTATGTTTCTGAGATGGTTAATTGATCATTTGGCAACAAAATCCAAATAAGTGGCATATAGCACCAAAATGATTTGTTTCTGACTACTTACTATATTACTTTTTGGTTATTTGTTACTAAATTAATCAAGATGATGATAAATAATTCCTATTTTCCATATTGTTAAGATGAGCTTTAATTGAAATTGCCAGTCTTAAGGAGTTATTCTGGATTTAAGAACATCGGTTTTATCTCAATAATCTTGGTAATTGCTGTAGTATTTGTCTTGTTTTATTTTCTTCAATCTGCAACCGAAGACCGAATAAAAAATGAGCTATTCCAAAAACAACTACAAAGACAGACAGAGTCAGCGCAGTCCACTTCTCAGCATATAGGTTCAGATCTGGATTCGCTATTAGCAAGACTTCAAATCATTGCCAGTTCTCCTAATTTGCAGACTCAAAATTTAGTTTATAGTAGTAAGATATCGTCAGCGATACAACAGATGAAAAATCAAATATCTCCTGAACTTGGACAATATCTTGACAATATTTTTATTGCAGACAAAAACGGTATCATTCGTTTTAACTATGATCAAGGTAACGCAAACAATGAGAAGATTAGTATCATCGGCAGAAATATTTCTAGTCTAGATTATGTAAATAAGACAAAAACAAACCTGATACCAGTCTTTTCTAATGCTTCTACCTTTGTAGATAATAAGTTTAGCATAATAATAACTTATCCAATAATAAATAATACTATTGGACAAATCAATAACAATAATAATAACTATAATAAAGATCAAAAAGATTCAATAAATCGATACTTGGGATTAGTAGGGATTTCAATTCCGATATCTAAATTTTTTAATAATTATGGCAACACTCAGAATCTAAATACTCAGTTCTTTCGTGCATATGATAAGAATGGAACTATATTAGTTAATCCTATGAAACAACTGATTGGGAAGAACTACTTTAGTAACTATATTCAGCATTCTATAAACCACAATATTGTCCTGAACAATCTGATAAAAGCGCTAATACTATCTGGACAATCAGGGACGAAAGTATTTGATCTTGGATTGGGAGAAAGATTAATTATAACCCAACCAATTTTTGCCAGAAATACTCCTCAATATTTTATGGCTCTAATAACACCGACATCTTCTATTTATTCTGATATAGATAATATACTTTCTTTACAGAGATCTGAAACACTTACGTTGTTTATAGGTTTAAGCATTGCAATAATCATGTTAATAATAATATACATCAAATGGAATACAATACTACGAAAAGAGGTAGACAAAAAAACTGGTGAATTAGATGTATCTAACAAACAGTTAAAAAGACTCAATAAGCATCTGTCTTCAGCTAATAAACAACTAGAGATAAATGCCAAAATTCAATCTGAGTTTATCAATTTGGCAGCTCATGAATTAAAAACTCCAGCACAATCCATTTTAGGTTATACGGAATTATTAATGATGGAAGAAGATGTAAATAACAGTAGTATTAAAAATAATAATAACGATAGAGATAATAGCTTAACAGTAAGATACGCTTCAGCTGCAAACAGAAACGCGCTAAGACTTCAAAGACTAATAAAAGACATTTTGGATGTAGCAAGAATTGAAAGCAATACACTGAGATTAACTAAAGAACGATTCGATTTAGTAGAAAGTATTAATTACATTATAAGTGATATTGTTCATACACAGGTTGTAAATACTAAGACAAATAATAATAATGATAATAATACGGAAATTGTATTTAACAAACAAGTCACGACTTTATTCGTATTTGCAGATAAAATGAGAATAGATGAAGTTATTTCAAATTTGATAATTAATGCGATTAACATAACCAAAGATATTAGAATAATAGTATCAATCCAAGTTGCCGAATGTGCAAAGAGTGAGATCCATCTCAATGACTATCACAACGATAACAACAATGATGATAAAAATGATAAAGATGATAAAATCTGTGCTATTGTTGCCATAGAGGATAATGGAACTGGAATAGATCCAGAAATAAAGCCTAAACTTTTTACTAAGTTTGCATCTAAATCTAAATCAGGATTAGGACTGGGACTGTATATATCTAAAAGTATTATTGAGGCTCATGGTGGTAAAATATGGGCTGAAAATAATGTTGAAGGAAAAGGAACTACATTCAGATTTAGTTTGCCGATAACCAATTATCCTACAACTGAAAAATGTAGCAAGGATTTATGATTATTGAATTCCTGCTATTTTATCTTAGGATTCCGATTTGGCCTCTAGACCTTGAAGATTATTTTGATTGGTAACTATTTATGCTGAAATTGAAACTTCCTTCTTTAGTTTCCTTGTTTAAATGTTGATATCTTATATTATAATCTATCTTAACCATAGAATTAGTAGCTAATGTAAGTGGTAAGAAATCCAGATTAAACTTGGCCTCAAAACATACAAGAGCTTTGACACAGTCTAATTCATTCATCATGAAATCACGAGTACTATCAAGACAGAGAGCCAACGCCTATGTGATACCAATAGACAAAAATTCAACATCCCGAACGTAAAAATAGACTAGACTCAAACATTTACTCGAGATGAAACTTGGAAACATATATTCAGCTTAACACGGCAAAAGTATGATTTCCTGATGCGGGTATGTGTTAACAAAATTGACATGCCGATATCACTGTGCACGCGATTATCATCTGCAGATTTTTATAACGTATAGAAGATTATCACATATAGAATCGTGGTGGCAACAGGCATTGAAATTGGGCAAATAGTACAAGATTTTGCAGTTATTATGATCGTATCTGCAGTCATGGCTTTATTATCCTACAAATCCAAGCAGCCTATTGTAATAGGGTATATTTTAGCTGGTATGATCATCGGCCCCTATACTCCACCATTTAGTTTGATTCGGAATATCAATATCCTTAATCTATTTGCAGAAATCGGAATAATCCTTCTACTATTTGTTGTAGGTATGGAGTTTCCTATTGAGAAACTCAGAAAGATTGGTAGGACAGCCATTGTAGTTGCAATGTCCGAAGCATTAGGAACATTTGTTGTTGGTCTTGTCATCGGAGTACAAGTATTGCATTATTCCTTCTCGGATAGCCTCTTTTTGGCTCTTGCAGTTTCAGTTACTAGCACAGTTATAGTAATGAGAATATTGGAGGAATTGGATATGGTAAAAGATCAGGCGTCTACTCTAATACTAGGAGTAGCAGTTATTGAGGACATTGTTATAATATCGATGCTAGCAATTTTACAATCGACAACCTCTACAGGTGGAGGTCAATTATCGATTGGAGATCTCGCTATATCAATACTCTCGGTACTTGCATTCATTGGAGGTGTTTTATTTATAGGATCAAAAGTAGTACCGAAGTTTGTTAATTATATAGGCAGCACAAATCAGCCCGACTTACTTATAGTGGCAATACTAGGAGTAGCATTTGGGTTATCTTTTGTAGCATATGAAATTGGAATATCTGTGGCAACTGGAGCATTCTTTGCTGGTGTGCTCATAGCAGAATCCAAGGTGCATTCAGTCACAAAAGTGCTTGCTACGCCAATTAGAGATATGTTTGCGGCATTATTTTTTGTTTCTGTTGGTGCGCTAATGGATATCAGACTTTTGCCTGTCTTTATAGTTCCTGTTATTGTATTAGCAGGGGCATCAATAATGGCAAAATTTCTTACTGTTTTTGTATCTGCAAGGGCTCAAGGATTCAATAATCTAACTGCGTTTAAGACAAGTATTGGGTTATCTTCATCAGGTGGTGAGTTAGCGCTTGTTGTAGCTAAAGGAGGAACTGACATTGGTGTTACTAGTTCATTTCTTCTTCCAATGGTTGGAACAATGACAATAATTACTACATTCATTACGCCATACATGATAAAGTTTGGGTGGAAATATTCAAAGTCAATTGTAAATAAGACACAAACCATACTTTCTCATTATTCTGATATACAAAAAAGATTATCAGGATTCAAATTTAAAACTAGTAGAAAATGAAATAGTTTGCTAATGTGCACTCTATCACAAGACATCTCATCCAACCGTAATCAGTAAAAGTAAGTAAGAAAAAATAAAACTTCCAATAGTAATATGCCCATATTACAAGGGATTTTGATAGATAACATACATAAGGCGATCCTGAGATATGGAATGTTAGAACTGCTTTATGATTAAAATGAAAGAGACCTAATAGTTCTGATCTATACTGAAATTCTTTGCTATGGGAATTGATATTATTTATAACAGCTTCTAGAGCAGCCTCTGAGACCTAAAAATTTAAGTTATGGGTTGGAATATAAACGTCTTCACAAACTGAATTAACTAAGATAACCCCTAATGCTAAACTAGACGATCATAGTATAATCCAGAAGTGAGGACAACTGGACTTGCCTATGATCGTGGTAATGAATAGTTCTGTCCGAACTATCAACAAATATGCTGTATTCTTTTTGTATTATGCTTTGCAGAACCTTGTTCAGTCAGTATTTTTATCTAGATGTGATCATATTTACAACGGCATTCAAACGGCTGGCGGGCATTTACTGTAACTGGCCTCTCGTTCTAACTCCGGTTATGTTGGTTGTAGTACCAGCGACTTTATGTCAACCGTCATTTCGTACAAGAATATTTTGAGAGTCTTGAAACAAATCTCATCCAAATGTAAAAGTGTACAGCTGAAATCCTTTTCCTTTCACATTAATAATTATAGAATGTACTCCATAACTATCATGCAAAGCTAGATTATACAATCTTTGTCCGTTCAATGTGAACTTGCCATCCTTGTTTAAATCTGCGCCTATCGATTTTATGGGGATCTTCGTATTACCATCCTCAGTAACTATTCCAGCTTGCCCTTTTCCTGATGCTACTATGTAGATGGCCTTGGCATAATATGTTAGGATTATACTTCCACTATTACTCTGAAGTTCTATGTTATCACGATTGTTTTTCCATTGACCCTGCAAATATACAATATTAGGCTGTAAGCTAGTATTTGGTGGTATGGTGTATGTTACAGTTTGTTCTGGTTCAAAGTTTTGACTATTACCTAGAGGTGATCTTGCATAACTATATCCAAGGTATATTTCGGGAGTAGTTTGCTTCGATAAATCAATATATTGAAGACTCTTTGTATTGATTGTTGGTTCTGCTTTTGTGCTAAAGCTTATTTGTTTAAAGCCATCAAGTGCTGCTCTTTCCGCAAGCAAAGATTGAATTGTCTTCTCCGTTTCAGCATATCCTCCTTCACCTATGTGATCTTCTCTTATGTACCCTTGTGCATCTATTAGGTAATGCCTAGGCCAATATTGATTTCCGTATGCATTCCATGTACCAAGATTGTTATCTAACACGACAGGATACTTGATTCCAAATTTTTGAACTGCAGTTTTTACGTTATCATAATTCTTTTCAAATTCAAACTCTGGTGAATGCACTCCAATTATTACGAATCCTTTGTCAGCATATTTTGCATACCAGTCATTCAGATACGGTATTGTTCGGATGCAATTAATACAGCTATATGTCCAAAAATCTATTAGTATTACTTTACCCTTATAATTTGCAAGGTTTATTGGTTGATTGTTGTTTGGAGTGTTGATATAACCAGCAACCTGTGTCAGGTCTGGTGCCTTTTGAAACTGCGATTTATCAATATTCATGAATTTGCTCTTATCTAGATTTATTGTTATGGTATTTCCGACCTTTGAGGTTGCTGCAGAAATGACTTTATCTATTTTTTGTTGTTGTATTAGATTGGAGGATTTATTAAATGAGGGGTTATTAAAATAGATGGCAAAACCAACAATTAATGTTACAACTGCAATTGCCATAATTGCCGCGCTAATATTATCCTTATTTTTAAAAAAAGTCTGTCTAGTCATTAATCTTCAGAGCATCTCCTTAATTGTAATAGTAGTATTCTATCTTTGATTGTAGTTGATCGAAGTGTCATTTGGTCATCCCTCCAATTTAATTAACTGATCAGCAAGTGGTATATTGGATAACAAAGTCAATTGGTTTGTGAATAGAAGTATGCCAACTATTATCAATATGCTGCCCATAACTAAATTAAAATATTTTAAATGTTTTACCATTTTTCTTATTATTCCTGTAGCCTGAGAGAAAAATGCTCCCGTAATTAGAAATGGTATCCCTAAACCCAGAGAATATGCCAATAATGAATTATATGCTGCTCCAGGTTGTGTGGCCGCTAATGCAAAAGTACTCCCTAATATAGGACCTACACACGGAGTCCATCCTGCTGCAAACGCGGCACCGAATACAAATGATGTGATATAGCTCGTCTTGAATCTAGGTAGCTTGGTCATCTTCTTCTCAAAGTTTAGATTTCTCAATTTTGTTGAAAGTATCAAATATGCTCCAAATCCTACGATTACGACTCCTCCAATCATTGTTAATGAGTGCTGAAAACCACTAGCCCCGACTGTCGATACAAGTACACTATTTAGGATTACTCCGAGTACCGCAAATATCAAAGAAAAGCCAAGAACGAAATAAACCGTATTAAGAAATATGTTAAGTCTGGTTCGTCTTCCGAGAGTTATTGATGGTGGAGATGATGATTTTATTGCTTTAATATTATTAGCTGTTGTAGTGGCAATTCTTGTATTTCCTGTGGCTCTGCTTTCATCAATATTATTTGTTGTTACTGCTGGTTTTGTTGTTGAAGCATGATGATGATTATTATCATCATCGTCATTAGTTTCTAATCTTTTAGCTTCATTAGCGGCTGAACCAGAGAGATAAGATATAAATCCAGGTAATATTGGCAATATGCACGGAGATAGAAAAGAGGCCAAACCAGCTGCAGCAGATACAACTATACTTGCTTCATTTATCATTTCTACTAATGATCAACTCCTGATCGGATGGTCCTAAATATAACGAAATAAAATATGCTTGCATCAAGTCCATCAAGAAAAAATGACTTCATTAATATTAATACTTATTTCCAATTTCGTTCCAAATTATTTCTGATGGTCTTCAATATATTTAACTGGCTGGTGAAATCCAATTTTTGTTATGTCATATTTACACTTTGCATCAATTGTAATATGAGAAGAATTTTTTCCAAGCCTGCAGAGGTTTATTTCTATTTATTTTTCTGCCTTCAATAAAGAATAGGTCAGTGCAGTTGAAGATACAACAAGAAAGGAGAGGAATATGACAAGAACTGACTCCAATAATCAGATCACCTCCGCTGTAAATTACTTAGGAATTCTTGGTAATGTTCAGGATACTGTTTCACTAAATCAAGATTTACTTCCAATACATTGACATATTGTGGAGCAAAGAATAAGCCATTTGTTATTTTGTTTCTTTCTATATTAAGATTAATCAAAGTTTCTAGGACGTTGTGAGGTATTCCAGTTGACTTACTCACATTAGAAATCTGATTAAAAGCATTTTCAGGAGTAATATGTGGATCTACCGTTGAAGCTGAATCTGATGGAGGCCTTGAATGAAAGAACTTTGCGGATTTGAATTCTTGAGCTATCAATTTGGAACCTATAATTTTTCCATTTAATGTAAGTATGCTGCCAGTAGATTGATATGGCAAAGTATATTCTCCTATTAATACCAAGATAATAGGATATGCAATACCTGTTACCACTACCATTAATAACGTAATTCGAAGCGATGATGATAAATAATGAGTAAATAGTTCTCTTAGTGAAGATCTTGATATAATACTGTCTTTACTATTTGCCATACTATTCACCTCATAAATGTAGATAATAACACGTCGATAGCCTTTATGCCTATAAATGGTAGAACAGCCCCACCTACGCCGTAAATTAACATATTTCTTATAAACGTCTTCTGAGGTGGCTCAGCCTTAAACTTGACTCCTCTCAATGATAACGGTATAAGGGCGGGTATAATCATTGCATTAAATATCAAAGTTGAAAGTATTGCTGTTTCAGGACTCTGAAGATGCATTATATTTAACATTTGCAATTTTGGAATATTATTACCTACAAACATTGCTGGTAGGATTGCAAAGTATTTGGCTGCATCATTAGCAATGCTGAAAGTGGTAATTGCACCACGTGTCATGAGTAATTGTTTGCCTAGTTTTACAACTTTCATTATGTTAGAAGGGTCAGAGTCTAGATCTACCATATTTGCAGCTTCTTTAGCGGCTGCAGTTCCACTATTCATTGCTAATCCTACATCAGCTTTCGCAAGTGCTGGAGCATCATTTGTTCCATCTCCTACCATACCTATTACATGCCCTTTCAGTTGTTCTTGTTCAACTCTAGTTAGCTTGTCTGTTGGTTTTGCCTCTGCTATTACTTCATCAACATCAGCTTCTCTGGCAATAACTTGAGCTGTCAATTGATTATCTCCTGTAATCATTACTGTTGTTATGCCTGTGGATCGAACCTCGTTTAGCTTCTCTTTTATGTTCTCTTTTAGATTATCTCTGAGAACTACAAGACCGATTACTTCGTTATTTATTGACACGGCTAATGGTGTTGCACCATTCTTGGCCACTTCTTGTGCTTTCCATTTTATTTCTGCTTGATTTACATTTGGTCCTGCTAAATCAATTATCATATCTACTGCACCTTTTAGAATTTTAATTTCACTCTTTGTCTGCTCTAATTTTATTAGCAAGTCATGAACTCTACTTTTACTGGCACGTTCTACATCTCTTTCAATTTCTTCTATAGTCGGAGAAACTATTCCTTTTCTCTCATCTGTTCCGCTTTTAATACCCTTAGCATCATTATTCATGATACCTCTTACTAATGATCGAAATTCATCTTCCTGTTCTTTATTTAATATGGCTTCCTTACTTGGGATAAATTCAATACCACTGCATCTAGTTTCAGCTGTGAATTGAATGGATCTAGCTGGAATTATTTTTTCTAAAAGCGGCGGGACAAATTTCTTCTCTTCTGCAAGATCCACTATAGATTTGCCTTCGTGTGTAGTATCATGAATCGACGCTGCAAATGCTGCTTGACCTATATCTTTTTCCGTATATTCATTCATGGGTATGAATTCTACTGCACTTCTACTGCCCTCCGTAATTGTACCTGTTTTATCTAATATCAAAACGTCACAATCTCCAGCAGCTTCAATTCCTTTGCCAGATTTTGCTATGATGCTGTCCCTTCCCAATCTGGTTATGCCAGCTACACCTATTGCTGGAAGTAAAGCACCAATTGTTGTAGGCATCAGCGCAACTAGCAGTGCTACTTGTGTAGCGATATCTGCTTTATATCCAAGAAAATCAGTAAAAAATAAAAGGGTTCCTATTACCATTATGAAAATTAAGGATAGTCCTGCAAGTAACATTGATAAGGCAATTTCATTTTTAGTTTTTGGCCTAGTTGAACTCTGAATCAAACTGATCATCTCGTCTAGAAAGCTTCTGCCAGCTTCAGAGGTAATTTCTACTACTAACTTATCGCTTGCTACTCTGGTCCCGCCGATTACATGATCTCCCTCTTCCTTGAATACAGGATTTGATTCTCCTGTCATCATTGATTCGTCTACAAACGCTTTACCATCATTCACAAGACCATCTCTAGGTATTATTTCACCTGCATATACCATTACTTCGTCTCCTGGACTAAGACTAGTTGAAGTTACAGTAACTTCCTTCTCATTATTTATAATCTTGTGTGCTGATACCTCTTTTTCAAGGCTACGAAGAGAGTCCACCCTTGCTCTAGCTTGAGCTTCGGATAGTGATTCTGAAAATGTTGCAAACCAGACAGTTAAAATCAGTATTGTTGCAGTCTGAAAATATAATACTCTACTTTGATTTACGAATTCTATTGATATGTTGCTTGGAAGAAATGCAATGAGAAGGACGATTATAAAACCTACTTCTACTGTGAACATGACTGGATTATTTTTTGCTAAATATCGTGGGTCAAGTTTAGTTATAGAATCCAAAATTACCTTTTTACTTATTGATTTTAACGCACCTTTGACTTTATGAGTAATGTGATTATTCCCATTGATATTACTACTGTTCCTGCTATTGATATCGTTACTGTTATTAACTCCAGAGCCTTCAGCACCCAAAATTACGCTATTTTCATATTCCTTTTTATCAGATAGATTCATTTTCTTTTTAATATCTCTAAATAACTTCATTTTGTCATGTCACCTACCTAAGTGAAAATGGTCCTATTACAATGAATGGAAAGAATGTAAGAGCTGTAAGTAGAAAGGTTACTACAACTAATACTGTGATGAATACTGGTCCCTGTGTTTTGATTGGTTCAATGACTTCTCTTCTATCCTTTACTGTAAATGAACCTGCAATTGCTAATATCAGTCCAATTGGAACAAATCTGCCTAGAAAAATTACTATTGCAGTTGATATATTCCAAAATGGAGTGTTTGCCGAAGTACCAAAATAGTCAGAACCATTGTTTGCAGCTGCTGATGTATATTCGTACAAAGTCTGAGTAAATCCCATGGGAGTTATATGTTGTCCTGTTCCACCTGTACTTCCCATTATAGCCTGAGTACTCCCGGTTGCAAACGCAATTACAGTCGGTATTAATATTATAGCAGGATGACTCAAGAATACAAATACTGCCAATTTTACGTCTCTTGGACTAATTTTCATGCTTAAAAATTCGGGTGTTTTGCCTACCATCAGACCTACTACAAAAAGTGTTATGACAACGTACATGATCATAGTCATCATCCCTGTTCCAACTGCACCTGGAATAGCTTGAACAAACATTGCAATTAAGAAGGATATTATTGCATTCGATGACATTCCAGAAAGTGAAGAATTCACCGCTCCAGTATTTGTAGTGATAGAGATGGCATTAAAAAGCGTACTACCAAAATTTCCAAATCTAGTTTCTAATAGTGCTGGTCCACTGTTTGCACTAAATGCTAATATTAATAGACTGCCAAATGAAATAAGTATAGCAATCAATATCGACACACCTCTCCATTTGCCTATGAGCTTACCAAAGGCAATTAGAAACGACAAAGGAATTACAAACATCAAAAACATTTCGTACATGTTTGAAAGACCGGTAGGATTCTCAAATGGATGGGCAGAATTCACAACATAGAAACCTCCACCGTTACTACCAAGTTGTTTAATAGCTAGTAGAGAAGCTACAGGACCAACTCTAATATCTTGTTTGTTACCTTCCAGAGTATGTGCAGTTATAGTCGTATTAAGGGTTTGTGGAACTCCTATTGCCATTAGTACTAATGATGAAACTACCGCTACAGGAAGTAGTAGTGTTAATATCACTCTTATAAAATCAACGTAAAAATTACCTAAACCAAAGTTCTTTCTAATAAAGGATCGGATTAATGCAAAAGCGCCCACAATTCCTGATGCAGGAGCCACAAACTGCGTAAATGTAATGGCTATCATTTGTGATAGATTAGAGAGTTGCTGATCTCCGGCATAATGCTGTAGATTAGTATCAGTTACAAATGAAATTGCTGTATTAAATGCTAAATCTAGAGACAATCCTTTGAAGTTTTCGTGTGATGGTAAATAATTTTGAAATGTCAAGATCAAAATAATAAAAATTGCTACTACCATGTCCGTTAGAAAGAGAGCAAAGAAGTATTGCTTCCACGTCATCTGTTTGGTTGCATCAATTCCAACTAATTTATAAAATCCACTTTCTACTTTTGAAAGCGTCTTTTCCAGAGGTCTCATTTCGAAGGAAATCATTCTGGCAATGTATAATCCAAAAGGAATTGCCAGACCTAACGTTCCTATCATCAGTACTACTAGCTGTATTATTGTGTCCACATAGGTCACTCACTATTACTTTTTCGGTATATTCGCTTGTATCTAACAGATGAATAAAAACCTTATGGATGGACTGAATAATTTTAGTATTGAGACCATAAATGCTAATATTTATATATTATATAGTTTAAAATGTTAAAAGCATATCTTATAATTAAATAAAATATAAAACCGTGCTTATTAACTATTTTACTAATCGCAGTCAAGTTGCAATAAAAAAACACGAAGAATCATTACAAGTGCATCTAATTATCGTAATTACTTGATGCAGTTATCTATTTTTGTTTCTTATTTCTGCTTTATGCGTTACCATTGGCGTAAACTAAATGTATTACATGCAACTGAAGAGCCGTATGAACTATTATTTAAGTATTGATAACTTTATTTAGTTTATTCATGTAAAGATGCTTAAAAATAGTTTATACGATTATTATGTATTTATAGAACGCGGTGATAGGATTTTGTTTGAGTCGTTGTCCTCTTTAATTTGTTACTGTGGCAAGTATAAATAGTCATCTATTATAGATGTCTAACATATTGAGCAGCCCATAGGCAAATATTGATGCTTAGATAAAGATTTTGATCTTAAAAATCAGTATTTAAGTCTATTCAGTAATCTATTTATCTTGGTATACAATATGGTAATGTACAAAATAAGGGACCTGGTTGAACACTGCAATAATCTTCGGTGTTATAGTAGGTTCTGTCATAACATTGGTACTAATTTTTGGAAAAATAGTACTAGGTGTTGTATGGACAGGAAATGACAAGAAAGGATACGAAATTCTTCAAATTAGAAATCGAAATGCAGCTGCACAAAAACATCTGCGTTCTACACAGAATAGAAAAGGAATCTTTTCAAAACAAAACAAGGATAATCAAAAATCTGAAGCTAATGTAAATTCAGACGTACCGATAAAGACGGAATCAAAATCTAAATCAAAATCTCGAACTGTTCAATTTAAACTGTCATGTAACTTGAATGAATTAATAAGTAAACGAGTTAAAACAAGTGATTTGATCGAGATAGGAAATGTGATTGCTATTGATAATCAATCTATGACTGTGTTAGGTTGTAATAAACAACACAAGTATGTAATTCCTGATTATTATATCAGAGAATATGACGAAATCGATGTGTTGATAGACACATCGATTCAATATCTATATCACTACGAGATAGATGTAAAGCCACAACAAATTAGTGTTTAAACAAGGCTAAATAGCAATATAATATTGGTTTATTTGGTTACTTGATACATATAGGTTTTAAACACTGAATCTGGAAAAAGGGCTTTTCCTAACGTCTATGGAGAATTTATTCCATATTCATAGGCATATTCATACTTTTACTGTTTTGCCGCTCCTGCGACTGCGACTTTGTCGGCATTATCAGTGTCTTTTCTATCTTCTCTAGTCCTGTGCCATTTATTAATGTCCCATACATTTCATGAGTACTTGCATAGTGATTTTCTGTTTTGACTGTGTCTATAATAAGTCCAAGTACATGCTGCATTCCCATAAGATGTACTGTAATAGGAACCTGGTTGAACTTTAAGATGTCGTCGGAATAAATATTTCCAATTCCTGTTATTACCATATCGCCACCACCTATTATTACGTTATTTGATACAAAATTATTAATTGAATGGATATGAGATTCACTTCCATCGGGCTTTACCATAGTAAAATTAGCTGAAAAAGAGGCTTTAGGAGTTGAAACAGGAGTTGCTGTATTATTAGAAATTTGGTTATTCATATTAGTATTATTCTGCACTACAAGATTCCATAAGCCACCCTGTATCCAAGTTACTGAACCATTTTGTATTTGATTATTTGCAAAGTGACCTGACGCTTGTATTCCATTATCTTGTTGTTCAGACTTGGCTTTTTGTTTAATTAGTTCGATTATTTTTATCTTCGAGTTCACGGCATTATCAAGTGATGCACTAGCATTTTTAATGGGATATAGCGGAGATACTAATGAAATTGCCAACAGAGAGAAAATTAATGATAGAGTAAAGGCACTACTATTCCTGCACATGTACTTTCTTTTAGAATTGCGAGATACATTCTTATAAATATAGTATAAATATAGTAATTCTGTCAGTCATACCTTGATGAAAATGTTTTTCGTTAAATGTCTACAGCCTTTCCCTTATTTACTAACATGCTAAAAAATATAGTTATGGTTAGCATATACTTAGATTTTAGGTAAGGAAGGAAAAGTGGTATTATTAATCTCTTTTTTCGAATTTTCTTTTTATATATTCAATTCTTCCAGAATATTTTTGCTTGTATCCAGATAAACATCCTTTACAACAGAAAAATCGCTCATAATTTGCAAATTTGTAAACATGTGGAGTAGCAAAAATGGGATCCTTGCAAAATTCATAATCAAGTTTTATTTTCAATCCACTTTTTATTTTGAAGCCGCTACTTTTGTATTGCTGATTTGTCTTCATATTATTCTTGTAATCTTGATCTCCTATTCCTTTAGGATTTTTAATATCTTTATTTGAGATATCAAAAAAGATAGAAAATAAAAACAGATATGATTTATAATAATTGCTGCTTACTAAAGTAGAATAATAGCTTAACGATAATCTCATACGGATGCTTGAATATGTAATATACCCAATGATAGGATTCGTAGGAACTCTATTGGGACTTGAAACAGCCTGGCACTTTACAGCCTGTAAGATACCAAGTGACACAATAAAGCCTTGTATCTATAAACAGACAAAATTAGCTCTAGTTAAAGCCAAATAGCAAAAACTGCGTTGGAGATAACTACATGCCCAAGAGGATTCTCATTGTCGATGATGAATTTGATGTTAATATCGCAGTAGCGGAAGTATCGAAAAAATATGGATTCAAAGTTGATTCATATGAATATCCTCTCGTTGCTCTAGACAATTTCAAGTCTCGCTAACTTCCAAGTTTTGCGAATGAAGAACTGGTAAATCACATAAATGAAATTATCGACGACGGCAAGTCACTGATTATTGAATATAACTAGTGTCATATTGTTAGCACTGTCGATTATATGAGCAGCAGCGATGACGATATGAAAATGCTACAATATCTTGTTAAATTATATACTTCTTCATCAACTAACTGTTTATAGACAGCGTTTAGGATGTTACTATTCTTAGAACATTAACGTGATAGTTAATTGTCGTACTTATAGACTGCACTCTAATTCCATGTATTTACAGATTCGATTTACGACTTGACATAGACTTGCAGACAACTTGTCTTACTAATTACAATTGATATATACCTTATTAGATAGTCTCATACACAAAATACCTTGGTTCCTCGACCTCGAGAAAAGTGGTTCAAGTCTCCGAGTGATAAGTCTAAATGCTTAATTTGTAATGTCCAATTTGATAGTAGAAAGGACTTGATTAGGCATAAATACGAGACTCATGCACAATAAAAATCCTGGTTATTGTAACTGCAACGAATTTGAAAAAAAGGAGTTTGTTTTGTCACACAGTATCAAAAAGGAGAAATTCAAGTAGAATAATAATAAATCTGGTAAATAGAACGGTAGTAATTGCTCCGGATATAGCACTGGTATTATTAACCGTGCCCTACTTCATAGCAGTAATCGCAACTATTGTCTATACAAATAAGTTAATAAAAACTGGCAAAATAACGGCAGCAGCAACATCAAGTTCAGATAGCGAATACCCCGACAACGACTACGATAAACACAATGTCATGGATCTAATCGACAATAGTAATAGCGATAACGATAGCAATAGCAAAAGCATTGATAATAATAAACTATGGATCCAGACTATTGAGACTGTAGTATACAATTACGACCATCCTAACTCCTAATAAATAACTCAGAATCTGCCTACCCAAGCTAGATATACTTTCGAATCGAGCAAATAGTACGAATCGTCATAACTCAATCCTTGTAATACTAATTCTATTAACTACGGTAACAGGTATTTATACAGCGAATGTACCAACTGTATTTGCTAACTCCAGGCTCATAAAGCAAGATACCAAACAGAATACAGAGTGTGATACAGTAGGTGTTGCTAGTCTGGTATCAAATTCCTGTACCCAGAAAGCAGCAAATAATGTCAATAATGGGAAACCAAGAACTACTGGAATGGGAGCTTCAGGAAGTCCTCCAACTACAGGAACAATAACTGTGAGGAAAGTTTGTAGTCCAGACTGTGCCGGGTTTATATTTCGTATACTAGTCCAATATAGTCAAGGCAATATTATTATTCAAAATCTTGCGGGTGGAGAAAGTCAGTCAGTTACAGTAAATCCTGGCGACTTCGTGGTACGTGAAGTTTTTGTACCTCTCTCTTTTCTTCCTTCATTTTCAGGCGATTGTGTTGGCACCATTAGTGCTGGACAACACCTCACATGTACAATAACAAATACTAGGACATAATGACCAGATTTTAATTTATTTTTCCGAATAACATAACTTGATGTCTGTTTGTTATTATCGATTATTGCAATTGTAACGAATTTGAAAAGGCAGTTGAATATAATGATACTCGGTATTATCGACCTGAAGACGACAGGTTTAACACAGTGAAGAAGGCGGGTTGGTACAAGTATTCTATGGGAGACGCACGTCCGATTGCTAGTCTGGAGCCATTCAAGTATTGCCAATGGTGGTGTGCTAAGAAGTTAGCAATGCCTGAAAGCATTCATTAACTCCTGCCCAAATTTGGACAGTACTCTTTCCATACTTTTACTAGAAAGTGTTACTGTCAAAGGACTAAATCCTCGAGCACAAAGTTACTAGAGATATCACTAACGACATGACAGTATAGAAAACCTCCTTTTATAGACTCAACTATCGTAAAACGTCTAGCCAGAAACCTCCAATATAAAAACCTAAAAAGGAGAAATGTTTGTGCGATTCTCCTTATTCTCTAATTTAGGAGCTCATCAATCAGGTGCACAGACTATACAAGCAGGTCCATGAGGGGGTGGATTTGGAACAACGGACCGGAAGACGTGTGCCGGAGTACGAATACCTCCGACCGGTGCCATACTATGGTGAACAGACCTATTGTCACAAATGATAATTTGATATTTGCTAATATGTTAATAAATTCAATAATATTGCTACTGATTTGTGATTTAAAGTCTATATTGGAGATTTGTAGTAATAAAATATAAAAATAATATATTAATAAAGAATAATGCGTATATAATATTGACTGAATGTATTCAATCATGCGGTCGTGAATTAAGCTGCGTATAGCCTATTCGTAGGGCTGGATAATTGCCCCAAAGATATAGGTTAGCTGAATTCTGTCACGTTCGCATGAAAGTAGGTAACTAAAACAAGTAGATTGCTTTGTCCTTTCGCAAAGTGCATCATTTACATTCATATCGGACAATATGGCCAAAAAGATATTGAAAAGAAGAAAGTTCCACTAGTGATACGATAAGGTATTTTTTGGAATACTTATTTTTGAAAGCTCAAAATGACTGACTACTTAAAAGTATTTTCTAGTATTATTTTACTGTGTAGCGCTGCACAGTGCTGCACAATACCTGCTAAAACTTTTCTACTGCCTAAAAAATATTTTTTTATTTTTATTTTATATCTAGCTTTAGAAAAATATATGATAATAATATGTCAAAGCCTCAATGGATCTGTGCAGTTTGTGCAGAAGATTTTACTCGAAAATCTTCCGCAAAAAGACACTCGAACAATATCAACATTCATCATGAAAAGCCCAACATCGTTAGATACATCGATTACATCATAGCAAGGGTCAAGGGAGATTGCTCAAAGCCAATAATCCCTCCGCGTCTGCGAATGAGAAATACAAACAAGGTACATAAGCCACATAAACCAATGTTTACTCACGACTACCACAATGCATTGGATGCTAGAGCGATATCGCGTAGGGAGTTCGACCCTATCAGCCAATTAAATGTGTCTCAATCTGTGACGAAGGATGTTGATTCCAAAAACTCGTCCGCAGATTCAGATGCTCTTGGACAACAATTGTCCAACTCAAATTATAAATTACAAAGATGGCCTGGTGGTGGATCTCAAACTACTTTACAATCTAAATTTGAAGAGATTGAGAAATTATTAAGCTCAATTCGTTCGTCTGAAAACGTACATGCTATGTTAGCCTCTCTGGCTAAACAGGTCGTCTACGACGGCGGAAACGATAATGTTTTAGAACTATTTTTGACAAAAATTAGACCGATAACTAATCGATTACAAGCATTTGATTATCTATTACCTCCAAAAAGCTCAACCGATACAAATACTTCTGAACATGGGACATCACATCTAACATCTCGCAGTCCTTTTCAAGATGTAGCTGTAGATGAAGCTGCAGCAAAAAAGTTAGAGCAAATTAGACTAGTACTGACGCCTCATTGTCCACCGCAGTTTGTTATGAGGGTCATTACGGATTTAACAATAGAATTCAATAATACTAGAGATTATACTTTTCTAGACGAAGCATTTGAACGTCATTGTGCAAATATAAGACGACGTCCAATGCGGCAATAATGTATTTATTCGTTAGGGAATTGATGAATCTGAATTAGATATGGCGAAATCTGGATTTGTTATGTGCGTGAGCGCTTAAAGTAGATATAAAATATGACAGTAGTTAGCGTAATGACAAATGTACATTCCGTTATTGGATCGACTTTATATTGAGCTTAAAATTAGGTGTGCTAGATGAATGGATAGATTGAATAATAACTAAAAGCTGATCATCGGTTTTGAATAGACCTGGGCCTTGATCTTAGAAATCATTGATTATAAATACACTTCAAAGCTTAGTGATGTTTATGTTCGCGTTAGAAAGTTAATTATTTTAAATTGACTCAAGGATATCTCCAAAAAAATATGACTGAGCATAGTGGTTTTATTAAACCGATCTCTATATCGTCATCAAATTATTTGAATAAGCCTGTGATATCGTTGGATGGTTTATTGTTGGGATATGTAACAATAGAAGAAAACAATAAGATGATTATATCATCTGATGATGGTAATGGAAATAAGTTAATCATTCCCAGATGTAATGTATTCTCAGAAGATAGAAAAAATGATAATACGATTATTGTAGATATAGAATATCATGAAGCATCAAAATATAGGATATCTGAATTATGAGCAATTATTTATATTCTATAATTGTATCATTCAAAATTGAATTATTCGCTTCATACGATTTTCTATAACTAGCAGCTTACATAGTAAGGGAATTCCATCATTTTAATTAGCATAAACAAATAAAGATTTTCATATCACAAATATTTGAACTATTTCGTAGGTAAAACATCTTCAGAAAGACTGACAGACACAAATATAGACGTCATTAGATAGTTAGATAATAGTGTAAATATCATTTCTTACAGTAAGGTACGGGTAAGCCAGAATTCTTAAATAAAAATAGCGAATTTTTGTCATTCATGAATAAACAGATATCTAATCAAAAAACACACTTCACAGGTACGCTCCACAAGACAGTAACGATTGATGGATTCTCTATTTTTTATAGGGAAGCAGGGGAATCAATTAATCCAAAGATACTATTACTTCATGGCTGGCCTTCTTCCTCTCATCAATATCGTAACCTAATTCCAATCTTGGCCAAACATTTTCATGTCATTGCACCAGACTATCCTGGTTTTGGGAACTCTGATATGCCTAGTACAAGACAATTTAACTACACTTTCGATCGACTTTCTGAGATAATCGAAGATCTTTTGAAGACTATAGGATTTACACACTTTGGACTTTATATGCAGGATTATGGTGGACCTGTTGGCTTCAGAATTATATCCCGTCATCCAGACTGGCTCGAATGGCTAATAATACAGAATTCCAATGCCTATGAGGTTGGTTTTACTAATGCTTGGGATGGCTTTCGTAATGCACTGTGGAAGAATCGTAGACCAGAGACAGAGGATCCTCTATTCGCATTTCTACAATATGAAACTTTTAAACAAGTATATCTACATGGCCACAAAAATCCAGAGACTATTAGCCCAGATAACTGGAATATGGATTTCATGTTTATGGAGCGTCCTAATGCAAGACAGGTACAAATGGATTTGTTTTATGACTATCGTACAAACATTCCATTGTATTCGCAGTGGCAAAAATTCTTACGTGACCATCAACCTAAAACGCTAATTTTCTGGGGACAGAATGACATGTTCTTTACTCGAGAAGGTGGTGAAGCCTATCTGAAAGATCTGCCTAATGCAGAGATGCATAGACTTGATTCAGGACATTTTGCTGTTGAGGACTGTCTAAATGAAATCGCTAGTAACATCAGTCGCTTCTACTCCGAGAGAGTCTTCATAAGACCAGCTTGATAATTGTAGTAGCATGATAGCATAATAGCATTGTGAAATATTAAATATCAATCAACACGTGTTTTTAGTATCGTAAAGTACCTGTAAAGCACGTCTTCATTTTTATTCAAGTCTGGTGTGTGCTTACCAAGCTCTGACTTCAGGCCAAATAGTATTGCACTTATGTCAACTATTAGAAATATAGAAGAGACTATAATAACTTCTATCAAGTATTTGTGGTATGGGCCGTAAGGATTGGTATTATGTACATCTACCAAAGCTTCTCATCAAAAGGCTAGATCAATTTCTACAAACACCCAGGGCTAAGGGTATGGGCATGTCTAGTAAACCCG
>Ga0126370_10000215_pt1 | contig 21638 bp, 14 predicted proteins | sample PanSoiMetaPlot_3_FD_92586 | JGI IMG/M metagenome (GOLD analysis project Ga0126370, IMG submission 92586) | Tropical forest soil microbial communities from Panama - MetaG Plot_3 | ecosystem: Environmental > Terrestrial > Soil > Tropical forest > Bulk soil | place: Panama | collected 2016-02-17 | reverse complement strand
GTTCCTGATTTCCGCCGTTACGCCGTCGCTGAACCGTTCTGCCAGCGGGATCATCTTTTCAAACGCGGCCGGTGTCAGCACATGCTCTAAAGTCGCCCGCATCGCCGCGAGTGACAACGCATTACCCGCCAGCGTTCCGCCGATTCCGCCAACGTCACAGTCCTCGAGGGCAATCCGGGCGGAGATCCGCTGCGCCACCTCTTCCGTAACTCCGTATGCCGAACCGGGAATCCCGCTCCCAACCGGCTTTCCAAACACCACAAAATCAGGGGCCAGCTTCCATGCCTCCGTGCAGCCTCCCGGGCCCGCGCAAATCGTGTGCGTTTCATCCGCAATGAACAGTGTGCCGTACCTAAAAGCCAATTCCTGTGCAGTCTTCCAATACCCGTCTGCGGGCAAGATGATTCCGACATTGGTCATGGCCGGCTCGGCCAGCAACACCGCAACGTCCCGCTTCCTAAGCGCTTCTTCAAGCGCGTTCAAATCGTTGAATTCGACTACCCGCGTCGTTTCAGCGGGATTTACGGGCGGCCCGATATTCCCCCGCCGCGGACCGACCGCGCCTTCGTGCAGCACCGCGAACGTTTCGTCCACCGTTCCGTGATAGCAGTAGTTGTAAACCAGAATTTTCCTCCGCTGCGTGATCTCCCGCGCAATGCGAATGGCAAATCGGTTCGCGTCCGTCGCGGTCAACGCGAATTGCCAGTACGGCAGTCCGAATCGCCGCTTCAGCTCTTCGCCAACCCACAGGGAATCCTCCGTCGGCAGCATCAGCGTAATGCCTTCGCGCAGGCGCCGTGCTACCGCTTCCGCTACGACGTCGGGCGAATGCCCCGTCATCGCCCCGGTATCGCCGAGACACAGATCGACGTATTCGCGGCCGTCAACGTCGGTAAAGTGCGCGCCCTTTGCTCTCGCCACAAACACCGGAAAGGCTCCAGCCCACTTCTTCATCCAGTTCATGGGCACGCCGCCCAGCAGCGAACCCTGCGCGCGGGCATACAGCTCCGCGGACCTCGGATGCTCCGCCACAAATTTTCTCTCTTCGCGTTGTTTGAGTTCCTGCAGTCTTTCGCGGCTGATTTCACTCATCGTCTGAATCGCCGGCTCATCGCAGTTCGTGGATAATTTCTTTCGCGGCATTGGCGCCGCTCGCGCCGGTCAGCCCATTCCCCGGATGCGTCCCGTTGCTGCACATGAACAAGCCGCGCACCGGTGTTTTGTACCGCGCCCAATCGAGCACCGGCCGCATCGTGAAGAGCTGATCGAGCGCCAGCTCGCCATGAAACACGTGCCCTCCGGTAAACCCGTAGCTTTTCTCCAGATCCTCCGGCGTGATCACCTGCATGCCTTCCACAATGCTCGGCAGGTTCGGCGCATAGGGGGCCATGGTCTCAACCACTACGTCGCCCAACGCCTTCCGCCGCGACGACCAGCCCCCGTCCTGCAACTTGAACGGCGCAAACTGCACGTACACCGACAGCACATGTTTTGCGTCCGGCGCCAGCGAAGGATCGAGAACGGTTGGAATCGTGGCTTCAAGCCACGGCGATGTCGGGAATTCCCCATACTTCGAAACGTCGAACGCCCGTTCCAGATAATCAATCTCCGGCCCGATGTGAATTCGACCGCCCAGCGCTTTCAAGTACCCATCCTGCCCGATCGCATCCGCCAGAGAAGGAAACGACGGCAAATCGCCCAGTGCCAGGTTCACCTTGGCCACGGTTCCCTTCATGCGAACGTTCTTCATCCGCTGCGCAAACCGCGGATCGAGCTGCGTCGGATCGAGCAATGTAAAAAACGTCCGCTTGGGATCGACTGCGGAAACCACGGCCTCCGCAGCGATCTCCTCGCCATCGCGCAGCACCACCCCGGTCACCGCGCCGTCTTTCGTTCGAATCTGCTGCACCTCGGCGTCGGTGCGGATCTCCGCACCGGCCTGCTTTGCCGCTTCCGCCAGGGCGCGAGAGAAATTCCCCAGCCCTCCGCGCGCGAATGCCGCCGGGCCCACCGGATTCGCATCGGCGCCCGCCCGGAGCAGCAGCACCGCCGTCGACCCCGCCGACCAGGGCCCGAGCGAAGTGCCAAAAATCCCTCGCGCCGCAATCGTCGCGCGAATCAGCTCGGTCTCGAAAAACTCGGCCACAAAGTCCGCAACCGCCATCGGACCCCAGCGCAGCAAATCGAAAATTCGCTTTTTGCCAAGCCCGCGCACGCCCCGCCCGGTCTTGAACAGGTTCCACAAGTCCTCCGGAGTCGGCTTGTCGATCGCCGGAGGCGTAATCGAGCTCAGCTGCGAGAAAACGCCGGCAATTTCCTCGAGCGCCTTGGCGAATTGCGTGTAATTCTCCGCATCCTTCGCGGAAATCCGCGCAATCCCGCCTGCGGTCTTGGCCGCGTCGGAATAAAACAGCAGTCCCCGACCGTCGAGCGACGGAGAAAACACCCGCGGATCAGGATGCAATATCTGGCAATCGAATTTCTCTACCGCCAGGTCGCGCGCCACGTCGGCGCGCAGCGGTCCCAAAGTATGCGCCAGGCTCGAAACACGGAATCCCGGATGAAATTCCTCGGTCACCGCGCCGCCGCCCACCGTCTCGCGGCGTTCCAGCACCACCGGCTTGAAGCCGCCCTTGGCCAGATAGAAAGCGGTAATGAGTCCGTTGTGCCCGCCGCCGACGATGACAACCCTTTGTCCGAGCGGCATGATCAGCCCCCCGCCTGCGCCGGCTTGGCCGCGCGCGAGGAATTTCCACTGCCCGATCCGCCCTTCCACTCCTTCAAAATCACTTGGCTTGCGATCCGTCCCGGCGCGGCCATAATCCCACCGCCCGGATGGGTCGCCGATCCGCACATGTACAGCCCGTCGATAGGCGTTTTGTAATACGCCCATCCCGGCACCGGGCGCAAAAAGAAAAGCTGCTCCAGCGAAAGCTCGCCCTGAAAGATGTTGCCCTGTCAGCCCGAACTCTCGCTCCAGATCGAGTGGCGTCAGCACCTGCCGCCCGATAATGATCTTCTTCAGGTTCGGGATGTACTCGCTAAGCGTCTCAATCACGTTGTCGCCAAACGCCTCGCTCTGGTTGTCCCACGTTCCCTTCGCCAATTTGTACGGCGCGTACTGCACAAAGCACGACAGCACATGCTTGCCGGGCGGCGCTACCGACGGATCGGTCAAGCTCGGAATCACCATATCCACATACGGCCGTCGTGAAAAGTTCCCGTACTTGGCGTCGTCATAGCCGCGTTCCATGTACTCGACGCTCGGCGAAATGGAAAGAGCCCCGCGCAAGTGCGCGCCGTCTCCCGGCATGCACTTGAATTCCGGCAGCGCATCGAGCGCCAGATTTACTTTTCCCGATGAACCGCGGAACTTGTAGCGCTTCACTTCCGCCAAAAACTCCCCCGGCAGCTCGTTTGGCTCGAGGAATTTCTCGAACGTAAGGTGCGGATCGACGCTCGACGAGATCACGCTGGCACTGATCTCTTCCCCGCTCGTCAACGCCACCCCGGTGGCTCGCCCGCCTTTCACGATGATCTTCGCCACCCCGGCTTTGCAGTGAATCTCCGCGCCGGCTTCGCGCGCCGCCGCAGCTATCGCGTTCGAAATGGCTCCCGTCCCGCCCCGGCTGAAGCCCCAGGACCGGAAGGCGCCGTCGATTTCGCCCATGTAGTGATGCAGCAACACATAAGCAGTGCCCGGCGATCGAATCCCCAAAAACGTGCCGATAATCCCGGAAGCCGACATCGTCGCCTTCAGCACGTCGGTCTCGAACCATTGGTCGAGGAAGTCCGCCGCCGACATCGTCATCAGCTGAATCAGCGTGTAGCGCTCGTCGCTTGATAGTGACCGGAACCGCTGCATCAGAAAATTGAGCTGCATCAGGTCTTTCGGTCGGAGCGTCGTCGGGTCCGGCGGAATCATGCTCAGGATTGGTTTCACGAACCGGCACATCGGCGTCATCATCTTGGAAAATTCTTCGTAGGCCTCCGCGTCCACCCGCGAATGGCGCCGAATTTCCCGCACCGTGCGCCCGTGATCGTTCATCCGCCAGAGATAGTCGCCGTTCGGCATCGGCGTGAACGTGCCATCCAGCGGCAGGATTTCCAGGCCGTGGCGAGGCAGATCGAGTTCGCGAATGATTTCCGGCCGCAGCAGCGACACCACATAGGAGCATTCACTGAAAAGAAATCCGGGGATGATCTCTTCGGTCACCGCAGCACCGCCCAGCACGTGCCGGCGCTCGAGCACCAGCACTTTCTTCCCGGCCTTGGCCAGGTACGCGGCGTTCGTCAAGCCGTTGTGCCCACCGCCGATCACAATCACGTCATAGTGCTGCGCCATCTAGCCAAACTCCGCCTGAAAAGTCTTTCGCTGCGAGATTTTTTGCCGCGATGAGGTCCGCTCATTCTAACCGTCCGGCTCCGCAACGCACAAGCCGCCCTACTGAGGGCCGATCGAGCAGCCTTAGGCCGGGTCTATCCCGCCGCTCCTGTGCAAGGCCCGTTCAAGGAACAACCTCCTAGCCTGTCCTGACCCGAGGCGATGGCGCTTGAGGCCAGTTCCCCACAACCGTCCTTCGGTCCAGTAGCGCCACGCCGCAAAACTGATTACCCTCCCTGCATCTCGCCATAAGCAAGTTCAACTCTCCCGCTGCGAGGAGTGTCCGTATGTATTGCGAGCACTGCGGCCTGCAAATCTTCCCTAAGCACCCGGTCTGCACGCGCTGCGGCGAATCGCCCACCTATCAACTGTTTCAACTCGCCAGTCTATGCACCCTTTTTCTCGTTGTTCTATGCAACGGCCTGGTAGCCTTCCTCCTGCTTCCGCGTTTTTCGCACGCGCATTATGCGAGCTTCTACTTTCGCAGCTGGCTCTGGCTTACCGACAAGGCCGCCATCTACGGCTGGGCGCCCATTGCCGCAGGAATTTTGGCCTGGGACTACTTTGTGCGCCGCAAATCGCGCCAGAAAATCAAAAGCTGGCTGACCCGCAAGCTTCTTAGTTTCGTCTTGGTAGCGAGCGTGACTCCGGCGCTTCCGTGGTGGGTTCCTGCGGGGCAGCCTCCGCAGAATTTCATGTCGTTGATTCATACTTACCCTGGACTTCCTTCGGGCCTGGCGTGGCTGGCCATCTCGCTGGTCATCATCGCGCTCTGCAGCAATGCTGAATCTCGCCTCGCGCTGCTCGGCACCGGCCGCCTGCTGGGCGCCGTCAGCGTCGCTTCCCTCTTTGTCCTGCTGACCCTCACCGTCCTCGGCTGGTCCCTCGCCTCCTAAAGCCTCGAACCGCCCTCCAGCGGATTCCTTATTCCTGCGGCTGGCCCTCGAGAACCTCCTTTACGATCCTTTTCGCCAGCCTTTCATGCTCCGGCATTACGAACAGCTGCAGTCTTTCGCCTGCGAGAGCCCAGCGCATGCGGATATTGTTTTCCGCGATCCCCATCTCGATGGCTTCGCGAAAGTCCGGAGGATTCCCATCCCAAACCAGGCTGGTGGCATCTTCCGGATGCCAGTCCTCGTCTTGCACATAGCGTATGTCTTCTAGTGCTCCGGAATCGTCGGCTTTTAGAGCAACCTTAGGATCTTCGGGTTCGTCGTCATCGTCGGCGCTATCCGCCAAAACGGTCCCGCCGGTAATCTCCTTCGCGCGCTCGTAGTCGTCCTCTGCAACCCCGATCGCATACCTCTCCTCGTAGTGCTTGCCAAGCGATCCCCGGCTCTCCGCCACGCGATAGTGAATCCCGGCATTCTCGAGTTCGCGGCAGACGGTCGCGCACTCTGGCGCGCTGTTGCCAAGCCACACCGTCCGCAACGAACCTGATCTCGGGTCCTCTTGCGGCGGAGGCAACACCGGCACTACATCGCAGCCGGTCTCGTCGTCCGTGCCGAACGCTTCCTTCACCGCCAGCTCCGCCGCCTCATAGCGGGACGCCGGCACCCCGATCTCGTAGGGAACGTGGCTTGCGAAGTTGAACAGGTGGTCTTGCCGGTGGATGGTTTTGTGCGGTATTCCGGCTTCTTCCAGCAGTGCGGCAAGCTCCGTACAGATCCGCGCGTCCGCACCCTTCCAAAACGAGCAAAACGGGTCGTCCAGCGGATCGCCAGGATTGTCGTCGTCGCCCGCGGCGGGCTTGCGGCGGCCTGAAAGAAACGCCGCCAGCGCCGCCCCTGGCCGCTCTGCAACCAGGTCTACGTCGCAATCGGCACATCTTGTAAACCCCGGACGGTATTCCGCTCCACATTTCGGACAGTTCATGCCGCCAGCTTATAACAATCGGCTGAGCGAGGCGCCTCTGCTTAAAGAAGCGGGCCTCGGTGGTGCTCCCTGCATCGCCTGAGTCTAAGCGGCCACTTCGACAACCGCCCTCTTTTCAATGGATTGCAAGATGCGAAAGCGGCGCTGGGCGCCCGCCTTTAAGCACCACCTGAGTCTTTTCCCCTCGCTCTCGCGTATACCACACTGAGATGAGCTACTTCTTCCCGGCGTTGATCGCACCTGCTGCGGCCCCTGCCACGGCCCGGCCCGGCGCGGTATGCTTTTCCACCTGCATGCTCGATGACGCCCAGTCTCTGGCTCGTGCCCTCCGGCGCCGCGACCCCGACCTCCTCGACCGCCTCATCGAGCAGTATCAATTCCGCCTTTTCCGTTACCTTCTTCACCTCACCGGAAACCATGAGCGCGCCGAAGACTTCTTCCAGGAAACTTGGTTGCGCGTTTTGGAGCGCGGACATCAGTACGACGGCAAGTGGAAATTTGAAGCTTGGCTTTTCGCCATCGCGCGCAACCTGGTGCTTGACTGGCACCGCCGCAAGAAACCGCAAAGCCTTGAATCACTTGCCGGAACCGACGAAGATGCGCCGGCATTCGACGTTCAGGATGAGAAATCGGAATCTCCCCTCGAACAGGTCCTCCGCGCAGAAGAACGGGCCGGCCTCGAACTTTCTCTCAATCGAGTTCCGGCCATTTACCGCGAAGTTTTGCTGCTGCGTTTCCAGGAAGAGATGCAGTTGGAAGAAATCGCCACCCTTACCGGTGCGCCGATCTCCACCGTGAAGTCGCGCCTCTATCGCGGTCTTGAAGCGCTGAAAGGAGCCGTAGGGGCCGCCGTTTGAGGTGCGCGCTCGAGTCAAATGCCCGAATCTCTCCATCAACGAGCCAAGCAATTGACGGCATGGCGCCTGATTGAGCCTCTTTCCCGCGAGGACGAACAATGGCTCAGCGCTCATCTCGCCGCATGCGAAGCCTGCGCCGCCGCAGACGCTCGCACCAGTGAAGCGCTGTCGGCCTTGCGCGCGCTGCAAATCAACGTGCCGCGCAATCTGGCCAGCCGTACGCAACTTCGCGTTCGCCTGCGGGCGGAAGAACTGCGCGAGCAGGGACCGGCCAGCCGCCTCATCTGGGCCGTCGCTGCGATGTCCTGGATTCTCGGCTTGGCAACGGCGCCGCTGGTCTGGCGGGGCTTCGCGTGGCTTGGTTCACAGACGGGCACGCCCAAGCTCGTCCTGCAATTCGGATTTGTATTGTGGTGGGGCCTGCCTGCGCTCTTGGCGGCGGGAATTGTGTTGTGGAAGCGCGAGTCACGCGCACAAGGGGCTGAATAGAATGGCCGCAATCTCGCTGGAAAGTTCAGGACAACCGTTATGAGCACACCAGGTCAAGGTGTTTCGAGCGCGTGGAACGAAAGGATGCGCATGATCCGCCTGCGCCGCAAAAAAGAGCGGCCGCGCTTCCGCGAGGAGCTGCGCATTGTCCCGCGCTGGCTGAAGATTCTTTGCCTGGTGCTCTACCTGCTGGCGCTAGGCGCTGCCGTAACCGCCGTCAATGTCTGGCCTGAAGCCCGATGGCCCGAGGTTCGCGACAATGCCGCTGCTGCCACCCTGGCGATGATCGGCATGGTCACCGCCATAGCCATTGTGGTTTCTGTCTTTCTCTTCGTGCTGGGCTACGTCTATCGCGATGCGCGCCGCCGCAACATGAACGCGCCGCTTTGGACTCTGCTGGTTCTGGTGCTGGCGCCCTCGTCACTGATCATCGGGCTGGTCATCTATTTGCTCGTCCGCGACCCGCTGCCCTATCCCTGCCCGCGCTGCGGCGCGCTGGTGGGCCCGCGCTTCAACTTCTGCTCCAACTGCAAATGCAACCTGCACCCGAGCTGCCCCAACTGCAAACAGGAGATCGCGGAATTAGACAGGTTTTGCCCCAACTGCGCGTATGAACTCAAACCGGCCGAACTTCCGGGCGCTGGCTCGAACCCGATTCAGCAAGAGTGAAAAGAAAGCCAAAGTGAGTCGGAAGTATCGGTGTTCGGTCCGCAGCATAAGCAAACGAGCTAAACCGCTAAACGCCCGAATCCCATACGACTAGAAGCGTTCGACGGCAAGCGCGACCGCATTTCCGCCACCGAGGCACAGCGCCGCGATGCCGCGCTTCAGGTTGCGGCGCTCCAATTCATAAAGGAGCGTCACCAGCACGCGCGCACCGCTGGCCCCAATGGGATGTCCGAGCGCAACCGCGCCGCCGTTTACGTTGACCTTCTGCGGATCCAGGTGCAACTGGCGCGTCACGGCAATCGCAGCGACGGAAAATGCCTCATTCAGTTCGACCAGGTCTACGTCTTTGTCGCGGTCCCAGCCGGTCTTCTTCAGCAATTTCTCTACCGCCTCCACCGGCGCCATCATGACCCACTTCGGTTCGACGCCGCTCACCGCTTGTGCCACGACGCGTGCCAGGGGCTTCTTGCCGAGATTCAAGGCGTTGCGCTCGCTCGTGACAATCACAGCCGCCGCGCCGTCGTTGGTGCCCGGAGCATTGCCGGCGGTTACTGTGCCGTCCTTTTTGAAGGCTGGCTTCAACTTGGCCAGTGCTTCGAGAGTCGTGTCCTCTCGCGGCGATTCGTCGTACTTGATCACCAGCGGCTGGCCTTTTTTCTGCGGCACTTCAACGGGCAGAATCTGCGCTTCAAAGAAGCATGACTTGCGCGCGCGCACCGCTTTCTGGTGGCTTTCCAGCGCGAATCGGTCCTGCTCCTCGCGCGTGATGCCGTATTTCTCGGCGACCAGCTCGCCCGTCATGCCCATGTGGAAATTCTCGTAGGCGTCCCACAGTCCGTCGTGGATCATGGAGTCGACGAGCACCGCGTTGCCGATCCGGTAGCCGGTGCGCGCCTGCGGGAGCAGATAGGGACAGTTCGACATCGATTCCATCCCGCCCGCGGCAACGATTTCGCTTTCGCCGAGCGCGACCGATTGCGCTGCGAGCGCGACCGCTTTGAGACCCGAGCCACAAACCTTGTTGATGGTCATGGCGGCGATGCGGGGATCGCACCCGCCTTTGAGCGCGGCTTGGCGCGCGGGATTCTGCCCGAGTCCGGCCTGAACTACGTTGCCGAGGATGGCCTCGTCGATCTGCTGGAGATCAATTCCTGCACGGCGAGCGGCTTCCGCTACGACTTTGCCGCCTAGTTCGGGCGCACTGAAAGCGGCTAGGCCGCCCTGGAATTTGCCTATGGGTGTACGAACTGCGGAGAGAATTACCGGGGTTTCCATCGTGCCGCCTCCAATCCCTGATTATACCGCGACCCCGTTAGAGCGGTTTCGCCGTACCAGCCAGGCTTGCGGCCATGTCCCATTCGAAGAGTCGGAAACTCCGCCGCTTACGATTCGTCGGCGGAAGGACCGTAAAGGCCGGGCACGGGGACGTTGAGCATGCGCAGATAGACGGTCAACTGCGCGCGATGATGAATCATATGGTTCATGACCATGCTGCGCAGGCAGGCGATGCGCGGCATGGTGAAGATCTCCTTGCCGCCGGCGAGCAGGGTCCAATTCACGTTGAAGTCGGCGTCAGAAGCTTGGTTGAGCGCGCTGCGCGCTTCCCGCGATTCCTTGTCGAATGTGGCCAGAAGCTGTTGCGTGTTTTCAATCTTCGGCGGCTCATATTGCGGGCCGTCCACGGGTGCGTAATCGAGATTTTCCGTACCGAGCGTCATGGTGTACCAGCCCGGGATGGTGCCGACATGGTTGGCCAACCAGCCGAGCGTACCGGATTTGTCGTGCGGCTTCCAATTCCATTTTTCGCTGGGGACGCGCTCGAGCACCTTGCGGGTGCTGGCCATTTCCTGGTCGAATTCGGGGAGCAAAGACTGCGCGATAGACATAGAGCCTCCGAGAGTGTCGGTTCCGCGGCGGAAGGAACTATAGGCGAAGAAAAGGCGAATTGTCAAGGACGAATCGCGGGCCGCGAGTTCTAGAGCTTAGGGCGAAAAAGCAAGCGCCGGCCTCGACACTTCAAAGTAGAATGCGCGAATGGCACACGAACGCACCGATTCCTACCTGAAAGACTCGATTTCTCTTTTCCAGCATTACAAGAAACTGGGCGAGAACGCGATTGCACAGTGCCCCGACGGAGGCCTTTTTGCGACGCTCGACGAGGAGAACAATTCCATCGCGATCGTCGTAAAGCACATGACCGGCAACATGCGATCGCGCTGGACGGACTTTCTAACGAGCGACGGGGAAAAAGCGGATCGGAACCGCGATTCCGAATTCGAAGCTCCGCCGAAGACGCGGGCCGAAGTCCTCGATTTGTGGGACGCCGGCTGGAAGTGCGTTTTCCACGCCCTCGAGCCGTTGAACGAAGCGAGCATGACCAAGACGGTGACCATTCGCGGCGAAGAGCATTCCGTGATGCAGGCGATCAATCGCCAGATCGCGCACTATAGCTATCACGTAGGGCAGATTGTGCTGCTGGCGAAGCATTTTGCGGGAGCGAACTGGAAAGCGCTGACGATTCCGAAGAAAAAGTCGGCGGAGTTCAACGCCGACGTCGCTGCCGGTAAAAAATCACAGCGCTAGGCAAGGCGGAAACCCGACGAGGACCGCCAGCGAGAGGAGTAAGGCCATGTCCCCGAACCATTTCGAGCAGGATGCACCGGTGTCGCGGCGCAGGTTTCTTGAAATCGCGGCGAGCATCACGGCCATGTGCTCACTGCGCTCCGCTTTGTGGGCCGCAGAAGAGCGCGCGGGAATTCCCTATAAGACGCTCGGCAGCACCGGCGAAAAGGTTTCCGCGATCGGGTTGGGCGGCTATCACATCGGGCGGCCGGCCGATGAAGACGCGATTCGCATCATCCGCACGGCCATCGATGGCGGCATCAACTTCATGGACAACTGCTGGGACTACAACAATGGCGCCAGCGAAGTGAAGATGGGGAAAGCGCTGCGCGACGGCTACCGGCAAAAGGTATTCCTGATGAGCAAAATCGACGGCCGCGACAAGAAGACGGCGGCTTCGCAGATCGATGAATCGTTGAAGCGGCTCGAGACCGACCACATCGATCTGATGCAGATGCACGAAGTCATCCGCATGAATGATCCCGAGAAGGTGTTCGCCCCGGGCGGCGGGATGGAAGCCCTTAGCGAGGCCAAAAAGGCCGGCAAGATCCGCTACATCGGTTTTACGGGCCACAAGAGTCCGGACATCCATCTGCACATGCTGAAGGTCGCAGACGAGCACAAGTTTCAGCTGGACGCCGTGCTGATGCCGGTCAACGTGATGGACGCCCATTTCGAAAGCTTCGTGGGCAAAGTCATGCCGGTGCTGGTGCAGAAGAAAATCGGCATCCAGACCATGAAGCCGCTCGGCAGCGGAATGATTCTCGAAAGCAAGACGGTGACCGCTCCCGAGTGCCTGCGATTCGCAATGAGCCAACCCACCGATGTGGTCATCACCGGCTGCGATTCGCTCGAAATCGTTCGGCAAGCCCTTAATACCGCGCGCAATTTCAAGCCAATGAGCAAGGAAGAGATTGCCTCCCTGCTAGCCCGAACTGAAGCGGCGGCGGCGCAAGGCAAGTTCGAGCTATACAAAACCTCGACGGACTTCGACGGCACCACGCACAACCCGCAGTGGATGGGCGCCTGACGCTCTCGCGAAGCATGGAACCCGAGGCCTTGCGCCGGCCGTGACCTTCCAGGACCTGGCGCTGCGGCTCTGGCGCGATGACAGTCTCCGGGCTTGGTCTTTCCCAAGTTTACGGAATTATAGTAAGGTAGCGGGCACAGGAGAAGCCCATGAAGCCCGCCAGATCTCTCGTCGCCGCACTGATGCTGCTGGTTCCCCTCACTTGTCTGGCCACTTTCGCGCGGCCTCATCCGACGCCGGCCGAAGATGAAGTCCGCGACCTCGAACAGCGGGTAAACGCCGCCTACGAAGCCAACGATTTGCCGAAATACTTCTCGTTCTACTCATCGGACTTCTCCCAGTTTCTGCCAGAAGGCCGGACCGATCTCGAAGCCTACAAAAAGGAGTGGACGGCGTATATCGGCGAAGGCAACCGCGTGCAGAAGGTGGATATTTCCGATCTGCACATTCAAGTGGGGCCCAACCAGGACACGGCAATTGCGAGTTATATCCTTCACGTCCGGACCAAGTTGAAGGACGGGAAGATAACGGACGAGGACAACCAGGAATCGGACGTGCTCTTCAAGCGGAACGGGGAGTGGAAGATCGTGTTCCTGCATTATTCCGCTGCGCCCAAGAAGTAACAGCAGCCGACGCAGCTGCAAGAATCGTATCGTCTGTATCCAGGGGTGCGATGCGCGAAGCCGACGACAAAAGACTCGGAATGGACCGGCCGATCACGCGCCGTGACTTCCTGAACGGCATCGCGGTCGGTGCTACCGGAGTTGTCGCCGAATCGCTGCTGCCTCCCGGCGCTTTTTCTACGCCGGGGCTGGCCCGAGCCGCGCAGGATCAGCCCGGCTACTACCCGCCGGCGCTCACCGGCATGCGCGGAAGCCATGCCGGGTCGTTTGAAGCGGCGCATCTGGTTCGCGACGGCAAGTTCCCCGGCAAGGCTACGCAGGCCGCCGACAGCAAAGAGACCTACGACCTGGTGGTCGTGGGCGGAGGAATCAGCGGACTCGCCGCAGCGTACTTCTGGCGCGCGAAGAATCCGAACGCTCGTGTCCTCATTCTCGACAACCACGACGACTTCGGCGGGCACGCCAAGCGAAATGAACTTCGCGTGGGCGGTCGCATGCTGCTGGCCAACGGCGGCACGTGGGCGATCGAATCGCCTTTCCCTTACAGCAAGGTATCGCGCGATCTGATGGACGAGTTGGGGATTCAGCCGGCGGCGCTAGAGGCCAAATGCTACCGCAGGAACGTCTACAAGCATCTTGCGAGCGGCTTTTTTTTTGACAAGCAAACGTTCGGAGCGGACCGGCTGGTCGCACCCGCGCCGGGCGGAAGGCGCGGTGCAGGCGGCGCGGAGGAATGGAAAGCCTTCTTGGAGAAGACGCCGCTGTCGCCCGAAGCGCGCCGGGATATCCATCGCCTGGAAACCGAGGCCACCGACTACCTCCCCGGACTGACGTCAGAGCAAAAGAAGGACAAGCTTTCGCGCATCAGCTACAAGGATTTTCTGCTGAAGGTGGCGAAGGTTCACAACGACGTGGTTCCCTACTACCAGACCCGCACGCATGGGCTGTTTGGTGTGGGAATTGACGCGGTGCCGGCGCTCGATTGCTGGGTTCTGGCGCAGCCGGGTTTTCGCGGGCTCCAGCTGGAGCCGGGACCGCATCCGCGCATGGGCTACACGCCCCGGGGCTTTGCCGCGCCGAAGGAACCGTACGAATTTCATTTTCCCGACGGCAACGCGACGATCGCGCGCATTCTGGCGCGCAAGATGATTCCCGCCGCTGCGTCCGGGCACGACGCGGAAGACATTGTCACGGCAAAATTCGATTACGCGCAGCTGGACAAGATGGATTCGCCCGTGCGGATTCGCTTGAGCAGTATTGTTGTGGCGGTGAAGCACGCGGGCGAGGCCGCCGAGGCAAAACAGGTGGATATCACCTACACCCGCAGCGGGCAGCTCGCGAAGGTTCACGCCCGCAATGTGATTCTCGCCTGCTGGAACATGATGATCCCCTATCTGTGTCCCGAACTGCCGCAAGCGCAAAAGGAAGCGCTGCACTATGGAGTAAAAGTACCGCTGGTCTACACCTCGGTCGCGGTCCGCAACTGGGAGGCCTTCGAAAAGCAGGGCGTGTACAGCATTGCTTGCCCGGGAATGTATCACCATGAAATGAATCTTGATCTTCCGGTGGATATTGGCGGCTACGAGTCGCCGAAAACGCCCGATCAACCCATGTTGGTGCGCATGGAGCGCACGCCTTGTTTGCCGGGGCTGCCGGAGCGGGATCAGCATCGCGCCGGCCGCGGCGATCTGCTTTCCGCCCCGTTTGAAACGTTCGAACGCAGCATCCGCGATCAGTTCGCGCGCGTGCTGGGCGGCGCGGACTTCGATCCCGCGCGGGACATCACCGCGATCACTGTAAATCGCTGGCCGCACGGCTACGCTTACGAGTACAACTACCTTTTCGATCCGGAGTGGCCGGCCGGAGAGAGCCCCAGCGAGATTGGGCGGAAACGATTTGGCCGCATGGCAATTGCAAACTCCGACGCGGGAGCGGCGGCATATACGGATTCAGCGATCGATCAGGCGTGGCGTGCGGTAGAAGAGCTGCATAACGCTTGATCTGGCGCTGCCGGGAAAGCCCTAGACTTGCATGAGCGACATCCAGCGACACTTTTGCTCCGACCGCGAATTGGGAATGGGCCGGGCCATTCCGCGGCGCGATTTTCTCAACGGCGCGGCGATGGCCGTCGGTGCGGCGATCGTCCCGGGCGGCTTGCAATCGGCGGGTGCAGCGAACGACGAACCGCAAAACCGCGGCGGTTATGATCCTCCCGCCTCCACCGGGCTACGCGGCAGCCATCCCGGGTCCTTTGAAATCGCGCACAGCTTGCGCGACGGAACGTTCTGGAAAAATGCCGGCACGCCGCGGGCTCTCCCGGAAAAATACGACCTCATCGTCGTGGGCGGCGGAATCAGCGGACTCGCCGCGGCGCACTTCTTCCGCGAAAGGGCCGGCGGCAACGCGAAGGTCCTGCTACTTGAAAATCACGACGACTTCGGCGGGCATGCAAAGCGCAACGAATTTCACTTGGGCGGGAAATTGCAGCTGCTGAACGGCGGCACGATGCTGATCGACAGCCCCACGCCCTATAGCGCCGCGGCCGCCGGGCTGATGAAAAAGCTCGCAATAGACGCCGCACTGCTGGACAAGCAATGTACCGAGCATGGTTTTTACGCCTCGCTCGGTATGGGCTCCGGCGTTTTTTTCGACCGTGAAACATTTGGCACCGACCTCCTGGTGAAAAGCCCGCGCGGAGAGGAAGACGGCGCCCGAGATTCGCAGAATCTCGAAGAGCACTGGCGCAAATTTCTGTCGAACTCGCCTCTAACGGAAGCGGTGCGGCGCGACATTCTCCGCGTCGAAACCGAGGCCATCGACTACATGCCTGGTCTTTCTTCGGCCGAGAAGAAAGACCGGCTCTCGCATATGAGCTACAAGGATTTTCTGCTACTTGTCGCCAAAACGGATCCCGGGGCGGTCGCGTTTTACCAAACACGAACCAATGGCGAGTGGGGCGTGGGAATTGACGCGGAACCAGCGCTCGATTGCTGGGCGCTTGGATTGCCGGGATTTCAGGGAATGAAACTTGAACCGGGCGCGGCGCCGCACATGAGCTACTCGGCTGCGGGATATGCCAACGGCGGCTCGGATCGTTTTCATTTTCCGGATGGCAATGCTTCGATCGCACGCTTGCTGGTCCGCAATTTGATTCCGGCTGCGGTTCCGGGCAGTTCGGTGGAAGATGTGGTCACTGCGAATGTGGACTACGCCCGATTGGATTCCCCGCAATCTCCGATTCGCATTCGACTCAACAGTACGGTGGTAGGCGTGCGTAACGTTGCGCCCGGGAATGGCGATGCGGGGCAGGCAATGGAAGTCGAGGTCACTTATGCCAGCGGGACGGACCTTCACTCGGTGCGGGCGCCCGGGTGTGTGCTCGCCTGCTGGAACATGGCGATTCCCTACTTATGCCCCGACCTTCCGGAAAAACAGAAGGAAGCGCTGCACTATCTGGTGAAAGTGCCGCTTGTCTACAGCAGCGTCGGCCTGCGCCAATGGACGGCGTTCCGGCAGCTGGGCGTATCGAACATCCAGTGCCCGGGCGCTTACTGGAATTCCGCCGGCCTGAACTGGCCCGTGAACATTGGCGACTATCGCAGCCCCCGTTCGCCCGAAGAGCCCTCGCTCCTGCACCTCAGCCGTACGCCGTGCAAGCCGGGTTTGCCGGCGCGCGAACAACACAAAGCCGGCCGCTTGGAATTGCTGGCCACGGATTTTGCCACCTTCGAGCGCAGGATTCGCGACCAGCTGGCCAGAATGCTCTCGCCCGGCGGTTTCGACCCGGCACGGGACATCGCGGCGATTACCGTTAACCGCTGGCCGCACGGCTACGGCTACGAATACAATCCGCTCTTCGACCCGAATTGGCCCGAGGGGCAAGCGCCGCATATCATCGGCCGGCAAAAATTCGGGAAAATTACGATCGCTAACAGCGATTCCGGCGCGACCGCGTACACAGACGTGGCCATCGACCAGGCCTACCGCGCGGTCAACGAATTGTTCCCGGCCTAGTCCGACGGCAGCGCGATTTGCACATGCTGCGCGCGATTGACCCCCTGCGCGCTGGTAAGGATGTATCGCCCGTGTCAGCCGCAAAGTCGGAGCCCATGCCGATTCTGCGCCTTCTCCCAGCCGCTCGCGGGATTGGTTGTCGCCCGGCCGGCGAAAGTTTCATGCATTTCTTTCCGCGCCATCCTTCGCCAAATTTCCGTTACCGGGAGGCTCCTCAGGTATCCTATGCTCTTTACCGCTTCATCCAATTCCACCGGCCGAGGTCGCCGCATGCCGAGACTGCAGACGCGAGAAGACATTCGGCTCGAAGACAATCGCACTCGCAAAGAATATTGGAAACGCTGGGGGCCGTACCTCTCCGAGCGCCAGTGGGGCACGGTACGCGAGGATTACAGCGCGAACGGAACCGCATGGGAGTTCTTTCCGCACGATCATGCCCGATCGCGCGCCTATCGCTGGGGTGAAGACGGCATTGCGGGGATCAGCGATCGGCACCAGATGATCTGCTTCGCCTTGGCGCTGTGGAACGGGCGCGATCCGATTCTGAAGGAGCGCATCTTCGGACTGACAGGCAACGAAGGCAACCACGGGGAAGATCCCAAAGAGTACTACTTCTATCTCGATTCCACGCCGACGCACAGTTATATGCGGATGCTCTACAAATACCCGCAAGCGGAATTCCCGTACAGTCGGTTAGTCGAGGAAAACCGCAGACGGGGCAGGAGCCAGCCGGAATTCGAACTGCACGACACCGGAGTTTTCGACAACGACCGATACTTCGACGTCTTCGTTGAATATGCGAAAGGCGGTGACGAAGATATCTTGATTCGCATCACGGCCTGGAACCGGGGGCCGGAGGATGCAACGCTGCATTTGCTGCCGACGCTGTGGTTCCGCAATACCTGGTCCTGGGGCAACGATCTCAGACGGCCAACCATACGGCGGTCGAACCCTTTGGATGGGATCCTGACGGCAGAACTGCAGCATTGGCAGTACGGGAAGCGCTGGCTGCTCATCGAAGGGCAGCCGGAGCTTTTGTTTACGGAAAATGAGACGAATCATGCCCGTTTGTTTGGCACGCGCAATCGCTCGCCCTACACGAAGGATGCCTTTCACGACTACGTCATTCATCACAACCATGCCGCCGTGAATCCGGAGCAGAGCGGTACCAAAATGGCCGCGTACTATCGGCTCGAAATACCTTCCCGCCAGTCCGCAACTCTCAAATTGCGGCTGACCGATATCGAACCGCTTGCCGGAATTGACCCTGCGGTTGGGCAAGTGGGAATTATCACCTCCCCCGGACACGAGGAGCGGACCCAGGAAGTTCCCGGAACCAACGACTTTGTCTCTGGCTTCAATCGCCTGTTCGAACTCCGCATGTCGGAAGCGGAAGAGTTTTACGCTTCGCGCATTCCCGCGCATCTTTCAAGCGACGCCAAGAACGTAATGCGTCAGGCCTATGCCGGGATGCTATGGTCGAAGCAGTTCTATCACTACGACGTGAAGACCTGGCTCGAAGGCGACCCCGCGGGGCCACAGCCTCCCAAAGAACGCTGGCACGGCCGCAACAAAGACTGGACGCACCTCTACAACGACGACATCGTGTCCATGCCCGACAAATGGGAATACCCTTGGTATGCGGCTTGGGACCTGGCTTTTCATTGCCTCCCGCTGGCGATTGTTGATCCGGACTTCGCCAAAGAGCAGTTGATCCTGCTTTCACGCGAATGGTACATGCACCCCAACGGCCAGCTTCCCGCCTACGAGTGGGCTCTTGGCGATGTGAATCCGCCGGTACATGCCTGGGCCGCCTGGCGCGTGTACAAAATCGAGCGGCGCATTCGCGGCGTCGCCGACCGCGCATTCCTCGAAAGAGTCTTCCACAAGCTGTTGCTGAACTTTACCTGGTGGGTCAATCGCAAGGATCCCGACGGGGCCAACATTTTTCAGGGTGGCTTTCTCGGCCTCGACAATATCGGAGTCTTTGACCGCTCGGCTCCGCTTCCGACCGGCGGCCACCTCGAGCAATCCGACGGCACCAGCTGGATGGGCATGTATTGCCTCAACATGCTGGCCATGGCGCTTGAACTGGCCAAGGACGATCCCGCCTACGAAGACGTCGCCAGTAAATTCTTCGAACACTTTGTTTATATCGCGCGTGCGATGAACGACTTCGGTTCCGAAGGCGTTTCCCTTTGGAATGAGGAAGACGGCTTCTACTACGACGTCCTGCACTTGCCCAACGGCGAAGAGCACTTCTTGAAAATCCGCTCCATGGTAGGCCTCATTCCGCTCTTCGCCGTCGAGACGCTGGAGCCCGAAATCATCGAGCGCCTGCCCGGCTTCAAACGCCGCATGCAGTGGTTCATCGACAACCATGCCGACGTTCCCGAGCACATCGAAATGACGCAGCGGTCGGCGCGCGGCGTGCGGCGCTTGCTGTCGCTGGTCAGTCGCAAGCAGCTGAAGCGCGTGCTCGCCCGCATGCTGGACGAAACGGAATTCCTCTCGCCCTTCGGGATCCGCGCCCTCTCACGCTATCACTTGGACTATCCCTACGAGGTCTATGTGAATGGCAGCACCAATCGTGTGGACTATGAGCCCGCGGAATCTACTACCGGGCTTTTTGGCGGCAATTCGAACTGGCGCGGGCCCATCTGGATGCCGGTCAATTATCTGCTGATCGAATCGTTGCAGAAGTTTCACCATTACTACGGCGAAGACTTCAAAGTTCCCTGCCCGTCGCGCAGCAAGGGCGAATCCGATTTGTGGCAGGTCTCTACGGAACTCTCCCGTCGACTGTGCCGCATTTTTTTGCGCGGCAAGGACGGCCACCGTCCGGCTGCGGGCGGACTCGACTTTTTCCAGAACGATCCTCACTGGCGCGAGTTGCTTCTCTTCCACGAATACTTTCACGGCGACAACGGCGCCGGCATCGGCGCGAACCACCAGACGGGTTGGACCGGCCTGGTCGCGAAGCTGCTGGAGCAGAGCGGCGAATAGAGCAGAATGCCCGCACCGCGCAAGCCCGGAAGCAAGCGGCCAGCACTGGCCGGAAGATCGAAAGCCACAAGAGCGGGAATCTTTAGGCAGAGTGCGCTGATTCGCTTGGACGCCACGCTGTGCAGCAACCTGGTTGCCGCCGAACAACGCGAATGGCTGGTGACGAACGGTATTGGCGGCTTTGCTTCCGGGACAGTGGCGGGTTCGGCGACTCGACGCTACCACGGCTTGTTGATCGCGGCCCTTGATCCGCCCGCAGCGCGTACCCATTTGGTGGGGGGAATCGATGAAGTCGCCCGTATCGGCGGGCAGTCGTTCGAATTGGCAACACATCGCTGGCAGAGCGGCGCCGTCGCTCCCGAAGGCTACAAGAGCAGTCAGGGCTTTTGCCTCGAAGGCACGATTCCCGTGTGGACCTACCAAGTCGGAGCGGCCCTGCTCGAGAAGCGCGTCTGGATGCGGCATGGCGAAAACACGACCTTTGTGCGCTATTCGCTGCTCGAATCCCCTTCACCGCTTGAGCTTGAACTCAACATCCTCGTCAACTATCGCGACTTCCACGCTTCGACCCACGCCGGCTACCCCCCTAACGACTGGCACATGCGCATTAGCCAAGTGCAAGATGGCGTCGAGATCCGGGCCTTTGACGGCGCCGTGCCGTTCCAGGTGAAGGCGGAGGTGGCAGCCTGCGCGCCACAACACATCTGGTACCGCGATTTTTTCTTTCCGCTCGAGCGCGAACGCGGTCTCGACGATCACGAAGACCAACTCCTGGCCGCGGTTTTTCGGGCGCGTCTTGAAAGCTCAGAAAGTCTGAGCGTCGTCTGTTCGACTGCCGCAAATTCCGCACCGGACGGCGGTGCGGCGCTCGAGGAAGAGCGGGCGCGCCAAGCCGCAGTTCTGGCCGCGGCCAAGCCGCTGCTCGAACCGTCCAAGCAAGCGCCGGATCGCCGTCTCTCGCAGCTGGTCCTGGCCGCGGATCAATTCATTGCCTCCCGCTCGCTGCCCGGACAGCGGGACGGACGTACCATCATTGCCGGCTACGGGTGGTTTGGCGATTGGGGACGCGACACCATGATCGCTCTTCCCGGACTGACTCTCTCAACCGGCCGACCCGAAATCGCTAAGCAGATCCTGCTGGCTTTTTCCCGCTTCGTCGATCGAGGCATGTTGCCCAACAACTTTCCGGACGCAGGCGGCGCCCCCGAATACAACACGATCGACGCCACGCTCTGGTACTTCGAAGCCGTCCGCCAATACTTTGCCGCCACAAACGATATCGCCACCCTCAGAGTGCTCTTCCCCGTTCTCGCCGAAATCATCGAAGCGCATCTCGCCGGCACGCGCTACAACATCCACGTCGATCCGGCCGATGGTCTTCTGTACGGCGGGGGACCCGGGGTCCAGCTTACCTGGATGGACGCCAAGATTGGCGACTGGGTGGTTACCCCGCGCACGGGCAAACCCGTTGAAGTGAACGCCCTGTGGATCAACGCACTTGAAAGCATGATGGGCCTGGCCGAAGCATTGGGACAATCGCCAGCGAACTATGAACGGCCTTCCGTACGTGCCAAGGCCAGCTTTTCGAAGTTCTGGAACCCGCAGCGCAACTGCTGCTTCGACGTGCTGGACGCGCCGGGAATCGGGAGCGACTCCGCGCTTCGTCCCAACCAAATCTTCGCCGTCTCGCTAGGCGCGAATGTGCTAACTTCCGCCCAGCAAAAATCCGTTGTCGACGTTTGCTCGAGCCAGTTGCTCACCCCTGAAGGCTTGCGCAGCCTTGCCTCCGGGGAACGCGGTTACACCGGCACTTATTCGGGCGGTCCGCGCGAGCGCGACGCCGCCTACCATCAGGGAACCGTCTGGGGCTGGCTCATCGGCCCATTTGCTTTGGCTCACTATCGCGTCTATCGCCACCGCACTGCCGCGCTGGCCTTTCTAGAACCGTCGCTGAAGTCCCTCGACACCTACGGCCTCGGCACCCTCGCCGAAATCTACGACGGCGAACCACCCCATCACCCGCGCGGCTCGATCGCGCAGGCTTGGAGCGTCGCCGAACTCCTGCGCGC
>Ga0126370_10000214_pt1 | contig 21646 bp, 20 predicted proteins | sample PanSoiMetaPlot_3_FD_92586 | JGI IMG/M metagenome (GOLD analysis project Ga0126370, IMG submission 92586) | Tropical forest soil microbial communities from Panama - MetaG Plot_3 | ecosystem: Environmental > Terrestrial > Soil > Tropical forest > Bulk soil | place: Panama | collected 2016-02-17 | reverse complement strand
GGGGGAAGATCACGGCCGCTGCTTGGGCCGAGTTGTGCCAACCTATAGCGGCGCGGCTGCGCTCACTCCATAGGGTTGTGTGGTCCGTGTCCGCCGCGAGGCCGCTTCATACGCGGCGGCGAGACGTGGCGATCCTCCGCCGGGTTGAACGGCGGATGGTGCGCGAACGGAGACCACTGATCGAGCATCCGCTTGACCGTGCCGGACATCGGCACCGGGAGCGGAGACTTCGCGGGGAGGAACGGCTTCGGCTGCTTCATTGCGCGGGCTGCTGCTGTTGATGCTGAACCGGATGCTGCGAGAGTTGGTTCATCATAAACGCCTTCAGGAAGGCTTGCGTCGCTGGCGAGAACCGCGCCCAACTCTGCCTGCTCGCCTTCTGCATCAGGTCTTTGGCGATGTCCGGGTTGTTCAGCCCCTCGTACACGAACCGCTGCGTCATTTCGCGCGGCGACTCGTACATCCGTTGCAGGACTTCCATAGCCATGCCGCCCGCAGCCCCGCCCTCTACCGCTGGCAAGATGCCGCCAAGGGACGTGTCGCCTAGGACATAGCCTAGGCCAGCACCAACACCGACGCCAGCGACACGCGCCACCCACGGACTCATAAACACGTCGAGCCACGTCCGGCCGCTCATTATGTTGCGCCAAGTGTCGCTTCCCGGCGTCCGGCCGCTGGTAGTCGCGGCATTGATGCGCTCCGCCAACTGGCCAAGCCTGCGCAGCCCCGCCAACTGCGCTGGCGTCCCAATGCCGGACCTTTCCAGCATCGGCAGGTTGCGCGTGATCCATTGATCGAGCGCAGCGTAAGCAATGCGCGGCTGACCCCGAATGTCGGCCCCGGCCTGCGACGCCCGCTCCATCATCTGCGACATCAGAAAGTCCCAAGTGTTCTGGCGCAGATCGTTCATCACCGGCCCGATGGTCGCCGGGTTGTATTTGCCCGCTCGCTCTGCGGCCGACAGCCGCGACCAACTGCTTTTGATGTCATCGAGGAACTTGGTCAGGTTGGTGATGCCGCCCGGCTTCATCACGCCGTTCTGGAAGTCAAAGAACTTGTCCAGCCCGACGCCCTCTGTCGCCGTGGCGTTGCCGGACGAGTTGCGCCTGAAGATGTTCTCGAAAGAGTCGTGGTTCAGCACCTCCGCCTCTTGCTTGGTGAACGCGCGGGACGCCTTCATGTCCCGCACAAGTTCGGGATCGGGCCTGATCGCCCCGCTCATTTCGGGCGTCGGCCGCAGGATGCCATTGGCGTCACGGGCAAGGATCGTACGGCCGGTGGGGATGCCGGGCGCGGCGACGCCGACCACCTCCGGCGCTCCCCACAAGCCCTTCTCTGCCGCTGCGGCGAGTTTGCGCGCAGCCAAGCGTACGTCGCCGGGCGCGGAGGGATCGCGCGCGAGCCGCAGGAACCGAGAGCGGATCGAGTTGATTTCCTGCGCAGACATCTTCGGGGCGAAGTCGTCTAGGTCGCGCAAAATGCGCGGGATCGTGCCTTCTTTCTCCGCCGCGTCGGCGAGACCGGCTTCCGTCCTCTTTATGTCGCTCCACGCATCCCCGACCATCTTCTTGCTGGTACTGGTCGAAATCGTGGGCTTGGTCAGGCTTGGCTTGTTCCACACCCGCTCTTCTTCGGTGCGGATGATGTCGCGCGCCTGCTTGATCCGCCGTTCGGCTGCCGTCGATGCACGCGCCGACTCAACGGTCGGATGTTCGGTTGTTGGCGTGCTTGGAACGGCATTGCGTACCTGCTGGTTGCGATCCGCAATCCGCAGTTCGTCTTCCGCTACGAACTTTGGCTCTTGCCGGACGCCTCCGGCGAACCGCTCAAATCCAGCATTGCCAGTCGCCTCGCCCGTGGTCTGTTGGAAGCCGGGAACCGGCGACGGCCTGACGGTGGTCGAGCCGCCGCCAGCCACCTCTTTCAGAACTTGGCCCGCCTTCTGTTCTGCGAGTGACTGCGGTCGGAAGGCGTTGATGATGTCCCTGCCGACCTTCACCACGGCCTTCACAGCAGGGGCGGCGACTTCGGCGATTGGGCCAAGGAACAGCCCGGCTTCGGCGCCCTCAACGCCCGCTTGCGCACGCTGCGCTAGGTTGCCTTCCTTCTCGCCGAAGCTGCTGACGCCAGCCTGTACCGTGCCCGCACCGATGTTGCGGACTGCCGTTTGCATTCCTTCGGGGGAGAATAGCGATCCCTCCCGCGCCTTGTACAGCTTGCGCAGTGTGAGCGCCTGTTCCACGTCGCCGCCAAGGCCAGCATAGCGAGCCGTCTGCGGATAGTTGGACTCGAAGACCTTGCGGTTGCCGCGCAGTTCCGCAACGGCTTGATCGTATGCCTGCGAGAAGGGAATGCCTTCTTCGAACGACTTCTTCAGCGCCGGGCCGATCGGGAGAACCACTTCATCGAAGCCGGAATAGAAGTGGTGCATCGCTTCAGAGACGGCGCCTTTGATCGGTCCGTACGGCTGTACGAAGTCCCAAAGCCCCTGATACCAAGGTTGGTTGCGTAGCTCTTGCTCTGTAGTCGGCGGCTTCTGCGCAATCTGCTGCGTCGGCGACGGCGGCTCCGTTGATGGCGGCGGAGGCGGCGTTGCCGGAGGCACGGTCGCCATCACGTCAGCCGAATCGGCTTGCGGAGCAGCGGGCGTCGCGGTTGCGGCGGCGGCTGGCGCTGCCGGTGCTGGCGTCGTGGCAGGCGCGGCGGGCTTCGCGGCAGGCGCTTGGCGCGTCACCGTCAGGGTGGGGATGTTGTCTGCGCCTTGCTGCGGCGGCTGCGGCTGTGCTTGCGGCTGCGCCTTCAGAGGCACGGTCGCCATGATGTCAGCGGGATCAGCCTGCGGGGCGGCGGCGTCGAGCGGCATCGCGTTTAATCCGGAAATTCACTAGCGGTGCGGACTTGCCCAAGGCTGTCTTTGGCGGTTCCCATGCTTGGGTCGGCGCGTTTGATGATGCTGTAGACGGCCCGTTTTTGGGGATCAGTCAGCCCGCGCGACCATTCTTTGTAGTCGAGACCGGCCATCGCCATCGCGGCGGCGTTGTAGGCGATCGGCGAGTTCGGCTGCCTGTCGTTCAGCCACTCATCTTGGAAGTCAGCCAGCGGCTTGCCGTACTCGTGCTTGGTGCGATCCGCGTTGAAGTACCCCTGCCGCTCGCCCTGCACCCGTTTTGCCTCACGCGCGTAGTCTTCGATCATCTGACTCATCGCCAATGACCAACTGGCCATCGCTTGGATCGCCTGCACTGGCATGTTCGGGTTCGGATTGGCCCTTGCCATGAACTGCGTCAGCATTGCGCCGATGCGAACGCTGGAGCCGGTCGCCTGACCGAGCGCCGTTTCCGCATTGGTCACGTTCCTCTGCATCAGCTTAATCATCTGGTCGGTATTGGAGACCGTAGCCTGCGCCTTTTCCAAACCGGCACTGTCTTTCAGCCATTGCTGCACCTGATCGGGGGCGAATGACCCGAAGAACCGCGCAATGGCAAGCCGTGGCTCCGCCAGCGATCCGGTGATGGACTCTGGCGCGAGCCGCTTCATGTCCCAAAGGACCGGCTTGCCGCTGGCCGCTTGCTGCCCGGCGCCTTGTATGTGCGTCAACTCGCCGGAGTCAGCTTCCAGTTGCTTCTGATCGCCCTCCATCCGCGCCTTGTTGCCAGCACTTGGCGTCGCCGTCGTCTGGCCCGGCACCCAACCGCCAGTGCCGCCGCCGCCCTGAACTTCCTGTTGCTGTTGGTTCGGCGCGCCCGGCCCGGCGAACCGCGTTCCTGCGGGCTGGAACTCAACCTCCGAACGGCCGAACTTGTTCAGATAGGTGTCCAGCAGTTGGCCGACCGTGCGCCCGCGCAGATCGGGGTTGGCGTCCATCACGTCCTGCTTCACCAGCGCGCTGATCGGCGTGCCCACAGAAGCGTTCAGAACGCGCACGGCGCCTTCCGGCCCAAGGCGATGCGCCAGCGCGATCGTCGTCGCGTTCACCGGCTCATTGTGCTGCCCAAGGTACTGCGCGTTCTCCCGGCCGTAGGCTTGGATCATCTGGTCGGACAGGTCGGTGTCGCCGCGCATTGCGAGAACTTGCGCGCGCGTCTTCCCTGCCACCAAGTCGGGCCGGTTGCGGCTTAGGACATCGACCCAAGTGTCATCAATGAACTGCCCGTCGCCGGTCGCACTCGAAAGCGGGTTGCGCGCATTGGGGTTGCCAGTGGTGTTCTCGACTCCTTTGACCTTCGAAGAGTAGGCGCCCCCTGACATGTACCCGTTCGGGTTGAGCGGAGCCGGTGAGGTCTGCGGGATGGCGTTGCCTTGACCGTCAAGCCAGCCATTCGCAATCGCGACGCTCTTCCTAACTTCGCGCTCGACCGACGTTTGGCCATCGGGGCTGGTGAACGGAATCTTCACCGTGTCGTATTGAGAACCGATAGCGCGCCGATTGGCTTCCTTTGCTGCTTCCGGCCCGATGGTGGCCGTCGCCCTCGCCGCTTCTTGCGCGCCCTGCATCATTGGGATTTCGGTCGGCGACATGACGCCTTGCAGCGCCTCCATCGCCCGTTCGGGATGGCCGTGAAAGCGCGCCCACTGAACGTTGGTAATGAGGCCGCCGTCATAGGCTTGATCGACGGTCTGATCCCACACCGCTCCCGAAGCGGGAATCCCTTGTTGGTTGAACGTGCCGGTAATCATCTGGCCGAGCATCATCTTGCGCGCCTCTAGCGCCTGCTTGATCGCCTCCGGCTTGTTGTCGGCCTGATCTATTCCCTGCAACGCCATCCACGGTAGCGGCACGGACATGCCACCGTAGATCGCGCCGCCGGGACCAGTGTGGATTTGCGGCAGTCCGCCGATCTGGCCGCCGGGCGTTCCAGCTTGCGCAACCTGATAGTTGCCGCCGCCACCGACTGCTGGCGCTTGTGGTGCTGGCGCTTGTGGTGCTGACGTTGGCGCAATAGCCGAAGCCTGCTGTACCGGCGCCCCACCACCGATGGCTGGCGGAGGCAGCGGTTGCTGCTGAACCGGGCCGGGCGCCGCTGCTGTGCCGGATGAGCCTAGCGCAACGTCTTGCGGACGCAGCGCGGCGCTTGCCAATGATACCGGCGGCATCTGCAACGCAGCGTGCGTTTCGATCCCTTCAGCCGGGCCGCCACCGCCCATCATGCGAGGCGGAATCGGTGGTTCCGGTTGAGCCAGATCGAGATTGGGAAGCGGCGGACCACCGCCGCCGATCCTTGCGGGAGGCGGTTGCGCGGGCGGCTGTTGTGGCGTCGGCTGGCCAGCGACGTGCGATGCGCCGCTTTCACCGGGATACGCTGTCTGACCGCCGCCGGGATTGGCGCCTTCAGCCTGCCGCAAGCTCGCCGACCCGCCGGGGTTGGAGGTGGTCATAGATTGCTGCCACAGCCCCATGCGCACGGGGAGACGGACGCCTGTGAGAAGGTTGGCGTAACGCGCTGCTTGAGTCTGTTCGCCGAGCAATCCAGCGTGCGCCTGACGTTCGGCCGCTTCGGCTTGGATCAGCGCCGGGCGATACCATGACCCCTGCGCCTCGTTGTAGTCCCTGATGCCCTCCCAAGGATTGATCCCGAGAGGCGTCATAGGAATGAGGGTGCCGCTCATTGGCCGGAACCGTTCAGTGACGGGAACCCGAACGTACTTGGCGAGCCTGCCTTATAGCCATACGACGTGGGGTCGTAGTTGTAGTTCGAGCCGTAGTACAGGCTGTTGTTGCTGTTGAAGTTTGAGTTCCACAGATTGCTCGCCCAATTCCCGACGTTCTGGCCGCCCATGTAGGCGCTGGATGACTGGCCGCCGGGCGCCGGTTGGCCGAACAGACCGGCGGTGAACTGCTGCGCTGGCGCCATAGCGCCTTGGAAGCCCTTCAGCACGTCGTTCATGCCGCCCACGGTGCCCGCCGCTTGCGCGTTGCCGATCGCCGTATAAGCCGGTCCCGTCAGTTGTCCCGTTTGGAGGCCGCCGCTCATCAGCGACGTGGCGGCGTTCTGTCCGCTGCCGACCAAACCAGACAGACCGGCGAGGTATGGCGACAGAGCTTGGCTTGCGAGGCCGCTTGTGAACTGCGAGGCGTCTTTGAGTTGCGCGCCGGAACCGATCAGTCCAGATGCAGCCAACGCGCGATTGACACCGAGCATCCCTTGCTGGAACGGGAATTGATAGAAGGGCGTTTGCTGAAATTGCTTGAACCCTTCGGCCGCGCCAGAGGCGTTGCCGCCCGGTAGACCGTAGAAGCCAAGCAAGGTTGGGAGCGCGGCCTGTCCAGCGCCAATGAACGGCGATAGGTTCTGCTGCCCCTGCCCGTAGACTTGCTGCAAGAACTGAAGCTGCTGTTGCTGCTGCTGCTGTTGCTGCGAAGCGGCCTTGTTCGCCGCGCCGCGACCAAGGAAGCCGCCGACGATGGACCCGACTGCGCCAATGGCTGAACCGAGACCCATCGTCAGTGCTCCAATTCGAGGCGGTAGAGTTCGCCGAACGGCTCCGCGCCAAGCCGCCGGTAGAAGGTGCCAAGGCGCGGTCCCGATCCGCGATGTCCGGCCCGCATGATGACAGCCGACACGCCACGCGCTTTGAGCGCAGCGAGTGCGGCGCGCTGTAGCTGCATCCCGAGACCGCGGATTGCCGGGGAGGCGAAGAAGATCGTGTGCTCCGCCATGATCGCGTCCTGCGTGTCGAGCGACGGCGCGATGACGGACATCAGATAGCCGAACATGCGGCCGTTGCAGCGGGCGGTCATCACTTGCAGCGCGCCCACGTCATCCAGCGTTTGCATCAGCGGCAGGTTCTTCCGCGCGTGATCGTCGGGCGACTGATCGGTCTGCACCAAGTGTTCGGCGAAGAGGCTTTTGGCGTCGGCGTAGAACTGCGCGAACGGCTCCGGCTGAAAGGTGACGCCATCGAACTCGCGGGGAGGCGGCGTCATGTCGGCGATCATGCGGTGCGTGGCCTGCTTCGCCAGCTTCGTCAGTTGCCGCTTGTGAGCGAGGTAGTAGCGGTACATCAGCGGCACGCTGATCTGCACGTTGACCGGCGCCAGTGATCGCCACCACACGGGGTCGTGGTAGTACGGTAGGCAGTGTTCGAACACGCGAGCGCAGACGGACTCGTGCGCCAGATCGGCAAAGGAGACGCGCAGCACGTTCGGGAAGCGGCGCTCGATCTGGTCCAGCTTGTGATCGAGCCGGTGCATCTGTTGCGTCATGTGCGTCGGGTCGAACACGAGGCCCGTCGTGGCCAAGCTCGCGATCACTTCGTCCACCGGACGCCGCACCGTGACGATCTGTGCGTCAGGCGCCAGCTTCCGCAGGAGACGCCAGAACGGCGCGGCGGCGGTTTCCACGGTGCCGGTGCATGGCTGCGCGAGCCACGACGCGATGTCTTCGAGCGAGCGGCAATGGCGCACCTCGTCGTGGCCGCATTGCCAGTTGCCGTATGACAAGAAGCGGGACAGCCACGCCGTGCGCGATCGAGGCAGAGCGAAGACCACGAAGGGCGGTCCCGTACGCGTCGCGGTTTCGACGTGGAGAGTGGGCGACGCGTCCATTAACTGGTCGCTTGGAAACCGGCGATGAACACGTTGACTTGGCTTCCGGTATCCGCATTGCCGTAGATCGCGTCACCCGGCGCGAGGACCAAGCCGTACTCGTTCGGATCGTTCCACGCCTGCCCGGCCAGCACTGCTTGCGCGTTGGTGGAAATGTTCGCGGTGGCGGAGGAACCGCCGTTCGGCACGATGTGGAAAGTGACCGTGTGCGCCGACGTGTCAGTGTTGACGGCGAGGACTTTGGTGAGTTGCGTCCACACGCCGGTCGGCGAGGTGTACAGCGCGGCACTGCTGTTGGAGAGTTGCCCGTTGTAGAGGGGCACAATCGGGGACGAAGCCATTGCCGCTCCTGCTTGACGCAACAGGAAGGCGCTGCTTGGCCCTCAATCGCGCGAACCTAACGGATTAACGATCAGACTGTCCACGCGGGAATGGCGACCACCGTTCCGTTGACCGTCGTCTTGATCCAGATCGACGGGTCGGCGGCGTGCGGTGCGTTCTTTAGCGTTCCGGTGCTGCCGCCGCTGGCGTCCGTCATGCCCGTCATAACGATCGTGCCGCGCGTCGATCCGGCAGTGCCGATATTGAGCGTGATGTTGCCCGAATTGCCCGTTGCTGCGTTGCCGGTCGTGATGTCCACGTTGCCGGTCGTGCCGCCCGCGCTTGCACCGCTGGAGATTTGGGTTGGGCCGCTGTTTGCCGTGCCGCCTGCTGCGTCGCCGGTATAGATGAACGTGGTTCCCGATGTTCCTGTGTCGGAATTGCCGGACCCAACGCCACTGTCACCGCTCTGGCCGCTTCCCGACACGATATTGCCGGAGAAGAGGAACGCACTGCCGGTCGCGAAACTCCCCGACATATCCGCGCTTGCGATACTGATCGCGCCGCCTAGAGCGCCAACGCCCGCGCCGCCCGTAATTTCAATTCCGCCGCCTGCGCCACTGGTTGGCGTAGTGCCCGCGAGAACAACGATGCTGCCGCCGTCACCGGAGGTCGCACCACCGTTGCCAGCCTGAACGGTAATGCCACCCCCGTTCCCAACTGTCGTCGCCGCTCCGGCCGCGAAGCCAATGACCCCGCCATCACCAGAGGTTCCGCCGCCCGAGCCACCATAGAGGTTGACGTTGCCGCCAGTTCCGGTAGCACCGCCCGCCGCTGCGGCAATCGAAATAGGGCCTCCCTGACCGCTACCAGCCCCTAAGCCAGTGCTGATAAAGAGACTCCCGCCGTCACCAGCAGCCCCTTTCCCGCCGCCGGTTTGGATGTCGAGTTCGCCGCCGCTCCCGCTAGTCTTCGCAGAACCGGCGGACAGCGCGAGATTGCCGCCATCGCCGGACACCGAACCGCCGGTCCCTGCCTCGAAGTCGATGCTCAATCCATTGCTGGTCGTCGTCGGAGCGGCGAGTGGATTGGTCGCGACGTAGTTCAGCCAATTCGTGAAGAGCGTGTAAAGCTGCGCCGACGTGATCGCAGTCGTGGCGCCCGCTTCGACAATCGGCGCTTTCTCGCTGCCATCAGGCGGCGTGGTCAGACTGAAGGCTGGCAGCGCGCTGATCTTGACGCCAGCCGAGCCGCTTTCCAGCAGTATCGCCGGTTGAATGGCGGTAGTGACCGCTCCACCGTCCGGGCTGTAGATGAACGTGCCGTTAACCGGGATCGTCTCTTCACGGAAGATGTAGACGGTCGCGCTGACCAACAACTGCAAGATGACCGTGTGGCTCACGGTGTCGTTGTTGTGGACCGTGATTTCCTGAACGCTGCGCTGTGTGTTCGCCGGGGGCGCGCTGACAATGGTGACCGGCGTGGTGCCGTTCGTGACCGTCTCGTTATTGCCGGGCAAGAAGAACTGGCCGGTCGTGTCGCCATAGGAAGTGGTGACATCGCAGTCGGTCGTGGTCTTCGCCTCGCCGAGAACGACGCGGATCGACTTGGTGGTAGCGTTCAGAATCATGCGTTGTCAGAACCCGAAATAGTTCAGCGCCATGACTTGCGCCTGATTGAGACCGGCAGGCTGCGGGAGCGGCTGCTGCGGCCGTTGGATCACAGCGATGGGCGGCTGCGGCAACGGCTGCGACGGGATACGCGCAACGGCCATCCCCTGCATCGCGCCGATCGCATTGGTGGCCCCGCCGGTCGCTCCGGTCGCAATGGCAATGGCAATCTCGGAGAGGATTTGCGCCGAGACCGCGATTTCCGTCAGCGTGGCGCCAGTCGTTCCTGTGCTGTCCGGCGGTTGCCCGATGAAGCTGGCGAGCCTTTGGAGGAACTGTGTGAACCACATTTCCGGGTAGGCGCCGTCTTCCTTGACGTTCGCAATCGGCTGATCGCCGATGATCGTCAGCGTGCGGGTTGGGGCGACTTCAACCATTGCCTTTGAACGAGTCCGTGTATGTGCCGATGATGTAGCGGCGCACCGGATCGGTGCATGTGAGCCGGAATATCCAAGTCCGGGCGTTGCCGAGATTAACCCACCGCAGCCGCTTGATGTACTGGCCGACGCTTCCCATCGAGCGCGGCAGTTGCAGCGGCAGCCACGTCACGCCGCCATCCTTCGACCATTCGAGCGACATGACCGGAGCGTCGCCGTCCGGCAGCCCGTCGCCAGCCTGTACCTCAATCTCGAAGTTCTGGAAGAAGATGCGCCTGCGATCATCGTGGATCGGCGGCGTGGTGATGAGGAACTGCATTGGCTGATCGTATTCGGTGAAGTTGGCGAAGTCGGACAAGCCAACCACGTTCGAGGCGAAGTCCCCGACCAGCGCCATCCCCTTCCAGTTCAGCCCGACTTGCCCCCTCCATCTGTGCAGCGTGCGCGCGACCGGAACGGCGAGGATGTTGTTCTCGGTCGTGCATTGCATCAGCACCGAGTAGTCGCTTGTGCCGCCGCTGTTGTTCGCCCGAACCTTGAACTCGTACTCCGTCGAGGCATCTAGCCCGGTGATGAGCAGATGGGTCGGCGACGCGGGCAGGTCGGACTCGGTGGTGAACGGCACCGTGCCAACCTTGCGCCATTGCAGATCATATGAAGTTGGGTCACCGCCCGAGCCAGCCGTCCATGCCGCCGTGAAGCTGCTGGAGGTATGCACGTCGCCGCAGGACACTGACGGGATGCCGGGCGGATCGACGGTCGGGAAGGCGGCGCAGGTTGTCGTGCTCCCGACCGTCGTCAGCGATGCGGTCGTTCCAAGGTTGGTCAGGAATTGACTGAACGTCCCGCCGACTGCGGTATGAAGGAATACTTCGGGCTGACTGCCGGTGGGCAGCGAGCCGGTAGGACCAAGGTCAACCGGATTGCCGGAGCCGTCGATGAACTTGCGGCGGTTTGCTTGGACCGACAGGTCATAGAAGCTGCCCGGCAGCGCCACGTACACGTCGCCAAGGCAGGCATCGACGCTGCCGTTGGACGTGATTTGGAACTGCGAACCAGCCGAAAGGGTCGCGGCGGCTGGCGAGGGCCAACTGTGTGCCGTTCGGTTTTGCACCGCGTCGTTGACGTAAAGCTGCGTGGCGCCCGTGCCGCAGTCCATACTGACCAGCACGTTGGTAATGGTCGAGATCGTCAGCGGAACGCTGGAATAGGTGTCCGATCCGATCAGGTTGCCGAGCGAGTCGAACGCGCTCAGGAAGCACGTGTTGTTCTGGATGAAGACGGAGAACCCGCTAGGGCTGGCCGCGCCCCCGACGAAGTTGAATTGGAAGAGCGGCGAGACGATCGAGAACGGGATCGTCCAAAAGGAGATCAGCACGAACTGCTGGCTGGAAGAGAACTCGCCTGTTGCCTGCGTCGCGTTCTTCGCGTTGCCGATGATTTCGTACGATTGGCACTGATACGTCATAGACTCACACCCACGGCGTGCCCCAACTTTCCCGCTGGTGCCACAGCCCGCTGCCGATGTCGTACACCCACGTCGCCGGGCCGGAGGGGAAGTTAATGATGATGAATTTATGCCCCTCTTGCGTCAGCACGAAACAGGACGCGTCGAGGTACTTCTGATCGTACTGCTGCCATGCGTGCTCCATGGCGAAGGTGCTGATCCGCTTCGGCAAGAAGCCTTCCAGCCGGTAGAAGATGCCATCGTCGCCCATCCAGAAGACTGTGTTGTCTTCGGACACGACGGCGTGGGGCGCGGCCAGACCGCGCGCGATGAGGGCCGCGTCATAGCGTTGGAAGGGAAAGGCGAGGTTGCCCGTGTCCCACCAGACTTCGGTGTGAAACCGGCAGAAAATGAGCAATTGTTCGTGGTACACCACGACGCCCATCACGATGTCGGACGCAGCGGTCGCGGTGGCGAAGTCCAGCCCGCTGTATTGCGTGCCGTCGTTGATCGCAGAGACGAAGAACTGTCTGGTTCCCGCGTCATCGAAAACGAAATAACCATCAAAGTATTGGCACGTCGCCGCGTTCTGCCACGCTGGCGCCAATATCTCCGCCAGCACCACAGCCGGATCGGTGATGATCGCCCCGGCCGTCACGGTGGACGGCACGCCCCCTGACAGCAGGATCGCGGGGTCCGCATAGGTGACCGTGCTCGCCGCCGTCGTGGTGAAGATAGCCCCGTTGTCCAGCGTGACGTTCAACGTGTCCCCGCTGGTAATGGTGCCGGTGATGTTCGCCGGGATCGTGGTCGCGCCAGCGTTGACGGTTTCCGTCGTGACTTGGTTGACGCCGGTCGGCTGATAAATCCACCCCGCGCTTCCATCCACCATAACCATTTGCTGGCCGTTGTCGGCCATACTGACCAGCGAGCCGCCCATGTTCGTTGTGCCGATCAGCGTCGCCGTACCCGTCGCCGTGACCGAATAGAGCGCCGGACCACTCATCACGAACAGCAAGTCCAGCAGGTCGAATATGTGCATCCCCAAAATCGGGCCGCTTCCCTGCCGCGAGAACACGGACAGGCCGGGGATCGCGTAGACCGGCGACTGTGTTTTGCCTTCCTTGGGCGTTGGTTCGGTGAACGCGTTGATGCACGCCTGATTGAGCAACTGCGTGCTGCGCGCCTGATACGCCTGCGCGGCGAACTGGACTTGCGGCACCGATCAGCCCCGCCGATAGCCGGGCTGGAAGGCAGGCCCGAACAGAACCGACTCGTTCTCGCGGTCCCACGATTGGACGATGCCGTACCACTTCTGCGCCAGCGCCATGATGACTTGCGACTGATCGGACGGCACGCCGTATTCGCCCGCCAGTTCCAGCGCCAAATTCCATTTGATGGCCGCGTTCCACTCCACGGGGAAGTCCGGCAAGTTGCTCAAATTGGCGATGTCCTGAATCGGACGCTGCGCCGTGAAGCGGAATGCGAACTGATTGCTCGACGGGTTGGGCCAGAGGTTCAAGATGCCGGTTGCCTGCCCGGCCGCGTACACGCCGCCAGCGGAGCCATTCGTTTGCGGATCGTAGAAGAATGCGGTGATGGTGCCGCTGCTGTACTTGTTGGGCTGATTCTGATAATCCAATCTCGCCCACATATTCATCGGCACGTCGATGCGGGCGGACGGCAACGACGATAGGGTGAACCGGCGGCCGCCATAGACTTTCAGCGGACGCATCAGCGCCGTCGTGTAGGCGAACACCAAAGCGCCCGCAGTGGCCGCGCTGGTCAGCCCGTCAGTCAGCGTGATCGTGGTGCCGGAGGGAGCGCCGTCAACCGTTGTCCAGAAGTTCACGCCGCTGTCGAGTTGGATGCCGATGATGTCCGCATTGGCGATGCCAGTCGCCGAGTTGACGCTGATCGTGGTCGCGCTCGATGCGGCATTCGCCGACAGATAGGTCTGCGCCACGTCGTTGTAGAGCGCCGCGTGATCGGTCGAGACCGGCCCAAGCTGGTAGAGACACTGATTGGCCTGCGGGAAAAGAATGCACTCTTCCTCTGTCCAGACGTGGATGCCGGTCGCCATCCAGCCCTTAATCATCGCGCTCATGGCATCGAGGCCGGACTGAAGCTGATCGCCGGTCGGCGTCTCGTTTTCGGCGATGACTTGCGCACACCGGAGCGCCGCTGACAGCAGCGTCACCACCGATGCGCTGTACGAGTACGAACCGCTCGTTTGCACCGCAGCCATCAGCGGTCTCCATACCGAAAATGGAGGCCGCGAATGGCGTATCCGTAATAGATCGCGGAGTGGATGTTGCGATAGCGGGGCAGCCCGTAATGGCTGGCAGCTTCAACTGCCGAGACAAACCGCAGGCCGCCATTCATGCAGACGATCGCGCGCCGCCGCGCAAGCGACGCCTTGCGCATGTTTTCGTCGCCCTTCAGGCGCGCGAGAACGGAGATATGTGGATTAGGCTTGCCGCGCTTCGTGGCGCTGATCTTCGCCTTTGTCTCGGGCGATCGTTGACGCCCCATCCAGTACGCAGTCACGCAGCGCCCTCTCTTAGATTAGGGGAAGGCGCTGCTTGGCCTTGTCACGAAACTAACGAAGCACGTTCACCATTGCCAGACGTAAGCGCAGCCGTCGCCGCCAGTGCCGCCCTTGCCGCCGACGTTCGTCCCACCGCCGCCGCCGCCGCCGCCGCCCCCGCACTTGCCAGCGTTCGCGCCAGCACCGCCCGTGGCTCCGTTGTTGGCACCGCCGCCACCGCCGCCACCGCCGCCCTTCAAAGAGCTACCGTCGGCGCCAGTCTGGATGCCGCTGTTGCCGTTGATCGCACCGCCGGATGCACCTCCGCCAGCCGCGTAGGTTTGTGCGAGACCGCCAGCGCCGCCAGCGAAGGCGTTGCCGGGATTCGTGTTGTCGATCCCGCCGCCACCGCCACCACCAGTCGCGCCGAACATGGATGAGCCGCCCAATGTGCCGACACCCGCTGTCGAAGGCGAACCACCACCCGATGCACCGCCATACTCCGCATTGAGTCCGTTCGCGCCGCCCCCGCTACCAGCACCCTGACCGGCTTCACCAGCGGCGGCTGTTGTGTTCTGCGGCGCCCCGCCGATGGCATTGCCGGTGCCGCCAACAACACCGATACCTGCGATCCCGCCTCCAGTACCGCCGCCAGAGTTCGCTGCGGATGCGCCGCGCCTGCCGCCACCCCCTCCGCCCGCGAGCAACAGTTGGATTGAAGCGTTGTCGGTCGCAGTGCTGTTCGCGCCGTTCGACCCGTCAGCACCCGCCGCGTTTGTGCCGCCTGTGCCCGCAGCCGATCCTCCGGCGCCGGTTACGATGGATAGCGGGAAGCTCAGATCGCTGCTGCGGAAACAACCGAATGATCGCGCTCCTGCGCCACCACCACCGCCACCGCCCTTTGCAGTACTCACTGCCGCGCCCGATCCGCCGCCGCCTTGACCGCCCGATCCGTAGAGCTTGATGCAAGTGATCGTGCTGTGCGCGGCTTGGCTGACGCTGTTGGTGCCTGCGGTCGTGAAGCTGCTGACGGTGACAGCCGTGCCGCTACTTGACGTGCCGCAACTGAAAGCGCCGGTCGTAGAATTGTAGTTCAGATGATTCCCGCCCGAGTCAGCGCACGTTGGGATCGCGGGAAAATCGACCGGCCCAACCGGCGCAGCCACAGAGCGCGCGCACAGAGCGAGCGCGGCTAGAATTGCCAGACGAAGGCGCATCCATCCGCTCCGTTGCCACCGTTACCGCCTGTAGACGTTCCGCCTCCCGCGCCCCCACCACCGCCGCCACATGAACCACCGCCGCCACCGTTGCCGCCGGTCGAAGCGTTATTCCCGCCACCGCCGCCGCCGCCCGCACCGCCGCCGATGCTGCTGCCGTTGGTCGCAGTGCCTTGCCCGGCGTTGCCGTTTGCCCCGCCGCCAGCCGCCCCTGTGGTCACCCATGCTCGCCAAGCGCCGCCAGCGCCGCCGCCCGCTGCACTGTTGCCGGTCGTGACGCCGCCTCCCGCACCCCCGCCACCACCGCCATAGATCGACGACCCGGCGTCCTTTCCTGCGCCACCAGCAGCGTTCGCGCCGCCGCCAGCGGCACCGCCGTATTCGGCGCTCTGTCCGACCGTATTGACGTTCGATCCGGCACCGTCCCCGGCAAGGCCAATAGAATTGACACCGACCGCTGGAAGGCCGCCGAGGACCGATGTCGTGCCGCCGAGTTGTCCTTGACCGATGACGCCGCCGCCAGTGCCACCGCCAAGCCTGCCGGTGCCACCTCCACCGCCGCCACCGCCGCCACCGGCGAACAGATAGGTCGTGCCGCCGTTGGCAATCGTTGTGTTTGCGCCAGCCGTGCCATCGGCACCATTGCCACCCGAACCGCCACCGCCGCCCGATGTGCCGCCAGCACCAACCGCGACCGTGACCGGCCACGTCAGGTCGGCGCTGCGAAAACACTTGAAGTTCGATGATCCGCCAGCCCCACCACCACCGCCCGCACGAACAACGCTCGTGGTCGCATTGCCTTGACCACCGCCGCCTTGCCCGCCAGCACCGAATAGCTTGGCGCAAACAACAGTCGTGCCGCTGACTTGCGACAGCGAGTTCGAGCCGTTTGACGTGTAGCTGTTGAGCGTCGTGGACGTGTTGCTGGTCGTGGTGCCGCACGACAGCGCGCCGGTCGTGCTGTTGTAGTTCAGGTGTTGCCCGTTCGAGTCCGCACAGTTCGGGACTGCCGGATATTCGACTGGTCCGACTGGCGCCGCAGATGCGGAGACACTTAGGACCAGCAGCGCGGCGATCAGATCACCACGCCAATACATACACCCCCCCGTCGCCGCCCGTATTGCCGTTGCCTACGGTGCCTGTGCCGGTTGGCGTTGATCCGCCACCGCCACCGCCGCCTGCGGGTTGGCCGCCGGTGCCACCGTTGCCTGCGCCACCCGCGTTGCGATTGCCCGCGCCACCGCCGCCACCACCACCACCGAACACGGTGTTGCCGGTCGATCCTGTAGTGCCGCCGCCAGCGACGCCGCTGCCGTGATTGCTACCTCCGCCAGCAGCGAACGAGTGACTTACGCCGCCATCACCCCCGTTGTTTGTCGTGCCGCCAGCGGATTGCCCGGCGCCAGAAGCGCCCGCACCGCCGGACCACACCGAACTGCCGCCCGCACCGCCTGCGTTATTGCCATTCGTCGTGCTGCCGCCTGATGGCCCGCCGTACTCGCTATTGTTGCCCGCAAATCCAGCCGCAGCGGTGACGCCGCATCCTTCGCCTATATGACAGTTCGCATTGGTCGCGCCGCCCGGCGTTGGTCCGGCAGTCGATCCGCCGGGAACCACGCCGGGATTGGCGATGCTCGCGCCAGTACCGCCGACGCCGGGCGAACTGGAGACAACGGCACCGCCACCACCGCCGTAGGCCGTGATGAAGGTGCCGAAGTTCGAGGTGTTGCCGACGCCGCCGTTGCTACCCGCGCCCGTCCCCGCCGTGCCACCCTGCCCGACAGTGAGCGATACCGTGCCCCCGACAGTGGTCAGGTCGGACGCAAGCGCGATGTCGTCAATGCGAGCGCCGCCACCACCGCCGCCACCACCAGCGCCCGACGCGTTGATGTTCGCGCCAGCCGCACCGCCGCCACCCGCGCCATAGACGATGACGAAGGCGATGTTCGACGCGGGCCGCGTCCAGTTCGTGGTCTGGTGCGACGTGTAAGTGTTGATCGTGACCGTCGCGCCGGAACCACTGGTCCCGCATGTGAAGGCGCCGCCGCTGTAGTTCAGATGGTTGCCGCTGCTATCCTGACAGTCGGGGAGCGCCGAGTAGGGAACCGGCCCGACTTGTGCCGCGACGGACGCAGGCAGAAGCCAAAGCGCGGCAGCGATCAGTAAGCGCGCCATACCGATGATGAGTTGCTGAAGGTGAATGTCGCGTTGCCGCCGACCACGACAGAGACAGCATTGTTGGTCCCGGCCGCTTCGATCTGTCCGCTTGTCGGCGGATACACAGACAGCGTGTTGGCGCCGCGATTGAGAACCCCGCACGTCGCCCCATCGGCGGGGCTGCTTGGCAGACGGACGCCAGTGTTCGCGGCGACGGTTGTCACTTCGTTCAGCGTGTTGGCGCTTAGGGCCGTCGCGCCGGACTGATTGCTACCCGCTGCACTGACGCCGCCAGTGAATGTCAGACCGCCGCCGGTCGGCGTGGCCCATGTGCCATCGCCACGCCAGAAGGTCGATCCGCTTGCGCTTGTCCCGCTGTTGAGGTGCGTGACGCCAAGGTTGCCAGTTACGTCATTGGCAAGGTCAACGGAGCCGAATGTTGGATCGCCCGCCGCATTGCCGTGCAGCAACGTCGTTGTGGTGCCGAGCGAGCCTAGAACTGTCGGGACGGCGCCAGCGCCACCACCCAAGACGATCGCGTGCTGCGTCAGAGCGGCAGAGGACGCCAACGTGCCAGACGCGGTGTAAGCAAGCACGCCGCCAGATGTGCCCGAAGTCAGCCCGGTGCCACCGTTCCCGACCGGCAGCGTGCCGGACACGTCAGCCGTGAGGGACACCGCTGCGAACGACGGATCACCCGACGCGTTGCCATGAAGCACCGTCGTTGTGGTGCCTAGCGATCCGAGAACGGCAGTGTCCTTGCTGCCTTGGCCGAGCATCAACGCATGGAGCGTCAGCGTGGCAGCAGCAGAGACGTTGCCAGTTCCGGCTGGCGTGGCCCACGTCCCATCACCTCGCCAGAAAGTGGACGAGGATGCGGATGTGCCACTGTTCAGATTGGTGACTGGCAGATTGCCGGTGACATCGGCAGTGAGTGACACAGCGGCGAACGTCGGATCGCCAGCAGCGTTGCCATGCAGAAGGGTCGTGGTCGTTCCGAGCGAGCCTAATGCAGCGACGGCCTGCGAACCTTGGCCAAGGACGATCGCGTGGTTCGTCAGCGTACCGCCTGCGGAGACGTTGCCTGCGCCCGCTGGCGTTCCCCACGTACCGTCGCCGCGCCAGAACGTCGTGCCGGATGCTCCGGTGCCGCTGTTCAGGTTTGTGACAGGTAGGTTGCCGCTGACATCAGCCGTCAAGCTGACGGCGCCGAATGTCGGATCACCCGTCGCGTTGCCGTGCAGAACCGTGGTCGATGTGCCGAGCGACGCGAGAACGGTTGGCGTTGCGCCAGCACCACCGCCGAGAACAATGGCGTGCTGCGTCAGCGCGCCGCTCGAAGCCAGCGTACCAGATGCGGTGTAGCCAAGGATGCCGCCGCTGGTCCCGCTGGTCAGGCCGGTGCCGCCGCGCGCGACAGTCAGCGTCCCGGTCGTGCCAGCAACGATCGGCAGGCCGGTCGCATTCGTCAGCGTGGCAGCGGACGGCGTTCCTAGATCGGGAGTGGTTAGCGCCGGGCTGGTCGCCAGTACCGCGCTGCCGGACCCCGTTGTCGCGATGCCCTTGATCGTGGTCGCGTCGGTCCATTCGGCGATCTGGCCATTTGTCGGCGTACCAGAAACCACGACAGTACCGCCGCTGCCGGTCGCCGACAGCACGCCAGCGACAAGCGATATGCCCGATCCGAGCGACGTAACGAGGCCGGGCTGCCAGTCCGCCGTAAGCGTCGTGGAACTGTAGGCAAGCCCCGTCCCAACAGAGACCGCGACGAAGGCTGTGCCGGTGCCTCCAAGCAAGGTGGAATTGGGCGGCGTGACTCCGGCGAAAGCGGCGTTCAGGTCCGCAGCAGTCAGCGTCTCGCCTTGTACGAAGTTCGTCATCCGAGCACGTTGAAATCGAGGATGTCTTTGGCAGGCACGCCAAGGATGAACGTCACTGGCGACGTATCGTCATCCAGCGCGAGCACCATGTTTTCGATCGGATCGCCGAATGTGCCGCCAACGCTGGCAGGTAGGGCCTGCGCCAGCGTGAACACATTTCCGGAGATCGACAGCAGCGCGGTGACGAAGTTCACGCCGCTATCGAGCATGATCTGAAGGCCGTTCCCGGCCGCGAAGCCCGCCGCGCTTTCGACAGTGATCGTCGCGCTACCTCTTGCGGACTGTTCGGTGACAATCGTCCCAAGCAGGATGAACTGGTTCTGCTGGCGAGGCCGCGACAGCGCCACGGTCTGATCGTCGGGAACGCCTTTGACGAAATCCTGCGGCTGTTGCGGTTCCCACCGCTGCGGCGCGACGGCGAGGTTGCCTGTGATGCCGCCGGGGATGATCCGCGCGCGCGACGTGCGGATTTTGAAGCCCGACAGGTCATCGAGAATGTAGTTGTCGCCCGGTACGTAGTGGCGATCGTCCGCCATCACACCGTCCAAGCGGGGATGGCGCAGATGGTGCCGTTGATGGTGACCTTCATCCAAATGGACGGATCAGCCGCATGAGGCGCGTTCTTGATCGTGCCGGTAGCTACGCCCTTGCCGTCCCCAATGTTGTAAATCTGGAGCGTTCCTTGACTACCACCAGCCGCAGTGTCGCCAATGGTCAGAATGACGTTGCCGCCATGAGTTCCCGGATCGCCGCTGCTCGCAAACCCCCCATGAATTTCAACGTCACCGCCGTTTCCTAGGAAATTGGCGTCGCCGCCCGACACTACGGCGCCGCCGCCGTTCCCCGCACCCGTAGTATTGCCAGCGCCAAATTGGGCGAGGCCAGAGTCGCCGCCGCCCTGCCCGCTTAGTATGGTCATGGTCCCGCCAACACCGGCTCCACTCCCATCGCCAGCCGCAATCAGAACCGCGCCGCCGTCGCTACCAGATGCGCTCGCGCTACCAGCGAAGATTTGGACATCGCCTCCTGTGCCGCTGACATCGCCGCCCGGCCCCGCGTTGAGGGCCACGCCGGAGCCAGAACCGTTGTCGGCGCTCTGCAACGAGACCGTCAGTTCGATCCGGTTCGCGCCAGTGTCCACAACGAAGCCCGAAGGCATCGAAAACCTGTCCGAGTCGAAGACGAGCGACCCGCGCGTGCCGTCAGCATCGCCAGTCTTGAGTGTGAGGCTGCCGGAGTCGGCGCCGCTGCTCTTGCCCGTCGTGAAGCTGATCGCGCCCGTATTGCCTGCGCTGGCGGCTGTGCTCAGATCGACGGTGGCCACTGCCGAGTTCAGGAAGTCCGACACCGTGCCTTGGACGTTCCCGCCACTCTGTACCAACGGCACGAGTTCGGTGCCATCGAGCGGCGTTGTGGCTGGCGTCATATTCGAGATTTTTTTGTTTGCCACCGCTCTACTCCAACAGGATCACGCCGGAGGCGTCTTCGAGTTCGATCAGACCCGCATTGCTTTGCAGCAGGATTGCCGATGTATCGGCGGGAACCTGCCCGCTCGCCGGGACGGACACGCCGCCCGTGAACGAGACTTCGACTTGCAGCGAAACGCCGCTTGCCGGTACGGAGACGGCATTGCCCGGTTCTAGGCTGACATCCTCTCCGGTGTAGGAAACGTAGCTCGCCACATCACGGCCCCGACTGGATCAGCGTCATCGTCACCGATCCGGTGCCCGACGCCTGATGCAATCGGACCTGCAACACGGGGAAGGCATAGTTCGTGTCGGCGGTTGCGGTCGAGCCGCTGATGTTGGCGTTCTCGAACCAGTTGGAGCCGTCGAACGAGTGCTGCACGCTGTAGTTCACGGTGCCCGTGACGATGCAGCCGATGCCGATGTTGACCGGGCAGGCAATCCAGTCGATCGGGATGGGGGAAGAGTTCTTCGCCCCACCCGAAGCGTCCGTTGTGGTGACTGTGACAGGCCGCATTGGCTGTCCGCCTTACGCTTGCGTCTTGCCGAACAGCCCGACGTTGATGCCGAGCGACTGCATCGAACTGACGGATGGGTGCTGGTAGACTTGCAGCCGCTTCGACGCGTCCGATGCGGACCCCACCAGATAGGTGCCGCGCACGTCGCCCGTCGTGGCGCTAGGCGTCGTGGTGACGCCTGCGGTCGCGGTGCCAGCGCCCGTGATGATGAGGTTGTTCCAAAAGCCCATCAGGCCGGTCGTGGACCCAAGGAAGATCGGCATACCGAACGTGTCGCCTTGGCCGATGCTGACGTTGGAACCGGAGAGTGTGCCAGCCGGGGTGACGCTGGTCACAAACTTGAAGGCTTTCTTCCCGGTTGCCGTGCCGGGGGCGCCGGATGATCCGGTGATCGTCTCCGTCATCGGGTAGCCGTAGAGGTCGTAACCGACAACGGTGAACGTCGCGCCGCTGTCGTCGCCGACGCTGCGGACTTGGATGTTGCGCGCTACCGCCGTGCCCGCGTTGTAGAACACGG
>Ga0126370_10000213_pt1 | contig 21677 bp, 22 predicted proteins | sample PanSoiMetaPlot_3_FD_92586 | JGI IMG/M metagenome (GOLD analysis project Ga0126370, IMG submission 92586) | Tropical forest soil microbial communities from Panama - MetaG Plot_3 | ecosystem: Environmental > Terrestrial > Soil > Tropical forest > Bulk soil | place: Panama | collected 2016-02-17 | reverse complement strand
GGGTTGGCCGGGTCGAGCTCGGAGGGGTCGAAGGGCTCGCCCCATCCGACCGTGGTCGCGACCCCGGGCGCCGAGCCGCCCCACGGGGGCAGCCCCCAGCCCATGCCGCTCACCGCGTCGGCTTGTCCCGCGGGGATGAGGAACTGGGCTGTGACCGCCGCGCCGCCGCCGGCTGCGCCGGCGGTGGTCACCTTGGACGGCATGGTGATGGTGAAGTGGTCGGCGTCGATCACGCTCGCGACCTGAAACTCCTGGTTGAGCACGGCGGGCGGGTAGCCGTCGGCCGATGTGGTGGCGCCACTGAAGACCACGAAGTCGCCCGCCACCGCCCCGTGCCCGACCACGTGCACCGTGACCACGGTCGAATCGACGGGTCCGGTGACGAAGGGGTCGGCCGGAAGCGGCGAGACGGTCGCGCGCAGGGGCGTCAGGTCGTAGTAGTTCTCGCTCCACAGGATGTACAGGTGCGAGCTGGTTCCTAGCCCGATGTAGCGGTCGTTCTCCAGGTTGGCCCACTGGTGGATGAAGCGGCAGACGCCCTCCATGGGGGTCTTGATGACCGACTGCCAGCCGCCCATCTTCTCCGGGTGGCCGGCGCGGAAGCGCACCTTGTCGCAGTCGAACCATCCGCCCGACTGCGTGTATTCGGTGGTCTCACGCACGATGCCGGGCGTGAACTGGAGCTTCGTCAGGGGCACTGCCGTTTACCCTCGTTTCGAATTGCTCGAGCAGCGGCTCGAGCCACGGCCGGTCGTTGCCGGTGAAGCCGTGCTGCCACTCCCGCAGGATTTTTTCGATGCGCCCGAACTCGTCGGCGGTGAATTCGAAGTCGCGCGCCGGGATGCGCTTCTGCGGGTCCCAGGTGGGCTGCTCGATGGGGCCCTGCCCGATGCGCTCCATGCGGTAGCCGATCTGCTGCTTCTCCGCATTGCTCAGTTCGATGCGGTCCTGCAGGCGCCACCACACGCGCACCTCATCGACCGAGGCGCGCTGCGCTCCCATCAGCACGTGCAGGTTCAGGCGCTGCAGGTGATCCAAGGACAACTTCATCTTTTTCTCCATAGTCTATTGCCACTCCACCCAGGACTGTATGACGGCCGAGGCCGGAACCGCCGAGACCGAATAGCGGTCGCCCGGCAGCACCGGGAAGGTCATGGGGCTCACGATGGGGTTCAGCAGGCTGGAGGTCCACCACTGGGTCGCGATGGCCGTGGGGGTGGTGGTCGCGTCCGAGTAGCAGGTGGCCGAGCTCAGCACGTTGTTGACCGAGAAGTACACCGCCACCGCCACCCACAGCACCTTCGTGCCGGTGTTCTGGTAGACCGTGCCCAGCGCGCGCGTGGGCCGCGACACGCTGGTGATCCCGCCCGCCAGCGGCACGCCGTTGATGCGGTACTGGCTGCCGGTCGAGATGTTGACGTCGCCCGCCACGTCCAGCGGATACCCGGGGGCCGTGACGCCCACGCCGACCCGGCCGTTCTGGTCGATGCGCATGCGCTCGACGGCGTCGGTCGCGCCATTGGCGGTGACGTAGAAGGCCAGCAGCGCCCCGTGATGGCCCGAGCTCCAGGCCTCCGTCGTAAAGACCTGCAGGCCGGTGAGGCCCGTGGTCACCCAGGCTCCGTCGTAAGCGGTGAAGGAGATGCGTCCGATCTGCGCTCCGCTGCCCACCGGGCTGGGCGAGGCGATGGTTCCGGCCGACGAGCGGCAGATGATGTGGGCGGGACCGCCCGCGCGGTCGTGAAAGACGGCGCCTGGTCCGGCCACATGAAACTGCGCCGAAGCCGGCGGGGTGGTGATCCCCACCGCCACCGTGCCGCCGGGCGCGTTCAGCACCAGAAGGCCGTTGGCCGAGCCGCCGGTCTGCTGCGCGTCGATCTCGCCCCAGGTGTCGCCTGAGGCTGCGCCGAAGCCGATGCGCACGCACGAGCCCGCGGTCGTCCACGTAAACGTCTGGGTGGTCACCAGCAACGAGTACAGCGGGCTGGTGGCCTGCCCGGTGACGTGCAGCGGCGCTTTGGCGTTGGCGGTAGTGACCCCGATGGCCACCTGCCCGGTATCGCCGAGCGAGAATCCTGCACCGGCAATATTCTGCTGCCAGGGCGTCTGCGCGGCAGTCACCGAAAACGGCGAGCCCCCCACGCGGTAGGTGCCGGTGATATTCAGATCGCCGGTGATGTCCAGCTGGTAGGCGGGGTTGGGCTGGTTGATGCCGACTCGGCCGTTGGTCGAGATGCGCATGCGCTCGTTCTGGGTTCCCGCGGTGTAGGTCAGAAAGGCCAGCGCGCCCGAATCCACGGTGGGGTCGGCGAAGGCGTGGATGGCGGCCAGGCGCTTCTCGGCGGATGAGATGGCGTAGTTCGCGAAGATCAGCTGCGCGGTGAGCCCAGTGGGGGTGACGTTGCCGGCGATCGCGAAGCGGCCCGGCGTAGACGCCGCCGCGCCGCCCGTCACGGTGATGGGGTCGGCGCTGGTGAAGGGCGCACTCGTCAGCGGGTTGGCGATTCCCACGCTGCCGGCCGCGGTGATGCGCATGCGCTCGACGGGCGTGGTCTGCCCGAGGGGCGTGGTCGACAGCGCCTGATAGGTTCCGTTGGCTACGGCCGTCCAGTTTTCGGCGGCCCAGATCTCGAGGCCTCCGCACGGGGTCGAGAGCGCCGATGAGTTGTAGCCGCGCGCGTTGAAGGCGGCGATCAGGTCGCCCGAGGCCAAGGCCGTGGGGGCGGCGTTGGTTCCGTTCATGCGTGCGCCTTCGACGCCGCCCTGCCGCGCGATCCCCACCGAGAGCAGCGTGCTGGCCGAGGAACGTACGTCGAGAATCGCCGCGGGCGTGGCCACCAGCGCGGGCACGCTGCCAATCCCCACATTGCCGCCGGCGAACTGATACTGGCTGGCCGAGAACCCCATGGGGATCAGGGCGCTGTCGGCGTCGTTGAAAGCGCGCAGTCCGATCGCCGCCAGCGTCGAGTCGTACTTGATCCCCAGGTTCTGATTGGTCCCGGTGTGCACCTGGATAGGCGCAAGGGCTGTGGCGACGCCCACGCCGATCCATCCGGTGTTGGTCAGGGTGTAGCCGAAGGCGTCGATATTGCTTCTCCAGGGCGTCTGCGGCTGCAGCGGGATGTCCGCCCACGAGACCGAGCTCGCGCCTGCCGTGAGCACCCGTCCGGAGGAGCCGCGCGCCAGTGGCGACCACGCCGCGCCGTCCCACTGGAGCAAATCTCCCACGTTGGTCGCGGCCGCGATGGCCGCGGCCCAGCTGACGGTCGAGGCGGTCGAGGAGAGCACCAGCCCGGCCGCGCCCTTGGGCAGTGTGGTCCAGAAGCCCGGCCCCGGCACGGCCTGCCACACCAGCAGGTCTCCGGTAGCGGTGCCCGGCGGCAGGGTCGCGCCGCCGCCTCCGCCGCCGGTCGATTGGATGGTCACGTCCACCCAGTCGTTGCCGGGGTTGTCGGCCACCGTCAGGGTCACGTTCGAGCCGGCGATGAAGTTCAGGCTCTGGCGCACGCCGCCGAGCGTAGTGTTGAGCAGCACGCGGATCTTCTGCGTGGTCGAGTTATCGACTACCGCCAGCGCCAGGTCGGCCGCCAGCGAGCCGCCGCCCGAGATGCCGTGCGAGGTGGTGATCTGGCGCGTGGTGGGGGTGTAGCCCGCGATCGTGCTCGCGCCCGTGATCGTAACTCCCGCGGAGAAGACTGTGGCGGCGCTGAAGGTCTTGGCTCCGGCGATGGTCTGCGCGCCCGTGGTGAGGACGCCGCGCGCCGCCGGGCCGGCGTCCGGCACGTTCAGCACCAGCGCTCCGCCGAGCGGCGCGGGCGAGCCGCTCACGTTGATATCCGCTCCCGTCGAGCCCAGCCCGAGGCCAATGGTGTTGGGGCTGATGTTCAGGCTTGACGCGAACATGGGAACCCAGTGGGCTCCGTTCCATCCCAGGAACTGTCCGGGCTGCGCGCCGGCCGAGGTCAATTGCTGCGCGTTGATCAGCGCACTGGGGGTGACCGGGAAGGCCACGCGGATCTGCCCCAGCGTGACCGTGTCCGACTCCGGGACAATCCAGCTCTCCTTGTAGAGCGGCCCTTCGTCGAGCTCGTAGACGGCCACGTAGAACATCCCCGTGGGGCGCGCGTTGATGTTGGCGTAGAGCGTGACCGAGAACGCGCCATTGACGATGGGCCAGCTCTGCTGGCCGCCGGCCACGGTGGCTCCGTCCAGATCGAAGGCCGGCCAGGAGACCACCACGCGGCCATTGGCGGGGCGGCCGTCAGCGTAGGTGATGTGATCGGAGATGGTGGTCATGGCGCATCACACCGGGGTGACCGAGTAATACCACTGGGCCGGCATGGAGGCTCCGCCGGTGAGCGGCAGGTAGGCCCAGTAGTTGCTGCCCGAGTAATAGAACTGGATGCAGAAATTGCCGTTGCGGTAATAGAAGCGGATCACGCCGTTGGGGATGATGTCGGTGGCCGGAATCGCTGAGGGCGAGACCTCCATGACGATCGTCGATTTCATCTGTCCCGCAATGCCCGGCTCGGCTCCGATGTGGATGGTGCCGAGCGGATGGCTCACGTTCTGGCCGTAGAGGTCCAGGCGCCCCGAGGGCGCCGACGTCATCAGGAAGGTGGCGTTGGCTAAGAAGAGCCGCCCCGCCCCGTCGATCGAAGCCACCGTGGCTCCGGTCGAATCCTGCCAGACCTGCAGGTAGGCCTGCGAGGCCACGCCCTTGACCAGAATGCCGGGCTGCGAGGCGCTGGTGGTCAGCACCGCGAGCTTCGCGCCCTGGTCGCCGTAAACCCCGATCGACACGTTGCCGTTCGAGCGCCAGAAACTCATTACCGGCCGGACTGTGCTGCCGGCGTTGTTGTAGGCGATCAGCGAGAGGTTCGAGCCGGCGTCCCCGGTTCCCTCGGCTTCGCCGGGCGTGTACAGCTGCCAGCGCGCCACACCCGCCGAGGCGTAGGACAGGATGCGCTGCGAGGTGGCCGGGGCGCTCGAGTCCATCCAGATCTCGGGCGCGTAGTTGATCCCCACGTGCAAAGTTTTCGCCGGCGTGGTCCCTACGCCCAGCCCGGTCCCCGCCACGATCCGCACCCAGGTGTCCTGCGCCAATTGGTTCGAAGCGTTGGCGAAGAACACGCGGTTGGCCTGCGAGCCCACGATGATGTTGCCGATGGAGGCGCCCGGGGTGGTCCAGGTGAGCGTGGGTCCCGCGCCCACGGTGAGCACCTGCCCGGCCGCTCCCACGGCCAGCGGCGCCAGCGGTCCTGTGGCCGAGCGGTAGTAGAGATCGCAGACGGCGTTGGTCGCGCCGGGCGGGTTCAAGGTGACGGCGCCCGAGGCGGTCATCGCGCCGGTGACGGTGACCGCGCCTTGCAGAGTGACCGGCTGCGTGAAGGTGGAAGGCTGCTGCACGGTGAGCGCGCCCTGCACGGTGAGCGCGCCGGTGATCAGCGCGCTCGCCATCTGCGGGTTGTAGTTGGCCCCCTGCACCGAAGCGGTGGCTCCGGCCCCGTCGCAGTAGATGATGGCCGAGCATCCCGGTTGCAGCAGAAAGCCCGCGCCCGACCCCTGCTGGAAATTGATGGGGAAGCCGCCGGTGGTCGAGTTCTGCATGAAGTAGATCTTCTGCGCGGTCTGGGGAGTGATGTTCACGGTGGCCTGGCTCGAGAGGCCGCCGGTCCACACGATGACCTTGTTGCGCCCCTGCGAGACCACGCCCTGCGAGGTGTTCAGGTTGTAGCTCGAGGCCGAGAGCGCGATGCGCAGTGACCCGTCGATGCCCGTGTCGAAGTAGTCGAAGTCGTTGTTGACGGTCACGCCCCAGACGCCGGCCTGCTCGCCGGTGGCGGGCTTCTCGATTCCGAGATTAGTCGTATAGGTGGAAGGCATGGCGTCAGACCTTTCCGGCCGGGGGCGCTCCGGCCATGGTTATCCAGCCGCCGCGGCGCGGCTGCGCGGGCGCCTGGACCGCCCGCCAGCCGAGGGGCGCGGGCCGGGGCTCGCTCCACAGCGCGCGCACCTGGACGTAGCCCAGCAGCATGGCCATGGGGGCCAGGCGCGTCCGCACCATCACGCCCGTGGAAGGCGGCGCGCCGGCGCTGCGGGGGTAGCGGGTGGGCGGGTGGTTGATCCGCTCGATGAGCGACTCATCGGCTTCGTCCAGCAGATCCTGCTGCTCGTGGTCCACGAAGGGTTGCTGGTTGCGGTCCTTGATTGTTTGGGGCTTCATAGGATGCGGATGAGCGCGGTCGCGGGCGCAGCCGGCGGGAAGAGGATGCGGAACTCGCCCTGGTTGCTGGTCTGGTCGTTTACGAAATCCAGCACGGCCACGGCGCGCTGCTCTCTCGACTGGTTGTAGATCAGCGCCCCGCGCGCAGTCAGGGTCGGAGCGGGCCACACCGGATCGTCCCAGGTGGCGCAGGCGATGCGCGCTGCGCCGAAGATCTGCACGCCCGTGAGCAGCCGGCCGCCGGCCTGGTAGCCGTCGCCCGCGGCCTCGCCCTCGGTGGTGTAGACCGTGGTGTCGTCGGGCGAGAGATCCGCGTCCGAAGTGTAGAGCGCGATGTAGAACTGGTCCACGAGGAACTCGTGAAGGCCCGAGAAGAGTTCCATCTTGAAAGAGGTCGCCACGCCCGGCGCGATCATATCTTGATCCTCGTGTCGGGCTCCTGCTGGGTGTCCTTCTTGGTGCGGCCCTTGGCGTATTCCTGGTCCATGGCCAGGTCCTTTTCGAAGCCCTGCAGGTAGCGCGCGAAGAGGTTGTCTTCGGTCTTCATGTAGATGGCCGCTTCGACCAGCGCGCCCGAGAGCAGGGCGTGGGCGAAGTGGTCGCCCAGCCAGCTGACGCTGGTCTCGATGATGGAAGGCGGCTGGAAGAAGTAGCCCATGCGCATGTTGTAGGCGAGGTCGGGCGCGGGGCCGAGCTTGATCGACGACTGATTCAGGTAGCAGTAGAAGCGCGGCAGCCCGGCCGAGCGCACCGGGTCGGGGTACATTTCGTCGATGAACTCGGAGTCCTTGTTGAGCAGCACCGCGAGTCCGTCGGGGCCCTCGGCGGTGAGCGAGTCGGGGGCCAGGAAATCCGTGGGTGTGGCCAGCAGGGTGTTGCCGGGCGTGGCCGCGGCGGTGGCGTCCTTGCGGAAGTTGGGGAGCCGGACGCGCAACAGCACGCGGCTTTCGGCCAGGCGGATGAACAGGTCGATGTTCTCGACGAAGGACGCCTCGAAATCCTGCGCGTAGTTCTGAATGGCGGCGCGCAGCTCCACGTAGTTCATTGGCTTCTCCCGCCGGGGTTAGAAGACCCCGGAAAAACTGAAGCCCTTCTTGGCGGCTCCCGTGCCGCGCACCTGGCCGCCCTGCGCGTACCCCTTGGGCGGCTTTTCGGTATTGGGGAAGCCGCGGCGCACCTTAGCCGCGCCGCCGGCGGCTTTCTTGATCACGCCCCCATCGGCCTTGCGGAAGCCCTTGAGCGTTTGCGCGAGACGTGCGCGCTGGCCCAGCTTGCCGGGCTTCTTGGCGGCGGCCGCCAGTTTGGCGGCGGGGATGGGCTGGCCTTTTTTCGCGCCCAACTGCTTGCGCAGCGCGCCGGGCTTCTTGATGGCCTGGGCGATGAAGTTGCCGCCCTTGGCCATCTTCGAGTCACAGGCGCCGCCCTTGCGCAGGTTGGCTGCCGGCGGCGGAGGAGGCGGCGGCGGAGAGGAAGGCGCGACAGGCGTCACAGGTCCAGGGGTCCCCACCGGCGGCGCGGTTCCTTCGTCGGCTTCGTAGTCGTAGGGGTTGGGGGTCGAGACGGGCTTGCCTTTGCGGATGACCGCGATCGAAACCTTGGTTCCCTTGGGCCGGCGGGTCAGCGGTAGTTTGCCGCCGCGCTTCAATGCCACAGGTGGCGGCGCATCGGCGCGGAAGCCGCGCTTGGTTTTCCCTCCCTGATCGACCGCCACCGTTCCGCCTTTGCGGAAGGACGGGCGCGCCAGTCCCATCAGGGCGGCCGCGTCGGGCGGGCCGCCTACGAAGTTGGCGGTGTCGGCGGGCGTGGGGGAAGCCAGACCAGGTCCGCCGAGCGAGGGCGCGGCCGCGGCGAGCGCCGGAGCCGCCAGGTTCAGTCCGCCCGGGTTGACCACGTTGGGAGGCGGGCCGGGAGCCAGCGCGAGCGGCGCGGCCGGCCCCGCGGGCGCGAGCGCCGGCGGGGGTGGCGCCACCGGAGGCGCTATGGGGGGAGCGATGGGCGGAGCCGCGGCGATGGGCGCAGCGCCCGGAATGACCGGCCCCGGAGGCGCGCCCCTTCCGGCCGGCGGAGCCATGATGGGCGGAGGGATGGAAGGCGACCCGGGCCAGCCGCCGCCCAGTCCAGGCGCGCCCGGCAGCCGGCCGCGTCCGCCGAGCGGGGCGGCCTGCGCGGCTCGCTGCGCCTGCGCCTGCATCAACTGCTGCGCGTTGGGCGGCGCCAGGTTGGCGGTCATGTTGGCGGTCCCCAGACCGGAAGGCAGCGCGCCCGCACCCCACGGGGTCACGCCGCCGCCCTGAAACTTCAGCGTTCTGCTGCTCTTCGCTTTGGCCATCTTGCCTCCTTCGCGGATGGGTCCGCCGGTGCGCTCGGTGTCGGGCTTCTCAGAAAAGACCCCGGGCTTCTTCTTCTTGATCAGCAGCGAGAGCAGCGCCGCGAGCGTGCCGCCGCCCAGCGCGCCCAGTCCCGCATTGGGTCCCGTGGCGCTCAGCCCCGCTCCCAGGCCGCCGGCCAAGAGCGCGCGCAGCCAGGGCGACTCGATGTTGCCGAACAGGGACTGCTGCTCGTCTTTCTTGGCGCCCGGCTTCTGCGTCCCGGCGGTGGTAGTCGTGGTTGTGGTCGTGGACTTCGACGTATCGGGAACCGCCGGCTTGGGCGTGCCTGCGAAGAGATCAGGCGCAGGCGCCGGCGGAGCGGGCGGCCGGACCCGGTTGAGATACTGGTCGGCGTCGTCCAGATAGCTGGGGTCGCCGAAGGACGATCCTCCCTCGGCGAATTTGCGGCGCGGCTGTAATCGGCTCATGATGAGCTCCTTCCGTTACTCCCGGTGGCGTTCTCGCCCGGATCGCGGAACTGGGTGGGCTGGTCCCTGGTCGCGGCGGTCGAAGGGAAAGGCGGCCAGTTGGCGTTGGGGTACATGCGGCGCGAAGCCTCGAGGCCGGTGTCCGGGCGCGGATGCTCGAGCGCCTGCGCATCGGCGCCCGCCGCGGCCACGGCCTGCGGCAGAAAGTTTTGCGGATGATCGGGATCCCAGCAGCGGGGACATACCAGCAGGCCCGTGGGGCGGCCCATCACGGTGGTGCCGCGCAGGTCGCGGTAGCGGCAGCGGCATGCGCAGATGTCGCACATCGCCCAGGCCCGCGCCCCTATCGCGAAGCGCGCCATCTTAGATCACCTCGTAATTGCCGCCGGGCACCCAGCGCACGGCGGCGCGGTCGCGGTCCTCGTCGGCGGCGAGCGAGAACTGCTCCTCGTAGTCGCCCTTGAGCGCCTGCACGCGTGCGAAGACTTCCGGGTCGTGCGACTTGAGCGCCAGGTGGTAGGCCAGGCCCGCGGTCATGGCGGGGATGAAGCGCCAGGGGATGTCGGGCGTCCCCGCTCCGCCCGCGCCTACCGAGCGCATGCGGCGCAGCCGCCAGTAGACCACCTGGTAAACCGGCGAAGCGGGCGGCGTCATCCAGATCAGAAAGTAGGGGCGGATGAGGCGGCGCACGCAGATGACCGACGGCCGGCCCACGGCCGCCTTGTTGGGGATGGTGGCGAAGTCCGAGAAGCCCCAGCGGTCGAGCGGGAAATCCTGCCCGTCGTCCGGGTCGGGGGTGGCTCCGGCGGGCTGCCGCAGGACGTGCTCGACTAAGTCCACGGTGTCCTCGGGCAGGGTGTACTGCTCGACGCCCGGAACCAGGGCGACTTTGAACGGTCCCTCCACGGTCCACAGGTTGAGGCCGCGGTTGGCCCACTCGATGGACATCAGCTCAAGCGAGCGGCGGGCGGTGCGCAGGCTGTAGCCCGAACGGAACTCGACGCCGGCGCGCTCGCTGGCTTCCTGGGCGATCTCCGCCACATCGAAGGTCGGCCAGGCCGACAACCGGCTAGCCCTCCTTCCGGGGCGGCGGGGCTTTGGGAGCGGGCGCGGGCGCGGCCGTGCGGCGGGCGTTCAGCCGGATGCGGTTGCGTCGCTGCTTCGAGACCATGGTCACCGCCTTACGCCAAGGCTACCAGAGCCATTGGTGTATGCGGTAATTATAGGCTAGGTTCTATCGGAACGGAGCGCCTCAGGCTTACTTAGATTCCAGGACCGACGAACCCCGTGCGCGTAGATGTTGAAGACGTCGTCGGAGGTGAGGCGTTGCTCGTCGACCAGTTTTAAGGCCAAGACCCAGTTCAATTGCTTGACCCGTCTTTCGCAGGGAGTGTCTTCGCGAAGAAGCGAACCGGAAAATTCGACGATGTCGAGAGCCATGTTCTCCAGGCTTTGTTCGCGGGCGGACAGGTTCATCAATTTCTTAGTCCCCTATTCAGAAAAATCTTAGTAAATATTTCCGGCGTGCGCCAAGGTCAAATGGATCATTCATTCCAAAACGGCCGTGAAGACGCCGCCGATTCTGCGCTGAGGAATATACCACGTGGGGAGTATCCCGTGGTCTGAAATAGCACGGCATGGCATCCTCGAAACGTGTCTACGAGCAGCGAGGACGCCGTCCAGCGCGACCGCCTCGGTCGCGCCCTGGCCGGCTGCCTGAAGAACCTGCGCCGGTCGGCGGGGATCGCGCAGGAACGCCTCGCGTATGAGTCTGGCGTGGATCGCGGCTACATGGGAGCCCTCGAGCGCGGCCGCCACTCGCCCAGCATTCAGACCATTTATAAACTGCTGCCGGTGCTTAAGATTTCCTTTGTGGAATTCGCCGCGGAATTCGATGCGTGCTACCGGAAGGAGGCTCGCCGGAAACCGCGCGCGAAAACACAACTGGACCCGGCGGGCCGGTCGCCCAGCGAACTGGCCGAAAGATAGTACTAGAGAGCCTGGCTCTTTGGACTCAGCGCCTTAGCCACCGCGGCCGGGAAGACTGCGTTCAGCCTCTGCAGACCGTCAATGCACGCCGGGTCGTTGTAAAACTTCTCGAAGAAGCGCTCCAGGTGGTCGCGGAACAACTCCTCGAGTTCGCTTTCGCGCGGGTGCGACATGTAGACCAGAAAACTCAGCGTGAGCTTTTTCTGGTAGCGGGGCAGACGGCTGACCACAAAGCGAAGCTGGTCGTCCTGGGTGGGCAGCCCCTCCTTCTCGTTGTGATACAACCAGAGCCACAGGCCTTCTTCCACGGTGTCGGTGAGGGTCATCCTCTTGGCCTCGGCGACGGGCATGAATCTGCCCATCAGCCCCTTGTCGATGCGGACGGTTACCTGCTTCTTGGTTTCTTGACGGCGAAATTGATCAGGTTTCGCTTTGGGTGAAGGCGACGAAGCGACTTTCGGCGATCGCTCCTCCGGCCGTGTCCCCGATGACACCGCCGGCGGCTTCACCTTCTTTTTGGAAGTAGCCATAGTTTTCTCAAGACAGATGCATGCAGTTGCCATTACCGACTTTATATAATCCACATACATGCATTTGTGGTACTGAATAGCATGACATGCGGTCGCTACGCAGAACAAGATCTTAAGGACTGTAACAGGGCTATAAAGGGCTACAAAAGGGTGAATATTTGGGCCGATTGGCGGGGAAAATAACAACTACTCGCTATAGTTAGCGCTTTCAGCTTATTTCTGATATCTGATAAGTAGGGAAGCTACGGGAGCCGCAACCCTGCTGCACAGGAGCGCATAGCAGCGCATCCCTCCGGTATTCTCAGGAGGGCCGGCGCACGGCGGCGTGGGCCCACAGCATGGCCTCTTCCAGCTTGGCGAGCGAGTGCGAGCGCTCCATGCCTTCCTCGCAGACCTCCACCACGATCTCCGAGAAGCGCTTGGCCGCGGCCACCAGTTCGTCCAGCCGTCTGGTGGTCGGCTCGTCCGCCGCGAAGCGCGCAAAGCTCGAATAGATGCGCTCGAGCACCACCTTGTCCGAGGCCGAGACCGGCGCGGGCATCATTCCCGCCTAGTTCCCCGCCGCGGCGGCCGTGCCCAGGTACATGATGCTCACCAGCGCATAGCCCTGCGTGGGCGCCCCCGAGACGCTCAGAAACACCTTGCCGGTCGCGTCCGTCACCGTCCCGATGAGCAGGGGCGGCGTGGGGTTCATGCCGCTGCCCAGGGCGGCCAGCGAGAGCGTGGCGTACTCGGTTCCGCCGGCAGTCTTACCCAGCGAGATAGCCGGGGTGGTCCCGTTGAAGGCCGTGGTCACGGTCGCGGTCATCCACAGCAGGATGGTCCCCGGCGGGAAGTAGATGTTGACGGCCGCGGGCGCGGTCAGACCGAAACTGCCGCCCGCCCCGTTCACGTCGAAGCGCAGCGCCAGCTGCGCCTGGCCGCGAACGTAGTTGGGGCCGCCCAGCGACGATACCGAGCCCGAGACCACGGGCCCGTGGAAATGCGTGGCCTTGCGCGCCGTCGGCGGTATCAGCAGCGGCGAGGAGACCGGGGTGGCGCCCACCAGCGCCTCAACGGCAGGCGGCGGTTCAGGCGGCGGGGTCGTGGGACTTGGGTCAGCCATGCGACAAGTGTATTCCCAATTCCCGGGTTACGCCAAGTCGAATGTTGGGGTATCGTGTAAGACAAGATGACGCCTGAGATCGTGCGCCTCTCGGCCGACTGCATCGAGCCCTACTGGCGCGAGATGGCGCGGCTGTGGCGCAACGACGCCATCCGCCGCGAGCGCAAGGGCGATCTGGAGGCCCTCAAGCGCAACCTGATCCTGGGCCTCTCCGAAGTCTGGCTCGCGTGGAGCGACCCGCCCATCGACAAGGGCGAGTTCGGCGGCCCGCGCTACGCCGTGGGGATCGTGGCGGCCCACACCGGCAAGAACCGGGACCTGTACGTGCAATTCTGCTGCGGCCGCATGCTCGAGCGCTGGAAGCGGCCCTTAGCCGACGCCATCACCCAGCTCTGTTTCGAGGAGCAAATTAGCCGGCTGCACATCTTCTGCCGCAAGGGCTGGAAACAGTATCTCGGCGACTGCTGGTCTTTTCCGGCCGAAGCCGTAACCCTTTACACCGATCCGGGAGCGCTCTTCACCGGGGCCGGGGAGGCTCTGCGCGCTATCGCCTGAAACTGGAGTGAGACCGCCACATGGGCCTGTTTTCGCCGAGCACGCAGACCACAGGGACCCAGAACACCACCAGTAACCAGACCTCCAGCTATCAGCCCGATCCGGGGGCGATGTACAACTGGGGGCAGCTGCTCGGCGGGGCCTGGGGCCTGGCCGGCGGCCTGCTGAACAACAACCCGCCTAACGCCACCGTCGCCGACCCCACCAACCTCACCAGCCAGTATTGGACGCAGGCCCAGCGGAACACCGGCGCGCCCGACCTGAGCGGGCTGATGAACATGTACCAGAGCCTCTACGGAGGCCTGGGGGCCATGATCTCGGATCCCTCGAACGTGCCCAACCTGCCCGGCCAGTTCGGACCCGGAACCATCGATTTCCAAAACCCCTTCGCCGGGGGCGTCCCCACGGCCGCCGCGTCCACCGTGAGCGCCCCCGGCGGGGTCAGCGGCCGCGCCAGTGACTACCTGGTCAATCCCCAGCAGGTCTCGCCCACTTCGGTCTCGGCCGAGCGCATCTCGGCTCCCGGCGCCATCAATCCCATCACCGGGCTGATGCAGGTCGTGGCGCCGCAACTGCGCAACTTCCAGATGGATCCGGCGCAGCAGGTGGGCGGTCCGTCGCTGCGCGATTTCCAGATGACCGCCGCGGGACCCGTGGCCCCTTCGGGACTGGCGACCACGCAGTCCTGGCTCGATCCCGGCACAGCCGCGGCCTTCATGTCGCCCTACGCCCAGCAGGTCGTGGACGTGCAGAAGCAGAAGGCCGTCGAGGACTGGCAGGCGGCGCTCGAGGGGCAGCGCTCGCAGGCCGCCGCGGCGGGCGCCTACGGCGGCTCGCGCCAGGCGGTCGAGGAGTCCACCGGGCAGCGCGACCTGCAGTTGCAGCTGGCGCAGATCCAGGCCACCGGCCTGCAGAACGCCTACACCCAGGCGCAGCAGCAGTTCAATCAGCAGCAGCAGCTGGGACTGGGCGCGCAGCAGTTCAACATCGGCACGGGCCTGCAGGCGGCGCTGGCCAACCAGCAGGCGCAGCAGATGGCCAACGCCCAGAACCTGGCGGCGCTTCTGCAGACACAGGGGCTGGGCGGACAGCTGGGATTGCAGGCGGCCTTGGCCAATCAGGCCGCGGGTCTCACGGTGGGCGGGCAGAACCTGGCGTCGCTGCTGCAGACGCAGGGGCTCGGCGCACAGCTGGGCATGCAGGGGCAGCTGGCCAACCAGCAGCAGGGACTGCAGGCGGCGCTGGCCAATCAGCAGGCGCAGGAATTCGGGGCGGGGCAGCAGCTGCAGGCTTCGCTCGCCAACCAGCAGACCGGCCTGCAGGCGGGTCTGGCGAATGCGCAGTTCGGCATGCAGTCGCAGCTGGCCAACCAGCAGGCCGGACTGCAGGCTGGTCTGGCGGCGCAGCAGATGGGACTGCAGGGCGCGCTCGCCAACGCGGGCTACGGCATGCAGGCGGGACTGGCCAACCAGGCCACCGGCCTCCAAGCGAATCTCGCCAACCAGGCGGCCATGATGCAGGCGCTGGGGCTCCAGTATCAGGGCGGCCTGCAGGGCGCATTGCAGACCCAGAACCTGGGCATGCAGGGCCAGCAGATGGGGCTCCAGTCGGCCATCCAGCAGCAGCTCCTGCGCAACGCGCAGCAGCAGTTGAACCAGGGCTACACGGGCCAGATCGGCGGCCTCTTAGGCAACATGGGCAACCTGGGACTGGCCGGTTACGGCGCGGGCCTGCAGGGTCTGGGCGCATTGCAGCAGGCGGCCGCGGGCCAGCAGGGCTACCAGCAGCAGTGGAACGACGTCAACTACCAGAACGCGCTCGCGACTATGACCACGCCGCTCCAAGCGCTCTCGTGGCTGGCGCAATTACAGGCCATGCAGCCGCTGCCTTACACCCAGACTTCCTCCGGCACGCAGAACGTCACGGGCACGGCGCCCGGGCCGAGCCTCTGGCAGAGCATCCTGGGCGGCGGTCTGACCGCGGCGGGCCTGCTGGGCGGCTTCAAGCATGGCGGCCGCATTCCCAAAGCCGCCGGCAAGCCACACGGCCTCGCGCTGGTGCAACCCGCCGGCAAACCGCGCCGCGCACCGGCTCGAGGCTTGGGCGTATTCGCCGCGAGGGCCGCCTAAGATGCCCGACCTCATCCAGCTGTCGAACGATCTCAAAACCTCCCCCGACCAGTGGCTGCTGCGCGAAGTGCAGCACCCCTCGGGAGCCGTGCCGCCCTACCTGATCCTGGCCGAACTGCAGCGCCGGCAACTGCTGCGCTCGGGCTCGGCCGCCAAGCCGCCCTCGAGCTCGGTGGCCCAGGACACGGTGCGCTCGACGCTCGAGCAGATCACGCCGCCCGCGCCCGCCGGCCCGCCGCCTCCGCCGGGCATGGCGCCGCCTTCCACAGGGACGCCCTCGGGAGCGCCGGGAGCGCCCATGCCCGGAGCGCAGCCGCCGCAGAACATGCCGCAGGGGATGGCCGCAGGCGGCATGTTCGACGACGAAGAGTACGACAACTCGGACGAATTCGATACGGGCGACGGGGACACGGTGGACACGATGGCCGCGCCCACCATACCGCAGATGGTCAACGCCGCGGCCGTGAAGCACAACGTGGATCCGAACCTGGCTGCGGCGGTGGCCAACACCGAGTCCAACTTCCGCGCCAACGCGGTGTCGCCCAAAGGCGCCATCGGACCCATGCAGTTGATGCCCAAGACCGCCAGGGATCTGGGTGTGAACCCGCATAATCCGGCGCAGAACATCGACGCCGGCATGCGCCTGCTCTCGGGTCTCTTGCGCCGGTTTGGCGGCGATAAGAGCCGTGCGCTGGCGGCCTACAATGCGGGGCCGGGCGCGGTGCAGCGCTACGGCGGCGTGCCGCCCTTCCCCGAAACGCAGAGCTACGTGAAGAAGGTGCTCAATGACATGGAGCAGCGGCGGCAGCGGTCGCGGTCGCGGATTCCGTGGGAGCAGCCGGACGCCGCGCTCTTAGCCGATGCGGGCCTCGACGCTTCGCCCGATGCGGACACCACTCCCGCCGCGCTGCCCGAGACCCTGCCCGACGTCACCGGACCGCAGTTCTCCTCCATCGGCCCGCAATACTCGCCGATGGCGATGTCCCGGCCGCCGGCGGCCCCCTCTGACGCCGCCGCTCCCACACCTGCCGCGCCCTCTGCTCCGGCCCCCGGCGGCCTGGCCGTCGCATTGCCCGAGCAGGAAGCCCTGAACGCCGCCAAAAAACAATATGAGGCGCTGAACGCCCAATACGAGCCCTACGATCCGATGAGCGCGCTCTCGGAGAAGAACCTCAAGACCACCAAGGCGGCCATCGAGACGATCCTGGGCAAGCGGCCGGACTACGGCGGCCTCGAGTCGGCCATCACGCTCCTGCAGCAGCAGGCCGAGCAGGCCCTGCACCCCTCCATCTCGAACGTGCTGCTGCAGCTCGGCCTGGGCATCCTGGGCTCGCGCTCGCCCTATCTCGGGCAGGCCGTCGGGGCGGGCGTGGGCAATCTCGAGCGGCAGCGCAAGGAGGCGCGGCAGAACTACATCGAGGCGCTCAAGGCGGGCGTGGACCTGCAGTCCAAGAAGAACGCCTACGACGAGAAGATCGGCCAGCTGGCCATGGGGCAGGTGCGCGAGCAGCAGCAGGCCGGCGTGACCGCCGACAAGGCGCAGCAGGCGGCCATCGCCAAGGCCGCCTCGGATGTGGCCCGGGCGCAGTCGGATTTCAACAAGGCCGTGGCCAAGGCGCCCGAGATGCAGATGCAGGCGCGCAAGACCGAGATCGACAACTACCGCGCCATGTCGGGCGCCACGGGCCCATACACCGAAGAGGAGCAGAAGTACATTCAGTTCGGAACCAAGCCCTCGGGAGCGCGGCCTACCTTCAACGCTTACACCGTGGCCGCGCAGCAAGTCAACGTCGATCCCACCCGCATCTGGACGCCCGAGGAAGCCGCCAGGGTGCAGGCGCAGTACAACAAGAACTGGGAAGGGCAGCATCCGACCGTAGCGCTCTCGCCCGAGGCCAGGCATCAGGCTGCGCTCGCCTATTTCAACGGACAGCCGCTTCCGCCGATGCCGAGAGGCGCGGCCAGCGCCAAAGAGTTGTCGGCCATCATCAACGAAGCGGCCGCTATCGGCGCTCAAGCACAAATCCCCATGGTGGCTGCGCGCGCCAGCGGACAGGCGGCGCAGAAAGCCCTGAACCAGCGGATACCGCAACTAAGCGCGGTGCGCGCGTTCGAGGGAACGGCGCTGGCCAACCTGGACATCTTCACCAACGCCGCCAAGTCCATGGTCGATTCGGGCGTGCCGTGGATCAACAAGCCGCTGCGCTCGCTCGATCTCTCGGGCATGGGCTCGGACGAGCAGGCGGCCGTGAACGCCGCCCGCACGGTGGCCCTGACCGAGATCGCGAAGGTGGTCAACAACCCCACCCTGACGGGCGTATTGAGCGACAGCGCACGCCACGAAGTGCTCGGCCTGATCCCCGAGGACGCCACGCTCGCGCAGATCTACAAAGTCGTCAACATCCTCAAGCAGGACATGGCTAATCGGCGCGGCAAACTGGAGGGCGAGATTGCGGAGTTGCAGCAGCAACTGGCCACGCCCGGCGGCGCGCTGCATCAGACCAAAACCGAAACGCCGCAAACCGTAACCGGACCGCCCCCGCGTCCTCCGGCCATCGCCGGCGCCGTCGCCGCGGAGTATAGCGCCAAGAGCAAACAGTGGCGCTACAAGATGAAAGAGAGCGACCCGTGGACGATTCTCAAGACCCCGTAGACGATTGGGTTGCGGTTCCGCCCACGCAGCCATCCACAACTCCCGCCCCTGACGCGCCCACAGCGAATGACTGGATCACCGTCGCCCCTACCCAGACGCTGACCGAAGCGCAGAAGCAGGCGGCGATTCGCAAGTACGGCGGCTGGCGCTCGGGCGACGACCCCGCGAAACACGGGATGACTCTCGATGAGTTCCGCAAGGCGCATCCGGTCCTGATGGCGCCGGAGAGTTTCCTGGAGGGCGTGGGCGCCGGGGTGGTGAGCCTGCCTGTGGGCCTCTCCGAGATCGCCCACAAAGTGATTCCGGGCATTCCGGAAATTCCCAAGGAGTACGCCGATCCGAGCCCGCTCGGGCTTCCCGGCAAAGCCGGCAAACTCGTCGAGCAGACTGCCGAGTTCATGCTTCCGGCTACAAAGTTCGGCAGAGTACTCGAGGCCGCACCCAAGATCGGTCCGCTGTTGAAGGCCAGCCCCTGGGCCGCCCGGGCTGCTCGCATCGGAACCGATGCAGCCATTGCCGGCGGTCAATCTTTCCTCGAGAGCGGCGGCGATCCGCGTGCGGGCGCGGAATCCGCAGCGACGGTGGGATTACTAGGCGGCCTCGGCTCGGGGGTGAGCGCCGGCTTCCGGGCTACCGCCGTTCCTGTCTTTCAACGGATGGTTCTGAATCAGCCGCGGCCGCTTTCGCCGGCGGCTATCGCGCTCGCCAAGAAGTACGGCATACCGCTGACACAGGGCATGCTGGGCGGATCGAAGACCGTCCAGGCCATCGAGAAGATGCTCGGCCACACGATCGCTCCGGATCTGTACGAAGCCATCTTGGAGGAGGGCCAGCAAGGACTCGTGAAGGGCGCGTCCAAACTTGCGAGCGGCTTCGGCGTTGACGAGTTCGCCGCCGGCGACAACTCGCTCAGAAGAATTACGGGCGCCGCGACGCGCGCCAAGGGCGTGGCCCGCAACTTCTATGACAAGTTGGATCAGATCCAATCCTTGCCGCAAAACATCAAGACGATCATCACGGGATACAGGTCCACGCCCTCCACTCTGATCAATCCGGCAACCGGGCAACTGCTCCCTCCGACTCTGACGCCCATTACGGAGCGCATCGCGCTGCCCATGAACATGACGGGATGGAAGAATCAGTTCGCGCCCGTGATCAAGGAGATGGAGAAGACCATCCCCGAAGCGAAACTGGCCTACTCGGATTCCTACAAAGCCATGAAAGAACTCATGGCGGGTCCGGATATAGTCTCGGCCAAGACCGCCGAAGAGAACCTGTCCCGCATCAAGGAAATTGTGCGCGAGACGAACTCTGACAAAGTTCAGTGGAGGGGAGGCCAAATCGTGGACGCGCTACAGCCGGACGTGGACAAGGCCGTCGCCGCCGGCGGGCAGGAGGCCATCGATGCGCTGAAGGGGGCCCGCCAGGCGTGGGCCGTCCGCAGTAAATACCTCGACCTTGCCGAGGAGATGAGCGGAGATCGAACCGGAATGACCGGGCAGACGGATGCAGCCAAGCGCCTGCTCCGTCCCGCCGATGCTTCCTATCCTCTCCTTCAGCGGGTGCTTGCGGTGGACCCCGGCGCCAGAGCCGACTTGGCCAGGGCGACTCTAGGGAAGGTGTTTAAGAAGTCCACCTATGCGGGCGAATTCACCAACCCGAAAGAGGCGCAGAACATTTGGAATGCGGTCGGCAAGCGCACGAAGGCGGCGCTGTTCCCGTGGCAGCAGCGCACGATCGACAACTTTCTGCAGCTCGCGAGGCGCGTGAACGAAAACCCCAATACCTCGGGAACGGGCATAGTCAACTCTCTGCTGAAGCTTGGTCTTTTTGTGTCGCATCCGGTTCAAACCGGCGCCAGTATCGTACTCGGACGACAGGCGGCGAAGGTTCTCTACTATCCGGAGGCGGCGTCCGCACTGCAGGTGCTGATGAGCGGCGGTCCTGGTTCCGTCGAGGCCACCAAGGCCATGACTCTTCTACAGGGGATGGTCTCGCAAGGAGCTCGCGCCGACGCGGCTCGGCGCTCTCGAGTCAAGAACGAATCTCTCGTCCCCACTGTGGACGATTGGGTCAGCGTTCCGAGAGCCCGCGGCGGCAGGATCTCTGATCCGCTCAAGCGCATTCCCAGCCGCGCCGCAGTACTGCGTTCGCTGACGAGTTAGTGAACCGCCATCCCGCGATAGCGAGAATACAACTCTTCCGGAGTGAGGTCTCTGATTTCCTTGGCTTCGAGGGTCCAGCGCATCCAGAGGCGATACTTGCCCCAGTCGCCCATGTGGCGCAGATCGTCATAGAGGCGCGGGCAGCGGCCTTTGACGCCGGTCTCCCAGGCTCGAATGGCCTTCCATTCCTTGTCGATTTGCCGCTCCCAGCCCCGATTCAAATATACCCAGATGAGCCAAGCGCCGGCCAACACTCCCAGCAGGATCCACATACAGAACTATTCTGACGTGCGCTTCCGCCCGAAGCCAGAGCCAATGGGTGAAACGCGCGGTTCAAACCGACGAGGTTTCAGCGAGGAGTCCCAGGTGCGCCCCGCAACGAATTAGCTATCTTGTAATTTTCTCAATGAGATAAACGCTTGACTCCAGGCGGTAATGGGCTTACAACCAACTTGAGCAGAAAGCCTGCAAACCGTGGCGATAGAGCCACACTTACCAGACGTCTGAAGGGAGAAGCACCACCATGATTGCTTTGATCATTCCACTGACATCCTGGCCGCCGCCTGCCGTAGGCGGCGGTCCGATCGAGCCCGGAGGCCCGCCTCCGGTAATCGGCGGCGGTCCCATCACTCCTACGCCGCCAGTCGATCCGGGCTATGGGCGCCCGGTCTTTCCGCCGCATGTGGGTGGCGGCCCGGTCTATCCCAGCGGGCCAGTTGACCCAGGCTTCGGCCAACGTCCGCCGGTTGACCCGGGCTACGGTCGGCCGGTCGCGCCGCCGCACGTGGGCGGCGGGCCCATCTACTCCGGCGGTCCGGTCGATCCGGGATACGGGCGGCCAGTTGGTCCGGTCGATCCAGGCTACGGTCGCCCGATGTTCCCGCCGCATGTAGGCGGCGGGCCTATCTACTCCGGCGGTCCGGTTGATCCGGGCTATGGACGCCCGGTCGTTCCGCCGTACGTTGGCGGCGGCCCCGTGTATCCCGGCGGTCCGGCGGTGATCTGGCCGCAGCCGCCCGCTCCCCCGCCGCCCGATAAACCCGAGCAGGGCGTTCCGCCCATCCCCATCGGCGATACCGGCTGGACGGTGCAGTTTTGGATGGGCGTCGGCTGGGTGGTTGTGCCGCCGGATGCCCCCAAGCCCGATCCTAAGGCCTCCGCGCCGGCTCCCACGCCTACGCCGACCGGAACGGTGTAAGACTGCGCATACGCGGCGCTCGCTTTCCGGGCGCCGCGTATGCATAGACAAGGGGTCGAACTATGCTCTCGACGATTCTTCTGGTTTTCGCTTTTGTGCTATTCTGCGTGGCCGGCGCGCTGCAGGAGCAGCCATGGCGGTCGCGCCTGGTATGCTTCGGCCTCGCCTGCTGGGCGGCCGCCGAGATGGTCAAGGCGGTGTGGCGCTGATTTATTCGCCCGGTAGTTCCTTCAGGTAAATGGAGGCCTCCTCGAGCTTCTCCGGATCGTAGGGCGAGCACTCGATGCGCACCACCACGTAATGCTTCGGCCCGAACTGCACCCGCGCCCC
>Ga0126370_10000211_pt1 | contig 21710 bp, 14 predicted proteins | sample PanSoiMetaPlot_3_FD_92586 | JGI IMG/M metagenome (GOLD analysis project Ga0126370, IMG submission 92586) | Tropical forest soil microbial communities from Panama - MetaG Plot_3 | ecosystem: Environmental > Terrestrial > Soil > Tropical forest > Bulk soil | place: Panama | collected 2016-02-17 | reverse complement strand
CCGGGGAGCGCAAGTTCTAGTTGCGTAGAACTCGTCATCAGGATGGCCCCGTTGGCCATGATTAGCAGAGCGAGTATTGCAGTATTTTCTCCGCCTTCACGAAGTCGGTCGGATAGCATCCCGCCACCAATTCGAATTGCCGACGTCAACACGGAGTAGAGTGCTGTGAGAAATCCGGCTTTCACAGCGCTGACACCGAAGTACGACCGCCAGTAGGTCGGCAACCACGCTGTCAAAGCGATAAAGCCGCCGAAGGTTGTGAAATAAACCCACACCAGTGCCCATGTCTTCCATGTACGCGCCGATTCCTTCAGGCTCTGAACCAGACTCCCTGCAGGGAACAGAGACTGTCCGTTCGCCCGCGCCATCCTGCGTGCCTCATCTGGATTCACGCCCTGCCGCAAAAGCTGGAAAAAGGGTGAATTACGCCCAAGCAGAGCGTAGAGAATCGTGCCTGCCAAAAGGAAGAGAAACCAGGCCGCATAGGACTTGGCCAATCCCAAGCTGGCAAGGGCAACGGGAAGCAAGAAAGAGAACAATCCCGGCGCAAGGTTGCCCACACCACCGTAGATGGCTAGCGCATGGCCCTGTTTGGCCTGAGGGAACCAATAGGAGACCTGACTGACGCCGACGGAGAAGGTAGCGATGCCACAGCCGCACAGAATCCCGAGCAACAGAAGTAAAGGATAAAGACTGCGGGACATGTGATCTGGGTAGAGAGTGCCAATCACTCCCAGCAGGCCAGCCATGCCAAGTAGAGACAGAATGAGCAACACTATGAAAGGCTTTCGCCCTCCGGTCGTATCCACCCACGCCGAGAAAGGAATTCGCAGCAAAGACCCGGACAGGGCTGGGGCCGAGACGAGGAATCCAACCATGATCGGTGAGAGATGCATTACTTCCTGAAACCTGCTGGCCGTCGGCCCGAACAACGCGACGGCCGCGAAGCCCGCGGCAAATCCGATGGTCGCTGCGAGCAGGCTGCCATTGGGTGTTCCTTTGAGTTGATTCACGATTTGATCCCTCCTTGGCTGTCGTCGTCAAAAGCGGTCCGCCAAATGTCGCTATCGAAGCGGCCACGGTGATGTACGCAAAGCCTGCGATTCATCTCATGATCCTGGTTTGCCCATCCTACTAAGCATTCACGCGTGATAGTGCAAACTCTCGGTCAAATATGGATCCCTCACTGGTACCAAAGGCGCGCGCTTCAAAGCTGCTAGTACGCCAAGCCCGAATGCGCCCACCAGTCCCGCAACGAGACCGATCTCCCAGACCCCGATCTGCGGCTTCTCGCCCGAGAATGTGGGCATAATCATCAGATACAGATCGAGCCAGCGCCCTGCGAGGAGCACGATAGCGATGCGTACCAGAATCTCCACTCGTTGTTTGTTCACGCGCGGGAGCAGCGCGAAGAAAGGCACGATCCAATTCAGAGAGAGGTTGAGAACGAACAGCGGCTGCCAGAATCCGTGCAGTCGGCGCACGTAGTACACGGTCTCTTCCGGAAGATTCGCGTACCAAATCAGCATGTACTGGCTGAACCAGAGATAGGCCCAGAACGTACTGAAGGCAAACAGTAGCTTGCCAACATCACGGAGATGATCATCTCGAATAACATCTTTGAGAGGACTGTTGCGTTGCAGCCAAACCAACAGCAGGGTGAGGACCGACAGTCCGCTCAGGAACGCACCAGCAAAGTTGTAGAAGCCGAAGATCGTGCTGTACCACTCCGGCTCGAGCGACATGATCCAGTCAAAACTCGCGAGCCAGAAAGTGATCCCAAAGAAGACTAGAAACAATGCGGACAGAGTGGCGTTTCGGTGAGTGTGACTAATCTCGCCGTTAGCGTCCTGCTGGCGAGAGATGCTCAACATGATCCGCGAGAACCCAAGCCAGCCGATCAAGTAGACGATAGCGCGGATACGAAAGAACGGCAGACTCAACCACAGCTGCTTGAATCCTGGAGCGTCTCCTTCAATTAGGAGGCCCTTTGTCCAGGAATAAATGGATGGATGAAATGCAAAGACCGCAAGGATACCGATTGCACCGAGCGGTAGCACGCCAGCCATCGCTTCAGGAACGCGCCGTAGCACCGTACTCCAATGAGCGCCGCTCACAGACTGGATGGCGAGCCATGCCATCCCCGCCAACGAAAGTCCCAACAGGTAATAACTCACAAGAAGCAGATTGGGCCAGATTCTTTGGGGCGCCCAAACAAGACCCGTAACCAGCGTGATCACGCCGACACCTGCGAGCACTCGCAAGCGACCGACGACTTTTGCTCTTGGTTCGAAGGTGAAATCGCTCGCGTTCACGACTGACCTCCAGAAGGCTTCGGCTCGTTGGCTTCGGACGCCTTTAGCGGCGCGGGGGATGATGCTGTAGGTACGGGCACCGCGGGAGCCGCGGCTTGTAGAGCTCGCAAGTAGAGCACGACGTTCCACCGATCGTCCCGCGATAGCTGGCTAGCATACGATGGCATGTTGTTCTGACCGTAAGTAAGAACATGGAACATCTGCCCGTCCTTCATCTTGATCGCGTGATCGGCGAGTAGCGAGGGCGGCGCCGGATACCCGCGCTGCGGGACCGGCCCGTTCCCAGCCCCGCCCGCCCCGTGGCAGACGGCACAAAAATTTGCGAAGACGAATTCCCCACGCTGACTGGCTTGGGCACTCTGTAGATCAAGCGGACTTTTTAGTTCTTCCCCAGCACGCAAGGCGTCTTGCGGAGTCGCCGCATAGTGAAGCGACATGTGACCTCGTGGAATCGTTCCAGGCTCTGGCCGCTGCAGCGTGCTCCCATCGGTAAAGTTTGGATTTGGGGCAAACGCGTTGTAGCGCGGCGAGTGCGCCATCTGCGGCAAGAACTCAAAGTTCGGCTTGGCTGCATTGGAACTGAGAAACCAGCTAGCGGTCACCGTGACAACAACCGCGACGAGCAGGAATCCGTTGAGCACCACGCGTCCCATTACATTGCCTCCCCGGTGATCTGCTCTTCGACATGTACTGCATGAAGTTTTTCGAAGAGTCGTTCGACCTCCGCGGGTTCGAAGGTCGAATCTGTTTGCTCTAGCACGACCGCAAAGCGGTGATCGGTTACTCCCGCCACTGGTAATTTCGCGCGCTTACCGGGAAAGAGTCGGCAGACGATGAAGAACGAGAGCACCGCTCCCAAGGCGGCAAAGAGCACCATTACTTCGAAAGTGACGGGGACGAAAGCCGGCAGGGAGTTGAATGGTTTGCCGCCTACATTTACGGGCCAGTCCACGGCTGTGGTCCAGAACTCAAACCACACTTTTAGGATTGCTCCGAGCAAACCAACCGCAAAGACAAACCAAGGCAGGCGCGACGGCGACAAGCCCATCGCTTCCTCAACTCCGTGAATGGCGTAAGGCGCATGGACGTCCACGATCTTGAAGCCCTGACGGCGCGAAACCTTTATGGCCGCCAGCGTGTCGTCCTCGTTCTCAAAGACTCCAATGAACAGACGCTTACTCATGGGTAGCCTCCGACCGGGGCTTACCGTACTTCAAAACACCCTTCACTTCTGCCACCGCAATCACGGGAACGAACCGGCAGAAAAGGAGGAATAAGGTGAAGAACAGCCCGAAGGTTCCCATGAGTGTGGCGACCTCGATTCGAGTAGGAGCGTAGTGAAACCAATTGGCGGGGATGAAGTCTCGCGATAGGGACGTAACAATAATGATGAAGCGCTCAAACCACATACCCACATTGACGAGCAGGCACATGACGAAGACCGCGGGAATATACGCTCTGACTCTACGGAACCACAGCAACTGCGGGACGAAGACGTTGCAACCTACCATCGTCCAGTAACCCCAGAACAATGGTCCGAGAGCGCGGTTCAGAAAGACAAACTGCTCGTACGAACTACCCGAATAGAGCGCTGTAAAGAACTCAGTGCCATACGCCAAACCGACGATCCCACTAGTTGCGATAACCAGTTTGCACATGCGGTCAATGTGTCGGAGGGTGATGTACTCTTCCAGACGCATCAGCTTGCGCGCGATGATCATCAACGTGAGTACCATCGCCATACCGGAGAAGATCGCGCCTGCGACGAAATAAGGTGGGAATATGGTAGCGTGCCATCCGGGCAAGACGGCAGTGGCAAAATCCCAGCTGACAATGGTGTGTACTGAGATCACAAGCGGCGTGCCCAACCCCGCGAGCATCAGATACACAACCTCGTAGCGCTGCCACGCTCGATAGGAGCCATTCCATCCCAAGCTTAGGAAGCCCGCCAGTTTACGGCGCCACCGGGCAGTCGCCCGATCGCGTATGGTCGCGAGATCGGGAAGCAATCCGATGAACCAGAACATCGCCGAGACGGTGAGGTAAGTTGAGATCGCAAAAAAGTCCCAGACAAGCGGAGATCTGAAGTTCACCCAGAGCGAACCTCGGGTATTGGGGTATGGAAACATCCAGTAGGCGAACCATGGACGGCCGGTGTGAATCACCGGGAAGATGCCGGCGCACATCACAGCAAAAATAGTCATCGCCTCCGCGGCACGGTTGACGGAGGTGCGCCAGCGTTGGCGAAATAGAAAGAGGATGGCGGAAATCAACGTGCCTGCGTGACCGATACCAATCCAGAACACAAAATTCGTAATGTCAAACGCCCATCCAACTGTGCGATTCAGTCCCCAGGTCCCAACCCCAACAGTGATTTGGTAGCCGATCGCGGCTGCGCCTAGTACCAGAAGTGAAAACGACGCTAGCAATGCCGCCCACCAAAGCGGAGTGGGGCGCGCTTCCATCGGTGCGCAGACATCGTGCGTGACCTGTGCAATCGACTTGTTGCCCTCGATCAAAGGTGGTCGGAGGGCTACAACGGCTTCAGCCATGATGTTCTTCCTTGCTCCCTTTTGTTGCTTCCTCCGGACGGTTGCGGACAACCGTGAGATATCCGACCGCCGGCCGCACATTGAGCTCACCCAGCACACGATAGCGCCGAGGATTCGCCATCATTTTGCTGACTTGGCTCTGAGGATCGTTAAGGTCGCCAAAGTAAATTGCTTGTGAAGGACACGATTGCTGGCAAGCAGTCTGTACAGCAGCATCCGACACCTTCTCGCCGCGTCGCTTGGCTTCGATCTTGGCTTCCTGAATGCGCTGCACGCAGAATGTGCACTTCTCCATCACGCCACGAGAGCGCACTGCCACGTCCGGATTCAGCACCAGGTTTTGCAGCTGGTCGTCGTGTGCGTAGTTGAACCAGTTGAAGCGGCGTGCCTTGTACGGACAGTTGTTGGCGCAGTAGCGCGTGCCAATGCAGCGGTTGTAGACCTGCTGATTCAGACCGTCTTCGCTGTGCACGGTCGCCAGAACTGGGCAGACGGTTTCACAGGGAGCGTTCTCACACTGCTGGCACATCAGCGGCTCGTAGGCAACTTCAATTTGTCCGGAATCGGTTTCCGAGTAGTAGCGGTCAATGCGGAGCCAGTGCATCTCGCGGTTGCGCCGGATCTCGTCTCTTCCGACGACCGGGATGTTGTTTTCCACTTGGCACGCAATCACGCAAGACGAGCAACCGGTGCAGGCATTCTGGTCAATGATCATGCCCCAGCGGGGTCCCCTATAAGGATGGTCGGTCGGCCACAAGTCTTCCTTTTCTTCGTGGTCCTCCACGCCGGAATGCGGGTCCTTAAGGTAGGCCGCCAACGTTGTCTCTTGCAGCACTGGCCGTGGACCGCTACCCTTGGGCTGGAGTTTCTTGGGAACGCTCAGTGTATTGTGTGTCTGCGTGCACGCCAGTTCCCGCTGTTTGTCAGTGCGGGTGAGTTTCACATTGGTAGTCGTGTATTCGAGAATCCCATTGCCAAACCTCAAAAGGAGCACAGCATTTACACCCACGACTCCTTTGTCTCCAACACTTACCAATGCATCAATCCACTGCGGTCCCACTTTTGCGAAGCGGGCGCTCAGTTTGCTTCCGTAGCCGAGAGCAATTGCGAGAGTCTGTTCGTGCTGGCCGGGCTGGATGTATGCGGGGAGTTCGACGGCCACACCCGCGTTTGTGTCAACTCGAACTACATCGCCATCGCTGATTCCAAAACGTGCCGCCGCTTTAGGAGCGATTGACACGTAGTTGTCCCAAGTCACCTTGGTGATCGGATCCGGAAGTTCATGCAGCCATGGATTGTAGGCATTCCGGCCATCGAGCATGCCGACCTTGGGATAGAGCACGAGAGAGAATGAGTTCGCCTCCGGGCGCTCGGCGCGCCAAATGGGTTGGACGGACTGTATGCTGAATGGCTTCCCACCAATCGCGTCTGTTTCAATTTCCGCAAATCCGTCGTGCAGCGTGCGCTCCCAGAATGTTTCGAAATCACGCTCCTTCTTCTGGCGCGTGAAAAGGTTGTTTCTCCAGGTTTCGCGAATAAGTTCGTAGCCTGGCTTCGGGCTTCCACGCCATGCGGAAATTGTCTCCGCAACAGAACGAGTCTCTCCCAACCGGTGAAGTAGGGGCTGGGAAATGCTGGCTACTCCGCTTATCGACTCGTGGTCACTCCACGACTCCAGGTAGTGTGGTTCAGGCAGAACATATCGCGCCAATGATGCCGTTTCATCCAGACGCTGAGCGAAGCTCACGAGAAGTGGGACTTTCTGCAGATCGCGCTCAAGCGATTCGCCGCCGGGCAGCTCAAACGACGGATTCACGCCGTACACGAACAGTGCCTTAATCTCTCCCTTTCGTAATTCATCGAGAAGTGTCTCTAACTCTCGATCACTTCCTTGAGATTGCAGCGAGGGTTTTTCAAGAACGAGGGTTGTCCCATAGTTACCGAGCAGATGATTGATGTAATTGCAAAGAATCTGCTGCCGAACGTCATTCACGCCGCATACCACCAAGCTCCGCCCCCGCGCTTGCCGTAGGCGCTCAGCCAGTTCATCAAGAAATGCTTCCTTCACCGGAGCGGCATCCATCTGGCTAGACGCAAACGGCGAATCCTCTTTGTGCGCAACTCGCTCTGCCAGATGAGAAAGAAGCAGTCCCAACTCACCGGAAGCAACAGCAAATCGCTGGTCAGCTTTGCTGCCAGTTACGCTCAACCGGGGCTCGAACTGGACGTGATAGGAGACGTGCTTCGTTTCCAGGTTGCGCGCCGCACGATAGTCTGCTGTGTATTCAACGGGAGAGATCCATGTGCCTAGGAAATCGGCGTCGAAACTGACGATTACTTCAGCCTTGTCGAAGTGAAAGCGGGGGAGCGCCCGCACGCCATGGGTTTTCTCGTGAGCATCGAGAAGAGCGGAATTCGAAAGTGCGTCATAGACCACGTGTCGCGAATTTTGAAAACCCTTAAGAAATTCTTGTATGCCCGCAAGTGTCGTCGGACTGTTGATCGTCCCGCTCAGGAAGCGCACTGCCCCACGTTCCGCACGAATCGTTTCGAGATCAGCTGTGATCTCACGATCCACATCTGCCCATGTCGAGGACTTGCCATCTTTCAAAGGATGTTGCAGCCGCTCGGCGTCGTATAGACCGAGGATCGACGCTTGCCCGGTTGCACACAATCCGCCTCGCGAAATCGGATGCTCGGGATTGCCCTCTAGCTTAATTGGGCGACCGTCCCGAACCTTGGCGAGCACGCCACAGCCCGCGTTGCATCCGCCACAAGTCGAGGCGTAGTAGAGAAACCGCCCGGGTACGATCTCTTCGGGCTGAGACAGAAGTGGAACGGCGCGCTGTATCGGAGCACGTGTACAGCCTGTGGTAACGGCCACTCCCATCGTAAAGCCAGCAGCCTTCAGAAAATCACGGCGCCTGAACTGGCGTGGACCACCCGGTGGAAACTCATCCCCTAGTACTTTCAATACGTCGGGATTTGCGTTCCGCTCTTCGAGGCTCTTCCAGTGTCGCTTTGTTTTTCGCTTGCTCAAACCATCTCCTCAATAGTGGCAAGTGGAGCAGTCAATCGATGCATATACACGGTGCGTCACTGGCGCATTCCCCTGCGCAGCGGGAGCGGGGCGGCTTGTGAAATTTTCGTTGCCATCGAGACCCGCACGATCGACTCCGCGATGACAATTCACGCACCAGCCCATGCTTAGGTCCTCGACTTGCCGAACTCGTTCCATGGTTTCGACAGGACCATGACACTTCTGACAGGTCACGCCGGCGTTGACGTGCGGCCGGTGGTCGAAATAAACGAAGTCGGGGAGGTTGTGCACCTTGATCCAGTTGATCGGCCTCGGTTGTTTTGTCGGGTCAGGCTGCAATCTGTCATTGAGGGCCAGCGCGTCATAGATTTTCTGAATCTCCGCCGAGACCACCCGAGCAGGATCGCGCTTTTCCTTCTTGGCAACCTCGTCCTCGGCACGAACGGCCCCAAGTGTTGCTGAGACAAAGCGGTGACAGTTCATGCAAACATTGGTTGAGGGGATCCCTGCATGACGACTCTTTTCAGCACCCGAATGGCAGTAGAGACATTGCACTTGCAGTTCGCCAGCATGCAGACGATGGGAGAACGCAATCGGCTGCGCCGGTTCGTATCCCCGCTGATTCCCTGGCAAAGAGTAGGCGTTGAACTTCGGTATCAGGATCATCAGGCTGAACGCGAGCGCCACCAGAAGCGCCAGAGTAAGGAATCGGTTGCTCAGATAGCGCACCAGCCGCGACGAGTTCGGACCCTGCACACTCATTCCTTAGCCCCTCACCCCGCTCGGTCGGCGCGGCCAAACTGGCAGCAAGCCAATTCCGTACCACCGTGCCAACTGCGGCTTGCGCCACAAATATGGCAACGGTGCAACCAGCGAATGCACCAATCGCGTAAATGGGAAGAACCCAACAATCAGCCAGCCGTTCACGACATGGAACTTTACAATGACAGGCATAGTGACCAGATAGCTGATGTCCGGACGAAACGTGAAAATGGAGCGCAGATAGGGAGCCGCGGAGGTCGAGTACCAAGAGGTTCCCCAGGGATAGAAGATCGCCACGTAGATTCCCGCAGCGGCCTGCAGGATTAGCATCGATTCGATGATCCAGTCGGCAGACGATGTCACAGTCCTGGCTTTTGGGTTGCGAATGCGGCGCTCAATCACGCCCACGAAACCAACCAGAGCCATCAATGCGAAAGCAAGGCTAAAAATCTCCAGGATATAGAGCCGAAGGGGGCGACTGTTCCAGAGCAATACGTGACGCGGTACAAGCAAGCCCATCAGGTGGCCCAGTAGGATCGCAAAGATTCCGTAGTGCAGCGCGGTGAGACCCCAGAAATGCTGATTGTTCTCCAGAAATTGCGACGACAGACTGGAATATGTAAAGGGCGCCTTGCGATAGCGCATGATCGTTCCAATGAAAAAAACGAACAGGGATACGTAAGGCAGCATCGCGAACATCAGCAGATTCGTGGTTGGATTTGTCATCGCTCTCAGCCCTTCACACCAGTACTCTCAGAAGAGGTTCGCTGCCGCTACAGACCAGCGAGACATCGGGAAATGTTCCGTGCAATAAGGTTCGTGCGGCCTGCAACACATGCTCAAACGGATTGCGCTTTTCTCCGATCGCTTGCAGCATCTTTTCAAGCGCGGGCAGTACGCACGCTCCGACAAAGTCTGCGGCGGGCTCGCTTTCCATGCGACCAATCAAGCGCAAGACATGCGCCAGGTGATCCGGTAGTTCGCTCGACTCCTCGACCCCATGTCTTCGCAGTTCTTCTCTCATCCGAACCAGCAGTAATCCACGCTCATAGTTCTCACCAAACAAATGCCACCCCAGCTCAAGAGAACACACGGGATTAAGATCGAAACTCCGCGTAAACAACTCCTGGAGTTCATCCGTCGCTAACTTCTCGACTGCGATCGAGAACTGCCGGAGTTCCTCACGGCATTCGGGCGGCGCAAGACGGAGACATGCTCCAATCTGCTCCGAATAGTCAGACTCCGGATAAGTCAGTAGTCCCGCAAATGCGTCGTAAGTAGCCGACGACTTCATCACAGACCTCTCTGCGGTCCGCTGACAAAACCGAATCCAGCGCTGGCCTTGTGCTCCAGCGGGTCTTCCATCATCTGCAACGCTTCTTCACGATGCATCGGCGGAATTACGAAACGATCCTCAAAAGTGCAGAGCGACGTGAGCTGATAGATCGCTTCCGCTTCTTCTGGCGAACAATCCGCCTCAGCCAGCATTCGATTGGCGATCTCCATCGTCACGTCACCCACCGTCAGCGCACGACGGTACCAGCGCACTGCTTTCTGCTTTCTCAATGCATAGCGCACTTTGCTTTCCTGGCCTGCGCCCATCAACTTGGCAAGGTATGCAACGGGCACCCGCGATTGCTCAATGTCATGGAACAAATCGCCTGACACGTGATCGATAACGCCGCCCTCTTTGCTCGCCATGACAGGCGACATCGGCGGCACGTAGAAAAGCATCGGAAAAGTCCGGTACTCAAGGTGTGGGGGGAGGGCCATCTTCCACACCTTCACGAACTGATAGACCGGCGATTTCTGAGCCGACTCGATGACGGAGTCGTGCACTCCGTTGGAGCGCGCCGCCGCAATCACTTGGGGATCGTTAGGATCGAGGATGAGAGAACGCTGCCCCTCAATCAATTGTTCGTCGGGTAACTTGGCGACTTCCTCGATTCGGGCCGCATCATAGAGCAGCACACCAAGGTAGCTAATTCGGCCGACGCAAGAGTGAAAACATGCAGGAGCTTGCCCAGTCTCAAGACGCGGGAAGCACAGGATGCACTTCTCAGATTTGCCAGTCGACCAATTGAAGTACGTCTTCTTATAGGGGCACGCAGCCACGCAAGCCCGCCATCCACGGCACCGCTTCTGGTCGATCAGAACAATGCCGTCTTCCCCACGCTTGTAGAGAGCGCCCGACGGACAAGCCGCCACGCAAGCGGGATTCAGGCAGTGGTTGCATATCCGCGGAAAATAGAAGAACACAAGCCGCTCGGTAGCAAACAACTGTTCGCGCTGTTCCGGTGTCAGGCTATCCAAGTTGGGATCGTTCTTGGCATAGACAGGCGAACCGCCTAGATCGTCGTCCCAGTTCGGACCAGCCTCAACGTTGATGTACTCGCCGGTGACCATTGAGATCGGTTTCGCCGTCGGTTGATCCGCGCCCTCGGGAGCGTTGAACAAGTTCTGATAGTCGTAGGTCCACGGCTCGTAGTAGTCGTCCATGGTGGGCTGGTTGGGATTGTGAAAGATGTTGAACAGCGCCTTTCCCTTGTTCTGCGCCTTGAGTTCAAGATCGCCGTTCTTTTTCTCCCAGCCACCCTTGTAGCGGTCTTGATCTTCCCATCGCGTCGGGAAACCCGTTCCCGGTTTGGTTTCTACGTTGTTCCACCACATGTATTCTGTGCCCCGACGATCGGTCCAGATGTTCTTGCACGCGATCGAGCAGGTATGGCAGCCAATGCATTTGTCGAGGTGGAACACCATCGAGACTTGTGAGCGTACATTCATAAGCAGTTCTCAGTTGCCAGTTCTCAGTTTTGAAAGGGCACGGCTTTCAACTGCGATCAAAACTCGCGCCCCGATCCAAGGGGCTTTTAGGCCCCGAGACTTCCTTCACCACTTCAACTCGGGCAGCTTCCGCACCAGAACGTGGGTATCCCGGTTGCAACCCGTCGGACCCCAATAATTGAAGTGGAATGTGAATTGTCCGTAACCCCCCGCCATCAGGTTTGGCTTGAGCCGGGTACGCGTCAGGCTGTTATGTCCGCCTGCGCGCCGATGTCCGCGCAGCGGAGACGTCGGCACAGAGTAAGTGCGTTCCGGCGAGTGATACTGAATGCAAATGCCGCGCGGAATGCGAGCGCTGACCGCCGCGCGCGTTACTACCACTCCGTTGTCGTTGTGAACTTCTACCCAATCGTTGTCCACGATGCCGATCTCGGACGCATCGTGGTCGTTGATCCAGAAAGGCTCGACCCCACGCGAGAGGGTGGTCATGCGCTGGTTATCACCATAGGTCGAATGGATATGCCACTTGCCATGAGGAGTCAGGTAGTTGAGCATCTTTGTCGGCCCAACTTCCTTGCTGAATTTCAGATCGGCGTACTGCGTGGGCAGCGGCTTAGGTTTATAGGTCGGCAGGTGCTCGCCGAATTGAATATAAAGAGGATGATCCAGGTAAAAATGCTGCCGCCCTGTGAGGGTTCGCCACGGCATCTTGGCTTCTACGTTGTAGGTGAAGGGAGAGTAGGCGCGGCCGTTTTCCGTCAGCCCCGACCACATCGGGCTGTTGAGTAGCCGATGAGGATGTGCCTGCAAATCCTTGTAACTTAGCCTGACCCCTCGGTTCTTTTCCGCCAGGTGGACCAGCGGAACCCCCGCCTTCTCTTCCAGCTCTTTGTAGGAGCGGTACGCCAATTCGCCATTCGTCACTGTGGCAAAGCGAAGAATGAGATTGCAGGCGTGTTCGTCCTCCAGCAACGATGGGAACTTCTTGCCATCCCATGAAACAGTCGGGCACGTTTTGAGGGCGGCATCATATTCGTCCTCCACTTTGTAGTGCGTGCCATGCGCTCCCAATCCATTCGACCGCACGAGTGGCCCGAACGAGATGTACTGTTTGTAGAGATTCCTGTAGTCGCGGGAAACTACCTTGAGTCCGGGCATCGTCTTGCCCGGAATTGCTTGCACTTCTCCGGTGAGCCAATCCTTGATTTCCGATTGTGCGATCTCAGCCGCCGAATCGTGCGCTAGCGGCGAGGCCACCAAGTCCTTCACCGGCTCCGGAAAGTGTTTCTCGGCAAGTTCCGAGAACTTCTTGGCGATGGCGCGAAAGATCTGCCAGTCGCTCTTCGACTCCCAGGAAGGTGCCACCGCCTGCGACAGCGGATGGATAAAGCTGTGCATGTCGGTCGAGTTCAGGTCGGCCTTTTCGTACCAGGTCGCCGCCGGCAGCACGATGTCCGAATAGAGCGCGGACGTGTCCATACGGAAGTTGAGATCGACGACCAGATCCATCTTTCCTTGCGGTGCATTCTTGTGCCACTCGACTTCGCGTGCGCTGCCTTCAGCCATGTCCTGGGCAATCGCATTCGTATGCGTGCCCAGGTAATGCTTCAAGAAGAACTCGTGACCTTTGGCGCTTGCCATGAGCGCATTCCCGCGCCAGATGTACCAGACGCGCGGCCAGTTCTCAGGTGCATCCGGGTCTTCCACCGAGAATTTCAGCTTGCGTTGTTTCAGTTGATCGACGACATGGGACACCACGCTTTCGTCGCTCTTTGCCCCTGCCCTGTCTGCATCTCTTACGACATCGAGAGAGTTCTTTTGGAATTGCGGATAGAAGGGTAGCCACCCGGATCGCACGGCACGCACTTGTGTGTCCATGGTGTGTCCGTGAGCGAGATAAGAAGAGGATGAGCCGTTACCGTTTGCAGGCGGAACCGTGTGATAGTCGGTGAAGTCGCGTTCATACCGCCACTGGTCGGTATGGACATAGTGCCAACTAGGCGCATTTTGCAGACGAACCGCCGGGAACCAGTCGCGCGCAAACGCGATCGCAGCCCATGACTCGCCCGGCGCCAGTTTCTCCTGCCCGACGTAGTGCGCCAACCCTCCACCATTCACCCCAATGCAGCCGCAGAACATCAGAGCGTGAATCGCAGCTCGATACATCAAGTTGCCGTGGTACCAGTGATTGATTCCGGCGCCGATGATGACCGTGCACTTACCACCGGTAAGTTCCGCAGTCGTAGCCCACTCCCGAGCAAAACGAATCAAGACCTGACGGCTCAGGCCGGTGTATTTCTCGCTCCACGCTGGTGTGTAAGGCTGATTCTCTTCGTCGTAGCTTGCGGGATACTCGCCAGGCAATCCACGAGACACGCCATACTGCGCCATCAGCAAGTCATAAACAGTCGTTACCGTAACGATCTGGCCATCGGCAGTCTTTATCCTTCGTGCGGGAACAGACCGAGTGAGAGCGCGGCCTTCAGCAAAATCATCCAGTGAGACCGCAACTACCGTGTCACATTGTGTAAGGAATGAAAGAACCGGATCGATCGGAGTACCATCAATCCCATCTTTCATCAGCAAGTTCCACTTTCCCTTTTCTTTTCCCCAACGGAATCCGACACTGCCCATCGGCATCTTAGGCCGCATATCGACTGCATCCCACATCAGGAACTTCCACTCGCCGTTCTCAATATTTTCGTAGCCTGCCAGCCGGTTGGCTCGGAGCAACTTCCCGGCATGCCACTTCCCTTCGTTCTCGGTCAGCTCCACGAGATAAGGCGAATCGGTGTACTGCTTGGCATAGTTCAAGAAGTACGGAACCTTCTTCTCGTGATGAAATTCTTTCAACAAGACGTGATTGACCGCCATCCACCAGGCACCGTCTTGTCCGGCGTTAATCGCTACCCACTCATCGGCATACTTCGATACCTGCGCAAAGTCGGGAGTGAATACCCACATTTTCGAACCGTTGTGCCGCGCTTCGGCCGCGAAGTGACAATCTGGTGTCCTGGTCATGTTCAGATTCGAACCCATGACCGCCAGCATCTTGGCGTTGTACCAATCGGCGGATTCTTGCACGTCGGTCTGCTCGCCCCACGTCTCCGGTGACGCCGATGGCAGGTCGCAGTACCAGTCGTAAAAGGACAGAGAGACTCCGCCCATCAACTGCAGCATGCGGGCTCCGCTGGCATAGCTGATCATCGACATTGCCGGAATGGGCGAAAATCCTGCAATGCGGTCGGGTCCATATTTCTTGATCGTATAGATATTGGCTGCCGCGATCAGTTCGAGCATCGTGTCCCAGTCGGCGCGACGGAAACCGCCCTTGCCGCGGGCACGCTGCCAGCGCTGGCGTGATTCCGGGTTTTCAACGAGCGACTTCCATGCTTCAACAGGATCTTCCTGCTGCGCGCGAGCCTGTTTCCACAAATCAATCAATGCGCCGCGAACGTACGGGTACTTCACTCGCAAGGGGCTATATAGATACCAGGAGTAAGAAATTCCACGCTGGCAGCCGCGCGGTTCGTAGGGAGGAAGACCGTTCTCCAACATCGGGTAGTCCAGCCCTTGCATTTCCCACGTGACAATCCCGTCTTTCACATGAATCTGCCATGTGCAGCCCCCTGTGCAGTTCACGCCGTGCGTCGACCGCACAATCTTGTCGTGTTGCCAGCGGTTGCGATAGAACTCTTCCCAATTACGCAGCTTGGGATCGACCTCATCACGGATCCATGAGATCGCGTCTCGCGTTTTCACGATTCACCTCGATTTGGCTCTTCTCGATCTTCTTTGTGGACCAGACTGCGGCGAACACCGCGGAGGCGTTGCTTCCACAACGCATCCAGCGATATGAGGCCCACGACCATGCCGCCAAGGCCGAGAAGGAAGAAGTTCAGCAGCGAAGTCGTGTCGTCCTGTCCACCTTTTTTCGCTGAATCCTCGAAGAGCGCGATCAGTGACAGAATCTCGTCCGACTGGATCGCGTGTTCTTTAAACACCGGCGCCATCGTCGGACTCGCCGGCGATGACAGCCACGCCGCCAGACCTTTCCGCCCTTGCAGTCGCTCATAGACCCGCGTCAGATCCGGCCCCAGACGGCCGCCTCCAAGAAGAGTTAAATCTTTGACCGTATGACAGGAGATACACGGAGGGCCGCCATTGCTCAGTGCCTGCTCTCCGCGGAAAATCAGCTTGCCTTTCTCCACATCACGCGCGGTCAGAGGTCGATCGCTGATCTGCAAGCCAGCAAACTGAGAGCGGGGCAGTTTCGATTCTGCTCCGATGAGATCGAACAGCGCTTGCGCCTGCTGAGGCGTCATCCCGGCGATGTTCGGCATGACCACACCGCGTGCATCCTGCTGCAGTTTGGCAGCGTACGGATCACCACTATCGATCATTGCCTTAGGGCTTTGTAGAAACTGTACTAGCCAAGCCCGATCTCGGCGGGCAGTAACGTCCTTCAGGTCCGGTCCGGTCAGTCGTCCGCCACCGATCGTGTGGCAGCTTGTGCAATTTTGTTTGAAGAATGCAGCGGGGTCCTGCTGGGCGGACATGCCTGGGCCAATCACCATTGAGAAAATAACCAAGGCAATGAGTCGGAGACTGGAGCGGCCGTCTGTCCAAGAAAAGCCATTCAAGAATTTCTGGCCGCCAAGGGTGTTGAGATTCATCGTGGTTCCTTAACCGCGAGATTTCTGCCGTTCCTGGGTAGAGCGCTGGTCCAGACGTCCCCGGGCTCACCTGCAATCGTAGAAAGCGACGTAGACATCAGGAATCCAAGGTAAGCCCCTTGGAGATCACGCCACGCGCTGTGTGCAGTGCAAGGGGCTGAATCCAGGCAGGGTTTGGTGTGTCCTAAGAAACAAACGGGCTTGTCCCGTGATATCTCCTCAAACAGTTCCACCACATCAATCAAATAGATTTCGGTCGCAGGCTTTCGAAGTCGATAACCGCCACCTGAACCTCGCGTCGTATCAACCAATCCCGCGTTTCGCAGCGCCAGAAGCACCTTGGAGAGATAATTTGCCGGGATTTCTCCCGCACACGCCAGATTACGCCCTAGCACGGCATCACCATTTGGTTGCCGCGCGAGGTGGGCAAGAGCTCGCAGCGCATACTCGGATGTTGTTGTGAGCATTCTTGACCTTTACATGTACATATCCTTTTACGAGCGCCACAGACGCCTGTCTGTGATTCCAGTCGCACTTCAACGTGATTCTCGTCACTGGTTGCGCGTAATTCAGAGCGAGACGGAATTCAGAATCACGGGAGGGCGACGAGTTGGCGCACGCGCTCCCTCGTGAGTTATGTTGGAATTCTGAAATTCGTACAGATGGAGGAGAGAACGTGACACCAGCACTGCCGAAACCGATCACACGATTCAAGAGTCTCTATCCCCAGGTATGGAAGGCTTTCTCCGATCTGGGAGAACACTGTCACGCAGCCGGTCCGTTGGACGAACGCTCCCGGCGGCTCGTCAAGCTGGCATTGTCGATTGGCGCCGGACTTGAGGGGGCTACACACTCGGCTGTTCGCAATGCGAGAAAAGCCGGTTTAACGCAAGAGGAAATCCAACACGTCGTTGTTCTGGCGATTACGACCCTTGGGCTTCCATCTGCTACACGCGCCTTCACCTGGATTGGAGATAAGCCCAAGGGCAAGAAGAGTTAACTCTCGAAGAGTTCCTGGGATCTGATTGCTTCATCTTTGCGGGAGAGCTTCGACTTCGCGCCATTGGCCGACAGCCTTGTCTCCGCCAAACGGCGCCCAGATCATCTGAATTGCATTCTCGGGGCAAGCGGAGAGGCAATGCTCTTCGCTTCCGCATGTATCTGGAAAGGACAGCTCCGCAACTTCCTCAACCATCGCGAGAGACTTTGGCCCGCAAGCCTCTACACATAAGCCGCAGCCTGTGCAAGCATCTGCGCGGATTGCAGGGACCCATTTCTCACTAGCCGACGAGAATACTTCTGATTGCTCGATCGAACCGTCATGACGGCAGAAGGCGTGGTTTCCAGAGCGGATGGTGCCCTGCATCAAAGTCCTCACGACGTCGGCCGCCGTATAGGTATCTGCACCTCGCTGTAAGAAGCGCCCGATTTCAGTCAAATCGTTTCCCGAGGTAACCATTCCTTGTTCCAGGTGTTTGCCGCTTCGCAATTGCGGATGACCAATGTTTGCCATGAGGGCGTTGCAGAGACATTTCCTCGCTACCGTGTTCTCAACTGTCCCGCCCTTTGACACATACGTTGTCACGGGCTCTGCTGAGCAACGATAGTCGATCATCCCGTCGGGTGTGCGGTATGCCTCCCGCAGATACCCAAGGTCACAAATACGTGGTCGTGCTCCGTAGATGTCCTGCTCGGAGAGTGTGCCTTCTAATTGCGCAACTTTGAATGGGAAATGGGTCGGTGACGCTACCGGATCGGTAAACACTCGAGCTTCCCCTGCAAGAGCCTTCGCCATGAGGGCCCGCTTGTAGTCGTCTCGCAAGCCCGACTCTTCGCAGAAAGCAAAAGCAGTTCCTACCTGCACTCCTGCGGCTCCGGCGGCTAGAGCCTCTGTCAGTTTCTCCGGCCGGCCATATCCACCCGCAAGCCAGAACGGGACTCCGAGGTCACGAATCTTCGCGAGATCGACCTGGTCGCGCTCGCCGTAGATAGCCTCTCCTCTTTCATCGAGCTGTAACTTTCCACGGGGCGGCGCATTGTGCCCACCGGCTGTGTAGCCCTCGATCACGAGCCCGTCCACCCTGCCGTCGGCCTTCTTTACCATGGTAGTCGCCAAAGCATTCGAGGCGACGATCGCGAGGAACTTGGGCCGGGTGAGTGCCGAGAGATTGCAGCCCGTGAAATCTCTCGGCACGAATACCATGGTCCGGTCGTCATTTTCCTGCGCCCCTGTGACCTGAAGGAGATAGGTTGCGGGCTCGTGATTGGCCAGACGATCGAGCACTCCCGGGATTTTGATCGGGATACCCGCTCCCATCAAGACGTATCCCACACCGGCGAGCATGGCGCCGTAAATCGAAGGCAGGAGCGGCAATTGAATCTTCTCGAGGTAATTGATCCCGATTGGATGGTCGTGGCCTTCGCGGGCGAGAAAGACCTCCACAAAATTTGCCACGATGCACAACTCTGTCAGTTCACGCGGACTGTCCTTCGAACGTGTTGGCAGAGTTCTATACGGCGCTCTTGCCGCCTTTCCTTCTGGAACGAAATATTCCTGCCAAATACGATCGACAATTTCGGGAATTGGGAAGTGATCGAGACCCCGGCGCATATGGCCCCCGGGATCACCATCCTGTAGACGCCTAGTAAGAATTAGATCCAGAGCTGTTCCTGAAACTACGCCCAGATGACCAAGCCGGGACACTGCCTGAGCCAAGCGCCAACTGGAGACACCGGCCCCCATACCGCCCTGAATGATAGTTGGAAGATTATGTTCTGAAAGATTGCGCATTTGGTGGACCTGAAGTAACCGTGCATTGTTTCACGGACGTACGAACCGCGATTGTCTGAGTTCTGTAATAGTCGGTCTTCCTGCAGCTCCTACGCTCTTCTTCTGAAACAACTCGCTTCGCATTGGCGATTTTGCTCTGAGCCGGACAGCAGAACCGTCACCGGCAACGTCAACTCGGCGAATCAACGCAAACTCCGAAGATAGGCGTCCAGTGGTGCATACGCTCGCGCGAAATCTGACGAGCCGTCCCACTGACGCTCGAACAGGTTCAAGAACCCGGACTCGCTGTACATAAGGCGCTTCACGTCGCCCTCCAGCACACTTCCGGCGGGTTTCCAGTCGGGACCGCGTGCTTCACGAGCGGCCGTCAACATCGCGGATGCTTTCTGGAGATCGCGTCGCCGCCAGGCAATATAACCGCGGAGGAACCACGCGTTTGCAGCACGAGCATTGGCTTGGCAAGCGCGCGTAAGATTCTGATCCGCAGACGAAATATCTCCTTGAGCCAATGCGACCTGTCCCAAGAGCACAAGTGTTCCAGTCTCCTCCGAGTTCAAATGCAGTGCCGCGTTCAACGCCTGACGTGCAGGAGCAAGTTGTTCCCGCGATGATGCTGACGCGGCCAGCAGTTCTCCTTTGCGTTGAAACGCGCGATGGTTCTGGGGATTGATTTGTGCCAGTGTATCGAGTTCTGCAATCGCGGCCGGCACATCACCCAACGCTGCCAAGCAGTTCGCCAGATAGTAATGCGAATCCTCGTGGTTGGGATTTAACGCCAAGGCCTCACGGAATAGTGATACGGCTTTCGCGAAGTTTTGCTCGCGCTTCATCGCGTCCATAGCAGCGTGCTGGATCGTCCAAAAGTGCACGAGTCCGGCCTTATCGAGTTGGGTCGGCTCGTGGTTCTGGCTACTGTTAGCAGCACGCGGAGCAAACGGTTTCGCTTCTAGCTCACCTTGGGTGATATCCCAAATCTGATTTACTGCGAGTCCTTTCCATGTCTCCACCTGCCCGCGAAACCAATGCGCTTCGACGCGATCAATCTTTGTTGCTGCGCCCAGACCGATATGGATTCGATGGCTGTCCTGCGATAGGTAAGAAGAGCTGCCAATCGTGCGACGCAGAGAGACTCCGCCTACCCAGGCAATGACGGTCGCACCGTCGCCAAAGCCGATTGGTGCACCGCTCGGAGGCACGCGGTTATGTAACCTAAACTCCACCCAATTTCCTTGTGCCATGTCGTTGCGCAGCAACCGCACGCCTTCGCCCTGATCCACAATTGCGACATCCACGGCGCCATCATTGTTGTAGTCAGCCACTGCGAGGCCCCGGCTCGTATGTGGCTGCGACAGGGATCGATTCCACGGCGCAAGATCCTGGAAGAATGTGCCCTGAGAATTCCAGAATAAGAATGACGACATGGGAACGAGTCTCCGAGGCGAGGTTTCCTTCTGCTCAAAGGTGCTCCCGTTAGCTACAACGAGGTCCGGCCAACCATCGGAATCGAAATCTACAAAGCTCGCGCCCCAGCCGATCTGCTGCAACGAAGGCTGTCCAATCCCCATGTTGGCGGCGACATCGGTGAAGTGCAGCTCGGATGCATTGGCCATCCCTTTCTGCTCGGACAATAGGGATTGGTAGAGTGCATACCCCTGCGCGATCCAATGCGAGATGAAGAGCTCGTCGTCACCGTCCCGGTCGAAATCCCCAGCGGCGAGCCCCATCGATCCGCGATACTCCTCGACCCAAGCGTCGCGGCCGGCATCGATGAACTTTCCGTGACGATTCACATACAGCTTGTTTTCGGAAATGTCGTTGGCTACGTAAAGATCGAGCCACCCGTCCCCGTCGAAATCATGCCAGAGCGCGCCCAGACTACGGCCCTCGGGATTGTCCACTCCCAACTCGTGCGCCACTTCTGTGAATGTGCCGTCGCCATTGTTCCGAAATAAAAGGTTTCGTTCCGGCTCATAGGAAGCGGGATTCAGCGTGAACGGAACTTCTAGTCCAAACTGTGTCGAACTGGCAGCGTTCTGTTCGCCTGGCTTGTACTTCACGTATCCGCAAACGTAGAGATCGAGATAGCCATCCCGGTTGTAGTCCCCCCACGAAGCGCCTGCCCAGAAACCTTTTGCGGAAGGAAAGTGCTTATCGCGCACCAGATGGCCATGATCATTCCGAAACAAGATGATCGTGTCGTAGCCGGTCACTACAAGATCCAGCCATCCATCGTTGTGGTAGTCGCCCCAGGCAGCACCCATCCCGTGAATCCGGAGGTCGGGAAAATCCTGCACTTTCTCGAAGCGGCCATCGCCCAAGTTGCGATAAAGCACCGAGGGTGCGAGTTGCGAGGAAGGCGCGCCGAGCGGGCCTCCCCCGCTTACGACGAACAGGTCGTCCAGTCCATCATTGTCGAAATCGCCCCAAGCCACGCCGGAACCCATGTCCTCCGGCAACTGCGACGTCCGTGCCCCCTGAAATTGGCGGAACGATGCAAGTCCTGCCGACTGTGTGACATCGGTGAATCGCGGCTCGGGAGCTCCTGCCGGCAGGCTTCGGCCCGGATCTCGCAGCCGATCCACGATGCGCGCACTCACCGCATTTTTGACCGCAACTGGCTGAACCGCAGGAGCAGGCGTGTTTCGCGTGCTCAAGACGCTGGTAACGTCTTGCGAGGCTTCCCCTGGTGTGTATTCTTGTGGGGCATTCTCCCGGTGAATCCGCCACGATACGAGGATGCCAATAACACCCAAAACAATGAAGGAGCCTGCGGTCCACAACACGCGGCGG
>Ga0126370_10000209_pt1 | contig 21804 bp, 20 predicted proteins | sample PanSoiMetaPlot_3_FD_92586 | JGI IMG/M metagenome (GOLD analysis project Ga0126370, IMG submission 92586) | Tropical forest soil microbial communities from Panama - MetaG Plot_3 | ecosystem: Environmental > Terrestrial > Soil > Tropical forest > Bulk soil | place: Panama | collected 2016-02-17 | reverse complement strand
TGGCGCTGCTTCATCGCATTGCAACCAGCGACCTCAGCATTTATCCGCCGAGCTCGCCGCCGACTGCGGCAAGTTACGCCGAAGATTGGACTCCGTGGGGAGGCTACGACAACCCTTACAACTTCGGGGAACTTACAGTTGATTACTCTCCCATTGAAAGTCCGGTCCCGACGGGACCTTGGCGGTCCGTGGAATATCCCGGCACTGTGTTTGGGCGCGAGTGTTTCATGGATGAATTGGCGCATCATGCGGGAGTCGATGCCATCGCTTTGCGGATGGAGCTCTTGCAGCCGGCCAATATCGTGGCTCTCGGCGATGACCTCAAACTGGATCGCCCCCGATTGCTGCATCTTCTGGAGGCGGTAGGCGAACTCTCGAAGTGGAGTGAGCCGCTGCCGTCAATCGCGGGCCGGCGCACAGGACGCGGCTTTGCCTGCAACATCTACCATGGTGCAACGCACCTGGCGCAAATCGCTTATGTTTCCGTGGGCAGCGGCGGTGATCTTCGGGTGGAACGCATTCTGTGCGTTCTGGACGTGGGGCAACCCTTGAACGTTCTCGGCATTGAAGCTCAAGTCGAGAGCGCCGTTACCTGGGGCCTTGCTGCGGTCCTGAAGGGTGGAGTGCGTTTTGCGAAAGGCCAGTCGCTTCTGACCAATTACGTCGATTCCGCGGTGTTGCGTATAAAGGACAGCACGCAGGTTGAGGTTCATGTTTTACCAAGCACTGAGCCGCCTTCTGGATTGGGCGAGCAGCCTGTACCTCTTGTGGCCCCCGCTGTGGCAAATGCAATTTTCTCGGCCACTGGCAAGCGCGTGCGTCGACTGCCGATCACCGCCGCCGATCTGAGAGTGACATGAGGTACAGATTTATGTGCATTTTCATCTAAGCGCAAACTGTTGTAGGATAGTCGCCTGCTTTAGGAGGTCCCCATGGCTATCAGTTTTACTTTGAACGGCAAATCCCAGTCCGTGGATGTCAGCCCGGACATGCCATTGCTCTGGGTGCTCCGCGACACGCTGAACATGACCGGCACGAAGTTCGGCTGTGGCATGGCCCTTTGCGGCGCGTGTACGGTGCATATCAACGGCGAAGCAACGCGCTCCTGCATCACGCCGGTTTCGAGTGTAGCCGGAAAGAAAGTGACGACCATCGAAGGCCTTTCCGCCGACGGGAGCCATCCCGTGCAAAAAGCCTGGATGGAGGAAGACGTTCCCCAGTGCGGCTATTGCCAGTCCGGGCAAATCATGTCCGCGGTGGCACTGCTCGCCAAGAAACCCAACCCCACCGACTCTGACATCGACGATGCCATGAGCGGCAACATCTGCCGCTGCGGCACTTACCAGCGCATTCGCAAGGCGATCCATCGCGCCGCCTCGATGGCAGGTAAAACGCATTCCGCGGCGTAACTTTTTCAAAAGCTCTTTCACAATTCGTTCTGAGGTGTCCCATGGCTACTGCTTCCGTTGTAAACCGCCGTGAATTCCTGAAGACCGGTGCCGCCGCCGGAACTGCGCTCGTGGTTGGCTTCCACCTGTCGCCAAACGCATTTGCCGATCAAGCGGAGGAGCAGGAGAAAAAGACTCCGAATCCGTTTGACGCCTGGGTGCGGATCACGCCTGACAATCGCGTGACGCTCATCCTCGGAAAATCCGAGATGGGGCAGGGAGTCTACACGTCGCTGCCAATGATTCTTGCGGAAGAACTGTGCGTGGATTGGAAGCAGGTGCACGTCGAGCAGGCGCCGACGGATCCCAAAATCTATGACCACGGCACGGGCGGGAGCGGCAGTGTCGCAGGCTCGTGGTTGCCTTTGCGCAGGGCCGGCGCCGCGGCGCGCGAGATGCTGGTCTCGGCGGCAGCCAAAAGGTGGAACGTCGGTACGGACACGTGCAAAGCGCAGAACGGCGGAGTGCTCCACGGCGCGAGAAAGCAATTCCTCACTTACGGCCAGTTGGTGGACGATGCGGCCAAGCTGCCCATTCCAAATTTCAATACCGTTGCGCTCAAGAATTCGGATGATTTCACGATTGTCGGGAAGGACACACACCGCTTCGATAGCGGGCTTAAGTCCACGGGTGCGGCGAAATTCGGGATCGACTCCCGCGTGCCAGGCATGCTGTACGCGGTGATTGCGCGCTGCCCGGTTTTCGGCGGGAAGGTGAAGTCCTTCGATGCCGCAAAGGCCAAAGCCGTACCCGGCGTTCGCGATGTTCTGGCCATCGATCCAGTGCCCCAAGGCGCATTTACAGCGGGCGGGGTAGCGGTGCTTGCCGACAATTCCTGGGCCGCCATGCAAGGGCGCAAGGCGCTGGAAATCACCTGGGACGAGGGCCCCGCCGTTTCCGAGTCTTCCGATTCGCTGCGCGCACAATTCCTTGAAAACGCGGCGAAGCCCGGCAAAGTCGTGCGCAACGATGGCGACGCCGATGCTGCTCTGCAAAATGCTACGAAGAAAATCGAAGCTGTCTATGAATTTCCCTTTGCGTGCCACGCCACCATGGAACCGATGAACGCCACCGTGCACATCGGCGCGGACAGCGCCGAAGCGTGGGTGCCCACGCAAGGACCGCAATGGGCGCAAGCAGTCATCGCAGGGGTCGCCAAGCTGCCGCCGGAAAAAGTGACCGTGCACACCACGCTGATGGGCGGAGGCTTTGGCCGGCGCTATCAGGCGGATTTCGTCATGGAGGCGGCGCAGGTGGCAAAGGCTTCCGGTAAGCCCGTCATGGTTTTGTGGACGCGCGAAGACGACATGCAGCACGGTTTCTACCGTCCCGCGTCGTATCACCATTTTGCGGGTGCGCTCGATGACAAAGGCGGCTTGGCGGCTTGGAAACATTTCCAGACTTCCACTTCGATTGAAGCGATGTGGGGCGGCAAGGGCGAGGAAGGCGCCGAGAAATCCGAATTCGCCACCGCCGCTTTCATTCCATATGCCACACCCAATTACCGGATCGAGTACACACTTGGCAAATCTTCCGTGCCGCGCGCGTGGTGGCGTTCCGTTGAGCATTCCACCAGCGGGTTCGTTGTCGAGTCCTTCGTGGACGAACTGGCTCACGCTGCTGGCGCCGACTCGCTCGAATTCCGCATGCGTCTGATTGGCGATGACCGTAAGATTCCTGATTTCACCAACCCGAAGGAAGGGAAGCCGCTCGACACCGCGCGGCTCAAGGGCGTTCTTCGGCTGGCTGCCGAAAAAGCCGGCTGGGGCAAGCCGCTTCCCAAGGGCGTGGCGCGCGGCATCGCCGGTTATTTTTCTTTTGAGAGCTACACCGCGGCCGTCGTCGAAGCCAGCGTGAAGGACGGCGCCGTGAAGGTGCACCGCATCGTTTACGCGGTGGATTGCGGCCGCCCCATCAACCCTGACGGTGTTCGCGCGCAGGTGGAAAGCGCCGCGATTTATGCCCTCTCTGCAACGCTGCACGACGCCATCACCATCGATCACGGCCGGGTACAACAATCGAACTTCCACGACTACAAGATGCCGCGCATGCAGGAAACTCCAAAAACGGAAGTGCATGTGGTGATGAGCAAGGAAGAACCTACTGGCATCGGCGAACCAGGCTTGCCCGTGGTCGCTCCCGCGTTGTGCAACGCGCTCTTTGCCCTTACCGGTAAACGCGTTCGGCGGTTGCCGATTCGCAAGGAAGATTTGGCGTAAAGCTCAATTTTAAACCGACCACGAAGTGCTGTTTCCGTTGCACAATAGCGCGTGCTTCTGAATCCGAATTTCATCGCCATCCTTCCGTTGGCTATCTGGCTCTATCTTTTCTTCGCTCGAGGAAATTTCTGGCAAATTCACGAACAAGCCGTTGAGCTCAAACCTCTGAAACACTGGCCCCGCGTGGTGGCGATCGTCCCTGCACGCAATGAGGCTGAAACGATCGGGCGCGCTGTTACTTCCCTTGCGAAGCAGGACTATCGCGGCGAGTTCTTCGCGATTGTGGTTGATGATCACAGCGACGATGGCACGGCGGATCTGGCGCGGAAAGCTGCTGACGAGTGCAATGCAAGCGCAAGAATTTCAGTTCATCGGGCAAGCGAGCTTCCTTCGGGTTGGACCGGAAAAGTGTGGGCTATGAATGAAGGAATTGCTGCGGCGGCCGGAAGACAGGCTGACTATTTCTGGCTTACCGATGCGGATATCACGCATACGCCAGATACACTGCGGCGCTTGGTCTGCCAAGCGGAAAGAGACTCTCTCGACCTCGCGTCGCTGATGGCGTATCTGCGGGTGAAGAGTTTTCCGGAAAGGCTGTTGATTCCAGCGTTTCTCTATTTTTTTCTGACGGTGTATCCGCCGAACTGGGTCGCGGATCAGAGGTCGCGCGCAGCGGCCGCGGCCGGAGGCTGCATTTTGTTGCGACGTTCCGCTTTGGAGCGTATCGGCGGCATGGCGGCAGTTCGCAGCGAAGTCATAGACGATTGCGCTTTGGCGAAGGCCGTGAAACAGAGTGGCGGAAAAATCCGGCTAGGGTTGACTCGCTCAAGCGTGAGCCTGCGCGGTTATAGCAGCTTCGGAGGAATTCGGGATTTGATTGCGCGCGTGGCCTTCACCCAGCTTCGTTATTCGCTTCTGGTGCTGCTGGGGGCGCTCGCAGGATTGTTTGTAACTTATTTGCTTCCCTGGATTGTCTTTTTTGCTTTTCCGGGAGAGGCGTGGGTGGCCGTGGATACGACCATTGCCATGATGGCCGCGACGTTTGCGGTTACGGTGAAGTTTTACGGTCTATCGTGGCCTTGGGCTTTGACTCTCCCCATTGCAGCGGTCTTTTACGGCTATGCGACTTGTGTTTCGGCGGTGCGGTATTGGCTCGGTCGCGGCGGCCAGTGGAAAGGACGCGCCCAAGCGCCGATGAAGAATTGAGGCTGTGTCAGCCACCTCAGTCGGTAATGATGTGGGCGACGACTGCTGCAAGAATCGCGCCAGCGAGTAACGTCCCGCTTCCGAGAATCGCAAAGGCCAAGTTCCTGCGGAAACACGCGATCATCACACTCGTGTCCTGGCGCAACGTCTCATTCTTGCGCCAGGCCAGCAAAAGACCGATGACACCGGCGGCTAGAGCCGCGGCTGGTAAAACCAGAAACAGCCACGCAGCGCCGACGTGAGAGATGTGCGTGGTGGTCCATTCGAAAATTGCCCAGCTGGATCGTGCAGGCTCAAACTGACGAGGCGCAAGCTGGCGGAGGGCGGCCGCCGAGAGCAGGAGGGTAGCAGGCAAAACCAGCAGCCATGCCGAGACGGCGAGGGCGGATAACTTGGGAGAGCGTGCGCTATGATTCATGAGAACCTCCATGAAGTACTTTGTACGACAAAGTAGATGGCTTGTCAATCAGAATTTGTGGTTCTTCGAAGCACACTTTGTTATTCTAGCGACGTCTACAGGTACAGGGCTGCATCCCGGAATCAGGGAGCGGCACCGGAGGCCAAGATGAGTGTTGTTCCTAATCCTGGGAACGGCAAAATCACCGTGCCGGATCTCCTGCAGCGCAAGTCCAAGGGTGCAGGCTTTCTTTCCAAACCAGAAAAAATCACCTGCTTGACGGCGTACGACTATCCGACCGCGCGGCTGCTCGATGAAGCCGGTGTGGACGTGATTCTTGTAGGCGATTCGCTGAGCATGGTGGTGCTGGGGCATGAAAGCACGCTTCCCGTGACGCTGGAAGACATGCTGCATCACACGCGCGCGGTGCGGCGCGGCGTTCGGCGGGCGCTCGTTGTTTCCGACATGCCGTTTGGGAGCTATCACACGGATACGGCGGAGTCGCTGCGCAACGCCGTGCGGTTCGTGAAGGAAGCCGGGGCGGAAGCGGTGAAAGTGGAAGGCGGAGAGCGGCGATTGGAACTGATTGCGCGGCTCACGGAAGCGGAGATTCCGGTGATGGGACACGTGGGCTTGACGCCACAGTCGGTGAATGCGCTGGGCGGTTACCGCGTGCAAGGGAAAACACGGGATGCGGCGGACCATCTGATCCGCGATGCGCGGGCGGTGGAAGCGGCGGGCGCGTTCGCGGTGGTATTGGAAGCCGTGCCGCGCGAGCTGGCGGCAGAGATTACACGCGAATTGCGCATTCCCACAATCGGCATAGGCGCGGGGCCGGATTGTGATGGGCAGATCTTGGTCCTGCACGATATTCTGGGGCTTACTTTTCGACCCGTGCCGAAATTCGCGCGGCAATACGCCAATGTGGGGGAAATCATTTCGAATGCAGTCCGCGAGTACTGCGACGATGTGAAGGCGGGGACCTTCCCTTCTGATGGCGAGTCTTACCATGCCGCAAGGATGTCCAAAGACGAGGAGAAAGAAGCACCGGTCAATACCGACGGCGATTGGTAGAAAGTAACGAAAACCTTCGCTTGGAATCATATTCTTTGGCAGCTCGCCGCACTAATTTGCTTCACACAAAGGAAGTGGGTCATGACACCGGAAGAGATGCGAACGCTCTATGACTACAATGCCTGGGCGAACCACAGGCAAATGCAGGCGGCTGCGAAGCTCACGGCGGAGCAGTTCGTAAAACCATTGGGCTCGAGCTTTGGCTCCGTTCGCGACACGCTGGCGCATATTTACGGAGGGGAATGGCTTTGGCTCGAACGGTTTCAGGGGCGCTCGCCATCTTCGCTGCCGGACGCGGCGCAATTCGCTGACGTCGCAACGCTAGAAGCCCGGTGGAACGAGTTTGAGCCGCGGCTGACGAACTTCGTGCGCGGACTTACACAGGCGGACCTCGATCGTGTGATGGAATACAAAACGCTCAAGTTCGGCGTTTACAAGAACCCGCTCTGGCAGTCGATGCAGCACCTGGTGAATCACGGAACCTACCACCGCGGCCAGGTGACCACCCTTTTACGGCAACTTGGCGCGGAGCCAATCCTGACGGACCTGATGCATTTCTATCGCGAGCGCTCGTTGGCGGCGGGCGCATAGTCTTTCTTTCCTCTTCGTGGAAACGATCCGAACGATCGCGTGGATGAAGGAGATGGCGCGGCAGGGGCGCGCGGAGGGCCGCATTATCGGGCTAGTTCCTACGATGGGCGCGCTGCACGAAGGGCACTTATCCCTAATCGCTCGAGCGAAAAAGGAATGTTCGCCGCTCATCGCATCGATTTTCGTCAATCCCAAGCAATTCGGCCCCAAGGAAGATTTCGCTAAATATCCGCGGGCGTTTGAGAGCGACAGCGAAAAACTGAAGCAGGCCGGTGTGGATGTGTTGTTTGCACCTGACGACGCGGAAATCTATCCAAAAGAGTTTTCGACCTACGTCCAAGTGGAAGGCCTCAGCGAAAAACTCGAAGGGCGGTCGAGGCCCGGGCATTTTCGCGGCGTTACTACGGTGGTCATGAAGCTTCTGCAAATCGTGCAGCCGCATCACGCGTATTTCGGGAGAAAGGACGCTCAGCAAGCGCGGTTGATCACGCAAATGGCCCGGGATTTGAATGTTGATGCGGAAATTGTGGTTTGCCCGATCGTGCGCGAAAGCGATGGCCTCGCGCTTTCCTCGCGGAACGTTTATTTGAATCCCGAGGAGCGCAAGTCCGCGACCGTCTTACATCGCGCGTTGGAAGTCGCCAAGGAGGAACTCGCCAGCGGCGTCCGCGATGCGCTGCAGTTGAAAGACGCGATTCAGCGCAAACTGGGTGCAGAACGCCTGGCGAGGGTGGACTACGCGGAAATCGTGGACGCCGAGTCTTTCGAGCCGGTCGTGCGTGTCAGCAAGGCCTGCTACGTCCTTCTCGCAGTGTTTTTCGGCAAAACGCGATTGATTGACAATCTCTATGTTGAACCGAAGGCGCCGGATGTAGATGAATTGGTGTTTCATCTTTAGCACCCGGCAAGCGAGTCCTCCGAGCTTCGGCAATTCCCTCTGCTAAACTTTCTCACAGCTAATTTTCAGGCGGAGGTGACGGAGATGAACTTGCGCATTCGCACCACAGTCGTTTCCCTCGTTTTTGTTTTGGTACCGGGATTGTTGAAAGCCGGCGGGACGGTTCCCAAAGGCACAGCGATTTCCGTAATCACCGATCAAGCCGTCAGTTCGAAGAGCGCCAAAGTCGGGCAGCCGGTGACGGGCTCAGTGGCCAAGGATGTAACGGTAAGCGGCAAAATCCTGATTCCGAAGGGATCACAAGTGAAACTGTCCGTGAGCGGTGTGCAGGCTTCCGGGAGACTATCAACGCCCGCGAAACTGTACCTTCATCTCCTGAGCGTGACCGTGAAGGGCAAAGCTTACACCTTCGCCACCAGCTCCGCCGGAAGAAGCGAGAAAGGCAAGGGCAAGCGGGACGCTGGGTTTATTGGCGGGGGAGCCGCCGGAGGCGCGGCGATTGGCGCGCTCGCTGGTGGCGGCAAAGGAGCAGCTATCGGGGCGGCAGCCGGAGCGGGAGCCGGAACGGCGGGGGCAGCGGCGACCGGCAAAAAGGACATCGAGTTCCCCGCCGAGACGCGGCTTACCTTCACCACGCGAACTGACGTGGCTATTCCATAAGACCGCTTCTTGTCGAGAAAATCCGCAGCATGGAAGCCGCAGCAAGGGCGCAAGCTCCATCATGGAGCGGAAAAGCTGCGTTCGCGCGAGTTCTTCTTACGGCGGTAGAGCCGCTGATCGGCAGCCTCAATAATTTCCGCCGTACTTCTTCCGTCGTCGGGATAAACGCCAATTCCGATGCTGACGCTGAGTTGCGGCTTCTCGTTGTCGGAACGCAAGTGCTGCTCAATGCGTTCGGCGACGTGCTCCGCCATGCCTTGGTCGGAATCAATCATCAGCACGGCGAATTCGTCGCCGCCATAGCGCGCGGCCAAATCGGTCGCCCGGCAATGTTCCCTCATGACCGTCGCGATCCGGCGGAGCGCACGATTGCCGGCCAGGTGGCCCTGAAGATCGTTGATGCGTTTGAGCTGGTCGAGATCCAGTAGCAATAGCGTAAAGGAGTGATGGCTGCGTTCGGCACGGCGCACTTCCGCCTCGAAGCGATCCATGAATTCGCGGTAGTTGGCCAAACCCGTTAACCCGTCGTGGCGCGCCTGATAAAGAGCCCGCTCCTCGGACTTCTTCCGGTCCGTGATGTCCACCGCAGCGCCCAGACATCCGATGATTTGACCGGAAGTGGAACGTAGAGGTCCCACGCGAATCTCGAGCACGGAGCCTCTCCACGCGTGTTCAAAGTGTGAAACCCTTCCTTGCAGGGCGGAATAGTGCTCGGTAGCAGGCGTGGCGTGTGGGTCAGCGGCTCCCAGAAGCTCGCGGACGTCTCGTCCTACAAGGGCGCGCGGGCGGATTTTTGACCCTGGCAGCCCCATGCCCCAGTGCGCGGCGATCCTCAGTTTTCGATCCGTGGTCCAAAGGAGACCGGGCACCTGCTCCATGAGCAAGGTTAGCGGCGCCTCCTCTGGCGACCAGAATGCTTCGTGAGGTTCCACGGCCTCAGCCATTTCAAGAATGCCTTCCGGTTTCCCCTGATCTCCGCGAATCACGCTGCGCCGCGCTGCCACAAGAATTCTTGAACCGTTCTTGTGCAGCCGTTCTTCCACCTCTACTCGATCACCTTGGCCGTTGCATGAAGACAGGATGGATTCCACTTGAAGCGACTCATAAACAGGAAGAAGGCGGCGGAGGGATTGGCCAAGCATCTCCGTCTCAGCGTAGCCATAAAGACGCTCCGCTCCCGCACTCCAGGTCTCAATCGTCCCTTGGAGGGAAACGGCTAGCACCGCATCTTCCGAGGACCTCAGAACAGCGGCCAGCAGATGCTCATGAGCCGGTCTATGAGCCATCAAATAGTTCGCGACTTTCAGAACGGGGAAGACGTTCGTTGGGAAGGGCAATTCCTGCTGGCGAGAGGAACGGGCCCGCAGGCAAGTTGATTGATGCGAGCGTTTTCGCATCCTGTCCGAGGCAGTTTATCAAGTCTTCCTAGCAGGGCAAGTCTCTACCGAAAACGAGGCTACGGGAAAGTAACCACCGAAAGAACCAGTCGCATGAACCACTCTGGAACGCCGCTTTGAAACACCCTTTCCCTGGGGCGAATGGGACTTGCAGATTAACGCGGACTAACTTAGTCTTATATCTAGTTGCAAATCATTTGCAAGGAGAACGATCAGATCGTGTCCATTCGCAGGGGGTTACTTCTGGTTTTTGGGTTTGTTTTATACGTCTGTTTTTACCCTCATTTTGTCAGCGCCCAAGAGAATCCGTATTTTGTGGCTTACGACCACTACCTAGAAGAGCCTGGGAATCTCGAGGTTGAGTATTTCTCCACCTTTGGCACGCAGCGCGGAGGCAACGACTTTCATTCCTACTGGATGGAACTCGAATATGGCGCCACCGCCTGGTGGACGACGGAGCTTTATCTTGATGGCCAAACGACCTTTGGGGACAGCACCATTTTCACCGGGATTCGCTGGGAGAACCGCTTCCGGCCGCTCAAAAGGGAGCACTTCATCAACCCGATTCTTTATGTAGAGTACGAACACAAGAGCGGCGCCGACAAGATTTTGAAGGAAGGCGAAGGGCACGACGTGGAAGCCGACTTTTTGCCTCCCAATGCGCTGGCGCGGCAAGACGTTGCAAATGAGATGGAACTGAAACTCATCCTTTCCAGCACATTCAAGGGCTGGAACTTTACGGAGAACACGCTGGCGGCCAAAGATCTGTCCAATTCGCCGTGGGAGTTTGGGTACGCCCTTGGGGCAAGCCGCCCCTTGGCGTTGAAGGCTTCCGCCAAACGCTGCGCGCTGTGTCCTCAGAATTTCATTGCCGGAGTAGAAGTCTACGGCGGTCTGGGTGACCGCTATCATTTTGGCTTGCACGATACTTCGCACTACATTGCTCCGGTGCTCGGCTGGAACTTGCCTTCCGGCTGGACCCTGCGCATCTCCCCCGGGTTCGGGCTCAATGACAATAGCCACCAGTTTCTTTTGCGCTGGGGCGTTTCCCGCGAAATCACCGGGTTCGGTTCGATGGTCGGCCGCCTCTTCCGAGGCCGTCAATGAAGATCCGCAGAGCTGCGCTGCTCTTCTCGATTCTGCTAGTGACTGTTTTCTTCTCGCCCCATGCTTTCGGACACGAGAACGCCAACCTGGCAACCACGCAAAAATCCAGCGGCGATGCAATGTATTCAGAAATCGGGAAAGCACCGGAGAAGGCGCGCGCCAAACGGAATCCGCTGGAGAAAGATCCCGACGCCGTTGCCGCTGGCCGCATCTTGTTCGAGCAACGCTGCTCGGAATGCCACGGCAACAATGCGGAAGGCGGCAAGAAGGGCCCGAGCTTGCGCGTTTCGGAGGTTCAAGACGCCGAGCCCGGCGCGATTTTCTGGGTCTTGACGAATGGCGTCGTACGGAAGGGAATGCCGGTGTGGTCCAAGCTCCCTGAGCCGCAGCGATGGCAGCTCGTCAGCTTCATTAAGTCGCTTGGCTCCACGCCACCGAAAACGGGGACACCGACGGTCAGCTCATCCAAATCGCCTGGGATTAAGGATTTGACTTCGCGGCGTCGTTGAGGATCATCGCCAGGCGCACGCCCGCTTCTGCGAGGCCTTTTTCCGCGGCCGTTGCCGCTCTTGCCTGATACGCTTCGTCCACAGCCAAATGCCTCTCGAACTGGCGCTTCCCGATGTGATTGTTGTCCGAGCAGCCTTTCGGTTTCACATCGGGTTCGATTGGGACCTTCACGGAAAACGCGTCGTAAACCTCCGTTTCCGCCCGCTCGTGGACTTCCCAAGCCCAGTTCTCCACATGGATGCCTGCCGCTTCCCAGGATGCGCTTTCTGAGTGGAACTTCTCATCGAGTTCGTCCGCATAGCGGTGCGGATTCGAGACTTCCATGTCGCGCTCGATAATCTCCGTATCCCAAATCTGGTGCAGATTCGGCGAGTAATCTTCCCGCTCGGCATGCAGCGGATTCAGCAGCGGCTCGTGATGAAGATATTTCACAGGGACGCAGTTGCCGCCATTGTCGCCATTATTGACGGAATGCAGTGGCTGGTGCATGTCCCCGACAAAATGGATGAGATAACGGATCGCGTCGGCTCGTTTCATGGGATCAGTGGACTTGTCTTTCAGAATCGCGCGCTGCTCTTCGATCGCGCGCGTTACGCAGCCGTCCGTGCCGCAGAATTCGTCGAGCGATCCCTTATGCTTTCCGCGTGGAATGTCGATGTAATGCCAGGGCCCGTTGTGGCGCTCGTTGCGAACATCGTCGGGCCAGGTGGAAGCATCCACCATTAAGTCAGGAGTGGTATTGCCGCACCCGCGCTTCAGCTTCGGATCAATGGGATTTTCTCCCAACAACTGGTCGACCAGCCGGCGCGCTTCCGGAGTGAGATGTTTTTCAGCGATCAGCGCGACCGTCTGATGGCCTTTGCAACCCCAGGAGCGAGCCGAGGGCGCAACGCAAGAATAAGCGGCAAGGATGCAAGCAAGGACGAAGAATCTTTCTTTCATGATCTAGCTTTCTTTAAGAACCTGAGAAGTTTAATAAATCGGAAAGGCCTCAATCGCTCAGCCATTTCCCGATGGGCTTCCACGATTCGGTATGATCGCAGATTACGCGCAGCGTCGCGGTAATAGGAATCGCGAGCACGAGGCCCATTCCGCCCCACACCCAGCCCCAGAAAAGCAACGACACGGTAATGGCTACGGCGTTCAGGCGCACGCGGCGCCCCACCAGTTTCGGCGCCACGAGATTCAGCGCCAGAACGTGAATCGTAATCAGCACGGCGGCAATAAAGGCGAATTGGCCAAAGCTGGTCCATTTCGTCAGCGCAATCACAAAGGCTGGGAGCCAGGCCAGCACCGCTCCGATGTACGGAACCATATTCAGCAGTCCGGAGACGATGCCCGTCAGAATCGGAAACTCCATGCCCAGCGCCCAAAAAAATAGGCTGCTCGCAGCAATCACCAGCAGTGTCACCACGGTCATGCCTGCAAGGTAGTCGCGAAGAACGTCGCGTACGTCTTCGAGCGTCTCTTTGATTTGGGTTCGGCGCGAGACGGGAAAAAGCTGAAGCGTTCCATGCCATACCTGGCGCTTTTCGGCCAACATGAAGAAAATCAGGAACGGCATGAAAGTGACTTCGAGAAACAAAGCGTACAGCGAGCCGATCCCGCGGAGGATCAGAGGTTGGAGAACGCTCGGTCCTGGAGAGGCAGCCGCTGCTCCGGGGACTCCTTGCGCGGGCGCGATCTGTGTAACCTGGCCTTCGATTCCCTGAATCTTGCCCTGCACCGAAACTGCCGCGCGTTGCAGTTGGGCGCTGTACTTGGGCCAGTCCGCCGCGAAATCGGCTACTCTGGTCCAAAGCCCGTATCCCACTGCGGCCAAAACGGCACTGAGAACCAGCACCATCACCATGGCACCGAGTGTGCGCGGGAGTCTGAGCCGTTCCAGAAACTCAACGGCCGGATCGAGGAAATATGCGAGAAGAATGGAGAACAGCAGCGTAATCACGACTCCCGCCGCGTAGTACAGGAAGAGCAGAATGATCGCGGCAGCAATCACGCGCGCGCTGAAACTGGACACAGTCAGACGCACGGCAGAAGGCGGTGTTTGGGTGACGGACACGCTGGGCTCCGGACGTACAAGGTAGCACATTCGCGAGAATGTTATCGGATGAGTGCGACCCGTTTTGAAATGGCGGTATGAGAATGGCCTTGAAATTTCAATCGTTTTGCTCATTTATGAGAGAAATAATCCGCAGCCGCGAGTTCCCGTTGTATCCGTGCGCCTGTGTTAGACTTTTTAAGTTGTCCTCAAGTACCTGGGCCGCTGCTGCAACCCTTCCGCCGCTGCGACCCGTGGAGAAACACCTCTCTTTCATGGCCAAAGAACTTTTCGGAACCGACGGCATCCGCGGCACTCCCGGCACATCACCTCTCGATGACGCGACACTTTATGCCACTGGGCGCTCTGTAGGCAGCTACCTCAAGCGCAAACATGGTTCCGCGCGTGTTCTCATCGGCATGGACACGCGGGAGTCCGGTCCGCACATTGCGTCTGTACTTGCAGCGGGGCTCAGTCAAGCCGGCGCAACCGTTGCTTTTGCGGGAGTTATCACCACGCCCGGGGTCGCTTGCCTGGTCCGGCAGAACGATTTTCAAGCCGGTGTCGTGATTTCCGCCTCGCACAATCCTTTTCAAGATAATGGAGTGAAGCTTTTTTCGCACGCTGGCATGAAATTCCCAGATTCCGTGGAAGAAGTACTTGAGGCTGACATTTTCAAGCATCGCGGGGACGCAGCGCCAAAGAATCCGCCACGGCTTACGGCCGACGAATCCCTCGATGCGGAGTATCTGAAATTCTTGCGCAGCAAGGTGATTTCTGGCGCCAATCTAGGCGGCTTCCGGATCGTGCTGGATTGTGCGAACGGCGCAGCCTGCAAACTAGGCCCGGAATTGTTTCGCTCGCTGGGCGCGGATGTGGTGGCGATGGGCGTCTCGCCAGATGGCCGGAACATCAACGCGGGCTGCGGCTCGCTTCATCTGGAAGGCTTGCAGAAGCGCGTTGTTGAGGAGAAAGCGCGATTGGGGGTGGCCTTTGACGGAGATGCGGATCGCGCGCTGTTTGTCTGCGAAACGGGGAAAGTGGTGAACGGCGACGGCGTGCTACTGGCAGCCGCGCGCTTCCTGAAATCGCAGGACAGACTCGCAGGCAACCGCGTGGTAGCCACTTCAATGTCGAACCTCGGATTGGAACGCGTCCTCGCTCAAGAGAAGATCTCCTTGGCACGCGCCGCCGTTGGTGATCGCTACGTTCTGGAAGAAATGCTGCGCAACGGCAACGTTCTTGGGGGCGAACAGTCGGGCCACATTATTTTTCTGGACGATAGCCCCGCGGGCGACGGCCTGCTTACGGCCGTGAAAATCGCTTCGCTCGTTTCGATGCACGGAAAAATCGAGTCGCTGGTGGAAGGCTTGAAGGATTATCCGCAGCTGATCGTCAACGTAAAAGTGCGCTCAAAGCCGCCACTCGATTCTCTGCCCGAAGTTTCCCGCGCCCTCGCCGAAGCGCAATCCGCCCTGGGCGAAAACGGACGCATCGTGCTTCGCTATTCCGGCACGGAGCAACTCGCCCGTGTCATGGTCGAAGCCGAACACGCAGCCGACGTCCAGCGCTTTACACAATCCCTTGCCGACGCGGTGCGCTCCTCCATCGGCGCCTGAGAACCTGAGGCCATCCGGAGAGAATGGCCGAACCCCACCAGCCGCAGGCGGGGATCTCAGCCGCCCCGATACCACAAACGTCACCCAACGACGCGTCGAAAAATCGCACTTGGGGGAACTTTCTCGCGTCTCGCGACATTACCGTTAATGAAGGACTTAGGCGGCCTACGATGCAAGACGCATTGCCGGCGTTCGTTCTAAACTCGGAGACTCTTCCGCGAAAACCAATGAGCGAAGCGCCCGCCAACCAAACCGAATCTTCACCTCAGGCGGGACCGCAAGGGCAAGCGCGGGGCCTGAGCGATGAACGGCTGATGCTTGCTTTCACGCAAGGCTCTTCCGAGGCCTTCACCGAGCTTTTTCAACGTTACAAACAGCCCGTTTATGGCTTCTTTTGCCGCCGCGTTTCAAATCCCGCCAATGCCGAAGAGCTTACTCAAGAAACATTTTTCGCCCTGCTCCGCGCCGCCTCACGATATGAGCCTCGCGCACTCTTTCGCACCTACCTGTATGCCATAGGATTCAAAATCCTGCGCGCGCACCGGCGCAAGACTGCCTTCCGCGCGGCATTTCTGGGGCAACGCAACTCTGTCCCCGACGCATCGAAGCACGACGCAACCGAGTCCGGCCTTTGGGTCCGCCACGCGGTCGAGAAACTTGAACCGGTCGACCGCGAAATCGTCATGCTCCGCGAATTCGAACAACTCAGCTACGTGGAAATCGCCGACCTCTTGCAGCTTCCGCTGAACACGGTAAGGTCCCGCCTCTTCCGCGCCCGCACTGCTCTCCGCGAGTTGCTGGAGCCAACACAACAAGAAACAACAAGGAATAAACCATGAACTCCACAACTCATGAGTTTCCTTCTGAAGAAGTAATGGCCTTTCTAGATGGTGAACTGTTGCCTGAACGGGCTGCTGCTATCGCGGCTCATCTTAAAACTTGCAGCGAATGTTCTTCTGTCGCTTCCGGTTTTCGTGTCTTGTCCGGCCAGACAGCCACTTGGCGGGTTGAGCGCGTTCCGCAAAGTTTAGACAGAATCGTGACTCTGCCCAGGACGGATGAGGGCAGAGGAACCAGATCCTTTTTCCGTAGTGGCTCTCACTGGGGTTTTTTATCGCCGTTTAGAAGGATCATCATTGCCGTTTCGGGGGTTGGCGCATTGCTGCTTCTCTTCGCGATTGGCGCGCCAAATTTGCTTCGCTCAAGAATAGCCGCCAATGAGTCAAGCGCCGTTGGTTCACTGCGAACGCTCAACACTGCTGCAGTCACCTATCGTGATACGTATGGCCACTATCCTCCCTCGTTGCGGAGCTTCGGGCCAGCGACGCGTGGCAAACCCAATGAAGAAGGCGCTGACCTCGTGGATCCTGTCCTCGCCAGTGGGCGAAAGTCGGGGTATTTGTTCACCTATCGCGCATATCCCGGATTCCGCGATGAGACATATACAATTCAGGCCGACCCTCTGGACCTCCGATCTTCAGGCGTCCGCCATTTTTCGACCGACCAAACCGGTGTGCTCTACGCAAACGGCGTAGAGCTCGGTGGTTATGCGCCAGCGGAAATTTCGCACTCAGCGGAGGGTGACGCTGCCAGCCTCCGATCGCGTGGTGTCCTGGCAGGTGGTGATAGCTCGGCCAGATTAGACGGCCCCATGATCGCGCGGGCAGTATCGCTTTCCATCATGGTGAAGGATTTCGACGCAGGACGAGCTTCGCTTGACGCTATCCTTGCCCGACGCAACGGTTACGCCGCCAGCCTCAGGGTGAGCACTCCGCAGGGGTCAGCCCGAGCCCTAGAGGCATCATTGCGCGTCCCTGCACCTCAGCTTGTCGCGACGCTTGAGGAGCTAAAATCATTGGGGCGCGTTGAAGGAGAAACACAAACTGGCGAAGAAGTCACTCAGCAGCACTCCGACCTCGTGGCGCGGTTGAAGAACTCGCAGGAAACGGAACTGCGTCTTCAAGATGTTCTTCGTACTCGCACGGGGAAAGTCAAGGATGTTCTCGAAGTAGAGGAAGAGATCGCTCGTGTGCGCGGCGAAATCGAGCAGATGGAAGCGGAACAAAAAACCCTGGAGCATCGCGTGGACTTCGCCACCATCGATCTGAAGCTGGCCGAAGAGTACAAGGCTCAGCTCAACACGCCCGCGCCTTCGGTCTTGATGCAACTCCGCAATGCCGCCGTCGACGGCTTCCGCAATGCGTTCGAGAGCCTTCTGGCGCTGGTTCTTTTTCTCGCGGAGTCTGGTCCGAGCCTCTTGCTCTGGCTGGCCCTCCTGGGTATTCCCGCCTGGCGGCTTTGGAGGCGCTTTCGGCGCGCCCAATCTCTCGGATCTTTGGCCGGAGCCTGATGGGGCAGGCGCTGCTAGTTTTGAGCTGAGCATTAACCACCCCTCCGAAGCAAACCTGGGCTCCAATTCTTAGGCAATTTGGAAATAACGATATTGCCAAGTCCTGAACCTCCGGTTAAATCCTCCAACTTCCCCATTCTTTCTGAACTGCTCCCAAAGACTGTAGACGCCGCAGCGGATTCCTGTGGGATTTTGTAGCATCCCCGTAATACATAGTGATGTTCATCTGTCACTTTTCTTGTCTAACTGCCGTGTTTTCAACCTGCTCCACAGGTTTTCCATAAACAGCAAACAGGTGGCAACGGACTTGCTCCCTCTTCTGCCAACTTACACAGATTGGCTTCCCGGGGTGGCCGGAACCGATCCTCGACTCGGTTACCGGTTTAGGGGCGTCAATTATGAAGAAGGGGGCTTGCACCGGCCCCCTTTTTCGTTTTTGGGACAGCCCCCCCAAAACAACCCCCATCAACGGAACAAGTTCCTCATCCTACGATTTCACTGAGAACCTAAGACTTAAGAAGTATGAACCAAAAAAGTGAGCGGCCGGTGGGGGCACCGGCCGCTCGGGCGTGGGGGATGGAGGGTAATTTGTAATCTGAAGAAGCTCGGCCCTTCCGGCCGTCTTGCCGCGCTCGCGAGCGGCAAATCGAACCCAGGAGATAGCCTTAACTCCAATAGGCCTGACCGCTTCCGACTACTTTCACAGTTTCCATTTCCGCGTGTTTTTCGTCGATAGGCCGCGCGTTTCATTTGGCCCGGTACTTTCCCGCTCAACCGAAGTACTCTGAGGCAGTACAGAAGTACTTCGCGCCGCGCAGCGTTCTTTAAATCTTGCGGACGATTCCCGGGAGCAATTCGGCCAGCTCGCGCAAGCGTCCTTGATCCTCTTCACTAAGCAACTCGAGTGCATGGGCCAGAGATTCCACGCGGCGCCTGCGCCCCTCCCAAAGAATCTTCGTGCCTTTCGCCGTGGCCAGCAGCCGCACGCGGCGGCCGTCCTCCGTAGCCTCGCGTTTCACCAGCCCCGCGGAGGTCAACCCGGAGACGATGCGGCTCATCGTCGGCGGGCGCACCTGCTCCGCATCAGCAAGCTCGCCAAGCGATCTGGGTCCGCCGAAAACCAGGACTGACAACGCCGAAAGCTGCGCTGGACCAATTCCGCTCTCCCTGTCGCGCACCCGCAGCCTTCGGAGCAAATGAATCGCGGCCGAGTGGAGCTTATCCGCGGTTTCCAGCAGCCCGGGACGCACCTCACCTTTTTGCTTGACATCGGTCATCGAATATAGTTAGCTATGCTAACTAAATCTTCCTCGGAGGTCAACCACCCATGAGCGCAACTGCAACGAACCCCGGAATGTCGAGTCTTGGAATTACGAACATCGGGCAGATTTCTATCATCACTCACGACACGGCCCGCGCCACGGCATTCTATCGCGATGTCCTTGGCCTGCCCCTTCTGTTCACTGCGGGCAACATGGCGTTCTTCGACTGCGGCGGTGTGCGCCTTATGCTTGGCCCGGCAAGCAGTCCCGAACTGGATCATCCGAGCTCGATCCTTTATTTCCGAGTCCCCGATATCGAAGCCGCTCACCGGCGCCTCGTCGAGCTGGGCGTGAAGATCGAAGCGCCGCCACGTTTGATCGCTCCGATGAAGACCCATGACCTCTGGATGGTGGGGTTCCACGATTCCGAGGGCAATATTATGCAGTTGATGAGCGAAGTGCCGCGCGGATAATTCTTTCACCCACCGGGGCATTAGGCCTTGGAACGACGCTTCAACGCTGCAATTGAGATTACCCTTGCGCTAGCGGAGGACTGCTTACGATGAACATGCAGGAAGGTACTACGCTCTCTCGCATTGGGCAGATTGCCATTAACGCCCATGACGTGGATCGGGCCACGGCATTCTACCGTGACGTTCTCGGCCTCCCGCACTTGTTCCGTGCCGGGCAACTCTCCTTTTTCGATTGCGGCGGCGTCCGCCTGATGCTGGACAAGGCGGAAAAGCCAGAGTTCGACCATCCCAGCTCCATCCTTTATTTCCAGGTTGGCGACATTCGGGCCGCCCACAAACGGCTCCAGGATGGCGGAGCCAAATTCGAAGACGACCCGCATGTGATTGCGCAGATGCCCAAGTATGACCTCTGGATGACCTTCTTCCGCGATAGCGAAGGCAATCTCCTCGCGCTGATGAGCGAGGTACCGCGTGCGTAGACTCCTCCTCGTGATTTGCTCGCTTGTGCTCCCCACCACATTGCTAGGAGCCCCCGAGGTCAAGGACGGCTTCTTCAAAACGACCGATGGCGTAAAGCTGCATTATCTCGAAGCGGGAAGCGGTCCGGCCATTGTCTTCGAGCCGGGCTGGAGCATGCCGGCGTGGATTTGGGATGCCCAGATCCGGCATTTCGGCGAGCACTATCATGTGGTCGCTTTGGATCCGCGCTCTCAAGGCGACTCCGACAAACCTTCCGAGGGCAACTCTCCCGAGCGCCGCTCGCAAGACCTCAAGGAATTGATCGAGCACCTGAAGCTCGGGCCCGCTGTGCTGGTCGGCTGGTCGCTCGGCGTTCCCGAGCTCTTGACCTATGCCGAGCAATATGGCGGAGCAAGTGTACGGGCTTATGTGCTCGTTGATGGCTTCGCCGGGGACAAGCTCGACCCGCAGTTCGCTATGGGCATGCTGGGCATGTACCACCAGGTGAATGTCAACCGTCGCGCTTTTACGGAAAAGTTCGTTCGCGGCATGTACAAGAAGACGCAGCCCGAAGAATACATTGCGCGGGTGATAGAAGCCTCACTGAAGATGCCGGGGGACAGCGCCATCGCTGCGAGCGTCGGGGCTATCAGCCGGGCAGATTGGCGTCCAGCCATCGCCAAAATGGATCGGCCCGTCCTTATCACATGCCAGGCCGCCATGAAGAGTTTGGCGGCAAACTTGATTGTCTCAGTAGTGCCTTCCGCTCGCGTTGAGGTTTTCGAGGACGCCGGCCACGCCTTGTTTGTGGATGATGAAGACCGTTTTAACGCCGTGCTCGAGGACTTTTTGCAGCACTTGCCCGTGCGCTGACAGACTGTAGGAATCGAAATCACGCCGACTCCGGTCTTCGCCGCTACAAGCCTTGCACGAATTACGGTATTCTTACTGTTTCTATGCACGACCTTAGCTATTTCCGTGAGCACCTGGACGTCTTCGCCGACATGGCGAAGAAACGCTGCATGTCCCTTGATCTCGACGGCTTCCGCGCTCTTGACAAAGAACGCCGCGAACTCATCACCCTCAATGAGCGACGCAAGGCCCAGCGCAATAAGGCGAGTGAGGAAATCGCAAGCCTCAAGAAGGAAAAGCAGAGCGCCGACGCTCTCATTGCGGAAATGAAGCAGGTTTCCGACGTGATCAAGCAAATCGACGCGGACGTGGCCACGCTCGATGCCAAGCAACGCGACCTACTGCTGACCATTCCAAACGTTCCGCATTCTTCCGTTCCGGTGGGGGCTAGTGCCGCGGACAACAAAGAGGTTCGCTGCCGGGGCACTCCACCGCAGTTTGATTTTCAGCCGAAGCCCCACTGGGAAGTGGGTGAGCGTGCGGGAATCCTGGATCTGGAAACCGCCGCCAAGATAACGGGGGCTCGTTTCGCGGTTTATAAAGGTTGGGGTGCCCGCCTGGAGCGCGCCCTTGCGAACTTTTTCCTGGATGTTCACACGCGCGAGCACGGCTACACGGAAATTCTTCCACCATTCCTGGTGAACAGCGCTTCGCTCACCGGCGCAGGCCAGTTACCCAAGTTTGCCGCAGATCTATTTCGCCTTGAAGGCACGGATTTCTGGCTCACGCCCACGGCCGAGGTCGAGCTCCACAATCTGTATCGCAACGAGACCGTTGCGGAAGAAAAGCTGCCAATAAACGTCACAGCATGGACTGCTTGTTTCCGTTCGGAAGCAGGAGCGGCCGGCAAAGACACGCGCGGCATCCTCCGCCAACATCAATTCCAAAAGGTCGAGCTCTTCAAGTTCACGCACCCCGAGAAGAGCTACGAAGAACACGAAGCCTTAACCAAAAACGCCGAAGCCATTCTGCAAAAATTGGGGCTGCATTATCGCACCGTACTGCTTTGCACAGGAGACATGGGCTTTGCGTCGGCAAAGACCTATGACCTCGAGGTTTGGCTTCCTTCGAGCAACGAATTTCGCGAGATTTCTTCCTGTTCCAATTGCGAATCGTTTCAAGCGCGCCGCGCCGGCATCCGGTTCAAACCAAAAGGCGGCGGCAAAAGTGATTTCGTGCAC
>Ga0126370_10000207_pt1 | contig 21820 bp, 14 predicted proteins | sample PanSoiMetaPlot_3_FD_92586 | JGI IMG/M metagenome (GOLD analysis project Ga0126370, IMG submission 92586) | Tropical forest soil microbial communities from Panama - MetaG Plot_3 | ecosystem: Environmental > Terrestrial > Soil > Tropical forest > Bulk soil | place: Panama | collected 2016-02-17 | reverse complement strand
GAAGCCCTGCACGCCGATCAATTCGGCAAGCACGACTCCCGAATCATTGAAACTGAGCGTCTGGTCAAAATCGCTGGCCAGAAGATACTGCTGCACCATTAGGTTGACTACCCCTTTCTTGTTGGCCCCGTCCCGAGGCTGGACCGCCTGTCAGCACCCGAATCGGCCTGCTTCGACCTTACCCATCTTCGCGGCCTGGGGGTCAGGAATTATTTTGATCGGTGCTATGCAAAGAAAACGTCAACAGAATATGGTCGGTTCGTTAGATGCATTGTAGCGGTAAAAGGTTGAAGGGACGAAGGTTAGTCCAGTTAACGCTGCAGGACGGGAAGGCGGAAAGTCGATCCTGTACCCTCCGTTCGGCGCGAAGATAAAGCAAAAATCTGCGAGCGCGTTGCCGGCCGCCTGCGCCGTCTCGGCGCTTGCTCCCCAAGGCCGGGATATAGGACCGCCAAAGTCCTTGTTCTCAGAGGCTTGTGGAATGTCCTAGGGGTCGGCGACGTTGTAGAGCTTGCCGCTCCGAAGGTAGAGCGCTTGGGCTTCGCGTTGCGTAAGCGGCCGGGCTCCGCGGCGGCCGAATACGGAGATTTGGTTGCCGGATTCGTCCACGGCGCGATCCCGGTCGATTCCCTTGGAGAGAGCGAGGGCGGGACCCTTGGTCTTTCTGGTGGCGATCAATTTTGGCTTCGGGCGCGGGCTGAAACCGGAAAAGTGCGCGGGATCGTCCCAGGGAGAAACGATTTGCAGGATGCGTAAGCCGTTGACGCCGTCGGCCACGAAGGCGAAAGCACTGGCGGCGACCATTCCGATTTTCACGTCGTTCACGTCGTTCATGGCATGATTCGCGTGGAATATCTGGTCAAGACGCGGAGCCTCCGGATTCTCCACATCAAAAATGGCGAGGCCGTTCTTGCCGGCGGCGACGTAGGCATACGTGCGGGCCACGTAGATATTTCGCGCATCGTCGAGCGCGACTCTGGCCTTTTCGCTTGGCTGCGGGTGAGCGAGGTCGGTAACGTCGAGAACCTTGAGGCCAAACCGGTCGACGACAAAGGCATACCGGAATTGAATCGCGATTCCGCGGGGATCATCGACCGCCGGCCGCCCGATGTTGGCCGTCACCTTGGGTGCGAGCGGGTTTTCCAGATCTACCACGACCAGGCTTTCGGACGTGAGGACGTAGGCATAGTTGCCCGCGATGGTGATACGGCGTGCCCCGGTGAGGATTCCGTCCGGATTGAACGCCAGCGCGCGTTGCAGAAAATTGTTGGCTGGATTTCCGTCGAGCAACGTGCCGACGCCGGGGCTTTTGGCTTTGCGATCCGGATTGCCAACGATCACCAGTCCTTCTTCACGGTCCGCGACGTAAAGAAACCCGTAGAGCAGGGGAATCCCCTGCTCCTCGTTTTCCGGAAGCTGCACGCGCAGGGGATCGACGCCAAGCGTGGTGGGCGAAGCGACCGCTACCGCGTTTTTCGTGGGAACGAACAACTTCTGGCCGAGCGGCGACACAGGCGCCGTCGTCATACGTTCTGAAAAGCCCTTGTTATCGATGTTGGCGATGTCGAAGACGCGAAAGCCGCCTTTTCCCTGCGCCGCATAGGCGTACTCGCCGCGCGCCTGCACGTCGAGAACGGTGCCGGGGTGCTCGTAGCTGGTCCTCAGTTCCCTGCCGCGCGCGACAAACTTCCTGTAGTTGTCGGGATACGCGATGCGTTCGAGGTCGCTGCCGTAGATGGCGTTCGGTTCATCGTGCTCGGCTACGGCCACGGCTTCCAGGCCGCGGTGACCGGTCGCCACATAGACGAAGCGTCCCATGAAATTCATGAAGTTGGTGCCCTGCAGGAGCAGTTGCGCCATCCAGGCGTTGTTGTCGTTGGCGGCCGAAAGGTGGCAGTCGGTGCATTGCTTGGTCTGCTTGGCGCGGACGGTGTGCGGCACGAACGTGCTGAAAGCCTGGCCCGACAGGCCCGGAGAGGAGATGGTCTGCTGCTGGTAGTAAAGCCATTCGCGATTGGCGTTCTGTGAACTGACAAGAATGGCGCACGAAGAACGGGCCGGCGCAATGCGATGGCCGGTCACCGTACCGTCCACCGCCAGCATATAGATGTCGTCGCGCAAAATTTGAAAGTTGTAGCTGGTGTAGTTGCGCGTGGTCGAACCCTCGTTGTGCAGCATGGGTCGCTTTACGTTGGCGGTCATTTGCAAGTGGCAACCGAAGCAGGTGGGCGTCCAGGAGGTGTGGCAGGCGTAGCAGGTCATCGAACTGTTGGCGTGCGCGAGCAGCGAAGGATCAGAGGGGACGGCGGAAAGGAGCGAGCCGGATTTGTCCATGAGCTTGGCGCGCTGCGAACTCGGGGAAAAGTCGGCGTTGCCGGGACTGACCGTGTCGCGCGTCTGGACAATCTTCCATTCCTTGCTCGGATCGCTCATGGAGCGCTGGATGAGCGCCGCACCGCGCCATTCAAAGCGGCGTTGTCCCCAAGGCGTGCGGAGCGCTCCAAGCGGCCGGCCTCCGGGCGGCGCGGCCGGACCGGACGTGATGAGCGAAGCCCGCGCCGTGATCGTGCCGTGGCAATCGGTGCAGTCGATTTCGACGGCGGCGCGCGGTTCGCCATAGATCTTGCCGTTGCCGTGATTGTCCTGGGCGAAGTGACAGTCGTTGCACTGCATGCCCTTCTCCAGGTGGATGTCGGCCAGGTGGACCGCTTTGCCAAAGCGGTCGGGGTCGTCGAAAGCGATTTTTGCGCCGTTTTGGTCGAGCCAGTTGCCCTTGCGGTCGTGCGCGTAGACTCCCCGATAGACCCAGCCGTGGCCGTGGAAGTCGGCGAACTGAGTGGTCTGGAGCTGTTTGTTGAATTCCGGGCTGCCAGTCTGCTCGAGAAATTTCAGATCGCCCCACAAGCCGCGCGCGGCCGCTCCCTCCGGGTTGCGCAGACCCGACTGATAGCGCTCTTCCTCGCTGGGATCTTTCTGTTTCGCTGGATACATCCGTTCGCCGTCTATTTCGTTGTCCCACCAAGTCAGGCCAAAGTAGGTGGTGAGCATGTTCGTGCCGGGGTGCATGTGGCAGACCATGCACTGGCTCGAGGGAATGGAGCGAGTGAACGCGTGCTTGATGGGATGGCCGGGCTGCGATTTGTCGATCGTAGGGTCAACGGTGGCGCTCGTGCCGGAATGGCCGAACGACGCAAATGAGCCGGAATGTGCGGGATCGCGGTCGTTGGCGTAGATGACGTGGCAGGCCGAGCAGCCGCTCGCCCGATAATCGCCGGGATGGTCGTTCGTTCCCGGCATGGACATCACTGGATCGACGAGCCGCGTTTTCTGCAAGCCGAGAAATACCGGATCGGTGCGGAGTTCGGTGCCGAAACCGCGATCGCTCAATTTGTCGTCGGGCTTGCCTGGCTCGTCTGAGCGCACCGGGTTTCCGACTTCGCCTTTCTTTTCGCCGCCGCGTTCGAACACTCTCAGCACGTTGCCCGGCTGCGAAGTTTCCCAGCGATTGAGCGGGGTCAGCTCTCGGATCACACCTTTGCTTCGCGTTTCTTCGGAACCAGGTGGCGGAACCGTTTTCACCGCCTGTGGCTTGCCGTCGCGGTCATAGCTTTCCCCGAAGCGGGTGTTTTTGGTAGGGATGCCGCCGTTGTTGTAAAGCGCGGCATTCCACAGCATTCCGGTGTGGGTCATCATGCTGGTCGCAACGGCGCGCGTTTCGCTGGCATGGCAGCCGATCGTGCCGCAGGTCTCCGCTGCCACCCGCAAATCGCCGGGGTTGACAAACTTCACAAACTCGGCGGACTCCTCTAGCCACTTGGTGAAAGCCCGCTCCGGCAGCGCGCCGCGGTTCTTAAATGCCGGATCGCGCGGCTGGACGTGGGCTCTCTGTTTCGCCGCGAGGTATTCGGCCGTATCTTGCGCCGTGCCGGGCCGCAAAGCCGCCGACGCGTTGCCACCGTGGCAATCCGTGCAGCCAAGTTGGACGGTTAAAGTGGGATGCATCGTGGGTTCATCCATCGGCCAGTGGCAGCTGAGGCAGCCGACCGATTTGCGGTTGGCTTCTTCACGGGAGGATTCGCTTGGGTTCTGAAGTTTCGCCGGCGCTCCGCGCATCCCGGCGGCCAAAAATACCGCCGCGATACACGTAAACGCGCCGACCAGCAGGCCGCCGCCGGCGGCGGTGTTCGCGACCGAACGTAGAATTTCTCTGCGCATCAGGTCAAAAAACCAACTTTACCGATCCGAACAACGAAAAAAGCGTCTTGCCGCCGTAGATGTCGCGGAAGCCGTCGCCCGGCGTCAGTATGGCGGTACCGCCGGTGAGAACGATGTTTTCTGAAAGCGGCGGGCGGTAGGTGACACCGGCGCCATAGTCGACGCCAATGGTGTGCCGGACGGGCGCTTGCAAGAGAACGAACTCAAGCGGCTCGGCCCGTTCAAAACGCAGAAAATTCACGTTGGCGAATCCCTTGAGCTTGGGCGTCAGGTCGAGGTCTACGCCGGCATTGGCCAGAAAAATTCCCGGATTCACAAAGTTGGCTTGCCCTTCATCCTTGCTGGCACGCATTGAGGGAATCAGGCTGCCGGGCGTGGTGAGCAGCACTCCGGAGCCGGTGAGACGAAATCCTTCGCGGTTCCAGAAGCTGAACAGCCCCCCCGCAAAGGAATCTAGGTCGAGGATCGAATCAAAGCCCCGCGCCCGGCCGTCACGCGGATTGGCATCGCCGCTGGTGTAAAACGCGGAAACTCGATAGCGCACCCAATCGCGATCGTAGGAGACTTCGGCGGCCGCAAGCTGAGCATTCACCGTGACCGGTCGGCCGGCAATGGGATTGAACGAATCTTCGCCAACCGCTTGGTAAAACGCATGCGTAACGTTGATGCGATGGATATGCCCGCTGCCGAGCCAGCCGATGTAGCCGACGCGAAGGCCGTGCGGCAGGGGTCCCGCACCGGGATTCTGATCGACGACGTTCCCTATGGGCGCTGGGCGGACCAGAAACCCGTTGTCGTCGTAGTGAATCGTGGCATCGTCTTTGTTCCAGGCAGCGACGAATTCCGCGGTGTAACCAGGAAAGAAAAAATCCTGCAGGTAGACGTTGCCGAGCACCACTTGCTGATGACGGCGTTCGAAGGTGTTTAGGCCGCTGTTCGTGTTCTTTTCAAGGAATTGAAAGTAGGCCGCGTTGTATTCGATTTTGTTGGAGTGCAAGTCGCCGAACACACGCAGCGCGGGCTGTTCATCGACGAACAGAAAACCGCGAAAGTCCGCGTTGAACTGCTGGATGCCGGCGCGCAGGCTCACGAAATCATAGCTGGGGCCCAAATCGTGGAGCTTGACCTCCGCGAAAGCCTCCTGCAAGCCAACGTGGGAGTCGAAGCGATTGGTCCCGCTGCGCACGTCGGGACCGACGATGCCCAGTTCGCGCACGTTCAGATCGTTGATACTGATTTCCGGCGTAATGCGAATGCGCCAGTCGGCCGGCTTAAACGAGGTATCCCCGTGAAACAGGTCGAAGCTGAAGCGCAGTGTCTGATCCACGAACTCCTGCTCGCCGTGGCCAAAAAATTCCTGGCTTCCGGGATTGGCCGCGCTGACGTTGCTTGGCGAGGGCACGCGGCGTCCGTCGAACGTGGTGTCCGCTGTAGCGGTAATGTTCAGAAAGACCTGCGGACCGAACCAGCGAGGCCAAATCGGCTCATCGCCTTTATAGCGATTCCGGTTGAACGGGTCGTACCAGCGCGGCTTGGTGTAGAGATATTCGCCCGACGCAGGATAGCGGCGATATTCGGGCTGCTGGAGCGCCCAGCGATCGGGAAGCGCTGCGAAAACATCGGCCGCCGGTGGCAGAGGCTGCGGCGCGGGATTCCAAACGTAACCGGGGTCCGAGTCCAGCCGGTGGCGGAATTCGCGATAGCTGCCGGAGGCGGGTTCCCCGCTCGCGGCAGCCGCCGGGCCCAGTTCCGGCAAGCGCGGAAGCCGCGAAAGGATTTCTGCGGGCGGCAGCGGCGCGAGCGTAATTTCCAGCGTAAGCACTTCGTTGCTGCGCAGCGTCAGCCTGCTCGCTGCGAAGTCAGCGAAACCGTCGGCATGGACGTTCAGCAGATAGTCTCCCGGCGGCAGGGGAAATACACGGAATACGCCTTCGCCGCTCGCACTGAGCCGCGTTACCGCGTCCGATATAACGTTGCGAAGCGTCAGGACCGCGCCGCTGACCGGCGATTGGGCGGCTGCTGTTTTCACGACTCCTTCGAGCGCGGCAAAGTTTTGCGCTTGTTGACGAGGAAGGCGCGTGGCCACGCCCGGCTCTCGCGTTTGCAGCGCTTCCTGCAAGCAGCATCCGGGCGCCGGCAACAGCAGCGAAACCACCAAGCCGATGCAAAACAAAAACAACCCCTGCAGCCGGAGATGGTGGCGCGCCGGGCGCGAAAAAAATGTCTGCATTCTGTAGGCCTGAGAGCGTCGCCAGAACAGCAAGCACGTCTAGCTAACAACACGCACCGCGCCGGGGCAACGTTTTTCCGGACGCAATGACGACAGACGATAACGGCGTTTGCTGGCGTAGGAGAAGTTCACTGATTCGCTGCACCGAATCCTGCAGGGCGTTGAGCGCCCGTTTCCGCTGTGTTACCAACAGAGCTGTCGTTTCCATGCAAAACGTCCGAAAACTTCGCCGGCCGTTGTGCGCGCAGCGCTTGCTGGCAAAACGCAAGCGCTTCTTGGCGTTTGGCGCGATGCTGGCCTTGGGCGCCGCGGCCGCCCTGGCCCTGCTTTTTGCGGGTTGCGGAGGAGGCGGGAGGGCGGTCACGCCGCCGCCTCCTCCGACGCCTTTCGTTCAGCCTTTGCAAACCGCCGACGTCGGAAAAATCATAGAGGCCGCGGTAAGGAGCGCAAACGTAGACATGGTGGTCGCGGTCGTGGACCGCGCCGGTTTCGTGCTGGGCGTCTACCGCACGCAAAATGCGCCGGCTTCGGCCATGGGAAATTTCAGCGCCACGGTCGATGCCAACGATCTGGCGGTGGCTCTCGCCCGCACCGGAGCATTCTTCAGCAACGATCAGGCGCCGCTCAGTTCGCGAACGGTTCGTTTCATCAGCGGCATTCACTTTCCCGCCGGAGTGGAAAACCAGCCTCCCGCGGATCTCTACGGGATCGAAAATACCAATCGGGGATGCCGGCTCATCGACGATCCGGCGTTTGAAAGCCGCATACCCCGCTCTTCCTCGCTCGGCGGCGGCTTCGGCCTTGGCGTTATCACCGGCAAGAAGGACCTGGCGGACTCGCAAGCAAACGTCGTAAATCCGGGCGGTGTGCCGATCTTCTATCAAAACGTAGTACTCGGCGGAATCGGGGTGGTGACCACGTCGGCCAACCTGAATGTCGCGGAGTACGCGGCGTTTGCGGGCGCCACGACCGGGCGCGGCGCCGCCAGTGACAACTTCGGAGCAACGCCCGCGGCGCCGGGCCTGGTGTTCCTGGGGGGCGTAGCACTTCCCTTTGTTGAACAGGTTAGCTTGCCCGCGGGATTTTCGCCCGGCCCGGTCGCCGGCAGTGGTTCTTTTCTGGTCGCTCCCGCCAGCAGCCAGGGACAGCCTCCGGATGGCGACCTCATCACGCCTGGCGCCGGCCCGCTGGGCGGTCTCAGCTCCTCCGATGTGAAGGGAATCCTCGATAACGCCGAAGCCGAAGCCAAACTCACCCGCGCCGCCATACGCCTGCCTTTGGGCTCCCGCACGCGCATGGTCATCGCCGTTGCCGACCTTGACGGCACCATCATCGGATTGCGCAGAATGCCGGATTCCACCATCTTCAGCATCGATGTCGCGGCAAGCAAAGCCCGCAACATGGTCTATTTCAACGGATCCGCGCGTCTTGCCTCCGACCTTAATCAAATTCCCTTGGGCACCGCCGTCACCAACCGCACCATCGGCTTCGGAGCGGAGCCCCTTTTTCCGCCGGGCATCGACGGCAGCAGCGCCGGCCCACTCTTTGCGCTGTACGCCATGGACGTCGCCAACCCTTGCACGCAGGGTTTCGCAGGCGGAGCCCCCGACGACAAAAAGAGCGGCATCGTCTTTTTCCCGGGAAGCGCCGGGCTCTATCGCAATGGCGTTTTGATCGGGGGGCTAGGCGTAAGCGGCGACGGTGTCGACCAGGATGATTTCGTTACCAACGCCGGCACCAAAGGATTCGAAGCCCCGGCCGCCATCCGCGCCGATCAAGTCGTGATTGACGGCGTTCGCTTGCCGTATTTCAAATTTCCCCGCAATCCGACCAACTAAAGCGGCGGCCAGCCTCGCGTACATGTTTTTCCATAGTTACTTATTCACGACTCATCCTAAGGGCATCCCTCGAATATCCGCGCAAAACGCCAAAATAGGATGTCTTCCAGAAACACGAGCCCTAAGCTAGAGACCATCCAACCGCGCCCGCCTGCCATGGATCACCGGCCCAGCCAGAAATACCACGAACGGAGCTCTCGTCTGGCGGTGACGACCGATATCACTGAGAAGAAACGCGCTGAGGATGCCCTGAAGCAAAGCGAGGAGCGTCTTCGAGTGATTATCGCCAACATAAAAGACTATTCCGTGATCACGTCCGTGATCACGCTCGACTCCGAAGGCCTGGTCAACAGCTGGATTGGCGCCGCGCTGCGGATCACCGGGAACCGGACCGAAGAGGTATGGGGAAAGTACGCATCCATTCTCTACCCGCCCGATGCCGCTACGATTGGAAAACCAACCACGAAGCTGGCCACGGCCATAAAGGAGGGGCGTTTCGAGGATGATGGCTGGCGAGTTCGGAAAGACGGTTCCCAGTTCTGGGCCAACGCCGTTGTAACCCCGCTGCTAGACGAAGCCGGGGTTTTGTGAAGATTACCCGCGACGCCACCGAGAAGAGAAATGCAGAACAGGAACTGCTGAAAAGAAGCATCGAGCTGGAAGCCGCGAACAAGGAATTGGAATCGTTTTCTTATTCGGTGTCGCACGACCTCCGCGCTCCGCTGCGTGGCATTGACGGCTTCAGCCAGGCGCTCGAGGAGGACTATGCCGGCAGCCTGGACGCGACCGGGAAGAACTATCTGGCCAGGATCCGCGGACTTTACTGGCTGATTCTGAACGAAGCAGCGCTTGTTCCCCGGAGAGCCTAGTGGCGGCTATTTCACTGCGTATGTTGTTTATCGAAGACTCGGAAGACGATGCGGTCCTGCAGGTGCGGCTGCTCCGTCAGGCGGGCTACGAGGTTGCCTACGCGCGCGTGCAGTCCGCCGAGGAATTGGCAGCCGCGCTCGAAAAGCCCTGGGACATCGTGATTTCCGACTACTTGATGCCCCATTTCAGCGGTACAGAGGCATTGCAGGTCGTACGGGAAAAGGGCGTGGACATTCCTTTCATCTTCGTGTCGGGAACGATAGGCGAAGATGCGGCGGTAGCGGCGCTGAAAGTCGGCGCGCAAGACTACCTCACGAAGACCAATCTTGGCCGCCTGATTCCATCGGTCGAACGGGAGTTGCGCGAATCAGAGGAACGCAGACAGCGACAACGTCTGGAAGAACAAGTACATCAATTGCGGCGCTTTGAAGCCATTGGGCGGCTGGCGGGCGGCGTTGCTCACGACTTTAACAACGTCATCGGCGCCATCATGGGCTGGGCAGAAATCGGCGCTAATGCCGCCTACCCCGGCGGCGACTTGCAGGACAAATTTCTCAAGATTCGCGCGCAGGCGGACCGCGCCTCCGGCTTGACCCGCCAGCTGCTGGCCTTTGCCCGCCGCCAAACGCTCGAGTCGTGCAACACCAACCTGAATGAACTGGCCAGGGAAACCATCAGCCTGTTGCGCAACGTCATCGGCGAGCGCATCGAGATCCAGCTGCAACTCGAGGAAGATCTCGACGTAATCTGGGCCGACCCGGGACAAGTCGAACAGGTTTTGATGAACTTGAGCCTGAATGCCCGCGACGCCATGCCCGGCGGCGGCCGCCTGGTCGTCGAAACAAAAAATGTCGTCGTGAGCGACGACTATCAGAGGCTTCATCCTTACGCCGTGCCGGGAAACTACGTGCTTTTGCGCGTCGCCGACAACGGCATCGGCATGGATACTGAAACGCTTACGCACATTTTCGAGCCGTTCTTTACTACCAAAGAAACCGGGCGCGGCACCGGTCTGGGCCTGGCTACCGTCTACGGTATCGTCAAGCAGCACAAGGGCTTCGTCGATGTCGACAGCACGCCCGGACACGGCACGGCTTTCCGTGTTTACCTGCCCCTCGGCAATGGTCCGGCCGAAATAAGTGAAAAGCACACGGTATTCGCGATGCGCGGCGGATCAGAATGCATTCTCATTGCGGAAGACAACGACGACCTGCGCGACGCGGCCCAGGAGATACTGCAAAGCCTCGGATACCGCGTGCTTACGGCAAAGGATGGGCAGGAGGCGGTCTGCGTCTTCGAGCAAAACAGCGATTCGATTGATCTGGTCTTTCTGGATCTGGTCCTGCCGAAGCTGAACGGAAGCGAAGCTTATCTGCAAATGATCAACCGCAAGCCGGCCCTTCCCGCGCTCTTCACGACGGGCTACGCCCCTGAACTGAGCCTGGTGTCACTGGCCGCCCGCGAAAAAGTCACGGTCCTGCAGAAACCCTACGGATCGCAATACCTTGCGCAGAAGCTGCGCGAAAAGCTGGACAAAAAGAGAGTCGGCTGAGCTCCTCGCAGACGGCTACAGGGGCGCCTGCTCTTCCTGCCGCGGATCGTCGTAACATTGTTTTATGGCTGGGACGCAATGGGATGCAGAACTCTATGACGCGAAGCACGCTTTTGTTTGGGAGAAAGCGCGCGGCCTGCTCGCATGGTTAGAACCGCGCAACGGGGAGCGAATTCTCGATCTCGGCTGCGGAACGGGCCAGCTTTCGGCCGAGATCGCCGCGAGCGGAGCACAGGTTACGGGCCTCGACCGGTCACCGGAAATGGTGGCTGAGGCCCGCAAGAAATTCCCGGCGCTGCTGTTTGCCGTCGGCGACGCGCGCGCTCTGCCCTTCACCGAAGCATTTGACGCCGTCTTTTCAAACGCTATGTTGCATTGGATCCCGGAGGCGCAACCGGTGGTCGAGGGAATTTCACGCGCGCTCAAGCCGGGCGGCCGTTTCGTAGCGGAATTTGGCGGCAAAGGCAATGTCGAGAAGGTCGTCGCTGCCCTGGACCAGGGCCTTAAAGCGCTCAACCTCCCGGGCCAAGGCGCACATCCCTGGTACTATCCTGGTATCGCCGAATATTCCGCGCTCCTGGAAAGGCACGGGCTCGAAGTCCGCCAGGCGAGCCTGTTTAGCCGTCCGACAAAACTCGAAGACGGCAAGGATGGCCTGGCCAACTGGATCAGGATGTTCTGCGATTCCTTCCTCGAACGAGTCCCGCAAGCCCGGCGCCAAGACTACCTGCGCGCCGTGGAAGCCGCCGCGGAACCGACTCTTTGGAAATCCGGGCACTGGGAGCTCGATTATCGCCGTCTGCGGCTGGCGGCCGCGAAGGCGCTCTCGCCGGGTCCATAGTGGCCGTGAAAATTCCGCCCCAATCTGTTGCGTAGCCCTTTACACTCGCGCACCCCCATGCTAGATTGTTGACCCGTACCGCCATCCAAAAATGTCACCTGTAAGGGTGGCAGCGCCAGGCGGCTGGGCCTCTGACTGAGAACCTGCCAAACGTGTGTCTGTTCAATGACTTAAAGGTCTGGACGGACAGCTTTCACCGCCACCGCGGTGCGAGCCTCGCGAAAAGAAACCCTCCATCGGGCCATGCTAAGTCGTCTCTCTTCGCGCTGGTGTGTTTGGCCCCTTGCCGTCCGTCATCCATGGCGCGATTGTTTTAGAGACCAAAGGGGAAAACTTGCTTAAACTCCGCAAAGTCGAAATCACCGGTTTTAAGTCGTTCTGTGAACGCACCGTCGTGACTTTCAGCGGCACCGGCACTACCTGCATCGTAGGCCCGAATGGCTGCGGCAAATCGAACGTGGTGGACGCCATCAGTTGGGTCCTCGGCGAACAAAGCCACAAGTCTCTGCGCGCCGGGCGCATGAGCGACTGCATTTTTAACGGGACCGTAAAGCGTCCGCCCATGGGCTTGGCTGAGGTCACGATTACTCTAGAAGATCCAGAGTTGGCGGAAGCGGCTCGCTTCGTGATGGAATCGGGCCCGACGGAAGGGCAGCCCGGCGAGCCGCTTTTCGAAACGACCTCGCCCGAGCAAAACGACATTCTCGCCGAAGTCCCTGCGCAGCCCCAGGCAGAAACCGTCCGGGAGGGAGCGTACTCCGCCGTTCCTTCTTCGGATGAATCCGAGTCCGCTGTATCGGGCGAAGAAGGCCAGCCTGAATTTCTCAAGGGCAAGCGCAGGAAAAAGTCGGAAAAGCCCGCGCTGGTCAGCAAACCGGGCGAAGTGGTGGTCAGCCGCCGCCTCTATCGCAGCGGGCAAAGCGAATACCTGATCAACAGCCGCGTCGCCCGCCTCCGCGACATTCAGGACATGTTTATGGGCGTCGGCCTCGGTCCCGATTCGTACGCCATCATCGAGCAGGGCCGCATCGGTCAGATCCTGTCTACCAAGCCGATGGAACGCCGCGCCATCATCGAGGAAGCGGCCGGCGTCACCAAGTTCAAGACCAAAAAGCGCCTGGCCGAAGCCAAGCTCGAGTCGTCCAAGCTCAACCTTTCGCGCGTCAACGACATCGTGGTCGAAGTCGAAAAGCAGCTCGGCTCGCTGAAGCGCCAGGCAGCCAAAGCGCGCCGTTATGCGGAAATCCGCGAACAGATGCGCGGCATCGTCCGCCAGATGCTGGCGGGCAAAGCACGTGAACTTGAATCGGAGGCCGAGCGTATCGCGAGGCAATTACAGCAATCCGGCGCCGCCGAAGCCGAACGTGCGCAGGCCATTCAGCAACGCGAAGGCGAGCAGGATCGCCTCAGCCAACGCAATTATGAACTGGACACCGAGATTCGCCAGAATCAGAACCAATTGAATCTCACCGCCCTTGAGGCGGACCGCGCGGAAAACAAGATCGCTTTCAACACGCAGCGCTCGGCCGAGCTCGAAGGACGTAGAGCGCAACTTGCCTCTGACCTCGGTGCCCTTGCCGCCCAGACCGCCGAATGGGAGAGTCGCGACGCTTCGCAGAAACAAACCGTGGCCATGCTGCGCGAAGAGGCCGCGGGCTTGGCCTCACGCGTCATCGAACTTCAGCTTCAGGCGCAAACGCGCATGGCCGAGATTTCCGACTCCGAAACGCGCATCGAGGCCTTGCGCAAAGCCGCTTCCGAGGCCGGCGAAAGCTTGCTGCGCCTGCACGGCGAACAGAAGCAAGCCGAAGAAGCTCTGCTCCACCAGGGCCAAGCGTTGCGCAAAGCCGAAGCCAGCGAGCATGAGCTGCTCGAACTTTCCATTCGCTTGCGCGGTGAAGCCGAAGATGCGGCGCACGTGCTCGAAACCGCCAGCGGCCAACTCAATTCCCTCAAGCAGCAGGGCATCGAATTCCAATCAAAGCTCCATGCCTTGCGCGCGGAGCGCGCCGAGCGCGGCAAACAGACCGAAACCCTGCGCGATTCGCTGGCCGGCGTTCGCGCTCGTCACGCCACGCTCACGCAAATTCTGAACGACCGCTCCTACACCGCCGACGCCGTGCAAAAACTCTTTGCGGCCAACGAACGCGGCGGCGGAGGCGACTTCCGCGCCGTAGGCGTCCTGGCCGATTACGCTGAAGTCCCCGAACAGCACGAAGGCGCCATTGAGCAGTATCTTCGCGACGAGCTGGAATACGTGGTGGTGGAAACGTTCGACCACGCGCGCGCCGGTGTGTCGCTGCTTCGCGACGAGGTCGGCGGCCGCGCCACCTTCTTTGTCGACTCCACTAAGAATCTCCGCGTGGACGAATACGAGCCCATTATCCCCTTCCGCATGGAAGAAGGTGTTTTCGCCCGCATGGACAAGCTCGTCGAATTCCGCGATCCGCTGGGCGCGGCGGCAAAGCAGTTCCTGCCGCGTCTTCGCGCCGCTTATCTGACCGACAGCGCTTCCGCGGCCGAGAAGCTGGCGCGCGAAAATCCGCAATATGCTTTCGTCACCCCCGACGGTACCTGTTATCAGGGCCGCATGGTCACCGGCGGCCGCCCCGACGAAGCGGGCCCGCTGGGCATGAAGCGCGAACTGCGGGCGCTTGATTCCGAGGTCGCCGCACTCGAACTGCGCATGAGCGAAATGCAGTCCGAAATGGAACGTATTTCTAGCGAAGTCACGCAAACGGAAGCGGCGCTAGAAAGCGTTACGGCGCACCAGCGCGATGCCGAGCGTGAAGTGATCAGTGCAACGCACAAGCACCAGCAGGCGCAAAGCGAACTCGCGCGGCTCGGTCTGGAGCTCACCTCCTGCCAGAACGAACTTCAGCAATTGCGTCGCAATGTGGCGGACGTGCGCCTTCGCGCCGAACGCGCGAATGCCGAACATGAAACGGCCACTTTGAGCCGCGCTGAAGCCGAGGCGGAAAGCGCGCGCCTAAGCGAATCGCTCGCGGCAATGCGTAATTCGGTGCAGTCCGAGCAGGACGAACTCGCGGCCGGCCGGGCGGAAATGGCGGCGCGCCAGGAACGTCTCACCGCCGCCGAACAAGTCGGCGCTCATCTCGAACAGGAGCGGGCCGAGCTGTACCGGCGCGAGTCCGCTCTAGGGCAGCAGCAGTCGGCCGTCAGGGAAGAAGCCAACCTCCTGGCTTTGCAAAGCGAAGAGCTCGGCCGCCAGCTCGAAGCGCTGCTTGCCGAAAAATCGCGTCTGGGCGCGCACCAGGCCGAACTCGAACAGGAATGGGAAGAAGGCCGCACGCGTCTTACCCAGATGGAAGACCATCTGCGCAGCGATCGTCAATCGCTGCAACAGCTTCGCGAACAGCGCGGCCAAGCCGAAATCGAGCGCGCCAAAAACGACAGCGACCGCCAGCACCTGCGGGAAACCTGCATGAGCGAGGTCAATGCGCAGCCGGAGGATCTGATCGCCAGCGAAATCGTCTTCATGTCCGGCGAAGAGCTGGCCGCGGCGGAAGCCAGCTACCGCGAGATGAAACAGCGCATCGAGAACATGGGCGCGGTCAACATGATGGCGCTCGAAGAGTTCAACGAGTGCGAGCAGCGCTTTACCTTCCTCACGCGCGAGCGCGACGACTTGCTGCAATCGATCGCCGACACCCAGCAGGCGATAGCCGAACTCGATCAAATCTCCAGAGAGAAATTCGAACAAGCGTTCAATGCGATCAACGCCAACTTCACTACCGCTTTTCATGCCATTTTCGGCGGCGGCATGGCCGAGATGCGCCTCACTGAGGCCGACAGCTCGGGCGACGCCGGCATCGACGTCGTGGCTTCGCCTCCGGGCAAGCGCCTGCAGAACGTTCTCTTGCTCTCGGGCGGGGAAAAGGCCATGACTGCACTGGCTCTGCTCATCGCCATCTTCCGCTATCAACCGAGCCCGTTCTGTATCCTGGACGAGGTCGACGCCCCTCTCGACGAAGCCAACGTCGGCCGCTTCACCCGCCTGGTCGGCGAGATGAGCGCACAGACGCAATTCATCGTGGTCACCCACAATCGCAAGACCATGGAGACGGGGAGCGTCCTTTACGGCGTCACCATGCAGGAACCCGGCGTCTCGAAAATAGTCAGCGTGCGCTGGGAAGACGAGGAGTCACCAGCGCCAGCGCGGCGCAAGTCCGCGGCGGCGACAGCCGCTTGACGCTTGGCAGATTTTGCAAGCTCCGACGGCAAACGGAAACTGACATCCGGAGGGGCCGGCATCGACACCGTCTGCCTGGCTAATCCCGTGTCGGCTTGCAGTGCCATTCCAGGTCTAAGCGGCACGGCGCTCATTGGGCTCTTTTGTTTCGCTTTTCTTCAAACGAAAATACCGCGAACCACGGAACGCTCTCTCGACAACTTTTTCCAACAAAAATCCACCGGCGTTCTCTTTGACTTCACGGCTCGCTGCGCTACAATCCTCGCTCTTCGTTCAGGGGAATCGCCCTTTGTCGTCAGCTCCCACAATGGCTGCACTTCGCGAAACCAACTTTCCCGGCCTCATTCCCTCCTTGCGCGGTAAGGTTCGCGACATTTACACTCTCGACGAGCAGCTGCTTATCGTCGCGACCGACCGCCTCTCCGCATTCGACGTGGTCATGCCGACACCCATCCCCGATAAAGGCAAAGTCCTCACGCAAATTTCCCTGTTCTGGTTTGATCTGTTGAAGGATGTCGTTCCGAACCACGTGCTAAGCGCGGACGGCTTTCCTGCGCCTTTTGACGCCTATCGCGAGCAACTCGCCGGCCGTTCCATGCTTGTCAGAAAGACCAATCCCCTTCCCATCGAGTGTGTGGTGCGCGGCTATTTGAGCGGCTCCGGATGGAAGGAATATGGCGCAACCGGAAAAGTCTGCGGCATCGTTCTGCCTGAGGGTCTGCGCGAGTCCGACCGGCTTCCGGAACCGATCTTCACGCCTGCCACCAAGGCCGCCACGGGCCATGACGAGAACATCTCGTTCGATCATGCCGCCTATCTCATCGGCCGTCCTCTGGCCGAAAAGGTGCGCGTGGTCAGTCTGGAAATCTACCGACGCGCCGCAACCTATGCCGCCGCACGCGGCGTTCTGCTGGCGGACAGCAAATTCGAATTTGGCCAGCTCAAAAACGAGCTCATCTGGATCGACGAAGCTCTCACGCCCGACTCTTCGCGCTTCTGGCCCGCTTCCGCGTACCAGCCCGGCGGTCCTCAGCCTTCCTTCGACAAACAGTTTGTTCGCGACTATCTCGAAAGGATCCGGTGGCCCAAAACCCCGCCGGGCCCGGAACTGCCCCCCGACGTGGTCGCGGCAACCCGTGCCAAGTATCGGGAAGCCTATCGCCTCCTGGTCGGCCACGAGTTGCACTAGCCAGCCGGCCTCGGAAGAAATTTTCACTGCGCGGAGCGTAAATCGTGAAGGACCAATTGGAAGGCCTTGTGACGCAGATGGTCGATCGGGGAATTCTTTTCGACGAGGCCATTGGCGAGTTTGAAAAACGGTTCATCAAGCGCGCGCTCGAGCGCGCCGACGGCAATCAATGCCGCGCTGCCAAGATGCTGGGCATCCACCGCAATACCCTCAGCCGCAAGATCGGCGAATACAAGCTCGACCACCACGGCGCGCGCAAACGCTAGCTCCTGAAGCGGCCGCCAAGCAAAAGGCTCTTCAGGTGATCCCCGAAGAGCCTTTTTTCTTTTGGTATCGGATTCTGGCTTAGGGCTTTTTGGGCGCCGGCCTGCGCACCGGCGGCTTCTTCGCCGGTGTTTTTTCCTGCGGAAGATCTTCCGCGTTCACCTTGGCCTTGTCCCAGTGCAGCATAAACGCGGGGTCCGGGTCGTAAGCGACCAGCGTACCTGTAAAGCGCGGCGCCGGCGTGTCTTCCTTGTTCAGCTTCGCCGCCTCCGGCTGTCCCACAACCTTCACGTCCATGTTGGGCGTGGTTGCGGCTTCAAATTCCGCCTGGTTGGTGACAAACGCCGTCTTCAAAACTACCGGGTCGGTCGGCGTGGCGCCGGGAGTGACTTCCATGAGCTTGCCGGGCACATCGGGGAACTCCAAGCCGCAGGAAGCGAGCCACGTCACCTTGCCCTTGTCGCCTCCGGCCTTGAGATCCGCGATCACCGAAGCGATGGTCATGTCTTTTCTTGCTGCGTCGAGATCGGCGGCGCTCGGAATCTTGTAAGTCTCCGGTCGCACCGGGGCGCTTCCGGCCAGTTGCAGCAATTCGTTGAACTCTGCGTCGATCAGGTTGTCGCAAGCCGCCTGCTGGTAGTTCACAATCAGCTTTCGCAAATAGGTCTTCAGTTGCGTGACTTGCTGCTGCGTCGCACCTTTTGAAGTGATGGCCCGCGCCACGTACCAGAATCCGTCGAGATTCTGCGGCGGCGTCATTCCCAAGTAAGCGCGCCCGAGGTTGTAGTCCGTGATGGCATCGTCGGGATTCAGTTCGAGAACGCCTTTATAGTATTTCACGGCGCTCGCGTAGTCCTTGCTGACCATCGAGGCTTGCGCCGCCGCGCCGTTGAAATAGATCGCGCCGGTCTTCTTTTGCGCGTCAAACGTCTTGTCGTCCATGGCATCCGGCTTTTTCAGGTCGGGAATCAGTTTCAGGCCCGTTTCGGCCGCGGCAATCGCTCCTTTGGCCTGCGCCACCTGTTCGGCCGCCGGCAGGCTATAAAATGCCGTCGACCGCGCATAGAGCGCTCCATATTTGTCGTTCGCGTTGACTTTGTCGCCGAGCGCCACGGTCTTGTCCGCGTACTCGATTACTTTCGCCCAGTTCTTGAGCTGACCATAGGCCTGATAGTAGAGCGGATAGACGTAGATCAGCAGCGCCGAGCTCGGGTACTTCGAGACGAAGTCATCCAGACACTTTACCTGGCTCGATTGCGCCTTGTCGTTAAAACAAGCCTGTTCCGCATTGTATTCGGGCATCGTGTACGGCGGCTGCTTGCCGGCGTCCTGTCCGCCCGCCGGAGCTTGCGCCGCCGCGGAGCCGCCCAACACCCAGCACAAGGACGCGGAAACCGCCAGCCCCGCAATTCGTCTCATTCGGTTCATTCCCATTCTCCTCACTCAAACTCAGACCTTGAAAATTTGGTTTATATTCCGGTCAAGCAAATTGCCGGCAACTGCGTAGAAAATGGCGCGGGCCGAAGTTTCCGTCCCGTTCGAAATCCTTGGGATTATAGGTAAACGCCCGCGCCAATCGCAAGCGGTTCCGATACCCGCAATTCCGCAGGTAAGGCGGAATCTTCGCGCAAAGCTCGCTGAGTTTTTGCCTAGGGGCGCGCCGATCGGAAAATAGCGGTGTGTATCCTGACTTGTGTTCATCGAAGCGGGCGGGAAACCTGTGCACGCGGCTGTGCGTTCCCGGAACCTGTTTCTGCGGAATCGCTCTTTGGAATATGATGAGATTGGCATGAAAAACGTGGCCTGAGGAAGGCAGAATTCGCATGGATCGCATTGAGGAAAACACTCCACATCCGGGCAAGCCTCTTTCCGGCAAAGTCGCGCTGGTCACCGGCGGCAACCGCGGTATCGGCAGGGCCATCGCCCTCGGTCTCGCTGCGCAGGGCTCCGCCGTTGCCATCTGCGGCCGAGACGGTGCCGCGCTGCGCGAGGCCTCCGGGCAACTTCGCGCGTGCAAAGTCCAGGTCCATTCCGAGCAAGCCGACGTCACCCGCGCCGACGACGTGGCCAGGCTGGTTGCGCAAGCCGAAGCCGCTTTGGGCCCCATCTCGATCCTCGTCAACAATGCCGGCATAGGCTTGTTCGGCCCGGTTCACGAAAAATCCGAGGCAGACTGGGACACTCTGTTAGACACCAATCTAAAAAGCGTGTTCCTGGTTTCTCGCGCCGTCATTCCCGGCATGATTCGCCGAAAATCGGGCGACATCATCAATATCTCGTCGCTCGCCGGCAAAAACACCTTCGCCGGCGGCGGACTCTATTGCGCTTCCAAGTGGGCCCTGCAGGGCTTGAGCGGGTGTATGGCCGAGGATCTCCGCGGCCACGGCATCCGCGTCAGCACTGTCTGCCCGGGCAGCGTAGCCACGGAATTCTCCGGCCGCGGCCCGAAAGACCCGTGCAAAGTCCTCACCGCCGACGATGTAGCTCATGCCGTCGCCATGATCGCTACCCAGGGGCCGCAGAGCTTCCTGAGCGAAGTCCATCTGCGCCCGCTGGCCAAACCCTAGGCCCCGCGGCCGCTCGAGACGGCCACGCTTCTCTAACCCCTGTTCCGGGCGCGATTATTTCCTCTTGACAATAGTCGTTATCACGACTATATTGGCGGTTGTGAAGCCCGCCAAATACGGCAAGCCATTCACGCCTAGCGTTGAAGCCAAGCTGTTTGTGGCCCTGGTTCGCCTCTCCGACCGACTGGCGCAAGACGCCGACCTGCTCATCAAGTCTTATGGCCTCACTGGCACGCAATACAACGTCCTGCGCATCCTGCGCGGTGCGGGTCCGGACGGCCTGCCCTGCAAGGGCATCGGCGATCGCATGATCTCCCGCGACCCGGACATGACCCGGTTGCTAGACCGCATGGAAAAGCGCCAGCTCATCACGCGCGAACGACAGAGCGAAGACCGTCGCGTGATCAAGACCCGCATCACGCCGGCCGGGCTGGAAATCCTCAAAAAGCTTGACGGCCCGGTGGACGAACTCCACAAAAAGCAGTTTCGACACCTCCCGGCGTCGAGGCTGAAAGCTCTTGCCGAAGTCATTGAGGAGGCGTTTCCGGCTGTCGCACCGGAATAGCATCGCGCAGCATCGAAGATTTCCGTCTAGCCAAGGAAAAGCAAAAAAACGGGTCCGGGGTTTAAGAAACTCCCGGTCCTCGCAAAAGGAGAAACACAATGGGCCAAGCATCCTACGACGTTCCGTCGCGCAACACCGCTTTCGCAAAACTCGCACTCTTGTCCGCGCTCGCGGCAGTCATGGCGCTTCCTGCCTCAGCGGTCACCACTACCTGGCAGATCGATCCCGCGCATACCGCCGCCGGCTTTGCCGTGCGACATCTCATGATTTCCACCGTCCGCGGCCAGTTCAAAGGAGTGAACGGCGCCATCGTTTGGGACGATCAGGACATCAGCAAGTCCACCATCGAAGTCACCATCGACGCCAAGACCGTCGATACCAGCGAACCCAAGCGCGACGAAGATCTCCGCAGTGACAAGTTTTTCGACACCGCCAAATACCCCACCATTACCTTCAAGTCCAAGAAGATTGAGAGCGTTTCGGCCGGCAAGCTCAAAGTCACCGGAGACCTCACCATTCGCGGCGTGACGAAGGAGGTTGTTCTCGACGTAGAGGGCCCCTCGAATCCCGTGAAAGATCCCTGGGGCAACACCCGTGTCGCCGCCAGCGCGACCACCAAAGTCAACCGCCAGGACTACGGCGTGAAATGGAACGCCAACATCGACGGCGGCGGTGTGGTTGTGGGCGACGACGTCAACATCACCATCGATCTAGAAATGATCAAGAAAGCCGCGAAGTAATATCCGGCCGGTATTGTTCTGAGGGCGCAGCGTGGCTGCGCCCTTCAGACCACCGTTGCCCTGGCGGCAAGTTCCGACTCCCGTTGTCCCGTGAATTAAATTCCACCTGGAGAAAGGCAATGAAAAATCCCGCACCCGCCGAATTCCCCGTCCACGAACTCATCGCCAATCGCTGGAGCCCGCGCGCCTTCGCCGAAAAGGACGTCGCGCCCGAAACCTTGCGCAGTCTCTTCGAAGCCGCCCGCTGGGCTCCCTCGAGCAGCAACGAGCAACCGTGGTCGTTTATCGTCGCGGCGCGCAACGATCCGGAAAATTTCGAAAAAGCCCTGCAACCGCTGGTTGAATTCAACGTCAATTGGGCCAAGCACGCGGCCATTCTCGGCTTTGCAGTCTGCGAACTGGCTTTTGCCAAGAACCAAGCGCCCAACCGCAATGCTCAATACGACACCGGCGCGGCCATGGCCCTGCTCTCGGTTGAAGCCACGGCCCGCGGACTCTACGTTCACCAGATGGCCGGCTTTGACCCCGATACCGCCCGCGAAGTCTTTAGCATCCCCGCCGGCTTTGAAGCCATCGCTGCCTTCGCCATCGGCTATCCCGGCGATGCAAACTCACTTCCCCAACCGCTGCGGGACCGCGAAACGGCTCCGCGTATCCGCAAACCCATCCGCGACTTCGTCATGACCGGCGCATGGGGTCAGCCTGCTCCCTTTGTCTTCCTGTCAGGCGAGCACGG
>Ga0126370_10000205_pt1 | contig 21823 bp, 20 predicted proteins | sample PanSoiMetaPlot_3_FD_92586 | JGI IMG/M metagenome (GOLD analysis project Ga0126370, IMG submission 92586) | Tropical forest soil microbial communities from Panama - MetaG Plot_3 | ecosystem: Environmental > Terrestrial > Soil > Tropical forest > Bulk soil | place: Panama | collected 2016-02-17 | reverse complement strand
GGTTGCGTTCATTCTTAGTGGTCATCGTCTCCGGACTGAGCTTTCCGGAGAATCTCCCAGGTGACGTTTTGGCCGTGCTGCTGCGTGAAAAAGACCCGCCAACCAGCGCGGAAAGGCGTCGGAATCTTGGCTCCGAGCAGCCCGCCAACGCTAGGATCGCCGTCCGACTCGTGCCAGCCGGTAATCTCGTTGTCTCCGTCGTTCTGGAAGCCCGGCATCCCGCTGAATTGCGAATCGAGCGTCGCCGCTTCGTCGCGCCCCTCGGCGAGGATGCGGACCGGCTTGTTTGCAGGGTTGCTATAGTCGGTGTTGAGGTCGAAAAGGTAGGCGGAGTCGAGCGCATTGCGCTGAGCGTGCAGCGTGTCTCCCGCATCTTCAACGAATACGACGCGGTTCTGGTCCCAAAAGCCGCAGTTGTCCAGCCCGGAATGCGTTACGTCGCTGCGATAGACAAGCGAAAGATTGCCGGAGTCGCCAGCGAGGCGCAAACGGAAGATGGCGCCAAACCCGCCAAACGCACCTGCTTCGGTGAGGGCGTTGGTGTCGCCGGTGGCGTCGAAGACAAATTCCGAGAAGTTTGTGTCCGGGCGGAACTGGCCGTTTTCCGGTCGCTTGAAGGGAGTACCGCCAGCAGCTTTGGCCAATGCATTGGCGTTGTACGGAGTAACGCCGTTCAGGTCCGTGTCATGAATCGTCACCCAGGTTGTCTGGAAGACGTTGCCGTAGGTGTGCAAGTCTTTCTGGTCCTGCGAGGAGATGTCGGCGTCGGCGTTGCCCGCATGGAACACGATAGCGCCGGCGTGGGCCTTCGATTGCACCTGGAGGACTTGCAGTTTGCCGCCAGCCTTCAGGTCGGAGGGGTTGTTAGGAAGGAATCGGTACACAAAGCTGTTCGGCTGGCGGGCATGCGAGAAAGTGGTTCCGTTGGCGCCACCCGAGTCCTCAACCAAAATCAGGCGGCCCCAATGATCGGCTTGCAGGCCCTCGTAGGCGGCCCGTCCGACGATGCCGGAGATATCTTCCACCTTGGACGGAAGGTCCAAAGTAGCCTGCAGGATGCTGGCGTTTGAACCGCTCTCGGATGTGAATAGAAGGTGACCGGAGAATGGATACCAGGTCGAGCCGTCGATCGTTGGCAGCGGCTGGTCGTTGACGTCCTTTTCAGCCAGCAATGTGACGCGATGAGCGCCGTCCGCGTCGAGATTGATGCGTGTAATCTTGCCGTGTCCATCCGGGCCGTTTTCGTGCCCCTGGAAAAGAAAGTGTGTGCCGTAGTCGTAGCTGGGGTCGGCGCCTTTTTGATTGTGCAGGATGAGGTAGGTGTTCTTGTCGGGTTCGGTTTTTGTCGCTTCGACCTTGTGGCTCGCAGAGGGCAGATCGCCCGGTGCGGGAACTGGAGGGCCGTCATTGCCGTAGCCGTAGTAGCTCTGATCACCCGGGTTTTCGAGTTTGAACGAGCCCTGAGCGACGATCGCTTCAATCAACTCCGGCGAGAGAATGTTGGGGGCAGGCACGCCGACGGCCTTGGTGTTGGCGGAGCTGACCGCGGTAACTCGGCCTGGCTTTCCATTGGGCTCATTGCCGTCGTCGGCGAAGGCCGGTACTGCCGGCAGAAAACTCACCGCGGCCGCGGCCAAGAGTGACATTCCTTTACGCAAACTATGATGCATAACTCTGCTCTCCTTGGAGACTCAAACGCGAGGATTTCGCGTGCGAGCTTGGGGTTGTGGAATACAGCAGACACGCTCGCCGAGCGTGGATGACCTGGGTGCGCGGCGGAGCCTCGTCCGTCGAAAGCAGTATCGGTAGCCGTGTGTTATTGGTGCGTGAATGTTCCGTCAATTCTGGCGACTTACCAGGAAGGCGAGTACAATGCCGGCTCCTCAATGCAGGAAACGACGCAACAGTTGGCGCGGAATCTGGGCTTGCGGGACTACTTCGCCCTCGCGTTCGGGACCATGATCGGAGTGGGCTGGCTGGTCCTGATGGACGATTGGCTCGGCCGCGGCGGGCCGCTGGGCGTGATGCTGGCATTCGGGCTCGGCGGGCTGGTCTTGTTGCCGGTCGGTTGGGTGTACGGCGAATGGGTAAAACGGCTGCCGGATGCCTCGGGAGAAGCGGCATACACAGCACAGGTGTTTCCACCGGCAGCCAGCTACTTCACCGGCTGGATGATGTTGCTGGCCTACTTCATCGTGTGCCCGTGGGAGGCGGTAGTGGTAGGGCGCGTCGCGGCTTATCTGGTGCCGTCGCTCGATTCCATGGAGCTCTACCGCGTGGACGGACATCCGGTTTACCTGCCGCGGCTGGCGCTTGGAATTTTGATGACGCTGTTCCTGGGCGCCCTGAACTACCGGGGGATTCGGGGCAGCGCGACGTTTCAGGGATGGGCCGCCGGATTGGTGTTGGCGCTGTTTGCGGTAGCCACGGTCATGAGCGCGGGCCACGGATCGCTTGCGAATTTTCAGCCGGGATTTCGCGCCGCACCTCTGATTTCCGTGCTGCTCGTTCTGCAGATCGTGCCGTATTTCCTGACCGGGTTCGAATCGGTGCCAAAGGTAGCCGAAGAAGCGCACCGCAAATTCGGGGCGAAGGGATTCTTTCGCGCCATCGTCATGGCCTTGTTGGTGGGAGCCCTGTTCTATGTCGCGGTCACCGCCGCCGTGGCGTTTCTGGCGCCGTGGCAGACGCTTGTTGGCAAACGATTTGCCACGGCGACCGCCTTTAGCCAAATATCCGGAACGCAATGGGCGGTGCGGCTGATCATGGTGGCGGCTATGTTTGGATTGCTGCAATGCTTCAACGGCAATATGGTCGCGTCGAGCCGGTTACTTTTCTCGTTCGGACGCCGCGGAACGATTCCGGCGCGATTCGGAGCAGTGCATGAGCGGTACCAAACGCCGGCGGTGGCTATCGTCGGTGTCACGGTTGCCACGGTTTGCGGACTGCTGCTCGGAGACGCGCTCCTCGTGCCGGTGACCGAAGTGGGATCGATGGCGGCTGCGAGCGGGTGGTTTGCGGCTTGCCTTTCGTTTTTTCTGGTCGAAACGCGCCCCGGCGGACGCGCTGTCGCGATCCTGGGCGCGCTCATCGCCTTTCTCCTGGTGGCTATGAAGGTGTTGCCGTGGTTCCCCGGCCATTTCTCGCGTCCGGAGTGGATTGCGCTGGCGGTGTGGCTCGCGGTTGGCGCGACGCTTCACCTGTTGGGCGGCCGGGGCCCTCAGTCGGCTGAAAGCGCTCGTGTATAATTTTTCTGAGGACCTGCGCTTCTTTCTATTCACTGAATGATTCCTTACTTGCACATTGGCCCGCTGTCGTTGCCGACGTTTGGCCTGATGGTCGCGATCGGGCTGCTAGTGGCGGCTTATGTCTTGCAAGGGGATTTCCGGCGCCGCGCGATCGCCGCCGATGCCTTCTTGATTATCGGAATCGCCGGGCTGGCAGGCATTGTAGGAGCGCGGCTCTATCATGCGCTCGAGTCGCCAGGAGAGTTTCTTGCCGACCCCAAGTCTTTCATTCTTACCCGGTTTGGATTTGCCTGGTTTGGCGGATTCCTTGGCGGATTTGCCGCGCTGGTGATTCTTGCGCGGCGCGAAAAGATACCGACGCTGACCTTTTTGGATGCGTGTTCGCCGGCCGCCTGTGTGGGTTACGCCATCGGGCGAATTGGATGTTTCCTGAGCGGCGACGGCGATTACGGAATTCCCACAAGTCTCCCCTGGGGAATGAGCTTTCCGAACGGCGTCGTACCGACCGCGGAGCGCGTGCATCCGACGCCGCTCTATGAATTTTTGGCTTGGATGCTGATTGCCTATATGCTGTGGCGGATGGGTGCGAAGTTCCTGCTGGACAAAAAGCCGGCAGGACTCGTGTTTGGCGGATATTTGATTGTGACGGGCATCGCCCGGTTCCTGGTCGAGATCATCCGCTTGAACCCGCGTTCGTTTCTGGGAATGTCCAATGCGCAGACGGCGAGCGCGGCGTCGGTGCTACTTGGCATCTTCCTTTTGATTGCCTTGAATCGCGCATCACTTGTGGGGCGCGAGACCAGTTGAGGCGTGGACGGGGCAGCGAGCATGGCGAATAGCGCGGCCAAGAATGTCGCAAACGTCGTTTACGCCCTGGCCCTCGGGCTTGCGGCAGCGAGTCTGGCCATCCTCGGACCGGTTGTGGTCGCGTTTGTCGCCACCTGGACCTTTAACTATTTTGGCTGGACCCGGCTGAGGGATTTGACGGCAAGAATCCCTTCGTATTTCACCTTTTTTGTGGTGTTCGGCACGGCGGTCGGTCTCACTGTCTGCCTGCGCGTTCTTGGCCAGAGGTTCCGCAAGGATCCCGAGCTGCCGAAGCCGCTAAGCTGAAGTTACTGCTTGTAAACCACGCCTTCCTTCATCACAAACGTTACGTGCTCGAGTTGCCGTATGTCCGCGATGGGGTCTCCGTCCACGGCGACCAGGTCCGCGAATTTTCCAGAACGAATCGATCCGAACTGTTCCGGCTTTCCGATCAGGTCGGCGGCGTTGATGGTTGCGGATTGAATGGCCTGCATCGGCGTCATTCCGTACTTCACCATGAAGGCGAACTGGTGCGCGGCGGCATCGTAAGGGCAGACGCCGGCGTCGGTGCCAAAAGACATCTTCACGCCGGCTTTGACGGCTTTTGTGAAATTCGCTCGCTGCAATGCGCCTAAGTCGCGATCATGTTCCAGAAAATCGGCCGGAATGCGGTTCGCGCTTCCGGCCGCCTGGATGCATTCCTCGTCATAGATGTCCATATCCAGATAGGTGCCGTGCTGTTTGGCGAGCGCGATGCCTTCGTCATCGATCATCGTGGCGTGTTCGATGGAAGCAACGCCGGCCAGGATGGCGTTCTTGATGCCTTGCGGAGAGTGCGCGTGCGAAGCAACACGCAGGCCGAAGTTCGATGCTTCGCTGACCGCGGCCAGCAGCTCTTCGCGCGTGAATTCCTGCGAGTTGGGATTGCTGCCATGAGTCAGTACGGCGCCGCTCGACAGCAGCTTGATGTGGTCCACGCCGTCATGCGCGAGCTGGCGAATCTTTTGCCGCACTTCCCAGGGGCTGTTGGCTTCGCCGTAGTTAAAGTCCCAAGGCAATCTGATATCCGGCGCTTGGCCGGTCATCGCGCCGGCGCCGCCGGTGATGGTGAGGTACGCGCCGGCCACAAACATGCGCGGCCCGACGATATAGCCCTTCCTGATGGCGTCGCGCAATGCGACGTCATTCAGCGCGCGATAGACGCCGACGTCGCGCACGGTGGTAAAGCCGGACTCGAGCGTCACGCGTGCGTTCGGCACCGATTCAAGGGCCACCTGCGATGCGCTGCGCTTCAGTTGCGACATCGGATCGCCGTTGCCGTCGTGTGCGCCGTCGGCGAGGTGCGTGTGACAGTCAATCAATCCGGGCAGGACAGTTTTGTTGGAAAGGTCGAAAACCTTCGCACCCGCGGGAATTTGCACGTCGCTTCCGACCGCGGCGATCTTGCCGCCGCGCACCAGGATGACCTGCTTTTCGACGACGCGGCCGCTTTCGACGTCTACCAGATGACCGGCTTTGATCGCCGTGACGGGCTCGCCTGCCGCCTTGGCCTCCTGCGCGGCAGTACCGGTCGCAAAAGCCAGAAACGATAGGACAGAGACAAAAAGACAGCGGCTGGAGATCACGCGAGCCTCGATTGAAAGACCTAACTCAGACCCACAACACCCCGCGAATCATAAACAGGCCGCCAGAATACTGCAATTGCGAAGGAGGTGCTAAATCATCTGGCGCAGAACGTAGGTCAAAATGCCGCCGTGCTGATAGTACGAAACCTCTTCCGGGGTATCCACGCGCGCAATCGCGGCGAACTTTTTTTCTTTGCCATCGGATGATTTGGCGGTGACTTGAATCAGAGAGCGCGGCGAAAGGGAAGTAACGCCGGTGACTAGGAACGTTTCCTGACCGTTCAGCCCGAACGTCTCACGGCTTTCTCCGGCCTTGAATTCAAGCGGAAGAATGCCCATACCGACCAGGTTGCTGCGGTGAATGCGCTCGTAGCTTTCCGCAATGACGGCACGCACGCCGAGCAGCTTTGGCCCTTTGGCTGCCCAATCGCGCGAGGAACCCGAGCCGTATTCCTTGCCCGCGATGACGACAAGCGGCACTCCTGCTTCGCGATACTTCACGGAAGCGTCGTAGATGCTCATCTGCTCGCCGCCCGGCTGATAGGTGGTCCAACCGCCCTCGGTCCCTGGCGCGAGCTGGTTCTTCAGGCGAATGTTGGCAAATGTGCCGCGCGCCATCACTTCATGATTGCCGCGGCGCGCCCCGTAGGAGTTAAATTCATGCGGCTTCACTCCATTGGCAATCAGATATTTTCCGGCAGGAGTATCCACTCCGATCGAGCCGGCGGGCGAAATGTGATCGGTCGTAATGCTATCGCCGAGCAAGGCCAGTACCCGCGCGCCGTGGATATCCGCCAGCGGCGGCACCGTTTTGCCCATGTTTTCAAAATACGGCGGCAACTTGATGTAGGTGGAGTGGGCATCCCACTGGTACAAGTCTCCGGCGGGGACCGACATGCTTTTCCAGTGTTCGTCGCCGTCATACACCGCGCCGTACTGCTTCTGGTATTGCTCCTGCGAAACCGATTGACGCACCGTGGCCTCGACCTCCTGCGGCGTTGGCCAAATATCGTGTAGGAACACGGGTTTCCCGGCCGGGTCGTTGCCTAGCGGTTCGTTGGTCAAATCGAGGTCCATGCGCCCCGCGAGGGCGTAGGCCACGACGAGCGGGGGAGAAGCAAGATAATTCGCCCGCACCAGCGGATGAATGCGGCCCTCGAAGTTTCTGTTTCCGCTCAGCACCGCGACCGCCACGAGGTTGTTTTCCTTGATGGCGGCGCCAATGGCATCCGGCAAAGGACCGCTGTTTCCGATGCACGTGGTGCAGCCGTAGCCGACCAGATTGAATTTCAATTTGTCGAGATACTGCGTGAGGCCGGAAGCCTGCAAGTAGTCGGTAACCACTTTGGAGCCCGGAGCGAGGCTGGTCTTCACCCACGGTTTCACTTGCAGACCGCGCTCGACGGCTTTCTTCGCGAGCAGGCCGGCGCCGAGCATGAGTGAAGGGTTGGACGTGTTGGTGCAGCTGGTGATCGCGGCAATCACCACGGCGCCGCTTGACAACGCAAACGAATCGCCGTTGTTCTGCACGTGAGCTTGCTTTGCCGGCGTGCCTTCCAGGGTTTTTACAAAAGAACTCTTCGCCTGCCGCAGCGGGACCCGATCTTGCGGGCGCTTTGGTCCGGCGACCGTAGGTTCGACCGTGCTCAAATCCAGCTGCAGAGTGTCGGTGAACGAAGGATCGGGCGTAGCATCGGTGCGAAAGAGGCCTTGTTCTTTGCAATAGGCCTCCACCAGCGCGATCTGTTCGTGCGGCCGCGCCGTGAACTGCAAATACGCCAGAGTTTCGGCATCAACCGGGAAGAAACCCATGGTCGCTCCATACTCCGGCGCCATGTTGGCGATCGTCGCGCGATCGGGAACGCTCAAGCTGCTGAGGCCGCTGCCGTAGAACTCGACAAACTTGCCGACCACTCCCTTCTTGCGCAGCATCTCGGTCACGGTCAGAACCAGGTCGGTCGCCGTAGCACCATCGGGCAATTTTCCGTACAGCTTGAAGCCGACGACGTGGGGAACGAGCATCGAGCTCGGCTGGCCGAGCATCGCGGCTTCTGCTTCAATGCCGCCCACGCCCCAGCCGAACACGCCCAGCGCATTGACCATGGTGGTGTGCGAGTCCGTACCGACCAGCGAATCCGGATAGGCTTCGAAACCGTTCCCGGAGGGCACGGCGCATACGACGCGCGCCAGATATTCAAGGTTGACCTGATGGCAGATTCCGGTTTCCGGCGGGACGACCTTGAAGTTCTGAAACGCGGTCTGGCCCCAGCGGAGAAAGGCATAGCGCTCGGCGTTCCTTTGAAATTCCAGCTGGGCATTTATGCCGAACGCGTCTACATTACCGAAACTGTCAACTTGGACCGAGTGGTCGATTACTAATTCCGCGGGAAAAAGCGGATTGATGCGCTTCGGATTACCGCCCATTTTCTTTACGGCTTCGCGCATGGCGGCGAGATCGACCACGGCGGGCACGCCTGTAAAATCTTGCAATAGCACTCGCGCCGGCATGTAGGCAATCTCTTTTTCGGCCGTGTTGGGAGTCCAGTTGGCCAGCGCCCGAATGTCTTCTTTGTGAACGAAGCGGCCATCCTCATTGCGCAGCAAATTCTCCAGCAGAATGCGTAAAGAAAAAGGCAGTCGCGCCATGGACTCGTTGCTCTGCCGCTCCAAATGTTCCAGACGATAGATGTCGAACGACTGGGCGCCAACGTTCAATTTGTCGCGCGTGCCAAACGAGTTGGTTGCGGAGATGGCCATCTGCGGTCCTTTCTGGCGTTGCGAACCCTCTATGATAACCGAAGTTGAAGTGCACGGTGCGGAAGCGGACGCGGAATGTTTTTAATCCGCGCGCTATACTGTCTCGGACGTGAAGATTCTACTGTTGGGCACGTACGAACTGGGCCGCCAGCCGTTTGGGCTGGCATCTCCGGCAGCCTGGCTGCGCAAGCGGGGGCACTTGCTAGAGTGCCGTGACCTTTCCCGCCAATCGCTTGACGAACAAGCCGTGCGCGAAGCGCAGCTCATCGTTTTTTACCTGCCCATGCACACAGCCACCCTTCTCGCGCTGCAGTGGGCGCGAATGGTCAAGGAGACGAGTCCGAAGGCGGTGCTGGCCGCTTGCGGATTGTACGCACCCCTCAACCAATCGTATCTTCGCGCTGCCGGTTTTTCGCATATCTTCGGTCCTGAGTTTGAATCTGACCTGGCGGTTCTGGCAGAGGGAATTACGAGCGGCGGGGCGGAGCAGGCGAGCCACAATGGACACTCCCACTTGCCGAAGTTGGCATTTGAACTGCCCGATCGCACAGGCCTTCCGCCGCTCCGCAACTACGCCCATGTGGTCGTAGGGGACGGTTCCCACCGCGTGGCCGGTTATACCGAAGCCTCGCGTGGCTGCAAGCATCTTTGCCGGCACTGCCCCATCGTCCCGGTTTATGCCGGCCAGTTTCGCGTCGTTCCCCGTGAAGTTGTTCTGGGCGATATCCGGCAGCAGGTAGCGGCCGGGGCGCAGCACATCACGTTCGGCGATCCGGACTTCTTCAACGGCGTGACTCACGCCACGCGCATCGTGGACGAGTTACACAGGGAATTTCCGCAACTCACTTACGACGTCACCATCAAAATCGAACATCTGCTGCGGCACGCCGACGCGCTGCCGAAGCTCGCGACAACCGGTTGCCTGTTCGTGACCAGCGCGGTTGAGTCGCTCGATGACGAAGTGCTGCGCAAATTGGAAAAGGGCCACACGCGCGCCGATTTTCTGCGCGCGTGCGGCCTCTGCGCCGATGTCGGCCTGGTTTTCGAACCTACCTTTGTGCCGTTCACGCCGTGGACCACGCGCGACTCTTATCTCGATCTGCTGGAAACCGTCGCCAGCCGAGAACTGGTGTCCGCCGTACCTTCGATTCAACTCGCGATTCGTCTGCTGATTCCATCGCGATCGCGCTTGTTGGAGCTGCCCGAAATCGCTCGAATGGTCGGCGTATTTGACGCGGAGAAGCTCGTCTATCCCTGGAGGCACTGCGAACCCGCGGTTGACGCTCTGTCCGCGCAAGTGTTCGGAATCGTCAGCGATGGGGAAAAGCAGCGGCTTTCACGCGCCGCAATTTTCGACAGGATTTGGCTTGCCGCTTCCGAATTTCGCGAGACGAAACCGTTGCCTCTACGCCTTGCGAGCGCACCGCACCCGGTCCCCTACCTCAGCGAGCCCTGGTACTGTTGAGCGGAGCCCTCCGGGGACCAGTTGGTCCCCATGCAAAGACTTGCGCAGAGTATTTCGGCAAAGGAAGGGTTCGTCTAGCTTGTCGGAAGGCTTGTACGTAGCATGAACCAACAAGATCACAAGTCCGTCCTGTTGTTCGCAGCGAAACTTGGCTACCAGACGCGGAGTTTCGACGCAGCCGCGCGCCGGCTCGGCGTCCGACTGGTGTTTGTCACCGACCGCTGCCACGAGCTTTCCGATCCCTGGGGCGACGATGCTTTTGCCGTCCGCTTTGACGCGCCGGAGCACGCGGCTGGCCGCGCATTGCAGGAATTTCGTAAACGCCATTTTGCCGGGGTCATCGCCGTAGGAGATCGTCCGACCGTCGCTGCCGCCTACACGGCGCGCGGCTTGGGGATTGCCGCCAACCACCCCGTAGCGGTCGAGGCCTGCCACAACAAGCTGCGCATGCGCGAGGTGTTTCGCGAGGCGGGCTTGCCCACGCCTTGGTTTCGCAACATTCCACTCACTCCGGAGCCTGAACCCGCGTTGCTGGGCGTGCAGTATCCCTGCGTGATCAAGCCTCTTTCGCTTTCCGCCAGCCAGGGCGTGATGCGCGCCGACAACCGCGAGGACTTTCTGGCGGCGATGGCCCGTCTGAGAAGTTTGTTCGACCGGCCGGAATTGCGCGCGCAGCGCGAAGCTGATTTCACCCAAGCCTTGGTCGAGGGCTACATCGCGGGCAGTGAAGTCGCGGTCGAAGGCCTTCTGGTCGAAGGCGCATTCAAGTTGCTGGCCATCTTCGACAAGCCCGATCCGCTCGAAGGCCCGTTCTTTGAGGAAACGATTTACGTAACGCCGTCGCGTCTGAGTTCCGATCAGCAAGACGCCATCCGGCGCGCCACCGAGGACGCCTCACGCGCCCTCGGCCTGTCCCACGGCCCGGTTCACGCCGAGTTCCGCATCAGCGAACTGGGTGTTTGGCCGATCGAAATCGCTCCGCGGCCGATCGGCGGCCTCTGCGCCCGCTCTCTCGAATTCACTGCGCCCGACCATCCGTACTTGGTCAGCCTCGAAGAGCTGATACTTCGCCACGCGATCGAGGAAGACGTTTCAGACTGGCAACGCGAAGAGCTGGCTTCCGGAGTGATGATGATTCCTGTCCCGGCCAGCGGCGTGCTCGAATCGGTTCACGGCGTCCAAGACGCGCAGCATATCCCGTGCATCACGGAGATCGAAATCACCGCAAGAATCCGCGATACCATTCTCGCGTGGCCGGAAGGCTCGTCTTATTTGGGATTCATTTTCGCCAAAGCGGAAACGCCTGGCGATGTCGAGAACGCATTGCGGTCGGCTCATTCGCGGCTGCGCTTTAACATCAAAGAAGCACTGCCGGTCGAACATCCTGTCACCGGAAAGGTGCTGTTCCCGCCGAGCTGAGTGCGCTAACCTTTCGCTTTCGGCGGCACGTAGCCTTCCGGCAACTTCGCGCCTTCGCCAAAGAAGAACTGTTCCAGCTGCTCTTCCATGATTTTTTGAGAATTCGGATCGAGCGGATTCAAGCGGTATTCGTTCATGATCATCTTGGAATGTTCGATCCAAAGTTTCCAAGCCTCCTTGGAAACGTTTTCGTAGACGCGCTTTCCCAGTTCACCTCTCCAAGGCACGCGCTCTAGGCCAGGCAACTCTTTGCCAAACTTCACGCAGTGCACCATGCGCGTGCCGGGCGCCGCTGGCGCAGGGGCAGGCTTCTCAGGTCCACACGAATCGTTCGCCACAACATCCTCCTGAAAATCGTAAGGAAAGTTCACAATACCGCAGTTTCAGGGAATATCCTAACCGCCCTGTGGCGCCCCGGCCGCCGCCTTCGCATGCTGCCAAAGCCCGCCCATTCGCTTTTCCGGGCCGCGAATGCAGTAAAATCCTTCGGCACAACGCGGACCGGCCGCCCGGAGGAAGAGTCATGGCGCGCATTACAACGCTGTTTTGGGATATTGGCGGTGTCATTCTGACCAACGGCTGGGATCGCAACTCCCGCAAGGAAGCGGGCGAAGCCTTCCATCTCGACTGGGAGGATTTTCAGGATCGCCACGAACTTTCCTTCCCGGCATTCGACGCCGGCCAGCTTTCTCTGAACGAATACCTCGACCGAACGCTTTTCTACCGAACGCGCAAATTCACCCGCGAGGAGTTCACCGCTTTCATGTTCGCCCAATCCAAAGAATTTCCTGCGGTTCGGGCCATTCTCGACCAATGCGCCGCCAGCAACCGGTACTTTATCGGTGCCATCAACAACGAGCCGCTCGAGCTCAATCAATATCGCATCGAAGCCTTCCATCTTCGCCGCAGCTTTCAAGTCTTCTTCAGCTCTTGTTACATCCATTCGCGCAAGCCAGAAGAAGGCATCTTTCGCGTCGCCTTAGCGGTCACGCAACGCCTTCCTGAGGAATGCCTGTTCATCGACGACCGGCCTCTGAACCTCGAGGCGCCCCGTCGTCTGGGCATGTCAGTCATTCACTGTCAGTCCGCCGACCAGCTGCGCGCCGACCTTCGACAACTGCAGGTTGAGGTATAGTTCTTTCGGCATTCGCATCATCTAACAAGCTGCTTCCATCGAGGAGAGCTCATGTCTGGCGACGGCGTTTCTTCCAACATTTCCTACGGCGGTGCAAGTGAGCCTTGCGCGATCGTTCTCTTTGGCGCTTCTGGCGATCTTGCGAAACGCAAAGTCATGCCCGCTCTTTTCGATCTCGCCGCGCACGACTCGCTCGGCGAGCGCTATTCGATCGTCGGGTTTGCGCGCACGCCCATGACAGACGAATCCTTCCGCCAGACTGCCGGCGAGGCTGCCAAGACCATTTCCGAGGGCGGCCCCATCGATCCGGCCAAGTGGAACGAATTTGCGAATAACCTTTTCTACAGTGCGGGCGACTACGGCGACCAGGACGCCTACGCGCGGCTTTCCAAACGGCTCACCGAGCTCGATGCCTCGCACAACCTTTGCGGCAACCGCATCTTTTATCTGTCCACGCCGCCCGAAGTCTACGCCGACATCATTGAGCAGCTGGGCCGCGCCGGGCTTTCGCGCCCCTGCAATCCGAAAGCCTGGGTGCGCATCATCGTCGAAAAGCCGTTCGGACGCGATCTCGCCTCGGCCAAGGAACTAAATCAGATCGTTCACAATGTCTTCGAAGAAAATCAGGTCTACCGCATCGACCACTATCTCGGCAAAGACACGGTGCAGAACCTACTGGTGCTTCGTTTCGGCAACGGTATCTTTGAACCGCTCTGGAACCGCAACTACGTAGACCATGTGCAGATCACCGCGGCCGAGACGCTCGGTGTCGAACGCCGCGGCGGTTTTTACGAAACTGCCGGCGCGTTGCGCGACATGATCCAGAGCCACGTCCTGCAACTGACCTCGCTTGTCGCCGTTGAGCCGCCAGCGTCCTTCGACGCCACCGCGGTCAGAAACGAAAAGCTGAAGGTGTTGCAGTCCATCCGTCCCTTCGACCTCGAAGCGGTCGCGCAAGCCGTGGTTCGCGGCCAGTACGCGAAAGGAAGCGCGAGCGGCAAAACCGTGCCCGGCTACCGCGAAGAACAAGGCGTCAGCCCGAAATCGCGCACGGAAACCTTCGTCGCCGCAAAACTCCTCATCGATAACTGGCGCTGGGCCAATGTTCCGTTCTATCTGCGCACCGGCAAACGTCTGGCCAAACGCAGCACCGAGATTGTCATTCAGTTCAAACGCGCGCCCCACGTCGTTTTTCGCGGGCGTGAAGCCGAACCCAATCGCCTCATCCTCAATATTCAGCCGGACGAAGGCATTTCCATCTCGTTTGGCGCTAAGCGTCCGGGCACGGAAATGAGCATCGGCAACGTCAACATGGATTTCAGCTACAAGGAAGGCTTCGGCGAGGCGACGCGCAGTGCCTATGCCACCCTGGTCAACGATTGCGTGCGAGGAGACGCGACGCTTTTCGACCGCGGCGACAACGTCGAAGCTGCCTGGCAGCTGGTCGACCCCATTTTGGATGTGTGGAGCGCCGCCAAAACCGCTTCGGTCCCGCTGTACTCGTCCGGCAGCTGGGGGCCCCGGGAATCCGACGCCTTGCTCGAACGTGACGGCCGTAAGTGGTACACTCCCTGATTCGCTCTGACGCTTTGAAACGGTTTAATTCACGCAGGGGGAAACCGTGATTCTGGCCGGTGACGTTGGCGGCACCAAATGCAACCTCGCGCTTTTTTCTGAACGCGACGGAAAGCTGACCGCGGTTTTCAAGCAACGCTTCCGCAGCAAGGATTTTGCCAAGTTTGATCTCATCGCCAAAGAGTTCGCGCGCGTCGCTTCGGCGCACCTCGGCGATGAAAAAATCCGCGCCGCGGGCTTCGGCATTGCCGGTCCGGTGATTGATAATCGGGTGCGCGCCACCAACCTTCCCTGGACCGTCGACGCTTCCGTTCTCTCGCAGGAACTCGGCGTTCCGCACGTTGTTCTGCTGAACGACCTCGGCGCCTGGGGACACAGCATCGAGTATCTTTCGCCGTCAGACTTCGTCGTGCTCAATCCCGGCGATCCCGAGCCCGGCGGTACCCGTGCGCTCATCGCCGCGGGCACCGGCTTGGGCCAGGCGATTCTAGCCTGGGACGGCTCGCGCTACCGCGTGGTGCCTTCCGAAGGCGGCCACTCCGACTTCGCGCCGCACACCGAGCAGCAAATCGAACTGCTGCGCTTCATGCGCCGTCGCTATCCTCAGGTCAGCTTTGAGCTGATTCTTTCCGGCCGGGGCTTCCGCACCATTCACGAATTCATCGAACCGGCGGTAAAGCATCCCTCCTTTGCCGACCCTGATGCTGATCCGGCGCCGGAGATCACGCAAAACGCCCTCAACAAAACCTGCCCGGTGTGCGTCGAAACGCTCGATCTGTGGACTGACATTTACGGCGCAGAAGCCGGCAATCTGGCGCTAAAGGTCCTTTCCCTCGGCGGCATGTATGTCGCGGGCGGAATCGCGGTAAAAATCCTCGACAAGATGAAAGACGGTACGTTCTTCAACTCGTTCCGCGACAAATGGCATTTTGAAAAGCTTCTGCAGAATATTCCGGTCTCGGTCATCCTCAACGAGAACGCGCCGCAGCTTGGCGCTGCCTACGAAGCCCTGCGCCTCGTGTGTCCTTGAGCACCGGTTCACGCTTCCTGCCTGTACTGCCGCTTTGATCTAAAACCGCGGCAAACCCTTTAGCGTTAACCTTTCGTTCTTGCGGCGCGTTTGTCGCTGCTTCCGCCGTGGCGCGACTGCTAGGCTTGCTCCATGGAATGGCAAGCCGTTTCCTCCTGGTTCGCGGAGCTCGACGACTGGAAACCGGTGTCGCGGGCGGCGGCGTGGTTCGCGCTGGCGTCTTACTTTTTCTACGCCAATCTCGCGATTCATGAAGCGGGCCATCCGCTGTTTGGGATGTTTGCCGGGCCGGAGGAAAGCGGCGTCGGCTATACGCTTGAAATTCTCGGCGGCACGCTGCTGGAGTTGATGGTGCCGGCAGCCTGCGCCGCGGCGTTTTTCTTTCGCCGCGAACTGCCTGGTATGGCGTTTTGTCTCTTCTGGCTTTTCGAAAACCTGCTTTACATAGGTCACTACATGGCGACGGCGCGCACCCTGGACATTCAACTCGTCGGTTCCGGCGAACACGACTGGGAGATTCTCTTTACCCGCTGGAGCATCCTGGTTCATGACCAGCAAATCGGCCAGGCGACGCGAGCCCTCGGCTGGTTGGGCATGCTCGCCACCGTCGCCTGGTTTGCCCGGCGCTCGTTCGGGCGCCCGGCACTGTAAGCAGGCCGGTTTGCGTCGCCGCCAGGCCAAGACCCGCGCGGACTGTCCTGCGCTACTTCCTCCGCTCCGCCTCGTGAGACAATCTCGGTTATGACCACGGAACCATTGCATCTCGATGTGAACGAGCAAATTGAGTGCGCGCACACGCTGGCCTCGCGGTTCTATATCGATCCGCACATTCTCGAGATTGAGCGGGAGAAGATCTTCCGGCGGACCTGGCAGCTGGTCGGAACGCTAGATCAAGTTTGTGGGGAGGCGCCCGCCGGAGAGGGAAAGACGATAAAGCGGACGATCGCCGATCCGGAGAGCTATTTCACGGCGGACGTGGCCGGCGAGCCGGTGATCGTGGTGCGGGACAAGCAAGGGACGCTGCGTGCTTTCAGCAATGTTTGCCGGCACCGCGCGGGACCGATCGCCTTGGGCAGCGGCTGCAAGAACGTTCTGCGCTGTCAATATCACGGATGGACCTACACGCTCGATGGGCGGCTCATCGGAACTCCGGACGTGGACGGCGTAGAGTTCTTTGATCGCAGCACCATGGGTATGGTGCCGCTGCGGGTCGAAGTGTGGGAAGACTTCATCTTCGTCAACTTTGCGCGAGACGCCGAATCCTTGTCGGCATACTTGGGCAAGATACCGGAGCAGGCACGGGGATTTGAATTTGCAGGGTTACAGTTCGCAGAGCGGCGCGACTACGTAATCGATTGCAACTGGAAGGTGTATGTGGACAACTACCTCGAGGGCTACCACATACCCATCGCGCATCCGGGGCTGATGAGGGAAATTGACTACGCGCAATACCGGACCGACACCTACCGCTATTACTCGCAGCAGTTTGCGCCGATCCGCGCGATGAAGGCGAGCGACGCGGAAGCGCGGTTTTACGCGCCGGGCACGGGCTTGCAGGAGGCGCTCTATTTCTGGATTTTTCCCAACCTGATGCTGAATATCTATCCGGACAATATCTCGACGAATGTGATCGTGCCGCTCTCAGTGGATAAGACGCTGACCATTTTTGAATGGTTCTTCCACGACGTGGACAGGGCGAAGACGAAAGAGCGCATCGCGAAGGCGGTGGCATTCAGCGATGAAGTGCAACAGGAAGACATACGGTTATGCGAGAACGTCCAGAAGGGGCTGCGCTCGTCCACTTATGACCGCGGCCGGTATTCGGTGAAACGCGAAAACGGCGTGCACCACTTCCACATGCTGCTCGGAGACTTTCTCGGCCAGAAGAAGGATTAGCCCCCGGTAATGTCTTCGCCGGTCCGAACCCTCGTACAGGCTGTCCAGGAAGAAACGACATAAATCGATCTTTGCCGGAGAGGCCGGAGAGCGAAAGCGAATCTGCGGGACGAGATCAGATCCCTTGCAAACGCTTCGACCGGGCGGGCAAGAGCAGAAAGCGCCAGCCAGCGTCGGGGCGGCGCCAATCCGTTCTGGGTTATGGCGAGTGGTGGCTGCAGCAGTCGTGAGCTTTGGACTTTGGCGGAGCGGACGGCGTAGCTTCCGGTGCGGACCGGGAGGCGCCGGGCATTACGGATGCCAAAATGCCGGCGAAATAGTCGCTTTCGTATTGATCGTGGTGGCGCACCCAGGCCATCGGAATGGGTTTCTGGTCCTGTTCGTCGCGCCCCTTAGCAACAAAATCGAGTAGGTTGTAGGCGTTGATGAAGGCCTCCACTCCGCGGCCGTAGGTGGAGTAGGTGTGGAAGACGCTGCCGGCCTGGTCTCCGTAAAAAGCGCTGAGACCCTGACCCTCCTCCATCGGGAAGCTCTGGACTTTGTAGTTGTAATACATCTGGCCGGCGGCCAATTCGTCCTTGGTGAAAGTCACGTGGAAATCTCGGTTGAAGTCGGAGCCATACGACGAATACCACTTGAAGCGCCAGCCCATGCGCTGCTTGAAGCGCCAGAGCTTGTCGAGCGGCGCGCGCGAGACGGCGACGAGCGTGACGTCACGATTGGCAAGATGCACGAGAGCGCCATCGAAGTGATCGGCAACATAGGAGCAGCCGAGACAGGCCGCGTCCCAATCCGCAGCGAACATGAGGTGGTAGATCAGGAGCTGGCTGCGACCGTCGAACAACTCGGCAAGGGTCTTGCTACCGCTGGGGGTATCGAAGATGTATTTTTTTTCGACTCCCACACAGGGAAGTGCGCGCCGCTCGGCGGCGAGGGCGTCGCGTTCGCGGTTGAGCTTTTTTTCCTTCTCCAGCAGTTCTTTGCGGGCCACGAGCCATTCTTCCGGCGACACGACCTCGTGGCCCTTGATTTCTCTGGTGGTGCTCATTCGATTCACCTCGGCAGCGGGAAAGAAGCGGCAGCCCTTGAACAAATCAGGACTGCCGCAAAGCAAAGGGAACTTGATCAGCGCGAGGACGAGGCGGGATCGTTGAAGTCCGGCCAGTAAGGCTTGTTGGCATCGGCAAGATAGCCGCTGTCGTAGCGGTCATGATGACGAAGCCAAGCCATGGTGAACGGCAGGTGATCCTCATCGCGACCCTTGGGGACAAGGTCCAGATAGTTGTAGGTGGTTACGGCCGTTTCGGTGCCGCGAGCGTAAGAGGAATAGGTGTGGAAGACGTTTCCATTCTTGTCTTTGTAGAAGACGCTGATGCCGGGCGCTTCGGTGCTCGGGAACTCTGTCAGCTCGAAGTTGTACTCGACTTTGCCCTGAATCTCTTGCGGACTGAAGGAGACGTGGTAGTCGCGATTGAAATCGTTGTTGCCCGAGGAAACCCAGTTGAATTTCCAGCCCATGCGCTTTTGGAATGACTCGATCTTGGAAATCGGCGCTCGCGAAACGGCCGCGAAGGAGACATCGCGCTGTGCCAGATGGACGAGAGTGGGGTCGGTGTGATCCATGAGGAAAGAGCAGCTGGGGCAGCCTTCCTGCCAGTCCGGGCCGAACATGAAGTGATAGATGATGAGTTGGCTGCGGCCGTCGAAGAGTTCGGCCAGTGTTTTCTTGCCGCCGGGTGAATCGAAGAGATAGTTTTTCTCGACTTGGACCCAGGGCAGAGCGCGGCGTTCGGCGGCGACTGCATCGCGCTCGTGCGTGAGCTTTTTCTCCTTGGCCAGCAACTCCTTGCGGGCCTCGAGCCATTCCTGCCTTGAAACGACTTTGTGCGGTTTTGCTGTTGCGGGTGTGCTCATTCTGACTTCTCCTTGTGGTTCGTGGAGGGCTTGCGGGCTTCGGAAATTTGGGCAACCTTCTTTTTGTGGCGCAGCAGTTTGACCGTGGCGGTGACGCCGCCGGTCGAGACAACGCCGGCGACGAGTAGCGCGATGGTGGCGAAGCATTCAGGGCACATAAAAACCTTCTGCGATCCGAGCGAGAGCAATTCTCAGGGCTGAAGCTCCGCTTTCCTGCAGGAGCCTGAAAGCTCCAACCCCAGAGCCTATTGCGGTGGACCTAGACCGCTTGGACCTTCTCTTTTTGCATGAAGAGCGGCGGTTCATCGGCGCTCGGTCCCCAACTGGCGGGAACGGGAATGTTGAGGATGCGCAGGTAGACGCTGAACTGGCCGCGGTGCTGATACCAGTGGCTGAGCATGACATCACGGAGAAAAAGCCCGCGCGGAGCCGCCACGGCCTCTTTGCCGCCGATGACCAGCCGCCAGGTTTCGTTCATGTGTGCGTCGGTGGCCTTGGAAAGTTCGGCGCGAACGGTGGCGGCCGATTCGTTAAAAACCTTCAGTACTTCCTGACGGTCTGCCGGCTGCGGGAAATTGAAGCTGGGCTCAAGCGCGGGATTGGCGTTGACGAGCCGAACCACGCCGCCTGGCACCAGCGCCAGGTGATAGGCAAGTTGCCCGGCGGTCATGGATTTTTCGTGCGGCTTCCACGTGTATTTGTCTTCGGGAAGGCGCTCGATGAACCTGCGCGTGATGGGAGCCTGGATTTCGAACTCCGCGAGAAGCGATTGAGCGATCGACATGTAGTTCTCCTTTCGATTTGAAAACGAAATTTACTGGACCGCGGTTCTGGAACGTCCCAGCTCGGCGCGCTTGCGAACGCATTCGTGAATGTAGGTCCAGCCGGTGTTTACACCGGTCCTGAACTCGGGCTGGATGAGGCCAAAAGCGGAATGGCGGAACTTGATCACAGTGACGCCGTTTTCTTCACTGAGACGGTATTGCACGTTGTTGGCGACGGGTTGCGACATCATGAGCGGGCCCGCAAATTCAAGAAGCGTAGGTTTTTTGATGGCTTGAACGTTGGCCCAGAAATGGCCGTTGCCGTTGCCGAGATCCCGGTACCAGCGACCGCCCGGCCACGGTTCGAGAACCATGGGGAGAGGATCGCCGTCGGGTTTCTCGTTGTAAGGCCCGAGCTGCTCGACGAGCGCCGCGAAGGTTGTTTCCATGGATGCTTTGACGCGGATCTCCTGAATGATGGTGAGAGTGAGGTCTTCCAGTACGGATGTAGCGACGGTCATGACTGCTCCTTTTCGTTTTTGTCGGGATCGGAAATGGGATCTGACTTGGCTTCGGCGCGTTCTCTCACCCGCTGGAGCTGATGGCGCCAGAAGCGCTCGAAGGTCTCGGTCCATTCATGCAGGGGGCGAATGGCCTCGGCGTTGGTGCGGTAGAGCATGTTGCGGCCATCACGGCGAACATGAACCAGGCCGACGTCCTTAAGGACGCGGAGGTGTTTTGATACCGAGGGCTGTTCGAGCGCGAGAGCATCGACGATATCACCGACCGAGCGTTCGTCGCGGGCGAGAAAGGAGAGGATGTCGCGGCGACGAGGTTCGGCGACAGCGTTAAACGCGTCGGACGTGGTGGAGGCGCGAGGCATGGGCCGAGAATATATTCCCATATGGGAATATGTCAAGCAGAAAAACGCAGCCCTGTGGAAATCGAGGTTAACTGATTGTATTTCAGTTGGTTACCCGTGGCTTAGGTTGCGGCGGAGAGCCCCGGTCGTGAGGCAACACAAAAAAAGGAGGCCTTCGCAATTTAAGCGCTTTCGTGCGCCTCGGCAGCGGGCAGCTCGTTCTCCCAGCGGGCGATAACAGCGGAGGCTAGACAGTTCCCCGTGACATTCAGCGAAGTGCGCGCCATATCAATGAGGGCATCGACGCCCAAGATGACAAAGACGGGTTCGGTCGGCAGATGAAAGGTAGCAGCGGATGCGAGCAGGACGAGCAGTGTGGCACGCGGCACACCGGCGATGCCTTTGCTTGTGAGCATGAGCGTAAGGACCATGAGGAACTGCTGCGACCACGGCATGTGGATGCCGGCGGCCTGCGCCACAAACACGGAGGCCAAGGCGAGATAGAGCGTGGAACCGTCGAGATTGAAACTGTAACCCGCCGGAATGACGAACGCGACGATGCGGCGCGGCACTCCGAAAGCTTCCATGCACTCCATGGCGCGCGGAAGCGCGGCTTCCGAGGTGCTGGTGGCGAAAGCAATGGTAGCGGGCTCAGCGACGGCGGATACGAATCTTTTGATTGGTATGCGCGCGATCAGCGCAATCGGCAGAAGGACCAGGAGCAGGAAGGCAAGCAAGGCTCCGTACGCAGTAAGGATCAGCTTAGTAAGCGGGAGCAGAACGGCGATGCCCATTTGGCCCACGGTGTAGGCCATGGCGGCACCGATACCGACCGGCGCGTAGTACATGACCAAGTTGGTGAAGCTGAACATTACTTGCGTCAAGGATTCGGCGAAGCTCAGAATGGGTTTTTGCCGGTCTTCGCGGACGCGGGTGAGCGCGATGGCGAAAAGAATGGCAAAGACGGCGACCTGCAGGATCTGGTTTTCGGCAACCGATTTGACGATGTTTTCGGGAAAGATGTGAAGGACGAAATCTGTCCAGCCTAGAGGTGCCGTGTCGGACGATGCCGGTGCAGGGAAGGCAGCGGTAGCGGGAAGCACGAGACCTTCCCCGGCCCTGCTGAGATTGATAGCAAAAACTCCGATGAATAAAGCGACGGTGGTGACGGCTTCAAAATAGACCAGGCTTTTCCAGCCAATGCGACCTATTTTGCGGAGATCGCCGTGGCCGGCGATCCCGGTAATGAGCGTGCCCAGGATCAAGGGCGCCACGATGACTTTGATCAGGCGCAGGAAGATGTCGCTCAGAAAGCGGAGTTGAACG